>Ga0134128_10008139_pt1 | contig 12621 bp, 29 predicted proteins | sample KB31754_FD_96462 | JGI IMG/M metagenome (GOLD analysis project Ga0134128, IMG submission 96462) | Terrestrial soil microbial communities with excess Nitrogen fertilizer from Kellogg Biological Station, Michigan, USA - KB3-175-4 | ecosystem: Environmental > Terrestrial > Soil > Unclassified ...
CTTCAGGACATATTCCTTCCTGTTCCGCGGCGAACAACTCGTCGACGTGATCCCGCCGCCCGACGAATAGCCGTTTTTCAAGGACGATCCGTCATGGACAGATAGTCCTTGACGGCTAAGACACGCTGTCCTAGACTGCTCTCCCATCACGGGAGAGCATCATGTCTACCGCACCCGATACCCGCCTTCAGCCGCTTCTGAACCGCGCCCTCGCTCGCGGTGATTACACCGATGTGCAGCTCGTCCTCGCGCAGATGAGCGCTGAGAACGTTGCGCGCTACAACGAGCGCTGCCTCTGCCCGGCCGATTCTGACAACGCCGGCAAGCCGCACGTATTCAAGACGACGCATGCGCCGAACGGCTTGTGGCCGGAGGAGTGCGCGTGCATCCATTGCGGCAAACACGCCCGGGATGTGTTCTGCCGCAAGCCCCTTGAGTGCTGTTTGGCGGGGCGGTGCGCGGCGGAGTTCTGCTGCAATGACTGAGGCGCACACGGCGCCGTCAGCTGATGAGATGGGCGGCTGGATTGACGTGACGCGGCGCAAGCCTCTGCTAACGAAAGCGCAACGTGCGCCGAACGCCTTTGGCCCGGTGACGATGGACGAGCAGCACATCGCTGCATGGCGGCAGAAGCGCGAGTTGCACCGATGAGCCGCACCAAACAAACGAAAGGGTCTGCCGTGGCGAAGAAAGCCGAGAAGAAGTCCGCCGAATCCGCTGCCGCGCCAGCCGTGACGATCACGGCCTTTAAGGGCTTCAACGCCCAGATGCAGTGTCACGGCGGCTATCAGTTCAAGGTCGGCGAGACCTACGAGCATGCGGGCCGAGTCGCAGTGTGCGAGAGCGGTTTCCATTCGTGCGAGAACCCTATCGACGTGTGGAGCTACTACCCTCCCGGTGACGGCAATCTGTTTGCCGAAGTCGAGGCAAGCGGAGAGATTGCACGCCATTCTGGCGACAGCAAGGTCGCGAGCGCGCGGCTTCACGTCAAGGCGGTTCTAACGCTGCCGGATTTCATCGGCCGCGCGGTTGAGTGGCTGAAGGCGCACTGCGAGCCAGCCACCTCCAACCACGCCACGGGCGACAGTTCCGCATCGAGCGCCACGGGCGCCAGTTCCGCATCGAGCGCCACGGGCGACAGTTCCGCATCGAGCGCCACGGGCGCCAGTTCCGCATCGAGCGCCACGGGCGCCAGTTCCGCATCGAGCGCCACGGGCGCCAGTTCCGCATCGAGCGCCACGGGCTACAGGTCCGCATCGAGCGCCACGGGCGCCAGTTCCGCATCGAGCGCCACGGGCGCCAGTTCCGCATCGAGCGCCACGGGCTACAGTTCCGCATCGAGCGCCACGGGCGCCAGTTCCGCATCGAGCGCCACGGGCTACAGTTCCGCATCGAGCGCCACGGGCGACAGGTCCGCATCGCTTTCAACCGGCTGCTATTCGTCCAGCGAAATTACGCCAGAGAAGAGCGGCGAGCCTTTGCACGCCGTCGCGATTGCAACCGGCTACCAGAGTCTCGCTCGTGCACCAGCCGGGAGCGCCATCGTGCTCTGCGAGCGTAATAACCAGGGCGAACTCCTGCATATTCGCGCGAGCAAAGTCGGCGAGAACGGCGTGAAGCCTGATACGTGGTACTCGCTCAAGGACGGAGAGTTTGCTGAGTGGACGGAGGCGGCATGAACGCCCTTGCCATAGGCAACGCTCCCGAGAACATGCCCCTCTCGGTGCGAGAAACGAGAAGCCTCACCGAAACGGGTATCCGACGCAATCACCTGACGACGGCGCAGCTTGCCCGCGATGAGGCATGGCGGCTACTTCAAGAGGCCCGGGAAGCAGCCGATCGGCTCGCCGAACTCGATGAGCTTGAGGCCACATCGGCCGAGGCACTGAGGAGGATTTCCGAATGAGCGAAGCCCAATTCGGTGCCGGCCTGCTCGGGGCCTTTCTCGCGATCATCGGGACCTGCGCGCTTGCCTTCATCATCGGCTATGCGCGCACGAGCCGGCGTGTACGGTATCAAAGGAACTGGCGATGACTCTGCGCACGCGCATCCGCCGATGGCTGCATCGGCATAGCAAGCGCTACATCCCGCCCGCATGGGATGGGGCGGTCGTGCGCGAGCGGCGATTCTTCTGCACGAATTGGACGCCGAGCATTGGCCGCGAGCTGCGGCGATGAGAGACGAGATGGACGACGACGAACAAGACGAGCGCGACGCGATCGAGGTCGCACAGGAACTCGACGAGCGTCGCAGGTGCGAGGACGAAGCATTAGAGCGTCACCGCGTCTTGCTCGAAGAGTTCGAGGCTGAATGGGCCGAATTTCAGGCGCATTGCGCACGGTTTGAGAGATTTTGTCTAACCCACGCGGCAAGCGCCGCATACGAACAGAGGTGAATTATGGCGATCATGGCGTCCGACACGGGCGGTAAAGACTTCAAAAAGGTTCCGCCAGGCTGTCACTTTGCAATCTGCAATATGGTCGTTGACCTTGGCATCCAGGAAACAACCTTCCAGGGGAAATCAAAGTCCCAGCATCAGGTGTACATCCGCTGGGAAGTGCCCGACGAGCGCGTGACGTACGAGAAGGACGGTAAGGAAATTGAGGGGCCGTGCTCGATCGGCGCGACCTACACGCTCTCGCTCTCCGAGAAGGCGAACCTGCGCAAGATTCTGGAGAACTGGCGCGGTGTGCCATTCACCGACCAGGAGCTGAAGGGCTTCGATATCACCACAATTGCCGGCAAGTGCTGTCAGGTCATGGTGCAGCATAAAACGGCAGGCGGTAAAACCTACGCCAACGTGACGGGCGTCATGGGTATAAGTCGCGATCAGAAAGAGCGCGCGCGGGCTGCGAAATCCGAAGTTGGCGTGATCGTCTATTCGCTTGATGATCCCGACCCCGAACTCGAGGAGCGGTTGCCGAACTGGCTCCGGGAAAAGCTCGCAAATCGGGTGCCGGCGCAGAGTGCGCATTCCGCGAACGCCCAGGCGCCCGCGGGCGCAGATGAGGATTTCGACGACGAAATTCCTTTTTGAGTCAATAGCTTAGAATGGCCAGCAGAGAGTACATGCGCGAGTGGTATCGCAAGAACGCGGAGATTCAGCGCGTAAAAGCGCGTGCGCGCGTAGGTACCTACCGCGCAATGAATCTGAAGCTACGCGCGCTCGTACTCTCTGCCCAACCCTGTGCAGATTGTGGTGAGCCACCAGATCCGGATACGCCGTTTGAGTTCGATCATCGCGAGGGGATCGGCGCTAAAGCGCAGCGGCGCATGTCCGATTTGATTACGAAAGGATCGAGTTTTGCTCGATTGCTGAAAGAGATCGCGCTTTGCGACGTTGTGTGTCCGACTTGCCATAAGAAGCGCACCTATGATCGAGCGCAATGGAAGCGGGTTCTCTAATGGCAATCGTAGCATCAGCCCCGGAGATTACCACTGGCCGTCCATCGGAGGGCGGCCATTGGTATGGGCGCGATGGATCATGCGTGTACGAGATTCGCGGTGCGAACGGTCGTATGCGGCCGGTCACGCTTCGCGATGCGCGCAAGCTGGGGCTCGTTCCGGGTGTCTCATCCATCGTGAGCATGGAAAATCGCCCGATGCTCGTGCGATGGCAGATTGAACAGGCGCTCATGGCGGCGCTCACTCTGCCGCGTATCGAGGGAGAGACCGAGGATGCGTTCATGGAACGCGCCCAGGTGGATTCTCAGCGGCAAGCGCGGGAAGCCGCGGAACGCGGGACGCGAATTCATGCCGCGATCCAGGGACACTTCGAGGGCGCATCGTGCGAAGCGGAATTCATCCCCTACGTAATGGGGGTCGTTGAATGGCTCGCGCAGCGCTTTGGGGCTGATGGATGGGAAGCGGAATGCTCGTTCGCTCACCCGCTCGGATTCGGCGGCAAGAGCGACTTACATCACAAGACACTTCCTGCAGTGGCGGACTTCAAATGTAAGGATTTTCCGCCTGAGAAGCAGGCCACAGACTTGGCCTATCCAGAACACTGCATGCAGATCGCCGCCTACGCGAATGGTTTTCGGATGGCGCGGCCGAACTGTCTCAACGTCTTTGTGAGTACGCGCGTGCCGGGGCTCATTCGGGTGCGTGAATGGGATCAGGAGGAGATCGAGGAAGGCTGGGAAGCATTCCAATGTCTGCTCAAGCTCTGGCAGATTCGACGCAGTTATCGGTGTGCATTCTAATGGCGCGTCTCTATCTGAAACGCACGTTGCGCGGGTTCGAGGCTGCCGATGAGCCAAGCCAAGAGAGCATGCGCAAGTACAAGATCGGAGAGATTTACCGCGGCGATATCGTCAAGCCGCGCAGCTACCAACATCACAAACTTTGCATGGCCTTACTCAATCTCACCTACGCGAATCAGGAACGCTATACGAATTTCGAGCACTTCCGCAAGGCCGTCGCAATTGAAGCCGGCCACGTCGAGGAGCTGATTCGACTCGACGGGGAAGTTCTTCTAATGCCCGGTAGCCTGAGCTATGACGCGCTCGATGAGATCGAATTCACGCGCGTATTCGGGGCGATGATGACGGTATGCGCAGGAATTCTGCGCATGTCGCAACCAGAACTGGAAGCGGAAGTATCCAAGTACGCCGACGAGCACTACGGACAGGCCGCATGACCGGGAAGCGTCGTCAGTCTCAAAAGAAGTTCACGGATCTCGCGAAGGGACGCAAATGCGAGATTCGCGTTCCGGGCGTGTGTAACTTCAACCCGGAAACGACAGTACCGTGTCACTACCGCCTCGCGGGGTTGGCCGGTCTCGCTTTCATCCCGCCCGTGTTCATGTTCGCGTTCGGTTGTTCGGCCTGCCACACCTACTGTGACACGCACCACGACGACTCGACGCGCCTGATGCACGCCGAAGGATGCTTCAGAACCCTTGCGGCACTTAAGCGCATGGGAATCAGCATTCCGGGAGATCTCACGTCCGATCTTGGGGGTGAGAGGTGAACACGCTGGGGGTTACGGAAGCCGCCGCTCTCCTTCGCATGTCCCCGGATGCGTTGATGCGCAAGGCGCGAGCGGGCATTATCCCCGGGGCGAAGGTCGGGCGGCGCTGGGTGTTCGTCCACGATGACCTCATCGCGCTCATCAGGGAGCAAGCCAAGGCCCGAGAATGCCACTTTATCGGCAACCCAAGAGCCCGTATTGGTGGGTTCGATTCTCAATCGGTGGACGCAAAATTAGACGGTCGGCTAGCACAACTGACCGGGCGGCTGCCGAGCAATTCGAGAGCAAACTTCGCGCTGATCTCTGGCGGCAAATCAAGCTCGGAGAGCGACCACGGTACACATGGGCCGAGGCCGTCGAGCACTGGCACGAACTTGCGAGCAATCGCTCCCGCGAGCAGGACCGGGCGAAGCTGAAATGGTTCGCTCAGTACATCAACGACGTACCGCTGGCCGAGCTCTCCCGGGAGAGAATCGAGAAGTTACGGGCGATTCGGGCGGCCGAGTCGAGCCCGTCGACGGCCAACCGCTACATGGCGCTCGTGCGGATGATTCTGCGGAAAGCCCAGCGGGAATGGGACTGGATCGATCGCGCGCCTCATGTGCCGATGTTCAATCTCGAGAAGCAGGAGCCACGCTTTCTCACCCGGGCGCAGTTCGCGCGCCTGAAACGTCAGTTGCCGCGGCACCTGAAGGCGATGGCGGAGTTCTCCGTGGAGACGGGACTGCGGATGCGCAACGTGACGGGGCTCACCTGGGAACAGATGGACTTGAAGCGCAAGCAGCTCACCATCCCTGCATCGAGGGCGAAGGCCGGCGAGACGATCTCCATCCCGCTCTCGAAGCGTGCGCTCGCCGTCGTTCGCGCTCAGCGCAAGAAGCATCGCGAGCGAGTGTTCACGTTCGAGGGTTCGCCCATCGAGGATGCGAACGGGGCGGCGTTCAAGAAAGCGGCGAAGCGCGCCGGAGTCTCCTGGCTACGTTGGCACGACCTCAGACACACCTGGGCGTCCTGGCACATCCAGGGCGGGACTCCGCCGCACCTTCTGCGGGAGCTTGGCGGCTGGAAGTCCGATGCCATGGTCAAGCGCTACGGACACCTCACGGTCGAGCACCTTCGGGCCTGGGTCGAGCCGAAAAAGGGCATACCGAGACGGAGACGGCGGGCGGCGTAGGCGCGGAAAGCCTAGAAATCAAGTGGTGCCGGCTGTCCGGATCGAACGGACGACCCCATCATTACGAATGCCCCTGGCCCATTAGCGCCGCCCAGGCGCCACGATATCTCCCGGGCGCCACAAGGGTAGTACCCGCCGCTACCGGCCCCCAGAAGTCTCCAGCGGGGCATAAACAGGGCATACCGGCGAATGTTCCATGTGGAACATCTGAGGCGCTGTCATGAGCGCTGAGCCGGCCATGGCCAAAGAGCGCGTATCGCACACGCCCGGCCCGTGGACGGCGCACAAGCACGGCCCGAATCCTTGGTGGTACGTGCGCAGCGCGAGCCGCGAGGTTGCCGAAGTTGAACTCTGCGCCATCTGGAATGACCCGAAGCGGCCCGGCACGGTTGTCGAGGCGAACGCGCATCTGATCGCCGCAGCTCCAGATCTCCTGGCCCTCGCCAGGAAACTTGCCGGCGAGTGCTCCGAATGCGCCGGGACCGGAATCATCATCGGCACGCTTCCTAGTGAGCCGTGCCCGGATTGCGCAGATATCTGGGCCGTGATCCGCAAAGCCGAGGGCCGCGATCCATGACTCGCCGTCCCTGGACGCGCGCTGACCGAGCGAAGGTTCGCCGCGAGTATCCGCACCGCTCGACGCTTGCGCTCGCGCGGGAGCTGCGCCGCACGGATCGATCCGTCTACATGCAGGCGAATCTCATGGGCCTGCGTAAAACCGCCGCATACCTCCGTAGCGCCATGAGCGCGCAGTTCATCGCCGAAGGTGTCCGGCGCCGCTTCTCGCCCGGTAACAAGCCCTGGAATGCGGGCCTGAAGGGCTGGGACTCGGGCGGTCGAAGTCACGAGACGCGATTCCAAAGAGGCAACCGGCCGCAGACATACCGGCCGGTCGGTTCTGAGCGGGTGAACGAGGACGGCATCCTTGAGCGCAAGGTGCGGGATCCGCGTACCTGGAGGCCGGTACACGTCATCAAGTGGGAAACGTACCGCGGGCGAGTGCCACGGGGGAAGCTCGTCATCTTCCGAGATCGCAACCCGCGCAACTTCCGGCTCCGTAATCTCGCGTGCGTCTCGCGCGCAGAGCTGATGGGCCGCAACTCCATCCACCGCTATCCGCGCGAGCTCAAGTACGCCATGCGGCTCGCCAAACGCCTGAATCGGGCAATCGAGGCAAGGACGTGAAGAACATCACCGATCTGAGAGAGCACCTATTTCTGACGCTCGAGGCGCTGCGGGATCCGAAGAATCCCATGGACATCGAGCGTGCGAAGACGATCTCTCAGGTCGCGCAGACCGTCATCGAGTCTGCGAAGGTCGAGTGTCAGTTTCTGCGCGAAGTCGGCGGGAGCGGCACGGGATTCCTGCCGGAGATGCAGCCGGCGCGACCGAAGCTGGTGGGCCGCTCGTGACCGCTCCCGTCTTTCTCCTTCGCAAAGGTCGCGTCCGAGCGCATCTCATCTGCGATGCCTGCGGCCAATACGCCCCCGCTCCGCTTTCTCCGCGCGGCTGGTGTGGCGGATGCGAATACCAATGCACGCTCGTCGGCCAACGTGTGAGAGCCAAGCTCGCCGAGATGCGCGAGCGCGAGGGGATTGAATCATGACAGGTGAGCATTCAAACACCGCAGGCGCGCTGCCCACTGAGAAGGAAGTTGTCTACCGCTGTCCGGCCTGTAAGAGCTGGTTCACGCGGCGCCTTGCTGTGGCTCACTTGCGGCTCAAGTCCTACTGCGAGCGCAAGGAGCGAATGGTGACGATGCGGCGACTCTCGTGGAGGTATGCGCGGTGACCGTAGATGACAAGCTCGAACCGCGGAATACGGCGTGGACAGACCGCATGAAAGCGCTAGTTGACGAGATCGAAGCCGCCCGTGTTCGTGGCAACTGGTACGTGGTCGAAATCCGCGCTGCTGAGCTGGTCATTATGTGCCAGATGCGGAGGACGCGGTGACTGCACATCGGATAAGCAAGTTACTGAATTAGTGGGGTATTTATGTGTGTAACCTCGACTGTGATTGACGGCTGGCGCGATCCAACGTGGCCACCGATCACGCCGCACAATCCCGGCCCATTTACGTTGCCAGCGGTGCCCTCGCCAAACGCAATACCGTGGCCTGTAATCCAATCTGACCCAGCCCTTGCCGCTCAGATGCTCGACGTTCTAAAGCGGCTGGAAGCGCTCGATAAGCGCCTGGACAAGATGGAGCAGTGCGCGGTCACGGCTCGCGAGAAGAAGAATTTGAAGGCTCGTCTGCGCCGGATCGCAAAGAAGGCCGAAGGCGGAACAGGCACCGCGACATGAGCGAGGCGAAGTCTATCGAGGACCAGTTACAGGACTGCCCGCATTGCAAGGGCAGCGGCAAGGTTAAGCGCACTCGGGCCGTCGAGCCGTGGCGCACCTGGAAAGAGCGCCAGGAACTCGCCAAGGCCGCGAAGCCGGGCGATCGCTGGATACAGATCAAGTCGGGGCGTATCGCCGTAGTGGTCAAGGGATGCGGCGACAGCCGATGGGGCGAGAGCCTGACGCTGAAGCACGAGAATGGCCGCGAAACCTCCAAATGGTACAGCTACTTCGGCGCTGAATTCACCCCGGAGACACCACCCAATGAGCCGTGAAACGGTCACATCGGAATATCGCTTCTCGCGCATGACCGGCCGTTGCGCCAACGGTGCCGAGCGAGACGGCGGTCGGAGAGTCCACGTAGTACGCGGGCGTTCCGATTGGGCACCGGCGCTGTGCGGCGCTCAGCCCGGCTGGAAGGGGAACGGCTGGTCGGAGCACAAGTACACGGAGGCGACATGCCCCCGTTGCATCGAGAGGCTAAAGAAGCTGACGCCGGTCAAGACGGTGCTCTGCTTCGAGGGCGAAGAATTGGAGCTCAAACATGGCTGACTCGCTTCCCAAGGATGTCCGCCTCTGCCTGCGCTGCGAGGAGATTGAGACGTTTTGCGGCTGCGAGAAGCCGGTATTCGAGGTGGCGGAGCTCATCACGCAATGGCGTCGTGCCCTGCGGACGATCATGTATCAGACGGAGCCGCCAGAGCGGGCCTATTACACCGCTTACGAGGCGCTGGGGAGGCCGACAACATGACCGAGAATGAGCGGAGCCCGTTCGATGAGGCGGCCGCGCTCATGCACGATCCGTTTCAGGGTGATTTCGGCGACTTGGGCGATCGGACCCTCCGCGACAAGATCGTGACGGCCCGCAAGCCTGCGGAATGCCATGACTGCGGGTCAACAATACAACCGGGCGAACGCATCCGTTCCCGTGTCGATCTATCGAGCGGTGAGCTGATGTCATTTCGCTGGTGCCAACTCTGCTGCGGCGCCATGGCTGTCTACGGTGAGCGGCCGGACATTCTGGAAGCGCGTATAGCCGCCAGGAGTGCGACATGACCCAGAGCTTGGTAGAAGAAATCGAACGGCTGAAGGCGCTCGAGGTTTCCCTACGCGCCGATTCGGCTGCTGGGTGGGACGCCTGCGAAGTGCGGCGGTTACAGGCCGAAGAGTACCGCGCGCGGGCGCAGCTCGCGGAGACCCTTCTGCTTCGCACTGGCATCAATGATGCGCTGATGCAGGAATACGCAGCCAGATTCCCCATTCCCGTACCCCAAACGCTTCCGGAGCTCACTCAGAAATGATTCGTGTGGCGGCTCTTTTCGTGCAGGCCCACGGCGTCTACTCTGGCCTATCAGACGTTGATCCTTGGCCTGAGATACGCGATGCGCGCACCTACGCCGGGCCGCACCCAGTTGTCGCACATCCCCCTTGCCAGCGCTGGGGAAGGTTCTGGCACGGCAGCACTCGTAAGCCTCATCAGTACAAGCTGGGGGACGACGGTGGCTGCTTCGAGGCTGCACTGCGCTCTGTGCGCCGATGGGGTGGCATCCTGGAACACTGCGCCGACAGCCATGCGTGGCGCCATTTTTCGCTCGCGCCTCCGTCGCGCGACGGAGGCTGGCATTTGGCGGATAGCATCGGCGGCTGGAGCTGCTACGTTGAGCAAGGCCATTACGGCCATTTCTCGCGCAAGCCGACTTGGCTCTATGCGTGCGGCGTCGAACTACCGGAACTTATCTGGGGGAAGGCTCCGCAGCGATTGCATCCGGTAGCGCTTGAGCGCTACGGATACGAAAAAGCCAGGCGCATCGGTGTAGTCGCAATGATCGGCGGCAAGCGCAAGACAGAAATCCGCGAGGCGACGCCGGTTCCCTTCCGGGAATTGCTGCTAGGCATCGCACGCACGGCCACAACGGGGAGTATCGCAGCATGAGCACCGAATCACGTTCTGACAGCGCCTCTAGCGCGCTGTCCTCAAATCAGAGCAGCATCAGCATCGTCGATAGCTTGCACGCGCCGTGCCGGGAGGCTATCGAGGCGCAGAGAGACGATCTACGGAAGTGCCGCGACGAGATCGAGCGGCTGACGCGAGAGCGTGATCGGCTCCAGCTACATTGGGATGCTGGCTGGCGGGAGCGCGCAGACTGCTATTACGACGCGCTGCACCGGATCGCCTACGGCAGACAGGCGAGCGGTCACGCGGTGGACGCTCAGGCGGTTGCGATTGAGGCGCTGTCACGCTTTACACAAACCGGCTCGCCTCTCACCGGCTTAACACAAGACGAGACGGCGGATGAGCTAGCGCGCACGGTTGAGCTGAACTATCTGCGCTCAACGGTCGAGGGTAACTGGCCGCAATTCGGCTGGGATCGCCAGAACGAACACGTCCGCAAGGCGTGGACCGACGCCGAACGCAAGCGGCGAGCTGCTTTGGAACCGGCGGGTGAGCCTCGCTGCACCTGCAAACAAGGGACGTTCGAGAAGTACGGCGAGTACGCGGGCCACACGATGGGTGCCGCGACGATGCCGGCAGCCGATCCGCAATGCCCGGTGCATGGCGGCTCGATGATGCTGCGCAACGCACCAGGAGAGCCGAATGGCAGCAAGTAACACACCGGACTGCTTCCGCGAGTTTGTCGGCAAGCGAGTGAAGGGCGTTCTGTTTGACGCGCTTCCGCTTGGGCGCGCCGACTTGTCTGCGGGAACGAAGACGCTCGTTTTCGAGGACGGCCGAGGGCTCACGATAGCCCGTAACGGGGGCTTTTGGATCGACAGTCCAGAGCACGTGGAGCGGGCGGTCATCATCCTGCGCAAGGAACTGGAAGCAGCTCAACGTGGGCTGAAAGACATACTCGCGCTCGCGGGTGAACCGGTCTGAACGGGTCTTCGGCTCAACTTGTAACGGAGGGTAAGCAATGACGTTGGAATTCGCCGAGTTTGAGAAGATCAGCCGCCTAAACCGTGAGGTTATCGTCACCGAGAAGATCGATGGGACCAACGGGCAGGTACACATCCGGCCGGCCGAGGGATCAGAGCTTGAGATGGGATACGACACGCAAATCGAGGTCGGTGGCGTGCCGCACTACATCCGCGCCGGCTCGCGTAGCCGCTGGGTGCTCTATCTCGGTACGGACGACAACAACGGGTTCGGCCGCTGGGTCCATCAGCACGCGCATGAACTCGCCGCATTAGGCGCTGGGGCGCACTTCGGGGAATGGTGGGGCCAAGGTATCCAGCGCAAGTACGGGCTCTCAGAGAAGCGCTGGAGCCTGTTTAACGTGGGGCGCTGGGTAGACGTTCACGCGCCCGCGCGCCCGCCTGTAGAAAAGCAGCAGTACGCGCCGGAGTGCTGCCATGTCGTCCCGATTGTCGCTGTCGGCATTGGTGTCGATGCAGTCGTGGGCCGCGCTCTCGACGCATTGCGACACGGCGGCAGCTTCGCAGCTCCCGGATTCATGAAGCCCGAGGGCGTCGTAATTTTCCACACGCACGCACGCTCGCTCTTCAAGGTCACGCTGGAGCGCGACGAAGAGCACAAGTCACAGCGCGCGGCATAACCGCTCTGAGCGAGGAAGTGAATCGTGGGTAAAGAGAGAGGCGGATACGTCCGCGCTGAGAAGCTGAGCGCTGCACGCAGGACTGAGATCGCCCGTAAGGCCGCGCGAACCCGTTGGAAGCGCGCCGGCTTTCTTTCGCGGCGCGACTACGGCCCATTCGACATCAAGGCTGGGTACTGTTGCAGTGGAGCATGGATATACGTGGACAAGCGCGGCATTGATATTGTGGCGACGCCGGACGACAAGGGCGGCTCTCCTATCTGCCGCATGACGCTCGCACAGCTTCGACGCGCTGTCAGCAAGATCGAAAGACTTCATCATAGTGCGGAGGGTTAGCGTGTTCGGATTCTCATCAAAGGCTCAGCCAGAACCGGAAGATGTCGAAGTGCCTGACATGCGCGAGCTAAAGGCAGCATGGGCGCAGGCCGTGGCAGCAGCCGAAGCGTTCAATGATGCGATGGAAAAGGTCCGTAGGCTGAGGATCGATTACACTTTCGACCCTTACAGTCGCGGCAATAAGGCTCATATCGTCCTTTCGGAGCCGCGGTTTACCATGCGAGTTCAAATCAATGGA
>Ga0134128_10008141_pt1 | contig 12620 bp, 12 predicted proteins | sample KB31754_FD_96462 | JGI IMG/M metagenome (GOLD analysis project Ga0134128, IMG submission 96462) | Terrestrial soil microbial communities with excess Nitrogen fertilizer from Kellogg Biological Station, Michigan, USA - KB3-175-4 | ecosystem: Environmental > Terrestrial > Soil > Unclassified ...
GCCTCCTCCTGGCACACCCGCGCGTGGCCCACGGACGTCGACATGGCCCTGCACGTCAACAACGGCATGTACTTCTCGCTCATGGACCTGGGCCGCTTTGACCTCATGAAGCGCAGCGGCATCTGGACGCGCATGCGGGAACTGAAGTGGAGCCCCGTGGTGGCCGCGGAGACCATCGCGTTCCGGAGATCGGTGAAGCTGTGGCAGCGCTACACGGTCGAATCCAGGATCATCGGACTGGACGCGAAGGCCATCTACTTTGAACAATGCATGGTGGCTGAGGGTGAAATCCACGCGCGGGCCTACATCGCCACGCGCCTGCTGTCCCCCGACGGCCCGGGAAGCAACGAACGGATCATTGAGGAATTCGGGGAGCCGCCCGCCGCGTTGGAATTGCCCGGCTGGCTCCACGGCTGGCGTGAAAACAACGCCCTGCCCGGGTCCCGGCGTCCCGCCCCGCACCTCTGGGGAAGGTGACGGTCCCGGCGTCGTGCCTCCAGCGGTTAAACAGCAAATCGCCCGCAACTGTGGCCGGAAAAACCGTGAAAATCACGGGATTCCGGCCACCGTTGCGGGCTGTTGAAGCGGCTACTCTCCGGCGGAGTCCGAGCGGCCGATGAATGTCATGGGGATCATCAGGGCCAGGAAGATGCACAGGAACGCGATGCCGCCGGGGATGAACGCGTGCTCGGGGCTGTTCAGGCTCCAGAAGGACATGGCAAATATGCCGCCCAGGAACAGGCCAAAGAAAACGATGAACAGGATGATGGACTGCACCAGGTTGTTCTCGGAACGGAACTTGGCGTTGCTGGACACGGGTCCTCCTAACCCCAAAAACGGGGATCTGGGTGGCTGCACCGGTGTTCCCGGCGCTCTGATCTACCCCGATCTTAGTACGTTTTAGTAGCCTGACGTGCCCGCGGCGCCGGTGACAATCGCGATGCCGGAACTGGTGCCGATGCGTGTGGCGCCGGCGGCGATCATTTCCTGTGCCTTTTCCAGGGTGCGCACCCCGCCGGAAGCCTTCACGCCGATGTCCGGGCCCACGGTCTGGCGCATGAGGGCGACGTCGGCCGCCGTGGCGCCGCCGCCGTTGAAGCCGGTGGAGGTCTTGACGAAGTCGGCGCCCGCCTCGACGGCCGCCTGGCAGGCCAGGACCTTCTCGGCGTCGCTGAGCAGGGACGTTTCAATGATCACCTTGAGGATGGATTCCTCGCCGTGCACCACCTCGGCCACGGCGGAGATGTCGCTGACCAGGGAATCCCTGTCGAGGGCGCGGGCGGCGGCGATGTTGATGACCATGTCCACCTCGTCGGCCCCGTCCATCGTCGCGCCGCGGGCCTCAAAGACCTTGACGTCGGTGTTGTTGGCGCCGAGCGGGAAGCCGACAACGGCGCAGGTCAGCACGCCGGTGCCCAGGAGGGCCCGGTTGGCGGTCCTGACCCAGACGGGGTTCACGCAGACCGACTTGAAGTGGTGCTCGGCCGCTTCCTTGCACAGGCGCAGGATGTCCGCCTCGGAAGCCTCAGGCTTGAGCAGCGTGTGGTCGATGTACTTGGCGAGCCCGGAGGTGGCATCCTGGGGTGTGGATGTGGCGTGCGGCGTCATTGGTACGTGCCTTCCTGTGGTGTGGTCGTCCCACCATGCTGTCACATCCGGCCGCCGAAGATGAGCACTCCGGCCAGGGCCAGCCCGGCCACCCACACGGTGGAAACGGCTGCCAGCGCAAACGGCCTCAGCCCCACCGCCAGCAGGGACTTCACGTGCACGCCGGTGCCCAGGGCGAACATGGCCGCAGCCAGCAGGAAGCCCTTCCCGGTCGTGGACCAGCCGAGGGCCGCCGCCGGGAGCCAGCCGGAGGCGCGCAGCGCCAGCATGAGGATGAAGGAGAACACAAACAGGGGCATGATGGGGGGCTTCCGGGAGGTGTTGGAGCGCTCCATGGTGCGGCGCTGGCGCAGGCTGACCGCGGCCATGACGGGCGCCAGCATCAGCACCCGGGCGAGCTTGACGATCACCGCCACGCCCAGCGCCGCGCCGCCAATGGTGCCGCCAGCCGCCACCACCTGTGCCACCTCGTGGATGGACCCGCCGGCCCACAGCCCGGCCTGGTGGCTGCCCAGTCCCAGCAGGGCGGCGGCGGCCGGCAGGGCCGGGATCATCAGCGTCCCAAAGATGACCACCAGCGCGACGGCCGTCATGACCTCCCGGCGCTCCCGCGTTTCGATGACCCCGTCGACGGCGGCCACCGCGGCGGCGCCGCAGATGGAAAAGCCGCAGGCGATGAGCAGGCGCTGGGTGGGGCTGACGCCCATCAGCCTTCCGGCCAGCAGGGTGCCGGCAATGCCCAGCGCCACAATGCACACGACCACCAGGATCATGCCCGCGCCGAGCGAGAGCACGTCGCTGACCAGCAGCTGGTAACCCAGCAGGACCACCCCCGCGCGCAGCAGCGTCTTGGCGGCATAGGCCAGCCCCGGGGCGAGCATCTCCGGCAGGCGGACCAGGTTCCGCAACAGCACGCCCAGCACGATCGCCACGAGGAGGGTGCTGGCCCCTGGCCACAGGGTGCTGATGCCCACGGCCGTGGCCGCGGCCACGGCGGAAAGCCCGACGCCGGGCGCCAGCAGCCTCCAGCGCGCCGGACCCCAGCCGGCCAGGAAGGTGCCGAGCCGCCGCCCTGCCCGCGCCAGGGGCGTTGGGGCCGGGGGCGTGCCGTGGGCGGTGGTTCGGTCGCGGAAGGAGAGTTCCTGGCTGGTCATGTCTCCATGGTTTCGCGGCCCGGGGCGCGCGGCTAGCCGCCAATTGCGGATGAGGCCATATCATATTGATATGAACATGCGTTGGCCGGAACTGGCCGCCCTGGAGCTGTTTGTTGCCGTCGCGGAGGAGGGCAGCCTCAGTGCGGGCGCCCGGCGCGTGGGCATGGCCCAGCCCAACGCCAGCCGCGCCATGGCCCGACTCGAGCAGCGCCTGGGCGTGGCCCTGCTGGACCGGCGCACCGGCGGGTCCCGGCCCACGGCCGCCGGGGCGGAACTGGTGCGCCAGGGGCAGGCGGTGCTCCAGGCCGCCCGCACACTTCAGGACCAGGCCGGCGCCCTCGGCACGGAGCGGCGCACCCGGCTGCGCGTTGGCGCCAGCCTGACCGTGGCCGAATACCTCATGCCTGGCTGGCTGACGGCCTTCAAGCGCATCCACCCGGACCTCCAGGTGGAACTCGAGGTGGAGAACTCCCGGCACATCTTTGAACAGGTGGCACAGGGGGGCGCCGACGTCGGCTTTGTGGAATCGCCAAACATCCCGGCCGGGCTGCGCCGGCTGGTGGTCGCAGCGGACCGCCTGGCGGTGGTGGTGGCGCCGGACCACCCCTGGGCGCGGCGGGCCCCGCCGGTGACCGGGGCGGGCGCCGGGCCCCTCACCGGCGCCGACCTGGCGTCGGCCGCCCTGGTGGTCCGGGAGCCGGGGTCCGGCACCCGGATGGCGCTGGAGCGCGCGCTCAGGGGCTACGAACAGCTCAAGCCGGCCCTGGAGCTGCGCAGCAACGCCGCGGTGCGGATCGCCGTCACGGCGGGAGCCGGGGCCGCGGTGCTCAGCGATTTTGCCGTGCGCACCGCCGTCGAACGCGGGGAACTTGTGGAAGTGCCCGTGGCAGGGGTTCGCCTGGAACGGCGCATCAGGGCCGTGTGGAAGGGCGGACGGGTCCTGGACGGAACCGCGGGCGAGCTGGTCACGCTGGCCGGGGCCGGCTACACCCGGATCCGGTAGCCGCGCTTGACCACCGTCTCCACCACGCCCGGGTCCGGAAGCGCGGCGCGCAGGCGGCTGATGGTCATGTGCAGGGAATGCCCGGCCCCGCCCAGACCCAGCCCGGCGGCCAGCTCGCCCTGCGAACGCACCGCCCCGCCGGCGCTGATGAGGGACTTCAGGAGCTGCAGCGGCGCGGGCGCCAGGGGCACCGGGACCTTGTCGATGAGCAGCGCCTGCCCGCGCACCTCCAGCAGCCCGGCGGAGCTTTCCACCCGGAGGGCGCCGGCCTCCTCGAGGTGTTCGCAGACCAGGCGGATCAGCGCCCCCATGCGGAAGCGTTCCGGCACCAGCGGCGTGATGCCCGCGGCCAGCAGCGGTGCCGCGGTGACGGGGCCGACGGCGGCACTTGCCACTGCGGCCGTCCCGCCGGGGTGCGGGGCGCCGGGGTGCGCGGCGCCCCGGGCACCTCCAGGCACCGTGCCCCCGCGCAGCGCGGCAAGGAACGTGGCGCCCCTGCCCGAGGCGGCGGCCGCGCTCAGCACGGCGTCCGCGGCGGGCGCGCTGGTGAAGGTGAGCACATCCAGTTCCCGGGCGGCCACGGCGTCGATCAGCTGGGACAGGCGGTCCCCGTCCTCGGCATTGACCCAGCGGTACGGGGTCACCGTCAGCACCGCCGCCCCCGCGGCACGCAGCTGGGCCAGGGCCGCGGCGTCCGTGTACCCGTGCACCTGCACGGCCACGACCTTGCCGCGGATCCCGGCGGCAATGGCCAGCCCCGTCAGGGCGGCCGTGGTCTCGTCGGGGCTGATGCCGGCATCTTCCAGCCCGGCAGCCCGCACGGCCCCGCGCGCCTTGGGGCCGCGCACATAAATGTCCGCACGGCCCAGGGCCGCCAGCAGTTCCTCCCCGCGGCCGGCGGCGTCCGCGGCCTCGCACCAGCGGCGCATGCCGTAGGCCGTGGTCACCAGGACAACGTCCGGGGCCGCCGCAATGACCGCCGCGATCTCGGCGAGCAGGGCCTCGTCGCTTTCCACTGGTGCAATCTTCAGGGCCGGGGCATGCAGCACCTGGGCGCCGCGCCGCTCCAGCGCCTCAATGAGGTCCCCGGCGCGCCGGTGGGCGGTGACGCCAATCCGGAAGCCCTGCAACGGCCGCGCCCGCGCGGCCTCACGTAGATCGTTCATGGTCTCCTTCACGCCGGCTGCCGGGCCCTGGCTGCGGACGGGGCGGCCGCGGCGGGCAGAAGGTCCGAGGCCGCCGCGCCTGCCCCGCCCGCCACGGACACCACGTCCCCGATGACTATGACCGCGGGATTGCGGCATGCCGAGGCGGCGTTCACAATGCTACCGAGCGTGGCCGTCGTGGTGCGCTGCGTGTGACTGAAACCGCGTTCGACGACGGCCACCGGCGTAACATTCGCCAGTCCCGCCAGGCGCAGCCCCGCCACCAGGGAGGGCAGGGTGCCGATGCCCATGAGCACCACGATGGTCCCGCCCAGGCCGGCGAGGTGCCGGTATTCGTGCGGTTCCAGGGGCGCATGGCCGGAGACCACCGTGAACAGGTGGCTGACGTTGCGGTGCGTCACCGGGATCCCGGCGGCCCCGGGGACCGCAACGGCGCTGGAGACGCCCGGCACCACCGAGACCGGGATGCCCGCCGCCACGGCCGCAGCCACCTCCTCCCCGCCCCGGCCAAACACGAAGGGGTCCCCGCCCTTGAGCCGGACCACGTGCAGCCCGGCCCGCGCGCCGTCGACCATGCGCTCCTGGATCTCCGCCTGCGGGACCCGGTGGTGGCCGGGCGTCTTGCCGACGTCGACGAACGTGGCGTGGGGTGCCAGCTTCGCCAGGTCCCGGGTGGGGCCGAGCCGGTCAAAGTAGACCACGTCGGCCGTGGCCAGCACCCTGGCGGCGCGGAGGGTGAGGAGGTCCGCGGGGCCGGGGCCTCCGCCGACCAGGGTGATCCGGCCGGAGCGGCGGGGTCGTTTCGTCATGATGGTCCTGCCTTCTGTGTCATTTGGGGGAGGTGGGGCCCACGCGCCCGAGGGACCCGCTCCGAGCTTGCGAGGAGGGGAGGGCGTGGGGATTGTCCCGACTCTCGACGGGGGCCGCGCCGCGGACGGGGATGTGCGTGGCGATCAGCACCGGGCCGTTCGCCTTCTCCTCCACCGTGGCGGGGCGCACCTGGCCGCGCTCGGGCACAAACGCGATCTCGTCGTCGGCCGCCTCCGGCGCGTTGACGAAGGAACGGAACCGCTTGAGCCGTTCGGGGTCCGCCAGGGTGGCCGCCCATTCGTCCTCGTAGTTCTCCACGTGCTGCGCCATGGCGGCCTCGAGGTCCGCCGCGATGCCGAGCGAATCGTTGACCACCACGTCCACCACGTGGGCCAGGCCGCCGGACCCTCCTGCGCCTGTCGACGGGTCGAGCTCCTCCTGCCAGCGGGCGGTGCGCTGCAGGCGGTCGGCCGTGCGGATGTAGTACATCAGGTAGCGGTCGATGTAGCTGATGAGCGTGGCGTCGTCCAGGTCCTTGGCGAGCAGCTGCGCATGGGCCGGGGTGGCGCCGCCGTTGCCGCCCACGTACAGGTTCCAGCCGTCCGCGGTCGCGATGACGCCCACGTCCTTGCCGCGCGCCTCGGCGCATTCCCGGGCGCAGCCGGAGACGCCCAGCTTGAGCTTGTGCGGGCTGCGCAGGCCGCGGTAGCGCAGTTCCAGCGTGATGGCCATGGCCACCGAGTCCTGCACGCCAAAGCGGCACCAGGTGGAACCGACGCAGGACTTCACGGTGCGCAGCGACTTCCCGTAGGCCTGGCCGGACTCCATGCCGGCGTCGATGAGGATCTTCCAGATCGCCGGCAGCTGCTCCAGCCGGGCGCCGAACAGGTCGATCCGCTGCCCGCCGGTGATCTTGGTGTACAGGCCGTACTGCTGCGCCACGGAGGCGATCACGGCCAGCTTGTCCGGGGTGATCTCCCCTCCCGGGATGCGCGGGACCACCGAGTAGCTGCCATCCTTTTGCATGTTGGCCAGGGCGCGGTCGTTCGTGTCCTGAAGGGTGCCGCGGCCGGCGTCGAGCACGTATTCGCTGTGCTGGCTCGCCAGGATGGAGGCCACGGTGGGCTTGCAGATGTCGCAGCCCTGCCCGGACCCGTCCACGCCGAACCGGTCCAGGATCTCCGCGAAGCTGCGCAGCTCCAGGGCCCTGACGGCCTCAAAAAGCTCCGCGCGGGACATCCCGAAGTGTTCGCACAACGCCTTCGACACGGCGATGCCGGACTTGCTGAGTTCGCCCTCCAGGAGCTTCTTCAGCAGGGGCACGCAGGAGCCGCACCGGGTGCCGGCCCGGGTGCAGGCCTTCAGGCCCGGCAGGTCCCTGACCGGTTCGGCGCCGTCGCAGCTGCCGCAGCCGTTGACGGCGTCGCGGATGGTGCCGGCGGAGACGTTGTTGCAGGAGCACAGGATGGCGTCGTCGGGAAGCTCGACGGCAGGCGCGTCCCCTGCGCCGGCTGCCGACAGGAACGCGCCCGGCCCGGCCGGCAGGTCCCGGCCCAGCAGGGGGCGCAGGCTCGTGTAGGGGGCGGCGTCGCCGACAAAGATCCCGCCCAGCAGGGTCCTGGCGTCCGCGCTCGTGACGATTTTTTGGTAGACGCCGCGGGCGGGATCGGCGTACACCACCTCCAGGCTGTCCTCCGTGCGGGCGAAGGCGTCGCCGAAGCTGGCCACGTCCACGCCGGAGAGCTTGAGCTTGGTGGCCGTGTCAAAGCCGGGAAAGGTGGCGGTGCCCCCGTGCAGCCTGTCAGCCACGATCTCCGCCATCGTGTTGGCCGGCGCCACCAGGCCCAGGCACATGCCGCCGAAGCTGGCCACCTCGCCGACGGCCCAGATGCCGGGGACGTCCGTGGCGCAGGCATCGTCGATCTCCACGCCGCCGCGCGGTCCGAGGACCAGGCCGTGGGCCGCTTCGCCGTCCGTGCCGCGGGCCAGTTCGTCGCGGGGCCGCACGCCGACGGCCACCACCACAAGGTCGGCCTGCACCAGGGCGCCGTCGGCCAGGAGCACCCCCGTGACGTGTCCGGCGTCGTTCCTTTCAATGGCGGAGGGGAACACCCCGGCGGTGGCGGCCATGCCCTTCGCGGCGACCAGCCGGCCCAGCGCCTGGCCGGCGCCCTCGTCCAGCTGCGTGTTCATGAGCCAGCCCGCGCCGTTGATGACGGTGGAGTCGGCGCCGAGCTGGATGAGCCCGGCGGCGGCTTCCAGCCCGAGGAGGCCGCCGCCGATGACGGCGGCCTTGACCTGGCGGCCAAGGGTGTCCGCCAGGCGCGCCACCTCGGCGTTCAGGGCCCGGACGTCGTCGAGCGTGCGGTAGACGTGGCTGGATTCGGCGCCGGGGATGGGCAGCCGGGCGGCGTTGGAGCCGGTGGCCAGGACCAGTTCGTCGTAGGGGTGGCTGGCCTCGGCGCCGTCCGGCCCCAGGGTGGTGACGGTCCGAGCAGCGGGGTCGAGCTTGACGGCGCGGCTGCCCGTGGCCAGGGTGACGGCGGGGTGGTCCCAGAGGCCGGCGTCGCCGAGGGACAAGTCGGTGCCCGGCTCGGTCAGGGCCCGGCTCAGTGCCACGCGGTCGTAAGGCGCGTGGACCTCCTCGGCGAGCACGGTGACGTTCCAGCCGTCGAGCCCGCGGGCATGCATCGCCTCGACAAAGCGGTGGGCCGCGGGCCCTCCGCCCACCACCAGGACCTGGCGGGGCATTGCTGCTTCATGGGTGGAGCCCTGATTCATGGCTGGCGCCTTTCACTTCGGTTGGCCCGGTGCTGGCGGTGCTGCGGCCAAGGGGTGCTTCCAGCCTAGGCAGCCGGCATTGCCCTGCCGTTTCGCTTATGTTTCGGCGGGTTAACTTTCACCTCACGGCCGGCCGCGGGGCTCCGGTGAGGGAAGGTTTACGTGTTTGTCATGTGCGGGACGGGCGCGGGAAACACGGCGTCCATAGTGTTTCTTCCTGTCGATTGGATCCGCGGCACATGTGCCCCCAGGAAAAGGAAACGCCCATGGAAACGCTGATGGAAACCCGCTTGGATCTTCAGCCGGCCCCGCGCGGAAGTGCCACGTGGCACCGCGTCTGCCCGCTCGCCGAACTGGACGACTCCTGGGGCGAGGCGGCCCTCATCGACGGCCGCCAGGTGGCCTTGTTCCGGGTGGGGGAGCACGGCGTCTTTGCCGTTTCCCACTCGGATCCGGCCACCCGCGCCAATGTGATGGCCCGCGGCATCGTCGGCTCGCGCGGCACCACCCACACCATTGCGTCGCCCCTCCACAAGGAGGTGTACAGCCTGGCCACGGGCGAATGCCTGGGCAACCCGGAACTGCGCCTGGGCACGTACCCCGTGCGCGTCGTGGACGGCGCCGTCGAGGTGGCGCTGTAGGGCCGGCGGTCCGGCGGTCCCTTGATCTGCCCACCAGGAACGGGCACAATCGGTTCCATGGGACATCAATTTGCGGTGGGCGACCGCGTTCGGTGGAATTCCGAGGCCGGCCATGTCGAAGGGACCATCACCAAGGTCCACACAAAAGACACCGACTACAAGGGGCACACGCGCCGCTGCACGCCCGAGGACCCGCAGTACGAGATCAAGAGCAGCAAGACGGACCACGTCGCCATGCACAAGGGCAGCGCGCTAACGAAGGTCCGGGACTGACGGACGCCTGCCGACAAGCCACTGCAAGGCAGCGCAGCGGAGCCGGGCGCCCTTGGCCCGGCCGGAAGATCATCGCACCAGTGGCCCCGTCGCTTGACGAATCTCGTATTGGGGATGCCGATATTACGTATTCCGGTTCGACTGCCGTCTATTGCCCGTACGTACTAGGGAGCCGAAGTGCAGGGCGTCATGAGAACGACGCCGGACCTGGGACTTATGGTCCATGGCGTCCGTACCCGGCATCAGCCTACACAGGCCGAACTTGCCGTGCGTCTTGGCGTCAGCCGGCGATATTCGTCGGAATTGGAAACTGGCAGGCCAAAGGTTCTTAACGCCAAACTGCTCCCAGTTCTCGACCAGCTGGGCGTGGGGCCCGTCTTCCGGGAGGTGGTGCACGACCATCGGCAGTGCCGCCTCCACCCACAACTTCCAGCCGGTGTCAGTCGAATGCGAGCAATCGGCAGTCCGGGCGTCCTTAACCCCCTCCTTGGGAAAGTTGCTTGGGCTGACAACCTTTGAAAGCCGTCTTCAACGTTTTGGCGACCGGCTGGTGCTGATCATTGAGCGCTGCGACCGAAATATTCCTGGAGACAAGGTCGCACGCATCCACCAAGAGGACTCAGCGCAGGCACTTTCCCTGCCCTGGAACAGCGACGCCAAATTCGAGGCCGTCGATTGATGGGCGAACCTCCGTGCGGTGGCGGGCCTGCTGACCAGGACACGTCGGCCCAGGACACGTCGGCCGGGGGAGGACAACAGAAGAGGGCAATGCGGATCAACGGTGTGGCGTGCCAACCAGACATCCGCCTCAGCGGATGATGACCGGGTCAGACCGTTCCATGACCATGCTGCGCCCTCCCAGGTTCCGGCCCGGCCTGTTCCGCGGTGCGTCATTGCGCGGCGTCTTTTCGCCTGCGGCGCAGCATTGTGGCGACCACGACGGCGGCCCCGACTCCGGCGGTCCACCAGAGCGCGTGCTTTTCCCCGTCTGCGTCCGGGCCTGGCTCCGGGACGGCGTGCCGGCGCAGTGAGCGGCCCTCGGCCACGAGCAGCAGCTTCTTGTCGCGCTTCTTGGCGCTGGCCGCAACGTCCCGCGGCGGCAGCTGCAGTTCCAACTCTGCCTTGATGCCGGCCATCAGCTGGCGGCCGCGCTCAAGCTCCGAGTCGAGTTCGGCACCCAGCAGCAGCATGAGGTTCAGGATCCAGAGCCACAGCAGCAGCACGATCATGCCCGCGATGGTGCCGTAGGTTTTGTCGTACTTGGAGAAGTTGCTGACGTAGAAGCCGAACCCGGCGGAGGCCACCACCATGGCGACCAGGGCCACTGCCGCGCCGACGCTGATCCAGCGGAATTTCGGCTGCCTGACATTGGGCGTGAAATAGTACAGGACCGCGATCAACACAATCGCAAGAATGGCCAACACCGGCCATTTGGCGATGTTCCAGACGCCGAGGGCGGCGTCGCCTACGCCCAGCACGCCGCCGATGGCCTTCGCAACCGGCCCGGAAACCACCAGCATCAGGGCGATGGCGGCAATCATCAGCACGGTGGCCAATGTCACCAGCAGCAGCGCCGGGCGCAGCTTCCAGACCGGCCGGCCCTCGTCGGTGCCGTAAATGCGGTTCATGGCGCGGCTGAATGCGCCCACATAGCCGGAGGCGGACCACAGGGCCGTGACCAGGCCGAGGGCGAACGTCCAGCCGGCGGCCGGCGAGGAGACAAGATGCTCAATGGGACCTTGGAGGGTTTGCACCATTTCCTTGCTCACCAGGCGTGCCACGAGGTCCAGCATGACCTTGGAGGTCTGCTGGGCCTGTCCCACCAGTCCCAGGATGGACACCAGTGCCAGAAGCGCCGGGAAGAGCGAAAAGACTCCATAGTACGTCAGTGCGGCCGCCATGTCGGTGCACGCGTCGGAGCTGAATTTTCCCACGGTGCGCTTGGCCACGTACTTCCACGATTGCGCCGGCAGGCGGCCTGGTTCCTTGGGTTTCCGCGGGTCATCGGGCGCCGGTGCATTCACCTTGTCAAGGGCGGAGTAGCTCGGTGCGGCGTACTGGCTCATCTGGCAGTCCCTTTCGTGGGGGCCGTGGACGTGGTTTTACCCTAGCGTGTGCAGCGGCCTGGACACGTCTTTGCACCTGCAGTGGTTGGCTGGCTGTCCCCGGTGGCGTTCACCGGCGCCGGAACCGCCGCGCCATGCGGCTGGGCCTGGGGGGAACCGGGCCGGGTTCCTGGGCGCGGGACGCGGCGCGCTGAGCCGGGGCCGCCCGTGATTCGGCCCGGGCACGCCACGCGGCGAGTTCGGCGTCGAGGTCCCGCAGCCGCGTGGTCACCGGGGGCCCGCCGGACAGCTGGCGGCGGGCCTCGATGATCCGAGCGTTGAAGTCGGCCAGGATGGCCCGCACGCGCGCCTCGGAGGCCTCGGCGTCCAAAGTTTGTTCGAGTTCAGCGTCTTCCTTGCGCAGCATTAAAGCCGGTGGGCCAAGGCCGCTGACGTGTTCGCGTTGCAGGAGCCCCTTGATCCACCAGTCGGGGTCGTCGGCGCCGCCCAGGCCGGGGATGGGCTTGCCGGCGTAGGCCAGGTTGTCGAAGTCCCCGCGGGCCATGGCGGCGTCAATGGCATTATTGGCGACCTCCCAGACCTGGTCTGATTCGTGGAACGCGCGTGGCGCGGTCTCCTGCCCCTCTCCCTCCCGGCCGAGGGTGCGCCCGGCCGCGCGGGCATGGTCGTCGGCAGGAACGGGCGTTTCCGCAGCGGCCCGGGCATCCCGGTACCTGGCCGCCCGCAGGGCATGGTCGCCGGATCCCCAGTGTTTGTTGCCGCGTGCCATCCGGCCACCCCGTTCCCCTGCCGCGGATTTCCTGTAAACAACCCTAGGCAGTGCTTCCGGCCAGGGTCAACGGCCCGCGGCATTCAAGGCAACGGGAAACGGGCCATGGGCGGCGGGCCATGGCGTGCCGGCCCCGGGAGGCGGACGGCGGAGGGGAGCCGCCCGCTACCGTGCCAGCGCCGACGCGACGTCCGCCGCCACGGCCGCCAGGGCGCGGGCGGCCTCCTCCCGGGCGGCGGCGAGTTGGGCACGCCCGTAGGCGGGCACGATGACCTCCAGGTAGCACTTGAGCTTTGGTTCGGTGCCGCTGGGGCGCACAATCACCCGGCTTCCGTTTTCCGTCAGGTAC
>Ga0134128_10008144_pt1 | contig 12618 bp, 9 predicted proteins | sample KB31754_FD_96462 | JGI IMG/M metagenome (GOLD analysis project Ga0134128, IMG submission 96462) | Terrestrial soil microbial communities with excess Nitrogen fertilizer from Kellogg Biological Station, Michigan, USA - KB3-175-4 | ecosystem: Environmental > Terrestrial > Soil > Unclassified ...
CCAGGTGCACATCGCGCTTACCGCGAGCGCCGGAGTCGAGATCGAATTCAAGGTTCGAGTAAGTTGCAGAGGTCTGCTGAATGTGTTCGAAAGCGCTTTGAGCGAGGGGGGCGCGACCGAGATTGGTGTGCAGGATCACACCGGTTGCATTAATTACGGAGCGAAGCGAGTAGCCGAGAGCGCGACGGAGTTCGTTTTGAATTGCTTGCTGGATTCCCGACAAGGCCAAAGCGAACTTGTTTTCATCCAGACGCCCGGCGGCAATTTCGGTGCGCATGTTGCCTAGCACGATGCGACACGCGTCCGCGACGGCGGCTTGGCCGTCGATGGAGACCAGTTCAGCCATTGCCGGGTCGCGTAACAACTCATCGACGCTCGGCAACTCGCGGAAGAGTTCGGGCTGGGTCTTCATGAGCAATGATTATGCGGCGTGAAAGGCGCCGGGGCAAGCCAAGAGCCATTACAGCGAAGCGGCGGTTTGCAGCGGCTCGGCTGAAAGGCGTACATTCATCTGCTGCCAGCAACTCAGGAGAAACATCATGAAATCTCGTACAGGAATTCGCGCGTTCGTTATTGTGGCACTTGGCTGTGCTGCTTTTGCCCAAGCAAAACCTGCCGGCGTAGTTGCGGCCGCTGATCTGAAGTCTCTGGTCCCGAGCAGTTACTTCTATCGTGGGCAGTCAGCGAGTGTACAGATGCGCAACGCGGCGGCGATTCGTACGAAAAATGAAAGGTACGTTATCGCTGCGCTGGTGGATACGTCCGGCTATGCGTCGGATGTGGCGGCGAAGTATCAGGGATTATTTATTACTGAAGTCAAGCTGAAGGTTGGCGACGCGGAACTCGCGCCCGGCGAGTATGGATTCGGGTTTGTGGGCGACAAGTTCCTCGTGACGGACATTGGAGCGAATGATGCGCTGAGCACGTCATCGCAGCGGGATGAAAACCTGAAGCGGCCGGTGCCGTTGAAGATCACGGAAGATGGCGGCGGGTATCGGCTGTATGCAGGGAAGAAATATGTGAGCTTGCAGGTGGAGTAAAGCATTTCTTATCGAGTTTTGCTCGACCGGACGGGCAGGAATGCCCGTCCCCGCATGGCCAATTGCAGTTTATCCGACCTCCACCAGTCCGTAAGTCTTCTGCCACTTGGTGCGCATTTGCTTGAGGGCGCGGTCGATTTCATTTTGTGAGATTTCGGTATTTGGGCCGGCAAGAGTCGCGGCGGCTTCCTTTTTTGCCAACTCCAGCAGATCACGGTCGCGAATCAAGCTGGCGACCTGGAAGCTGGGCAGACCGGCCTGCCTGGTGCCGAAGAACTCTCCCGGACCACGCATTTCTAGATCGAGCTCCGCGATTTTGAAGCCATCGTTGGTGCGAACCATTTCGTCCAGTCGGCGCTCGGCCTCTTCGGAAACTTTTCCTCCGGTCATCAGAATGCAAAATGATTTTGCGGCGCCGCGGCCGATGCGTCCGCGCAATTGGTGAAGCTGTGCGAGGCCGAAGCGCTCGGCGTGCTCGATGACCATCACGGCTGCATTCGGCACGTCCACTCCGACTTCAATTACCGTGGTCGAAACGAGAATCTGGATCTTGCCCTGCTGGAAAAGCCGCATGACCTGTTCTTTGAGATCGGAATCCATGCGGCCGTGCAGCACCGCGACGTTCAGGTCGGGAAAGACTTTCTTGCTCAGTTCGCCATACATCTTCATTGCGGCTTTGAGTTCATTGTCTTCGTTTTCTTCGATCACGGGATACACCACGTAGGCCTGGTGTCCGGCTGTGACCTGTTTGCGGACAAAGTGCCAGACTTCATTGGCGCGCTCGTCGCCGACGCGGCGGGTGACGATCGGCGTCCGCCCCGGCGGCATTTCGTCGAGCGTGCTGAGGTCGAGATCGCCGTAAAGGGTGAGGGCAAGGGTGCGCGGGATGGGGGTGGCGGTCATGACCAGGACGTCGGGCTCGGCAGAAGTTGCGGAGCTTCGCTCGGCTGAACCCATTCGACTCCCTCGCTTCGTTCGGTCGCTCAGGGCAGGCTCAGTGAGGGCACTTGTCGCTACGTGATCGCTACCTGCTTCTGCGTCCCCGCTTTTCTTCATCAGCTTAAATCTCTGCAGGACGCCGAAGCGGTGCTGCTCGTCAACGATGACAAGTCCCAGTTTGGCGAACTCTACTTTTTGCTCGATCAGAGCATGCGTTCCGATTACAAGTTGCGCGCTGCCCTGGGCGATGTGGCGGCGAATCTCGCGTTTGCGGTCGTCTTCCAGCGAACCAGTGAGGAGGACGATGCGGTATCCCGAAGGCTCGAGGATGCGGCGCGCGGAAAAATAATGCTGCTGCGCGAGAATCTCGGTCGGGGCCATGAGCGCGATTTGATAACCGTTTTCGATGGCGATAATTGCAGCCTCGAAGGCGACCAGAGTTTTGCCCGAGCCGACGTCACCTTGCAGCAGCCGCCGCATCGGAAACGGCTTCTGCATGTCTCCCGCAATCTCTTTCAGTGCGCGTTTCTGCGCGCCCGTAGGATGAAATGGGAGTATTTTCTTGATGGCTTCGCGGACTCGGTCATTCAGCTCAAAAGCGATTCCGGTCTGGGCCTTCTGTTCGCGGCGTTTGAGTTCGAGACCAAGCTCGATAAAAAACAGCTCTTCGAAAATCATGCGGATGTGCGCCGGCGTGCGCCAGTTCATGAGGGATTGCAGGCTCTCGCCTTCATCCGGCCAGTGCACTTGCCACAATGCCTGACGTGGGGCGATCAGGTTCAGGCGCTTGCGTATGGCGGACGGAATACCTTCCGGCAACTCAGCGGGTAAACTCTCGAGCGTTCGGTGAATGATTCTGCGAAACCATCTGGAGGTGAGGCGCCCCTGACCAGCGGTTTCATAAATAGGAACAATGCGGCCAATTTCGAGCGAGGCAGCCGCTTTCTGATCAGCAGCTTCGCCTTCGGCTTCGCCGAGAATTTCAAATTGCGGCTGTTTTAATTCGAGTTCGCCGCGATTGTCTTCTACTCGTCCATAGAGGGCGACCATCTGACCTGGTTGGAACTTGTCCTTCAAATAGGCGCCGTTGAACCAGATACAGCGCAAGCGGGTGCGCCCTTGCCCGGCAGTCATCTGAAAAATGGGCATTTTGCGGGTGCGGAACAGGCCTGAAGTACGGACCTCAGCGATCACGGTGGCCATTTCACCGGGCCGTAACTCGGCAATAGTGCGAGGGTTCACCCGATCTTCATAGCGAAATGGAAGATAGTGAAGGAGATCGTCCACGGTGTGGATGCCTTTGGAGGCGAGAATGTCTGCCAGGCGCGGACCAATTCCTTTCACATACTGAACAGGGGTGGACGGTTCCAGCATCAGAAGGAATGTTAGCAGGCGGTCAGCTGTCAGCAGTCAGCACTCAGTCAAAAAGGTATTCGTGGAAGAAGAGTGCGGATGTGAGTTCAAAGGCGCGAGTCACTTAAGCTGGCTGCAAAGGTATGAATACTGATTGCTGAGCGCTTTTCAGGGTCTTCGGTGTCAAAACCAGCTAGGATGAATTTCGCTCAGTCTTTGGTCGCCGTGCTGGCGGGCAATATCGTGTATTTCCTGATCATGCCTTACCTGCCGCCGGCCGCCAGGCATGTTCGCAGATATGATTTCGGAGTGGTTGTAGACTTCTGTATTTGCCTGGCGATCTTTGTCGCCATCAGGACATTCGCGGGAAGGCGCGACAACTCCCGGCAACAGCATAGATAATCTCACGGTAATTGTCGGTTCTAAATTGCTGAAAATAAGAGATGATATTTTCATGTTCGGGAGCTGTTACTTCCGACATATTTCAGGCCCCCTCGGGTAATAACACCTACGTACCCCGCATTGTCCTTATTCGCAATTGCAGTGGCCTGTTTCCCGCGCCAGAATGGGGTTTCAGCGATTCCCATCAATAGTTCAAGCGGTCAGGTGGGGACGAAAAACGTATGAAAGACGGAGATTACCCTTGGGAAACTCCCTAATACCATTATCTTCCTCGAAAAAGTTTTCAGCCCGAGCAGCGCTGGTAGATCTGCAGGAATCCTCGCGCAACATGCTTTCAGAATGTTTCCGCCAGTTCGGGATCGAAGTCGTAACTATGGCCGGAGAAAATGCCAAGCGCCTGGCGAAGGAAAAATTCGAGGCTTGTGTAATCCGGGTGGGATCCGAGGCAGAAAATGTGCTGGAGTCAGCCCGGGGATCGCGCTCGAACAGTCGGATGATTATTTATGGCCTGGGCGGCAGCGCGCGCGATGCGCTGAAGCTCTCGAGATATGGATTGAACGCGGTGTTTCAGGAACCGCTGGAGCGGCCCGCGGCACTCAAGCTGGTTAAGGCCACGCAGATGCTGGTGTTGCATGAGTTCCGTCGATACGTGCGGATTCCGGTGGTCACGGAAGTTTCGGTGGTGGCGGGACAGAACCGCTTCGTTGCCAGCAGCGTGGAGCTCAGCAGCGGCGGCATGTCGCTGAAGAGCGAACAAACGGTCAGCAACGGCCAGCCGGTGGAAATCTCATTTGCCCTGCTCACGCTGCCCCGCGTCTGGATTCGCGGGACGATCATCTGGCAGAAACCGGCGAGCAAGACGTTTGGAGTCAGGTTTGATGCTAGAGATGACCGGCGCTGCCGCGTGAAAGAGTGGGTCGACTCATACCTGGAGAGCTAAAGTCTGACAATCTCAGCCTGAATTATCTGCGCGCGGGCGATCGGCCCGTGGCCCGCATTTTTTCCTGTGTTCTATGCTACGCGGTTGTATCTTCTCTGCTTATTTTTCCTGCTCCGAAAATGGGGTTTTCAGGGTATTGCTGCTGTGCCGTGACGCCGGTAGGGTGGTAGTGAAAGAACAAACCAGAGGAGGATACATGAATTGGGACCAGATGAAGGGTAAATGGACGCAGATGAAAGGCTCAGCGAAAACCCGCTGGGGAAAGCTCACGGATGACGATCTGGATGTGATCGGGGGCCAAAAGGACCAGTTAATCGGCCGAATCCAGGAGAGGTACGGAATTCAAAAGGAAGAGGCACAGAACCAGGTGGACGAATGGGGCCGGAACTACGACCAGGATACTGAACTGGAACGCGAGCGCCTGAACCGCAAAGCCAGCTAGTCAGCTCTGAATTTCACGCGAGTAAAAGTGGGAGTGACGACTCTTGGAGCGAGTCACTCCCGCATTTTATTTTTGCGACGTTTCTCCTAACTTGCCGCCTCCGCCTGTGCGGTGGGAGATTCTTCGCGGCCGGCTAGTGGGACGCTGGCGCGGATTACGGTGCCACCATGGTCCGATGTAACTTCGAAATTGCCACCAAGTTCGTGCACGCGCTCGCGCATGCCAGCCAATCCCACCCCGAGCTTAATGCCGTCACCGTTCAGCTGTTGTAAAACCCGGTCCGGCATACCGTGGCCGTGATCCATAACTTCGATGGTGATCTGCTCGGCATCGTTCTCGACTTTGATTTCTGCCGAGGCAGCCTGAGAATGACGGTGGACGTTGGTAAGGCTCTCCTGTAAAACCCGGAACAAAGCAATCTCAACCGCTTCAGAAAGTCGGGGCATGTCCGGAGGCAAATCGAGAGACACCGGTATCCCGCTGCGCTGCGAAAAACCGCTGACAAACCAGCTGGCCGCAGACGAAAAACCTGCTTCGTCCAGCAGGGGGGGATGCAGCAGGTGCGACAGCGTTCGAGTTTCAGTGATGGATTTCTCGAGAATGTCGCGACATTCGGCAAGCAACTCTTTATTCTTCTCCGATGAAGGCGAGTTACCGAGCAGGTCAATTGCGATCTTTAATCCGGCAAGATACTGGCCGAGGCTGTCGTGCAACTCGCGTGCTATGCGCCGCCGCTCCTGGTCCTGAATGCCCAGCAACCGGCCGCTCAGCTTACGCAAGGCTTCTTCGGCGTTGCGGCGTGCGGTGACGTCCACTGCAATGACGCCGATCTGAGTAAGCCCCCCGCCTTCTCCTGGAATAGGGAAATAATTGACGAGCCAGTGCCGCACCTGGCCCGGCTTCCGAGGCAGCTCAGCGGATATCTCGCGGTCAAGTAATGGGGCGCCGGTGCGCAAAACGTCACGCAACACGGTCTCGGTACGGCTGCCGCGGAGACCGAACACCTCCGGCACCGACTTGCCCAGCAGGTCTTCGGGCTCGAGCGCTGCCATGCGCGGAAGCACGTCGTTGACGCGCGTGTAGCGGAGTTGCGAATCCAGAATTCCAAAGCCCACGGTAGAAGATGAAAAGAAGGCGTTAACGATCTCCCGGCTCTGGCGAGCCCCGTATTCGGTTTTGCGATATTGCGAGTAGGAATAATTGAGCAGCAACATTTGCGCGGCGAGCAATGCCAGCGCTATGAGTAAGGAGACGGCGATCAGGATAAGTGTGTGCCGGTAGTTTTCGCGCGAGGCCGCCTGGCGCGCGCTCAACAGCTGAGTCTGTTCTTCTCTGATTTTCTGTAACTCCGCTTCAATATGGTCTTGAATCTCCGCGGTAGTCCGCGCCATTTGCGCGTCTGCGTCGATGCTCGAAGTACCCTTTCGATGAGATTGAATGAAGCCTGCAATCAAGCTAAGTTCGCTTTGGATGTCGGCCTGGAGAGAGTCGAGTCGCGGATTTTCGGAGGTCAGTACCCGCAGCTGCTCGAGGTCGCCCGGAATACGGGCGACGGCGGTGCCGTATCCCGCGAGCAGTTCTTTGTCTCCAGTCAGGACAAAGTTCTGGGCGGCGTTGCTGGCCCGAAAAACCTCTCCCGCGATGTCTTCAAGAAGAGTTTCGACTTCGCGGGTGTGTCCGACAGCGGCCTCGCTCGAAGACAGGCGGTTGGCGGCGCGGAAAACGAAGACGCTGCAGGCGATAAGCAGTGCAACGGCAACGCCAAAAGCTGACCAGGCGACACCACGAACGGTAAGAGTCATAACCAAATCAAGGTGGCAGTCACAGCGGGGAGGCGTCGAAACTGGGACGCCACAGGTATATATAATACCGCGCCGGGTTCGCCTGAGCCGCTCCCGGCCTGTAAAATAAAGGGCACACATGGGCAGCCCGCAACAACTGGTTCAAATCGATATTGGTCCGCCGGTGAAGCAGCCCAAGCCCTCATGGCTAAGGGCAAAGGCGCCGGTGGGCGAGAATTTTCATCAGCTTAAGAAGCTGGCGCGGGGACTTGGACTGCACACGGTTTGCGAGTCAGCCCAATGTCCGAACATCGGGGAATGCTGGAACCACCGCACTGCGACCTTCATGTTGCTGGGCGACATCTGCACCCGGCGTTGCGGTTTTTGCGCCGTGCCCAAAGGCCGTCCGCAGCCGCTGGATCTGGACGAGCCGAGACGTGTGGCAGAAGCCGTGGCGACGTTGGGGTTGAAGCACGCGGTTATTACCAGCGTGAACCGCGACGATGACAACCTTGGCGGGGCACGGATTTTTGCGGAGACCATTCGCGAAGTGCGCCGGGTCGCGGCGGACTGCCGAGTCGAAGTTCTTATCCCGGATTTCCAGGGTCTCGACGAAGCGTTGCAGATTGTGCTGGATGCGCGCCCAGATGTGTTGAATCACAATACGGAGTCGGTGCCGAGGCTTTATCGCGTGGTGCGTTCGGGGGCGCGCTACGAACGGACACTGCGACTACTCGAAAATGCCAAGAAATTTTCGCCTGGTATGGTGACGAAGTCCGGGTTGATGGTCGGACTGGGCGAAACGATGACCGAACTGGTGGACGTGTTTCGCGATCTGGCGGAGCGTAAAGTTGATATCCTTACTGTCGGGCAATATCTACGCCCATCGCGCGATCACCTTCCGATCGCCCGCTTTTACACACCTGAAGAATTTTCTTATCTGAAAGAAGAGGCGTTGCACCTCGGCTTTCGGCATGTTGAGTCAGGTCCGCTGGTTCGTTCGAGCTATCACGCGCACGAGCAGGCAGATGGAGCGGTTTCTCATCGCGCTTAGTCCTTCCGCAAATTGAGTCATCCCGAAGCGGGTGGATGAGGGAACGTGGCGAATATGCGGTCGGCGGGCGCTAGGGCGCGTTTGCGGCGTACTCGGTCCCATTTGCGCCGCTGCAACTGGCTCACGCATCGTAAAATCCCCTCTCTCGCCTTCAGCGATTTCGGGATGACATCGCTTTTGATGTCGTGCTCTCGTGATTTCCAGCACAGCTTACAAAAATTCCACCCACGAGTCGGTCACTTCGGCTCCAGCGTTATTCGCAATGCGCAGAGCATTTCTCTCCACGTTTTTCATTAGACCGTCAAGATAGTCGCGCGAGTCGGAGACGCTGACCACGCCGATGGTTGCGCTATTCCAAAGATTTGAAGGGTTGAGTTCGGCGGTTGCGACGTTGAAGTGCGCGCGCAGCTTGTCCTTCATGCTGCGCACCACCTGCCGTTTGTCTTTAAGTGATTGCGCGTGCTCGATGCGGAGTTCGAGGGTGAGAAGAGCAACCATGCAGTGGTCAGAGGCAGTTGTCGGTGGCCAGAAATTCTTTACTGGCAACTAGCCACTGATCACTGACCTCTGATTTTAAGCCATCACTTCAGCGGCGACTCGCTCGGTCACGAAAGCTTCGATCACATCGCCGACCTTAATGTCGCCGTAGTTGGCGATGGAGATGCCGCATTCCATGCCATTTGTGACCTGACTGGCATCGTCCTTGAAGCGCCGCAGCGAGCCGATCTTGCCTTTGAAGACGACGACATTGTCGCGCAGCAGCCGGACTTCGGAGTCGCGCTTGATGAGGCCATCCGACACGCGGCAACCAGCGACAGTGCCGACCTTCGGGATACGGAAGGTGTCGAGCACCTGCGCGCGGCCCTGATAGGTTTCTTTGATTGTGGGTTCGAGCAGGCCGGTCATAGCGCGCTTGATTTCGTCCTGAAGCTCGTAAATGATCGAGTGCAGGCGGATGTCAACTTTTTCCTGCTCGGCGAGTTCCTGCGCCTTACGCTCGGGGCGCACGTTGAAGCCGATGATGATGGCGTTCGACGCTGAGGCGAGCAGCACGTCACTTTCGGTTATCGCACCGACGCCGGAGCGCAGCACTTTCAGGCGCACCTGGTCGTTCGACATCTTGGAAAGCAGGTCACTGAGCACTTCGATCGAGCCTTGAACATCGCCCTTGAGAATGATGTTCAATTCTTTGGTGCCGGCAGTCTTCAGTTGCTCGGCGAGACCCTCGAGCGAAACGCGGGAGCTCTTGGCCAGGGTGGCTTCGCGGGCTTTTTGTTCGCGGTAGTCGGAGATGCCGCGAGCTTTCTCGCGATCACCCACAACCAGGAACTGGTCGCCGGCTTGGGGCAGACCTTCCATACCAAGAATTTCGACTGGAGTTGATGGCGGCGCTTCCTGCAACTGATTGCCGCGGTCGTCGAACATGGCGCGAACTTTTCCGTACACGTTGCCGACCACGAAATTATCGCTGTTGCGTAATGTGCCGTTCTGCACGAGGACGGTGGCGACCGGGCCGCGTCCGCGATCGAGCTTGGCTTCGAGGACAACTCCGGCAGCCGGGCGATCGGCTGTAGCTTTCAGCTCTTGCAAGTCGGCGGTGAGGCAAATCATTTCCATCAGCAGATTGAGATTGGTTTTCTGCTTGGCGGAAACATCCACAAAAACCGTCTTGCCGCCCCAATCTTCGGGAACCAGCCCGCGGTCGGCGAGCTGCTTCTTTACGCGATCAGGGAGAGCGCCGGGCTTGTCGATTTTGTTGACAGCGACGATGATCGGAACTTCCGCGGCGTGGGCATGATCGATGGCCTCAATGGTCTGCGGCATCACGCCATCATCGGCTGCGACGACCAGCACGACAATATCGGTGGCCTTCGCGCCCCGCGAACGCATGCGGGTGAAGGCCTCGTGACCGGGCGTATCGAGGAACACGATCTGCCGCCCGTATGCGGGCGAGTCGGTGTCGTTGATGGTGACTTTGTAAGCGCCGATATGCTGCGTGATTCCGCCAGCCTCGCCTTCGGCCACGTTGGTGGAGCGGATGGAATCGAGCAGGGTGGTTTTGCCGTGATCGACGTGGCCCATAATCGTGACCACAGGCGGACGCGGCAAACCCTCGGCGGCAGCGCCTTCTTCTTTGGCCGCAGTCTCGGCAACTTCTTTCGCCGTCTGCTCTTCGAAGCTGATGACGTTGGTTTCAGCGCCGAAGAAGCGGGCCATGTCACTGGCAAGCTCGGCATCGAGCGATTGATTGATGGTCGCAAATACTCCGCGCGAGAGCAGGCGAGCGATCAAGTCCTTGGCGCGGATTTCGAGCTTCTCGGCGAGGTCCTTAACGCTAATGCCTTCTGTAATAGTGATATTGCGAGTGATCGGCAACGGCTCATTCGAAAGCGAGAGCCGTGGCGGAGGCACGAAGCCCTTCATGGGGCCTTCTTTTACCCCGCGCGGAACATAACGCTGGCCGGGCCTGCGCGACGGACCACCAGGACGGCTTCCAGGACGCGTTGGTCCGGGCGGAGGCAATCCGGGGCCGACGCCAATTGGCCGCGGTCCGGCTGAGCCGGTTCGCGTTGGGTGCATGGGCCGGCGCTCGCCGGGACGCAACGGCGGACGCGATCCGGGAGGTCCACCAGCGCCGGGACGCGGACGCTGAAAAATCGGCTGGCCGGGAACGGGACGTCCGGGCGCGGGACGGCTGGCGATCGGCTGGCCGGGTCGCGGAGCAATCGGCTGACCTGGACGCGGCGGCATGGGAGTGGGCGCCTTGTACACCGGGCGCGGGCCAGTCTGCGGCACGATCATTCTCGGACCGGGTGGCTGAGGCGGCCGAACTGGTGTAGCCGGAGCCGGCGGCTTTGGCGCGATTACTTGAGTTGCAGATGCCTGAGGCGCACTCGCTTGCGCAACGGGAGCAGCAGGAGCCTGCGCGGGCGGCGCAGGAGGAGGCGCAACAGTTGATGCGGGCATAGGAGGCGGTGCAACCGGCTTCGGAGCCGGCGGTACTATCGTCCGCGGAGGCGGAGGCGCTACGGAACTGGTGGATGGCGGAGCGGGGGCAGCCGGACGTGTAAGAGCCTGCGCCGGTTTCGTCTCTGCGGGAGGCGGTGCTGGCCGTGAAGGAGAAACTGGAGCAGCGGCGGTTTGCTGCTTACCGATAATTGCTTTCAGCACGTCTCCGGGTTTGGAGATGTGCGACAGATCGATCTTGGTCTTGATTCCATCGGAAGCGGGCTGCGGGGTACGGGAAGTCCTCGAAGTAGGACTTTCGCCAGTGCCGCGGAGATAAGCGCGCACCTTGTCGGCTTCGTGGTCTTCCAGGGAACTGGAATGCGTCTTCTTCTCGGTTACGCCAACGTGCGGCAGCGAATCGAGAATCGCTTTGCTTTTGACTTCCAGCTCTCTGGCCAGATCGTTAATTCGAATCTTGCTCATCCGCCTGTTTGTTCCTCCGAACTGTCCCGCTAAGTCTTCATATCAACCTCACGGAAAATCTTAAAACCAGTGGTCAGTTGTTAGTGGTCAGACCGAACCACCAATTAGTTTTTGACCCTTATTCCTCTTGCTTAGTCGCTCCGCCCGTTTCGGATTCTTCAGCGACCGGTTCCTGTTGCTCAGAAGCTTCCGTTTCAGGTGCGGCTTCAACCTGAGTTTCTTCTGCGACCGCAATATCGCCTTCAGCTGCCGCTTCTTCCAGCGTTGTTGCTTCCGGCTCTGCGGCCAATTCTCCGACCTCGCCTTCGGCCAGAGCGACGGCCTCGCCACCTTCAAGGGCAGCAAAGTAATTATTGACCGCGACGCTAATTTTTTCCACCGTCTTGGGCCCGATTCCTTCGATGGCTTCAAGTTGCTCCGGCGTCATGTCAGCCAGCGCCTCGACGGTGGAGATGCCTGCGGCCTTGAGCTTTTCAACCAGGCCTTCGCCCAGGCCCTCAACGCTCTCCAGCGGAGTTGCACTTGCGCTGGTGAGTTCGGCCATCTGCGCTTCAACTTCCTGCCGCTTCTCTTCTTCGCTCTTAATGTCAATCTTCCATCCCAGCAACTTCGCCGCGAGACGGACGTTCTGGCCCTTCTTTCCGATAGCCAGCGAAAGCTGGCTGTCGTCCACGACGACCTCGAGGTGCTTGTCGCCGGAATCGAGGATGGTGACGCGGCTCACTTTTGCCGGCTGTAAAGCCTTTTCGGCGAAGGTGACGGCATCTTCGTGATACTCGATGATGTCAATTTTTTCGCCGCGCAGCTCGCGGATAATGGATTGCACACGCATGCCCTTCATGCCAACACATGCGCCGACCGCGTCCACTTCTTTGTCTTTAGACATCACGGCAATTTTTGTGCGCTCGCCAGCTTCACGAGCGATGGCGCGAATCACGACGGTGCCGTCGTAAATTTCGGGGACTTCGGTCTGGAACAGGTGCTGCACCAATTCCGGCGCGGCGCGCGAAACCACTACTGCCGGGCCTTTCGAAGCTTTCTCGACGCGAGCGATGACTACGCGAACGCGCTCCCCGATGGCGAAAGACTCGAGCCGCGACTGCTCTTTTCGTGGCGCGCGAGCTTCGGCTTTGCCGATGTCGAAAATCACATCCGGGCCTTCGATACGCTTTACCGTGGCGTTCACGATCTCGCCGACGCGGCCAATGTATTCGTTGTAAACCGTATCGCGCTCG
>Ga0134128_10008145_pt1 | contig 12617 bp, 12 predicted proteins | sample KB31754_FD_96462 | JGI IMG/M metagenome (GOLD analysis project Ga0134128, IMG submission 96462) | Terrestrial soil microbial communities with excess Nitrogen fertilizer from Kellogg Biological Station, Michigan, USA - KB3-175-4 | ecosystem: Environmental > Terrestrial > Soil > Unclassified ...
AAGCACGGCGCTGTTGTGAGCGTCACCACGTATCGAGATTACGGATTTCTGCCGCACGCGTATATGAACTTTCTCTGCCTGCTTGGCTGGTCGCCCAAGGATAATCGCGAGCAGATGTCGCGCCAGGAATTGATCGACGCGTTCTCGTTCGAAGGCATTCACCGCAGCAACGCCGTGGTGAATTTCAGCGAAGAGGACCCCATCGATCCTAAGGCGCTCTGGCTGAATTCCCAACATCTGCGTACGATGCCTGTTGCAGATCTCGCTCCGCTCGTCCGGAGCGCTCTCGAACGCGCGGGTTTATCCATTCCGTATGGAGACGATTGGTTCGTCCGCACTGTAGATGTCATCCGGTCGCGGTTCTCAAGCTTGAATGATTTCTCCAGTCGCGGACGCGCCTATTTTTCAGACGATTTCCCAATCGAGCCGGCATCTCTGGAAAAGCTCGACGCGCCGAGCGCTCGCGAACTGCTCCACGAATTGGGCGCGCACCTCGCGGCTTCACCGGAATTCACAGAAGCGAGTGTAGAGGCTGAGCTTCGAAAGCTCGCCGGAGAGCGGGGCGTGAAGGCGGGCGTTCTCATCAACGCTTCCCGCGCGGCGCTGACCGGACAGCCTGTCGGTCCAAGCGCGTTCGCCGTCTTCGCCTGCATCGGCCGGGACCGCGCTGTTGCTCGTTTGCAAAAGGCTTAAGAACAGTGACGATTCTCGGACTGAGCGGACTATTGAACGACCCTGCCTGCGCGGTACTGCGCGATGGCAAACTCGCGGCCGCGATTGAACAGAACAAGATCGCTCGTCATTGGGAAGCCGGTGAATTGCCTCGGGAAGCGATCGCGGCGGCACTGGAACTCGCGACCGTGGCGCCGGACCAGGTGGATTGCGTCGCGCTCGTGCGCCCGTTTTCATCGGGACCGGAATCCGCGCTGCATCTCGCTTTGCGCGGCGAGTTCTCTAATGCGCGCCTGGTGCTGGTGGAGCACCATTCCGCGCACGCGGCTTCCGCGTTCTTCGCCGCTCCATTTGACCGGGCGACGGTTCTCACGCTCGATCGTCATGGCGATTTCCGGTGCGGCGCGCGCTGGCGCGCCGAAGGCACGCGCATCGAACTTGAAAAAGAACTGTTTTTTCCTGACTCCCTTGGCGATCTCTATGGCCGGGTCACCGACCTGCTTGGCTTTCACCATAATTCGGATGAGCACAAAGTGCAGTGGCTGGCGACAGCCGGCGGCGCGCAGTTTGTCCCGCTGTTCACTGAGATTCTCGGCCTTATGGATAGCGATTGGCCGCGCCTCGACGCCACGTTTTTCGACGCGAGCCGGTTACGCGACGGAGGGTTCAGCTCGAAATTCTACGCCAAAGTTGGTATGGAGGATGGCGCCCGCATTCCGAATTCTCTGCGTCCCGCGCTTGCGGCCGGCCTCCAACTCGCGATTGAAGCGGCTGTATCAAAAATGGCCGGCGACGCGGAGAACCTCTGCTTGGCGGGAGGACTGGGTTTTAACGCGCTGCTGATCGCCGCGCTGGAACGTTCGCGGAACGTCTTCGTGCAACCGTCCGCCGGCAACGCGGGCTCGGCTATCGGAGCTGTCCTTTACGCCTGGCACTCGGTTTATCGTGAGAGCCGGCGCGTGCCGTTTGAGACGCTCTGCCTCGGTCCCGGCTATAACGCTGAAGCGATTAAGAAGGTACTTGAGAACTGCAAGCTTCGTTTCCATTATTTGCAGACCGCCGATGAGCTGATCGCCGCCGCCGTTCGCCAGTTGTCCGATCAGAAGATCGTCGCCTGGATGCAGGGCCGCATGGAATTCGGGCCGCGCGCGCTTGGTAATCGCAGCATTCTCGCGTCGCCGTTAAACCCGTATTCCACGGAAAACCTGAATCTCTACATCAAGCATCGCGAGCCATTCCGCAAATTCGCAGCATCGGTTCCAGCCGAATTGGCCGGCGAATATTTCGAAACTGGCCCGAACGCCAGGTTTCTCGCTACGGTAGGACGCGTGAAGCCCGCCCATCGCGCAACGTTCCAGAGCGCCATTCTGGGTGACGATCTTGTCCGCGTACACACCGTCTCCCGCGCAGAAAATCCACTGTTCCATCGCTTGCTGCACGCGGCCGGACAAGCAAGTGGACTTCCAGTGCTCTATAACACCAGTTTCAATCTCTTCGGCGACCCACTGGTCTGTGCCCCGCGCGACGCCGTCCGCAGTTTCTATTCGTCGGGCATCGATGTGTTATTCGCGGGCAATTTCCTTCTAGAAAAATAGCATTGTGCTGATTTTTTAGCGGCCATTCTTTTCGGCCAGCAACGCGTTCCGGACTCGAATACCATTTGCTTTCGTTTCCGCCATCTCAGCCCCGGCGAACTCCTTCATGTTGCGGAGCAGCGTCGCGTAGTTTTCCAGAGTCCCGATGAGATTGGGATTGTCTGCTCCGGTCGTCCGCTCCTCAATCGCAATCGCGCGCGCCATCAGTTTGGAAGCCTCCTGCAAACGGCCGTCCCGAGTGTAAACGATGGCGAGATTCTCCATCACCGTCGCCACGGTCGGCAACTCTGGCCCATCGCGCCCTTCGCTGATGGCAATCGATCGCTTTAATAGATTTTCCGCCTCCGCGTAACGATGCTGATGAAATCGAACAGCGCCTAAAGCGTTCAAGTCGTCGGCCACCGCCGGATGATTCTCGCCTAGGGCTTTTTGATCGATCGCGAGCGCCCGCTGGTAAAGCGCCTCCGCTTTGCCGTACTTGTGCCGCGAGTCGTAGAGCGTCCCGAGATTCACCATGGCCATCGCGACGTTCGGGTGCTCTTCTCCGAGCGTCTTCTCCCAGATCGCAAGCGCGCGCTCGTTGAGTTTCTCGGCCTCCTTGTACTTGCCCCGCTTGGTGTACGTCTGCGCCAAATTGCTGAGTCCGCCCGCGTATTGCGGATGATTTGTCCCGATTGTCTTCTCCCAAATTGAGATAGCCTGCTGAAATTCCTCGGCCGCCGCCTCGTACTTTCCCTCGGACAGAAATGCCGATCCGATATTGTTGTGTGCCTCGGCCGTGTCGGGATGTTCTTTTCCCAGAGCCGTTTCGCGAATCGCCAGCGCACGCCGAAGAAGTTTCTCTACCTCCGCATAGCGGCCCTCGTTTTCGTACACGGTGCTCAGCACGATCAGGCTGGTTGCAACGGTTGGATCGTTTGGTCCGAATACTCTCTCGCGAATGGCAAGCGCCTTCTCCTCCGCATCGCGCCCTTCCTCGAACCGTCCTTCCTTGATCGCCACGGCAGCGAGTCCGCTCAGTGCGTCGGCCGTTTCAGCATCATTGGGAGAGGTCATCGACTTGGCTATGTTCAAAGCTTTGCGATACGCCGCTTCCGACTCCCGATAACGCCCAAGTTCCCGCGCGATCTCCCCAAGGTTCGAGTAAATGACCGAGATTGAACCTTGTGCGCCCTTATCGGCGGCAGCGAGCGCTTGCTTGAACAGCGATTCCGCTTCCGCGTATCTCCCCTCGGCTTCCACGGCGGACGCAAGGTCGTTGAGGCTCGTGGAGCGGCAACTGGGCTTTTCGCCCGCCACTTGTTGGCAACGATCTACCTCGCGGCGCAATAGGGTCTCGGCATCGGCGAAGCGTCCCTCGCGAAACGCTTTGTGACCTTCAGCCTGTAAAGTCGCCCCGGCGTTTTGGCCGCGCGCGAGGGCGCTAACCGCCAGCAGTGCGCAAACTTTCAGGAAATAGCAGGAGCACATAATGTCCGCCTCCAAGCTGAAAGTACAGCCAGTCCCGCTCCCGATCTTGCGTGTGAAGAACCGGCTTGGGAGCGATTTAGCGGTTTTCTGGAAAGGCTTCTGTTCGTTTCCGGGAACGCTGTTTCGTTTCGCAACATTCGCTACATTTGTGCGAATACGGACATCGATTCAATCCAAAAAAAAACTGAACGAATAGAAACGCTGAAGCGTATGAACGGATGATATGGGCAGAGAATTGTCGCAAAGTAATTTCCGGCAACTAACGTCTTCGGCGTCTTTTCGTCTAAAGAACATTCAAGGCCCAAGCATGGATGTCTCACTTACGTCCGATAGTCCGAATTCAGGTTGTCCCGGCTTATCGGGAAACGTCTCGTCCCGCCGCATATTTGAAGACTTTTCGATCAGTCTGAATTTTTATCCAGGCGGAACCGAGCTCGAAAAACATTGTCATGAGCGCGCGCACCTCGGCTACACGCTGAAGGGGCTATTCACTCAAACCTATCTTCACTCGAGTTGCTCATGTCCGGCCGGATCGTTGCGATTTGTACCGGCGGGCGAATGGCACGCCAACTCGTTCGAGACTGATACGGAGTGCCTTCTGGTTTCGCTGGAACAACGCCTGCTGGACCGTATTCCCGGCAGCACGCCTCTGCTCGAAAAGCCAGTCGAGATCTACGGCTTGGCGGCGAGTTGGCTGGCCCATCGCATGTTCGCGGAGTTTCGAGAACACGATCAGGCGTCTTCAGTCGCCCTCGAAGGTATCATCCTCGAAATTCTCGCGGAAGGCGTGCGTTCGCATCGCCAGCGCCCCAAGGAACCGATTCCACGATGGCTGCGCCGCGTTCGCGAGGTGCTCGCGGTACATTACCTGGAGGCGACCAGCCTTGGAGAGCTCGCCGCGATTGCGGGCGTGCACCAAGTGCATCTCTCGCGCGAATTTCGCCGCCATTTCGATTGCACCATTGGCGAGTTCCTTCGTAAGGCGCGCATCGGCCATGCTTCCAGGCTGCTTGCGGAAGAGGATCTCTCTCTTGCCGAAATCGCCCTGACGTGCGGCTTCTCCGATCAGAGCCATTTTTCAAGCGTCTTTAAACGCCAGACGGGGATGACTCCAGCGAAATACCGCAACGTTATGCAGAAACCGGAAGAATCCCGCGAGCGTATTTTGGCTTAATGATTATCGAGGCTCTTCTAAACGGCGCCTCGCAAATACTCGAAGCTTTTTCGAAGGCTGTCGAGCGGGTTGCCGGGCGTGTGATCTTGCTCGACGAAATAATGTTGGACCCCGGCTGCTTCGGCTGCCTTCAGGATCGCCGGAAAATCGAGCGTTCCCGATCCCACGGCCATGAAATCCTGGCCGGGAACGTTTTCGTTGTACTGCACCGGCGTGCCCTTCGCCTTGTCCTTCAGATGTACCAGCGGAACCCGGCCCGTGTACTTCTTCAGCATCTCCACCGGATCGTGTCCGCCAACGCTTACCCAGAAAACATCCATCTCGAGACCCACCAGCTTTGGATCTAGGCGCTCCATCAGAACGTCTAGGGGTACTTTCCCCTCTGTCGGTTTGAACTCGAAGCAATGATTGTGATACGCCATTTTGATACCGGCGTGGCGCGTGATCGCTCCAGCTTGGTTCAGCTTGTCCGCGAACGAACGGAAGAAGTCGAGGCCGCCTCGGTCCGACACCGGAACGTACGGCATTACCATGTATTTCAGCCCGCCGCGATGCGCGACGTCGACCGCTTTCTTCCATGCGTCCCAGTCCGGCTTAAGAATCATGTCGCCGCCGAAATGGCCGCTCACCGCGGTCAGCTTATCCTTTTTGAGCAGCGCCTCGATGGATGGGAAGCCTTCGCCTAGGACCTCCACCTCGGTGTAGCCGATCTTCTCGATCGCCTTCAGCGTTTGCGCCGGGTCCTTCGGCAGAATCTCGCGCACGGTGTACAACTGCACGCCAATAGGTTTCTTAAATCCCGCACCGGCCGAGGCCAGTCCCGCGCCGCCCAGCAGCACCGCGCCGAATTCGAATAGTTGCCGTCTCGTCTGTTTGTCTTGTGCCATTCCGCCCATATAGTCTATCCCCGCCGGCCTCCTCCGTGCTTGACGCCTTGCTATTCTTCCTGTGATGGGATCGCTCTGGGGAGGTTCCGATGTCGATAGCCGAAGAACTGAAAGAACATGCCGAGCATGCGAATGAACCATTTGACAGGAACGTCGCGCTGGCCATGGCGATCATCGCGGCGGCTCTTGCCATCGTGTCCGTTTTGGGGCACATGGCTACCACGGAGGAGTTGCTCGCCCAGGAGCGCGCCACCGATACTTGGGCCGAATATCAAGCCAAAGCGATTCGCCGTTACCAATCCGAATCGACAGTCGATCTGCTTGGCGGATTGAAAGCGGACCCGGCCGTGATTCAGAACTACAAGAATCGCGTCCAGCACTATCAGAAAAGCGGCGAGGAGACTCAGCAGCAAGCGAGAGATCTCGAAAAAGAGAGCCGGCACAGCGGGCGCGTTGCGTTCCGTTTCCACCTCGGCGAGGTCTTTCTTGAAATCGCCATTGTCTTTGCCTCGCTCGCGATTTTGACCAAGCGAATGTTCTTTTTCATCGTTGGAATCGCCTGCGGCGTCATCGGCGTCGTGGCTGCCGCGGCAACTATCTTTCTGGTGTGAAGACCTCGAAGGACATCCTCCTGTAAGATTGTCTTTTGCATGCTTGAAACAATAACGGCGGGCGCATCGGCCCGCAAGTCTCGCGTTGTGCTCTTTGATTTCGACGGTACGCTTTCGCTCATCCGCTCCGGGTGGATGGATGTCATGGTCCCGATGATGGTCGAAATTCTGCTGGATCTGCAGACCGGGGAAACCGAAGAGCAGTTGCGCGGCGTGGTGGAAGATTTTGTCTGGCGTCTCACCGGGAAAGAAACGATCTACCAGATGATCGCCCTCGCGGACGCGATCGAAAGCCGGGGTGGAACGCCGCTCGACCCGCTCGCATACAAGAAAATGTATCTCGACCGGCTCTGGGTGCGGATTGAAAATCGCGTCGAAGATCTGCGGCACGGCAAAACCTCGCCAGAAAATTATTTGGTCCCCGGCGCCCGTCCTCTGCTCGAAGCCCTGAAAGCTCGCGGCATGACGATGTATCTTGCCAGCGGCACCGACGAAGCCTACATGCAGGAAGAGGCGCGGCTGCTCGATATCGCCCGCTACTTCGATGGCGGTGTTTACGGCGCTCTTGACGACTATAAGAGTTTCTCCAAGGCGATCTTGATCCAGCGCATTCTCTCCACCGCTGAGTTTCGCGGCGACGAGTTTCTCGGTTTCGGCGATGGTTACGTGGAAGTGGAGGAAGTGAAGAAGGTCGGCGGTGTCGCGGTGGGCGTCGCCAGCCAGGAGCCGGCCTGCTTGACGATCGACGAATGGAAACGGAAACGCCTGATCGGTGTCGGAGCCGATTACATCGTTCCGAACTTCAACGGCACGGATCGATTGATGCGCACACTGTTTGAGGCATAACGCAAATGGCTTCAAAATACCATCTCTTCGACCGCTCGCTTCTGCGTCTCAGGCCGCTCGCCGAGCGGACTCACGATCTAAAGCTGGATCGCTGGCTGAATCTCGAAGATGAGGCGCCCCCGTTTGAACATCCCGATCTGGCCGCCGTCGCTCAGCGCTTGGATGCTGCGCGCAAGACCGGGGCCGCCCGCATCTTGATCCTCGGCGCGCACCTGATTCGAGCCGGAGTCAACCGCCACATTATCGATCTGATGGAGCGCGGTTTCATTAGCCATATCGCGATGAATGGCGCCGGCACAATCCACGAATATGAGCTTGCGCGGATCGGCGCCACGACGGAAAGCGTGGCGCGCTACATCCGCGATGGGCAGTTCGGATTGTGGAAGGAAACGGGCGAAATTAACGACTGGGTGGCGGAAGCAAGCGCGCTCGACCTTGGCCTCGGAGAGAACGTTGGCCGTCGTGTTCTCGATAGCGATTTTCCACATCGCGATCTCAGCATTCTTGCCGCCGCGTACCGGCTTTCCGTTCCGGCCACGGTCCATGCCAGTATCGGTTACGACATCATCCACGAGCATCCGAACTGCGATGGCGCCGCATTCGGAGACGCGAGCTACCGTGACTTTCTTATCTTCGCGAACACGGTGCAAACGCTCGAAGGCGGCCTGGTTCTTAGCTTCGGCTCGGCCATCATGGGTCCTGAGGTTTACCTGAAAGCGCTGGCGATGGCGCGTAACGTCGCGCATCAACATGGCCGGTCCATCCGCAAATTCACCACGGCTGTCTTCGATATTTGGCCGATCCAGGGCGATTTCCGGCATGAGTTGCAGAAGACCGATCCGGGTTACTATTTTCGCCCGCACAAGACGATGCTCGTGCGCACAGTTGCGGACGGCGGTGAAAGCTATTATTTTCAAGGCGAGCATCGCGCTACATTTCCGGCCTTGCGGCGCGCCTTGCTCCAACTTGATTAATGTTTCAGCTTGACAAATCGCGGCATCTAAATGAACGCAGCACGAATCCTTGAAGCATTCTCGCGCTATTCCGCGCTTGTAATTGGAGACATTTGCCTCGACCGGTGGTGCACTTACGACCCCGCCGCGACGGAACCGTCCAGGGAGACCGGCATTCCCCGCATTGGAGTCGTCTCTACCGAAATCACACCGGGGGCGGGCGGCACCGTCGCTAATAATTTGGCCTCGCTGGGCGTGGGCCGTGTTGCGGTGCTCGGCGTTATCGGCGACGACGGTTTCGGCGTGGAACTGACGCGCGCGCTGTCGGTGCGCAACATCACCACGGACCTGCTGGTGCGCGCCGAGGACGTTCCGACGTTCACGTATACGAAGTTGATCAACCGCCAAACCGGCGAGGAAGATCAGCCGCGCGTCGACTATCTCCATACGCGCGACCTTCCTAAGAGTGCGGAAGCGAGGGTGCTCGACCATCTGCGTTTATCTTTTGACGAGGTCGATATCGTCCTGGTGTCCGATCAATCGGAAATCGAGACAGGCGGCGTAATCACAGCCCCCGTCCGCGAATTACTTGCGGAGTTGGGCAAGACGCATCCCGGCAAGCTGATTTGGGTCGATTCGCGGATTCGCGGACATCTCTTCCGCTCCGTTACCTTGAAACCGAATGAGAGGGAAGCCCGAGAAGCCAGCCAGGCCGCGTTCGGAGAAGTCGATTATCAAAGACTGCGGAATCACATCGAAGCCCGAACCATGTTCGTTACCCTCGGCGATCGTGGCGCTCTGGTTGTCGACGATCGCGGAGAGACGCTAGTGCCGCCTCCGCGCGAGGTCCGCCCCGTGGACATTTGCGGCGCAGGCGACAGTTTCACCGCCGGCGCGGCGCTCGCTCTCGCGATCACGAACGATCCGTTGCAGGCCGCGCGCTTCGGAAACACGGTCGCCTCCATCACTGTGACCAAAAAAGGCACCGGCACGGCGTCGGCGGCCGAGGTGATTGGGGCTTGGGGCGAAGAATGATTCTCGCGGTGGACGTCGGCGGGACCAAGTTCTCCCTCGCCGTGTTCGACGGAGAAAAGATGGTGCGGCGCGAAACGCGTTCCACGGATCGCCAGGGCGGCCGCGATTGGATGCTCGGCCAGATCTCGGGCCTGGTTCGGGAATGGCAGCGGGAGTATTCATTCGACGCCTGTGGAATTGGATTTGGCGGCCCGGTCGTGTTCGACCGGCAGCGCGTCGCGCTTTCAACTCACGTCGAAGGATGGAGCGGCTTCGATTTACCCGGCTTCCTGCATCGGTTAGTAGGCGTGACGCCCGTAATGGACAACGACGCGAACGCAGGTGCGCTGGGCGAGGGTGAGTACGGCGCTGGCCGTGGCTTCCGGCCCCTTTTCTATATGACGCTCTCCACTGGCATCGGGGGTGGTATCGTTACCGAAAACGGAGTCTATCGCGGCGCCGATTCCTGGGCGGGCGAGTTCGGCCACATCACGATTCATCCCGGCGGCCCGGAATGTCTTTGCGGCGCTCACGGTTGTTTCGAGCGCATGTGCGGCGGCCTCTGGTTGGAGCGGGATTTCGGCAAAAAGCCGCCAGAATTACTCGAAAACGACGATTTCGTGCGCGATTACGTTACCAATCTGGCCATTGGGCTGAAGAATGCCGTGATGCTCTTGAATCCCGCGCGGATTGTCATTGGCGGCGGCATCGCCAAAGCGGGCGAGCGCCTCTTTGCGCCTCTGCGCGCCGAATTGCGGCGGCAAGTGACAACATGGTCCCAAGCCCGGCTTGATGTCGTGCCCGCCGCGCTGGGTGACGATAGCGTCCTCTATGGCGCGATGGCGCTCGCGAAGAACGCCACGCTGAAATAACTCCCATAAATTACCCTTGACAGCGCCGTGCCCTGGTGCTAATTTTTTAGCATGTGCTGGTTTTCCAGCATAGGAGCGTCTATGAACAACTCATCTCATCGTACTTTGAGCCGCCGTGAGCGCGAGATCATGGATATTCTTTACGTCAAAAGAAAGGCCTCCGCCTCCGAAATACGCGAGGCGATGCCCGAAGCGCCCAGCTATTCCGCCGTCCGCGCGACCCTGCGGGTTCTCGAGGAAAAGGGGCAGATTCAGCATAAAGAGGAAAATCTACGCTACGTGTTTTTGCCGGCCACGCCCAGGGAAAAGGCTGCCCGGGGCGCCCTCAAACATCTTGTGGAAACTTTCTTCGATCAATCCGCCGAGCAGGTGGTATCCGCGCTGCTCGATGGATCGGCCGGAAAGCTGTCGAAGAAAGACCTGGACCGCTTGGCGAAGCTGATTGAAAAAGCCAGGGGGGAGCGTCGAAAATGACTACCTTTTTTCTCGCCGTCACTGTAAAGGCGGCCATCATTCTGTTATGCGCTCTGGTCTTGAATCTCGCGCTGCGAAAGCGTGGATCGGCGGCGCTTCGCCACTTTGTGTGGATTGCAGCGCTGCTTTGTATCGTCTTGTTGCCGGCAGTTTCGCTCACCATTCCGCCAAAACCCGCGCAATCCATTGCCATTTCAACGGCGCTGCTTCCGGCGGCAAGCGGACGACTTGCCTCCAACTCCGTCGCGAGCGGCCAGGACCCTGCAAGCCCCGTTCCGTTTAAGTATTGGCTCATAGTAATCTGGGCGGCCGGCGCCCTCCTCGTATCCGCCAGAATCGCCATCGGCCTCATGCGAATCGCGCGAATCACACGCCGTGCCGCTCCCGGAGGCTCGGCCAGCGCGGTCCGCCTCAGATGGAGCGGCGAAATCCCGGCCCCGTTGACGTGGGGCATTCTGCGTCCAGTCGTCCTGCTGCCCGCCACTTCCGCGAATTGGCAGCCGGATTGGCTTCGTTTGATCGAAAATCACGAGCTCGCCCACGTCGCTCGAAAGGACTGGCTTTCGCAGATGCTGGCGCAGGCGGCCTGCGCGCTTTACTGGTTTCATCCGCTCGCGTGGTTTGCGGCGGCCGCGATGCGGCGCGAGGCGGAACGCGCATGTGACGACATGGTGCTCGCGACGGGAACGGACGCGGTTCAATATGCGTCGTGTCTGCTTGACGTCGCCCGCGCTTGGAGCCTCGATGCCACGCTCGAAACCGGCACGCTCGCAATGGCCCGCCCTTCGGGTATCGAGATGCGTCTGCGTTCCATTCTCGACACGGGCGCGAACCGCAGACCCGTGAAACGAGCCAGCTTGATGGCGGCCGGACTCGCCGCGCTTGCGCTACTGCTTGTCCTTGGTCCGGCGCGCTCTATCGCCCAGGAATCGGCTGCGGGAATGTCTGGCTCGATCTTTGATCCGAGCGGAGCGGCTGTCCCGCACGCTCTCGTGGAGGCCCAAAGCACGTCTTCGGATCGCGAAGAGATCACTCACACCGATGAAGCGGGCGCATATTCGTTTCCCGGCCTCGCTCCCGGCGAATACGAAATCGATGTGAAAAAGGCCGGCTTTGCCGTTCTTCACCGTGAACATGTGAATGTGGACGCCAGCCAAAACCAACGCCTGGATCTCACGCTCCAAGTCGGCCCAGTGCTGGAGAGCATGGATGTCATTGGAGTTGCTCCCCCACCACCTGAGCCAGCGGCCGTCCAGACTCCGCAACGAATTCGCGTCGGCGGAGACGTTCAGGCGACGAAGCTGCTTACGAGAGTTACGCCTGTCTACCCGGCGCCGGCCCTTGCTCAAGGCATTCACGGCTCGGTTCTGTTACACGCGGTAATCGGCACGGATGGAAATCTGTTGTCGATTACCCCGCTGAACACGCTCGTTGATCCGGCGCTGACCGCCGCCGCGATCGACGCCGTCAAGCAGTGGCGCTACCAGCCCACTCTGCTCAACGGCATCCCGGTGGAAGTCGTCACCACGATCACGGTGAATTTCCAGTTAGCCCGGAGATTCAAGGCACCGCCAGCGCCTGCGTCGAACCGCTAGTAACCAAGCTCCCCGACGAGCTCAGCCGGTCCACTGCGTAGTACACGACACGCCCGGAGATCGCTGGAATATCGATCGTGCAGCCTGATGTGCAACTGGTTTGGGTTTGCGTCTCGCTCGCGTAAGCGAACGGCGTTCCGCCAGTCGTGCAAGCCTCCTGCCGGGCCGTGCAGAAGTAACTGTCCGGCGGCCCGTTCTCGGCGTATCCGAAGCGAATGCGCGCGTTCGGAGCTGCGGTGTTATTGCTTTTTCCGATCGTCACGTGAAGATTCACGAATCCGCCACGGTTCTCCGAATCGTAGGCCGGCCACGGCGGCAGTTTCGCGGCGAACAGATCGGTCCGGATGCCGTCGCAGTAAACGCACGAGCCAAATGCCCATGTGCCGTCACGCGATGCTGCCAGCCCCGCGAAGTTGTTCGTGCGCCCAGGGCCATTGAACCACATCCCCAGCTT
>Ga0134128_10008146_pt1 | contig 12617 bp, 10 predicted proteins | sample KB31754_FD_96462 | JGI IMG/M metagenome (GOLD analysis project Ga0134128, IMG submission 96462) | Terrestrial soil microbial communities with excess Nitrogen fertilizer from Kellogg Biological Station, Michigan, USA - KB3-175-4 | ecosystem: Environmental > Terrestrial > Soil > Unclassified ...
CAGCAAGGTTTCACAGCTGCGCGAGGAGATGTTCCACCAGCCCTCAGTCGTCCACCCCGCGGCGTCCTTATAGCCCAGCGCGATGCCGACCCGGCTGGAGGTGTTGTTGCACAGACGAAAGTCCGCGGCGGCGGGATTGTTCCAGAGGCAGAGGAACGCTAGCACAAGTGCCGGCAGCAAGCTGAAGGCAGCAAGAGGACGGCAGGCGGAGCTTTGAGGGATCATTGCGCGAAGCACTATCGGTTGCTTATCGATTTCGCGTAAAGCCGAGGCGGCGTCAACGTGAGGGTGGGTTTCCAGGGGCCGGAAGACTGGTCCGAATCGTCCCATAAGCGCCTGTTTGTACTGTGATATGGCAAAATCTATGACAAGCTCCACATAATGCCGAAGTCTCTAACGGTTGGATAATCACAATGGACAACAAAACCAGAACGGAACTCGAAGCCGCCGCCTTCCGGCGCCTGGTCGCGCATTTGCGCGAGCGGACCGACGTCCAGAACATCGACTTGATGAATCTTGCGGGTTTCTGCCGAAACTGCCTGTCCAACTGGCTCAAGGACGCTGCCGACGCGCAGGGCGTTGCGCTCACCAAGGACGAGAGCCGCGAGGCTGTCTACGGCATGCCCTACGAAACCTGGAAGACCAAATATCAGGGCAGCACCACGTCCGAGCAGGTGGCCGCGATGAAGAAGGCGCATCCCGGCCACTGAGCTGGGCCACTGGCTTGGGTCAGGCGCAATTCCCGTAACGCTGCTGGCCCGACCGATCATGCGATCCACAGCTTTCTCCGAACTCAGCGGGAAGGTGTGGGTGCCGCTGTGGATGAGCCGCATGCTGCCTTGACGAAGCCGCCCCCAAACCAGAGGGTCGTCCGCGAAGAGGCGCAGGCGAGGCAAGCAGGCTGCGCACTCGAGGCTTATTGTCAGTTCGTTTTCAGGAGTAAGGGATGGCTACCTCCGCCGCCGTCAAGGAAGAAGAACCGGCGACACGTTTCGCCAAGGATCAGCTCAAGTCGATCATCGAGCGCATCGAGCGGCTGGAGGAAGAGAAGAAAACGATCTCCGACGACATCCGCGACGTCTATGCCGAGAGCAAGGGCAACGGCTTCGACGTGAAGGCGCTGCGGACCATCATCCGCCTGCGCAAGCAGGATGCCAACGAGCGCCAGGAGCAGGAAACCATCCTGGAAACCTACATGCTGGCGCTGGGGATGCTGTAGGACTGCGCCTTCACCGCGATCGTGCTGGCGAAGCCGGGGCCGGCAGCGTCAATCACTGACGCTGGCCCTCGAAGCCGTCGCGCAATAGTCGCGCCAGAACTGGCGATAACCCGCCTCGACACGTTGCGTGTAGACGGTGACGTTTCCGGCCGGCGAGCTTGCGATTATGGCGGGAAGATCGGCCCGCAATCTCTCCAAATGCGAAGGCATCGCTGCATATTTCTGCGCGATTGCAACATAGCCGTCGTCATCCTCGGCGACCCAGTCGTCGAGGCCGATGGCTTTCAGGATCGCTCCGGCCGCGCGGGATGATGCCCCGTTGCCGAGCTTGGCCACGACCGGAACGCCCATGTAGAGCGATTCCCATGTGCTGATGCCGCCGTTCTGCGGAAACGGATCGAGCGAAATGTCGACGTTCTCGAAAGCCAGCAGATGCTCGCGGCGCTGGCTCGAGCCCATGCAGATCACCCTGTCCTGCGGAATACCCTGGGCCATGAAACGACCGACCAGGCCATCGCGCAAAAACGCTTCGTCGAGGGCGAGGTGCTTGACGAGGATCTTCGACCCCGTCACGCTGCGCAGCAATTTCGCCCAGACGGCCAGCACCTCGTCGGAGATCTTGTCGATCCTGTTGAATACGCCGAAGGTGACAAAGCCGTTGCGCAGCATGGGAAGCGCGGCAGGCCGCACCTCGCATATGGGCTCTATCGTTATCACCGACGGCAAATCATAGACGCGTTCCGCAAACATATGCCGGACGTGTTGAGGAACGGTCACCGGATCCGCGAGAAAATAGTCCATCGTCTTCAGGCCTGTGCCCGTGCCGCTGCCCCAGGCCGTGACCTGCACCGGCGCCGGCTTGCGCGCGAACACGCCGATACGATTACCCGTCGTATAGCCTGAAAGGTCGACCAGTACATCGACGCCATCGGCTTGAATGCGGTCTGCCAGTTCGTCGTCGGAAAGGCTGAGGGCGTCGACCCACACATCGGCCCGCGACTGGAAAACGTCGGTCAGCGAATCTCGCGCCGGCGAACACGAGTAGCAGTTGATCTGGAAGTTCGCCTTGTCGTGGCATCGCAGCACCGGCAGAAAAGCAAATGCCGCCGAATGGGTCCTGAAGTCGGAGGAAACATAGCCAATGACGATGCGTTTTTGGGGGTCGAGCGGCGAAGCCACAAGCTTGCGCCTTGCGAATTTGGAGCCGATCGCATCCCACCAGTATTTTAGCGTCGCCTGTTGGGCGGCGAAATCCGCCTCGGGAAGGAAATCCAGATAGAAGATCTTCTTTGAGATCGCCTCATCGCAATCCGGCTTGATCTCCAGCGCCCGATCGAAATGCTGGATTGCGGCGGCCGTGTCGCCGAGCCTTCCGAGACACGCGCCGAGCAAAGTGAGGCCGATTTCGGAAGTCGGATTTTGCTCGAGCACTTTTTTGCAGGCGACGATCGCCTGCGCAACGCTGCCCGTGAGCATGCTGACCTGCGCCTTGCCCCGCCACGCCAGCTCAAGCGACGGCTCAAGGGCGACCGCGGCATCATAGTCGGCTTCTGCCTGCGCCCTTCGTCCCAACAGCAAATTGAGCCGTCCGCGGTGGGCGAGGAGCTCCGCCATGTCCGGCTTGATCGTGAGCGCGGCGTTGAACGCCGCCTCGGCGATCTCGTAGTGCCGCAGCTCGAGGTGGGCCAGACCTTTGCCGACCGTGGCTTCGAAATGGCGTGGTTGAAGCGCAAGCGCCCGCTCGTAGCTCCTGAGGGCCGCTTCGTATCGCTTGACCATCATTTCTGCGACACCGCGATTGCAATAGGCGTCGATATCGTCCGGCTTGAGCTGGATCGCGCGCGTGAAGGCTGCAATCGCCGCTTCGCCGCGGTCGAGGCGCAACAGAGCATTGCCCAGATTTCGCTGGGCGGTCGGAAAATTGGGCTTCAACGTCAGCGCCGTTTCGCAACAGGCACGGGCTTCGTCGTAGCGTTTGAGGTTGAAAAGCGCAAAGCCGAGATTGGAATGAGCGTCCGCCGAGAACGGGTCGAGGGCAACCGCGCGATCGAGGATCCGCTCGGCCTCCTCGAACCGTTCGCATTCGAGTACGGAGACGCCCATGAGATGCACGGCGTCAAAGAAGTCAGGCAGATCGCGCAGCACACGCCGGCAAAGCGACTGGACATCCGCATGCCTGCCCTCACGATAGGCGGCAAACGCCGTCAGCAACGTTTCCGCCTGCTTCCGCATTTTCTTCTGCAGCTTCGCGTTCTGGAAGGCGCGGGAGCCGACAATGCTTTGCAAGGCCTGAATTCTCCGAATCTTTCGCGGGGATTCTAGCACAGGCGAGCAAGACCACTAGAGCGCGCGGAGATCAGGTTGAATCCTGTCGCGCTCCAAGCCTTGTTTGCGCATGGTCTTGGGCGAGAGCGGCGCTACGGCCGCTTACTGCAGCAGTGCAGCACGCAAGGAGAACGGCGCGATCTTAAGCTTGGTGGTCGCCGACCCCGAGAAGTGATCAGTGGAGAGCCCCTGCATGGGATCGTCGGAGAAGCCCATCGAGATCGAGGTCTGCGGTTTCACGAAGAACGCCCGCATCTGGGTCATGTCGGTGTCGCCCATGACGGTCACCGACATCCCGGTGGTCACGCTCGGCGCCAGCATCACGATGCGGAGCCAGACGTCGTCGCCCCTGGCGGCAGAAATTCGCGCGGCGTCGACGATCTGATTGCTCGGCCCGGATGAACCAGGGGTGGCAACCGTGTTGATCTCGGCGGCCACATCCAGGTTGCGCGGCGCCGCAAGGCGGGTCGTGCGTGAGATCGGCGCGGACACGGCGACGATGTTGGCGCGATCGATCGGGGATGAGGCCGGCGGCGCGTAAGCCATCGCCTGGTAGGGTGCCGATGTGCTCGCGGTCGACTGCGGATCGACGGCTTCAAGCGCCTTGCGGGCGGCGACCGCGGCGATCACCTGGGCGGCCGTTTCCTGCTTCGACGCGCTCGCGCTGTCGCCCCAGAAGCCACGGGCACTGATGATGTCGGCCGGCGTCTGCGGCCTGGACTCAGCCGCATCGGCCACGGCCGGCTTCGCCTTCAACGACCCCACAGCCTGGGCGTCTGCCGAGGCAAGCTGCAATGCGGCAGGCATTCGCGGCTTCGCGCCCGGCAGCAGGGCGGGAGCGGATGGCCTCGCCGCGGCGGCCACCGTCTCGGGCTTCTCGTCGACGGCCGCATCATCGTCGTCGTCGCTTGGCTTGGTGCTGCCTTTGAGCAGCGCGGCCAGGAACGAGGGTTTCGCCGTCGCGACAGCGTGGCCGTCGCCGCGCCTTGCGATATCGGCCTTGGCGAGTTCGTAGCCCTTCAGGGGCACGCCGTCGGTTGGGATATGGACGGTGCGGCCGTCCGGGAAGACCTTGACGAGCTCGTCATGCGTCATCCGCGGCCAGTGGCGGATGCCGCCGGTGTCGAGATGAACGAAGGGCGATCCCGAGTGCGGATAGAAGCCGACCCCGCCGCGCTGCAGGCGCAGGCCCGCAAATCGGATCTGCTCGAGCGGCACGCCGGGAATGTAGAGGTCCATTGCGTGGCCGAGCATGTGCTGGCTGAATCGCGCTACGCCCGAATGCGCAGAACGGCGGCGGAGCATGGCGTTGGTGGCGGGTGAGCGGTAGGCGGAGACGATCTGGATTGGCTGTTTGCCGTCCACGTCGCGATAGACTTCCCAGATGATGTCGAAGAGGTGAGGGTCCATCACTGTCTGTTCCTGGGAGCGCCAATCGCGGAGATAGTGATTGAGCTGCTTCAACGCCTCTTCGTCATAGCGCCCGTTGCGCTTGAATGTGACGGTGAGGTCTTCCCCGGAATGGGTGTGGTGGAAGGAGAGCGTGCGCGTCTCGTTTTCCGCGGTCGCGTCGTGGACCGAACCGGCGCCGAAGAGCAGCATCAGGGAGGCGAGGCCGACGCAGACTCCGGCCCTGAAACCCGCGGCCCTGACGCCCGCCATGGGCGCGGACAGCGATTTCAATCGACGTGCGAAGTCAATCAGCACGATGAGCCCACCCAATCGTGGAGCGGTCAAACGCCTTTCGCCGACCCCGGGCGAGGCGAAAGCGGAATGAACGCTCTCTTAAAGCGGGATGGTTAATGAACTTTAACCATCCCGCCCCCAAGTTAGGTTTCAGCTAACCCATCGAGTATGGCGAAAAAGTGCCGGCGGGCGGATGATGGCCAACGTGAAAGGACCCCGCCTGGCGGCGAGGTCCTTGATCTCAAACCGGAATATCCCGAAAGGGGCTGTGGACTACCGGGTGAATATCCGCCGCTGGCTGGGATGCCGGCCGATCGGGACAGGCGGAGTGGGCGGTCCACCGAACAGCCGTTCGAAGAATGACGGACCCGAAGAAAAGGCGGAAAAACCGCCCTCGTTGCTGGCGTAACCGACGCCCGGGGGCAGGGTATAGCCGGCCGGCCTGCTATAGCTGGGCTGCGAATGCGCGACCACATTCTCCAGGTCCCGCGTATGCGGGGCCTTGAGCATCGCGATCATGGTGGCGTCGCGGCCATAGAGGTCCTTGCGGAACTGGAGCTTGCCGGCATCGTCCACGAACGCGGTCTGGTAGGTGATATTGACCGGAATTGGCGTCGGGAATTTCAGATCGATCTCGTTCGTGCCATACATGCTGCGGATCTTTTCCGGCGTCCAATGCTCGTTCGGCTCGGTGATGTTCAGCAGGATGGAAGCGTACTGATCCGGATACTGCACCCGCATGCAGCCGTGGCTGTAGGCGCGCACGCTCTTGTCGAACAGGTATTTGTCCGGCGTGTCGTGCTGATAGACCAGGAACTTGTTGGGGAAGTTGAAGCGGATGCGGCCGAGCGCGTTGGCTGCACCCGGCGGCTGCGAGATGTGGATGCTGCCGTCGCGCTCCTGCTCGACGTGCAAGCCCATGCGCTGCAGCACCGTCGGATCCTGTTGCAGGGCCGGCAGGTATTCGCCATAGACGATCGAAGGCGGCACATTCCAGGTCGGATTGACCGTGATGTACTTCATCGTCTCGGTCAGAAGCGGCGTGGCGTGGATGCCCGGTTTTCCGGTAACGACCTTCGTGCTCCAGACCTGGGCGCCGTTCTGCATCACCTTCAGCGTAAAATCGGGGATGTTGAGGATGACATAGGCATCGCCGATCCCGGGCGCGCCAAGGTCGCGCGGCAGCCAGCGCCAGCGCTCCATGTTGACGATCACGGTGTCGATCTGCTTGTTGCGCTTCGGGCTGTTGATGGCGGCAACGGTGCGGTTGTCGAGCACGCCGGTTGCAGGAATGTCGGCGTCCTCCTGGAAGCGGCGCACCGCTGCGGCGACCTTGGCGTCGTAATGGGTGTCGTCGGCGTTCTCGCTGACGCCGAGCTTGGCGCGAAGCTGGGGCACGCGCGGATCCTGCATCACCACTTCCGGCTGCTTCTTTCCCCTGGCCGGGATGTATTTCAGCGCCGGTCCCGCGGCGATCGTGATCACGGGCGCATCGCCCTGGCCGCGCAGTTCGGCGAGCTTCTTCTTCAGCTCCTGATAGAGCTTCTGCGGCGGGTTGTAGCTTTCGAGCGCGGCGGAGGCGTCCTTGGCGCTGGTGACGTTGGTGAGCACCTGCTCCGGATCGGTCGGATGCTCCGGATACTGGATGTCGGGCGACACCTGCGACCAGTGCATTCGGCCGCTCTGGGCCTGGCGCGCATAGTCGAGGGTGCTCTCGGTCAGCTTGAGGTCGGCTTCGGCGAGCGCCTCCGGCGTGCTGGCCGCGGCGAAATCCGGCACCGGGTAATCGCTCGCGATGAGACCGTCGACCGCCGCGTCCTTCAGGCGCGCGATCACGCCCTTGGCATTGTCCGTCAAGGTGCCGCTCTGGGTCCACAGCGGCGCAAAGTCACGCGCGGTGTAAAACTTCTCGACCGTCGTGCGCTCCGCCTTGCGCTCGAAATCGCGCAGGTTCCTGGATGCGAGCAGATCCTTCAGCTTGTCGGCGACCGGCTGGTCGGCGGGCGGGACGGTGCTGATCTTGGTCGGCTCTGCGGCAGGCGCAGCGGGGTTCGCCTCCGGCGCGGTTGGCGCAACTGCCGCTGCCGCAGGAGCGGCAGGTTCAGCGGAAGGAGAGGCCGAAAGCGGCACCGCGGGCGCCAGCGCCGCGTTGTCCGTCCTCACGGGTGCAGGTGATGCAGTAGCGGTATCTGCATGCTTGGTTTCGGCTGGCTGGGCCGCAACGGCAGCGGCGGGTTTGGCTGCTTCGGCCGAGGCTGGCGTTGCCGCATTGGTGGCGGCCGGCTTGGCGTTATCCGCCGCGGCCGGCGTCGCCGCATCGGTTGTGGCCGGCTTGGCAGCGTCGGCAGGTGCCGGCGTCGTCGAGGCCGTCTTGTCCGTTTTGAAATCGGCCGCGGTCGGCGGCGGTACATTGGCGGGCTCAGGGCGCGGGATCGCCGCTTCGATTGCGAGCTCTGCAGGCGTCGCGCGGGGAGCATCCTGCGCCAGTGCCGACGTTGCGGACATCGTGAGGAAGGTTGCCGCGACGGCCATCAGGACGCGGTCAAATCCACCACGATGATTCAAACAGTCTCGCATTATCGCACCCTCGGGTGACACTGCCCCGGCCGGAACAGTTCTGGTTGTTGTTGGGTCAGCTTCCGCGGATAACCGGCTTGCCGATATTGTTCCGTCTGCACGCCACGATTCATTTTGGCAAACGATACACAGGCACCGCCTTACCAGCCAGCGCCTCAAAGGGCCTGTCACGACAAACTGACTACGAGTAAAGCCCCTCCCACAACGATCGTGCGCTTTTGCCACGCACGTCTTCATTTGTCTGTCACCGCCAAGCCACGGTTCAAATCTTCTGAAATCGCCGAGGCTTCCAGTGCTTTCATGGCTCGCTGCCGCCGCTCGCCTGATTGTCGACCGTGGCGTCATCGAGCTTGCGGTAAAGTGTCGAGCGGCCGATTTTGAGGCGGCGGGCGACCTCCGACATCTGTCCCCGATAATGGGCGATCGCGAAACGGATGATCTCGTTCTCCATTTCTTCCAGAGGCCGTACTTCTCCGGATGCCGTCAGCATCGACAGCGCCCCATTCGCATACGAGGGCGCGATGGGTATTTCATTACCAGCTATCACGGCCGGCGCCGACGCCTGGATCGCAGGGGAGACGATCAGCGGCTCGCCGTGCAGCTCGGCGAGTGCCGGCGCATGGGCCTGCGCAAACGGAAAATCGGCGAGGGCGAGCTGGTCGCTCTCGCTCATCACCACCGCGCGGTAAACCGCGTTCTCGAGCTGGCGAATGTTGCCGGGCCAGTCAAGCTGCGAAAGGTAGGACATTGCCTCGCCGCTGATGCCGGTGACGGTGCGGTTTTCCTCGGCCCCGAACCGCGCGAGAAAATGCCGGAGCAGATGCGGAATATCCTCGCGTCGCGCGCGGAGCGGCGGGATCGTCAGCGGCAGCACATGCAGGCGGTAGAACAGGTCTTCGCGGAAATGCCCGCCCTTGACGCGATCGAGCAGCCTGCGATTGGTTGCGGAGATGATGCGGACATCGACCTTCACGGGCTTGCGGCCGCCGACCGCCTCGACGGCGCCTTCCTGCAGCGCGCGCAACAATTTTACCTGTGTGTTCAGTGGCAATTCCGAGACCTCGTCGAGGAACAGCGTGCCGCCGTGGGCCTCGACGAACTTGCCGGTGTGGCGCTCGGTGGCGCCGGTGAAGGCGCCCTTCTCGTGACCGAACAGGATCGACTCCACGAGATTGTCGGGGATCGCCCCGCAATTGACCGCCACGAACGGCTTTGACTTGCGCTCACCCGAGCCATGGATGGCACGCGCGAACAACTCCTTGCCGACGCCGGATTCGCCTTCGATCAGCACGGGAATGGAGGAGGAGGCTGCCTTCTGCGCGGTGCGCAGCACGCCGGCCATCAACTCGGAGCGCGTGACGATGTCGGAAAACGTCAACCGTCCCTCGCGGCTGTGACGGATGCGCTGCAATTCTCCCTTCAGCGCCGACGTGTTGAGCGCGTTGCGCAAGGAAACCTGAAGCCGCTCGATGCCAACCGGCTTCACCACGAAATCGAGCGCGCCGGCGCGCATCGCGGAGACGACGTTGTCGATGCCGCCATGCGCGGTTTGCACGATCACGGGAACACTGATGCCGGCTTCACGGATCTTTGCGAGCACGCCCATGCCGTCGAGGCCGGGCATCACGAGGTCGAGCACGACGGCATCGACGGCGGGCGCATCAGCGCCGGTGAGCAGGGCGACCGCGGCGTCGCCGCTATCGACCACCACGGCCTCATACCCGCATTTTTGCACCATATTCTCGACCAGGCGACGCTGTACGGCATCGTCGTCGGCAATCAAAATGCTGGCAGCCATGGCTTTCCCCGCAACGCTACATTATTTGTCTCGAATCGGGGCACTTTCGCCGATGCCGATTAACGCACATTTAAATTTTGCCGTCCGCTCCGGTTGAACACAGGTTCCCATCCAGATGATCTCGCGCTCCACGTCCGCCCTCCGCAAAAGAAACTCCACCAAAACCGCAATCAAGCCCAAAACGAAAACGGCCGCCAGGACCGGCAAATTACCGGAATGGAATCTGGCCGATCTCTATGCCGGCATCGATGCGCCGGAAGTTGCGCACGATCTCGCTAGAATGGATGCCGAATGCGTCGCGTTTGAGACCGACTACAAGGGAAAGCTCACCGAGCACACGGCGCAGGAAGACGGCGGAAGGTGGCTCGCTAAGGCGGTACGACGCTATGAGGCGATCGACGATCTCGCCGGCCGCCTCGGTTCTTACGCCGGTCTCGCTCATGCCGGCGACAGCATCGATGCCGCGATCTCGAAATTCTATGGCGACGTTTCCGAGCGGCTGACGGCGGCCTCGACGCATCTGCTGTTCTTCGCGCTCGAGCTCAACCGCATCGACGATGCCGTGATCGAGCGGGCGATGCAGACGCCGGAGCTCGGTCACTATCGTCCGTGGATCGAGGATCTGCGCAAGGACAAGCCCTATCAGCTCGAGGATCGCGTCGAGCAATTGTTCCACGAAAAATCCCAGACCGGCTATTCCGCCTTCAACCGGCTATTCGACCAGACCATGTCCTCTTTGCGCTTCAAGGTTGGGCCGAGGCAACTGGCGATCGAGCCGACGCTCAATCTGTTACAGGACCGCGACGGCAAAAAGCGCAAGGCCGCCGCCGAAGCGATTGCCAGGACCTTCAAGACCAATGAGCGCACCTTTGCGCTGATCACCAACACGCTCGCCAAGGACAAGGACATTTCCGACCGCTGGCGCGGCTTTGCCGATGTCGCGGATTCCCGCCACTTGAACAACCGCGTCGAGCGCGAGGTGGTCGACGCACTGGTGGCTTCCGTGCGCGCGGCCTATCCCAAGCTGTCGCACCGCTACTACCGGCTGAAGGCGGCCTGGTTCAAGAAGAAGAAGCTCGCGCATTGGGACCGCAATGCGCCGCTGCCCTTTGCAGCCGCCGGCAGCATCGCCTGGCCGCAAGCGCAGACCATGGTGCTCACGGCCTATCGCGGCTTCTCGCCGAAGATGGCCGAGATCGCCGAGCGCTTTTTCGACGATCGCTGGATCGATGCGCCGGTGCGTCCGGGCAAGGCGCCGGGTGCGTTCTCGCATCCCACGACGCCCTCCGCGCACCCTTACGTGCTGATGAACTACCAGGGCAAGCCGCGCGATGTGATGACGCTCGCCCACGAGCTCGGTCACGGCGTGCATCAGGTGCTGGCGGCAAAGAACGGCGCCCTGATGGCACCGACGCCGCTGACGCTGGCGGAAACCGCGAGCGTGTTCGGAGAGATGCTGACCTTCAAGCGGCTATTGTCGCAGACCGGGAACGCCAAGCAGCGCCAGGCGCTGCTCGCCGGCAAAGTCGAGGACATGATCAACACCGTGGTGCGGCAGATCGCGTTCTATTCTTTCGAGCGCGCCGTCCACACCGAGCGCAAGAACGGCGAATTGACTGCCGAGCGGATCGGCCAGATCTGGCTCTCGGTCCAGGGCGAGAGCCTGGGCCCTGCCATCGAGATCAAGCCGGGATACGAGAATTTCTGGATGTATATCCCGCACTTCATCCATTCGCCGTTCTATGTCTACGCCTATGCCTTCGGCGACTGTCTGGTGAACTCGCTCTATGCAGTCTACGAGCATGCGTCCGAAGGGTTTGCCGAACGCTACCTCGAGATGCTGGCTGCCGGCGGCACCAAGCATTATTCGGAGCTTCTGAGGCCCTTTGGGCTGGACGCCAAGGACCCCAAATTCTGGGACGGCGGGCTGTCGGTCATTTCCGCCATGATCGACGAGCTGGAGGCCATGGACTGAGCGGAAAAGGTCGGCTGTAAAACATCTGTTGAACAAGGCGATAAGGAGTGTTATACAGCCGTATAACGCACCTTCGGCTTTTGCCTTTCAAAGGGAGAACGGCCGTGAAGATCGAGATCAAGAAAATCGGCAATTCAGACGGGCTGCTGCTTCCCCGTGAATTGATGCAGCGGCTTGACCTCAAGCGCGGTCAGCAGCTTCACATCACCGAGCTTCCCGGCGGCGGGTTCCAGGCGCTTCCCTATGATCCTGATTTCGAGCGGACGATGGAGATCGCCGACGAGATCATGGAGAAATATCGAGATACGCTTGCGACGCTCGCCAAATGACCGAGCCGAACGAGCCGCTTTGGATTTCCTACGAGCAAGCTATCGCTATCCACAGCCGCCAGCTCCGCCGGTTTGGCGGTGCGCCCGGCTTGCGCGATGAGGGCATGCTGCGGTCGGCACTTGAGCGACCTATCAACAAGTGGACCTACGAGCAGGCTGCGCTCGCCGAATTGGCGGCCGCCTATGCGTTCGGGCTGGCCAAGAACCACGCCTTTGTGGATGGAAACAAGCGTATCGCCTTCATAGCCATGATGACGTTCCTGCACAAGAATAGCGTTCCGTTCGCCCCTGATCCCGCGCAGGCGACGACAATCATCCTCGCGCTAGCCGCCGGTGAAGTCAGCGAGGAAAGTCTCACGCGCTGGATCAGGGACAATTGGCCCGCGAAATGAGCCGATAAGAGACCGACATCCTGATCGCGCGCCGTTGCCCTATCCGTCGCTTTGCGGTAATTCGGCGCAACCTTCGATTTCCGACTGGGGACAGCAATGGCAGATCACAGCGAAATAGCCTTCACGACCGCCGACGGCATGGATTATCCGGCCCATGAGGCAACCTATGAAGGGTTCCTCAACCTGGTGAAATTTGGCGCGGGCACGGTCGTGCTCATCCTGATTCTGATGGCGATTTTCCTGCTCTGATCCGATCCGTCAGCGTTTGCGCTGCGACACGCTGGCGCAATGCTCGTCTTGCGCGCGCCTCGCGCCG
>Ga0134128_10008149_pt1 | contig 12614 bp, 12 predicted proteins | sample KB31754_FD_96462 | JGI IMG/M metagenome (GOLD analysis project Ga0134128, IMG submission 96462) | Terrestrial soil microbial communities with excess Nitrogen fertilizer from Kellogg Biological Station, Michigan, USA - KB3-175-4 | ecosystem: Environmental > Terrestrial > Soil > Unclassified ...
AGAGCTCCTGTCCGACGGCAGCCTGGCTAACGAGCTGCCGGAGTCACTGCGCGACCTGCTGCTGGCCGCCGTGCGGCGGCTGCCCGAGGAGACCCAGGACCTGCTCCGGGCGGCCAGCGCGGGCGGGCAGCACACCGGGCATGCGCTGCTGGCCGCGGTGACCGGGCTGCCCGCCGGCGACCTGGAGCACACGCTGCGGCCCGCGGTCGCGGCCAACGTGCTGACCGCCGGGCAGAGCGGTTACGCGTTCCGGCACGCGCTCATCCGCGAGGCCATCTACGACGACCTGCTGCCGGGCGAGCGCACCCGGCTGCACACCCGGTTCGCCCAGGTTCTCGCGGCCGACGCGGAACTGGTCGCCCCGGACCGGGGCGTGATCGAGCAGGCGCATCACTGGTACTACGCGCACGATACGAGCGGCGCGCTGCGCAGCGCGTGGCAGGCGGCCCCGGCGGCGGCGCATGCCCTGGCCCACGCGGAGCAGCTCACGCTGCTGGCCCGGGTGCTCGAGCTGTGGGACACGGTGCCCGACGCCGCCGACCTGATCGGCGCCAGTCACCTGGACGTGCTGGAACGGGCCGCGATCGCCGCGGAAGACGCCGACGAGTACGAGCGGGGCGTGGCGTTCGCGTCGGCGGCGCTGAAAGAACTCGACCCGGCGGCCGAGCCGGTCCGGGCCGCACAGCTGCTGGAGACCCGGGCCACGCTGAGCAAGCACACTGGCCGCGGCGACCCGGAGGCGGACCTGCGGGCCGCGATCAGCCTCGTGCCACCTGGCCTCGATGACTCGGCCCGGGCCCGGCTGCTGGTCAGCGACGCCCATCACGGGGTGGGGCCCGCCGGCCCGGCGGCCATGGCCCGCGGCGAGGAGGCCCTGGCCCTGGCCCAGCAGGTAGGAGCGCCCGCCATCCAGGTCCGGGCGCTGTGCGAGGTGGCCAGCATCAAGGCGCACGCCGGCCAGGACACCGAGGCGCTGCAGTGGTTCGCCCGGGCGCGCGCGCTGGCCGAGCAGGTCCGCACGTTCCGGCCGCTGCTGCACGTCGCCGTCAACGAGTCCCACATCCTGGAGGGCCTCGGTGAGCACGAGCGCGCCGCCCAGGTCGCGCGGGACGGCATCGCCAGCGCCGAGGACTATGGGCTGGCCCGTACCACCGGGACATTCCTGGCCATCAACGTGGCCGAGCCGCTGCTCGCCCTCGGCCAGTGGGACGAGGCCCTCGGGGTCATCGAGCATGCCCTGGTACTGTCCCCGCCGCAGCTGAACCGGCTGGCGCTGCGCATCATGTCCGGCGAGATCGCGATGCGCCGCGGCGACCTGGTGGCCGCGCGGGCGATGGCGACCGCCGCCCGCACCATGCTGGGCCGGGCTGGGTACCGGGGCCATCACGAGGGCCAGTACTACCTGCCCATGGCCCAGCTGGAGGCGGAGCTGTACGCCGCCGAGGGCAACCAGGCCGAGGCGCTGGACACGATTGCCGGCACGATTGACCGCTTCGACCTGGTGCGTGATCCGCGTTACGCCTGGCCGCTGCTCACCGCGAGCGCGCGGATCTGCGTGGCCGCCCGGGGCCGGGCCGTGGCCGAGCGGGCGCGGGAGGTGCTCGGGCCGCTGCGCACGCTGGCCGGGAAGCTGGATACCTCAGGCCCGGTCCGCGAGGCCAGCTGGCTCACGTTCACCGCCGCGGCCGGGACCGGCCCGGCTGACGCCGACCCGGCCAGCGCAGCCGACGCCCAGCAGGCACTGGCCCAGTGGGATGCCGCCGCCGCGGCCTGGGACGGTGTGCACCAGCCCTACGAGCGGGCCTCGGCCATGCTGCGGGCCGCCGAGGCTGCGCTCACCGCCGGGGACCGGGCCGGCGCGGCACACCGGCTGCGGCGCGCCGCCGGGCTGGCCGAAGCGCTGCGCGCGGGCCCGCTGCAGGCCGAGATCCAGGATCTGGCCCGCGGCGGGCGGATTCTGCTGCGCGGCGACCAGGCCGGCAACTCGCCCGGCCTGTATCAGCTCGGGCTCACCGCCCGGGAGTTCGAGGTGCTGCGGCTGGTCGCGGCCGGCCGGTCGAACCCGGAGATCGCTAGCGAGCTGTTCATCTCGGCCAAGACGGCCAGCGTGCACGTGTCGAACATCCTGGCCAAGCTGGGCGTGGGCAATCGTGGTGAGGCGGCCGCCACCGCCCACCGGCTGCACCTGTTCGACCCGGACCCGGCGTCTTAATGCGTGTCGCGTAGATCTCCAGCCTGCTGCGCGACGGTCACCTGCTGGTCACCCGGGGCTGCCAGGCTGGCCCCGTGCCGGTGGCGGAGCAGGCGCGTGCGCAGCGCAGTACGGCCCGGGGGCGGCAGTTCAGCGCCACGATGGCGGCCATCGCGGCGCGGCTCCCGCTGGGCCTAGCCCGGATCGTCCCGCCCACGCTGCTGGGCTTCGCGGTGATCAGCACCGGCACGTTCGGTTCTGACCTGGCCCTGCTCACCCTCCTGCACGGGCAGCTGCACTGGCCGCTGCCGGCCGCCCTGACCCTGGCCTACCTGGCCGCTTCCGGGCTCGGGTACCTGCTCAACCGGGCCCTGAACTTCCGCTCGGACGCGGCGGTCGGCCCGCAGGCCGCGGTGTACACGGCGGCCGCCGTCGTCAACTACCTGGTCTGCATCCTGGCCCTGGGCACCGGCCAGGCCGCTCTCGGCGTGGACTACCGGCTGGCCCGGGTGGCCGGCGCCTGCTGCGAAATCGGGTTCATGTACACCGCCCTGCGCTGGGTGGTGTTCCGCGATGTCCAGCGCCCGGACGATCCGGGTCCACCAGCAGGATGAACCCCGGGGCGGCGATACATCCGGACTGGCACAATTAGTCCCGCATCAGGCTTGCCTAGCTGACGTAGGTCACTAAGACACGCCCAAGTTGGACTCCGAGAGGAGACATCCGCATGCGGGCACTGGCGAAGCCACGTGTGCCAGCGACATCAGCCGCCTGCTTGCTGGCCCCGGCCCGGTGGCCGCGATGAGCCCGGCCACGGCCAACGAGGCCGCCCTGATCTTCAGCGCGGTGCTCATCGTGCTGCTGGCGGTGTCGCTGCTGGCCGTAGCCCGGACGCCGCCGTGGACTGGCACCACCGCGGAAGACACCCCGGGGCCCGGCCAGGAACCAGCCCCCACCGGGTCAGCCGAGCAGTTCCCGCAGCGCAGCTGGTACGCGCCGCCTGAAGCCGGCAGGGCGCCGCTGCCGGTCCGGGCACCCGGGCAATCCGGCCGGACCGCGCCAGCGGTCCCCAGTGCAGTGCCACCCCCAGATGGGTCCTGGCGGCCCCGGGTGGCCGGCGGGCCGCCGTGGGGACCCGCGCCTCGGCCACCTGGCGCCTAGGCGTGTCCTAACGAGCGGTCAGGTCGCCGGGCCGCAGCCGGAAAACCTGCAACCGCAGGTTGTGATACTTCTCGGTCTCGCCGACCCACTCCATGCCCATCCGGCGGACCATCGCCAGGGCCCGCGCGTTGGCGGGCCGCACCACCGCGATCACCTGCTCGATGCCCTGCTCGAACGCCCACCGGGCCAGGGCTAGGCCGGTCTCGGTGGCGTAGCCGTGTCCCCACGCGCCGGGGACCAGCTGCCAGCCGATCTCGAACTCCTCGTCCGGCGCCAGCGGGAGCAGGGTCGCCCCGCCGATCAGCTGGCCGTCCGCCCGGGCCTCGATCGCCCACCGGCCGGCCGGGGTGATCATCCGCCCGTCCTCGGCGATCCACTGCTGCAGCACCAGCCGCATCGCCGCGGCGTCGTGGACCTTGTCCATGGCTGGCGCCAGCCACCGGGCGACGTCCGCGTCGCCGTAGGCGCCCAGTGCGGCACCGGCATCGTCCGGGTTCCACGGGCGCAGCACAAGTCGCTCAGTGAGCAGTCGAGGAGCCATTGGGCCACCATAGCCGCGGGCCATGATCAGCTGAACCGGCGGGCACTGGGGTAACGCTGGCCACCATCCACCACGACATTCGCACCGGTGACCCAGGACGCCCGGGCCGACAGCAGGAACGCGACCACGTCGGCGACCTCCTCCGGGCGGCCCAGCCGGTGCGCCGGGAACTGGGTGTCCAGGAAGGTGGCGAAGTCCTCGGGATTCTCCTGGCGGAAGGTGTCCCACGAGCCGCCGGGGAACAGGATGGACCCGGGGCTGACCGCGTTGACCCGGATGCCGAGTGGCGCCAGTTCCTGCGCCGCGGTCGCGGCCAGCTGGATCTCGGCCGCCTTGGCCGCCGCGTACGCGGTGCGCGGCGCGGGGCGCATCCCGGTGATCGAGGAGATGATCACGACCGCACCGCCGCCAGCCGCCCGCTGGTGGCCCAGGCCGGCCCGGATCAGTTCCGCGGCGTGGCCCGCGTTGAAGGCGAAGGTCGCGGTGAATTCGCCGGTCCGCGCGTTGGTCAGGTTGCCGCCGCCGATAGTGCCGCCCGCATTGGCCACCAGGTGGTCCAGGCCGCCCAGGCCGGCCGCGATGTCATCGACGGCCTGGGCCAGCGCGGCGCTGTCCATGACGTCGGCAGCCACGGTGACCACGGGCACGCCCTGGCCGGCCAGCCGGCCGGCCGCGGCGGCCAGCCCGCCGGCGTCCCGGGCGACCAGCCCGATGGCCGCGCCCTCGGCGGCCAGCGCCTCGGCGACCGCGAATCCGATTCCCCGGCTTCCCCCGGTGATCAGCACCCGGCTGCCGCGCAGGCCAAGATCCATCGATGACTCCTATCTCGGGACGCGGTCCAGCTTGTCAGGCCGGCCGGGGGTGGGCATGACCGGCGCCGGCCGCCGGGTCGGCGATGGCCGCCGGGTCGGCGATGGCCGGCGGGCGCAGCGCGTGCTCCTGGAGGTCGATGCCGATCTGCAGCACCCGCGGGTCGGCGCCGCGCGGGCCGATCACCGAGATGCCGACCGGCAGGTGGCTGTGGCGGCCGAGGCCGCCGGGCAGGCTGGCCACCGGGAACCCGGTGGCGTTCCACGCCGAGGTGAGCGCGATCAGCGGGTCGCCCTGGCCGGCCGGGTGCCCGGGTTCGTAGCCCGGACCGCGCTCGGGCGCGGTGACCGGCGTGCTGGGTTCGAGGATGACGTCGATCCTGTGCCCGGCGAACCACGCCTCCCAGCCGGCGGTGATCTCGGCCCGCCGCTGCTGGGCGGCCAGGTAGCTGGCCACCTGGGTGTACGCCCAGCTGCCGGCGATGAACTCGCGCACGCTGGCCCGGTAGCTGGCCGCCGCGTCGCGGTAGCGCTGGTGGTAGGCGGCCACCTCGGAGAGCAGGATCGCGCTGAAGTCTGCTTCGGGCAGGCCGGCCGCGGCCGGCCGCTGGACGACGCGGGCGCCCAGTTCCCGCGCGGCGGCGGCCGCCTGGTCCAGTACCTCGCCGACCTCCGGCTCGACGCCGGCCGACTCCGGGCGGTCGGTCAGCCCGACCGTGATCCCGTCGAGCGGCCGCGCCCCGGGGGCTGCACGCAGCGGGAACGGGCCCGGCCGGGCCGGCGGCGGCATCAGCGGCGTGATCTCGGCCCCGCCCGCGGCCATGGTGGCCAGCAGCGCGCTGCAATCCGCCAGCGAGCGCGCCATCGGGCCGACGTGGTCGAGGCTGGCCGCCAGGGGGATGATCCCGCGCAACGGCACCAGGCCATGCGTGGGCTTGATCGTGGACACCCCGGACAGCGACGCCGGGATGCGCAGTGAGCCCGCGGTGTCGGTGCCGATCGTGGCCGGAACCATGCCGCAGGCCACCGCAGCCGCCGACCCGCCGCTGGAGCCGCCGGCCGAGCGGCCCAGCGCATGCGGGTTGGCCACCTGGTCCGTGGTACCGCCCGCGGCGAACTCGTGGGTGTGGGTGTGCCCGGCGAGCACCATGCCCGCGCCAGCCAGCCGGGCCCACACGGCCGAGTCCTGGCCGGCCCGGTGCGCAGCCAGCAGCCGGCTGGACGCGGTGACCGGCAGCCCGGCCACGGCCAGCAGGTCCTTCAGCCCGATGGGGATCCCGCACAGCAGCGGCGCGGCCGGGCCCTCGCGGGCCAGCCGCTCGTCCGCCGCGCGCGCCTGCTCCCAGGCCATCTCGGGGTAGAGCCGGGCCCAGGCGTTGACCGCGCCGGGCGCCCCGTCGAAGCTCGGCGGCCCGCCATTGCGTTCGGCGATCCGGCGCTGGCAGGCGGCCAGCAGCTCCGCCGCGGACAGCCCGCCGCCGCGCAGCAGCTCGGCGGCGGCGAGCACGCCCAGGTCAGCCGGGTCGGTCACCGCGCCGGGGGCAGAGTTCATCACGACATCCTGCATGGTCCGGGTGCCCGCGCCAAGGAAAACCAGCCCGGTCCCGGGCCGGCCGGCGCGGGCCCGGTGCCCGGCTGCTGACCAGGGCCGGCCTGCCCGGTATTTGGGGTGCGGTGCGCCTGGGGGCTGGCTAGCCTCGGTGCTGGGAGCACAGGGGGAACGCCGTGCAGCGGACTGAGTTACTGCAGCTGGAGCGGTTCATCGACCGCGAGGTCAAGGCGCGCTTCGCCCCGGGCGCGGTGCGCCGGGTCGTGGTGCGCCGGCATGACGACGACCGGGCTGGCGACGACCGGCCAGGTGACACCCCGGACGGTGACGGCCCGGCCATCGAGCCCGGCGAGCTGCTGGTCCGGGTCGTGGTCGGCGGGGCCGATGACCAGCGGTCGCTGGATGACTGGGCCCAGGCGCATCAGGCCGGGATGAAACGGATGCGCCGGGAGCTGTCCCTCCGGCTGCCGGCCGCCCGGTGGCTGGAGTTCACCATCGAGGACACCAGCCCACCCCGCCCGCGGATCACGATGCCCGACGACCCGGCACTGACCGGGGCGTCACTCCCACCGCGGGAGGCCGTGACCACCGCCCTGGAGCTGCTCCGCACCGACTACGTGTTCCCGGACCGGGCCGAGCAGGCCGCCGCCGCGGTCGAGGCCCGGCTGGCCGCGGGCGAGTACGACGGCCTCGACGAGGACACGCTGGCCGAGCGGCTCACCAGCCATCTGCACGAGGTATGCCCGGACCGGCACCTGCGGGTGCGGACCAGGCCGCGCGGGCCCGGCCCGGCCGGTCCCGGCAGGCCCGGGCCCGGCAGGCCCGGGGAGCCCGGGCCCGGCCAGCCGGAACGGTCGCGGCCCGCCAGCTGGCGGCGGCCGGGCAACTACGGGATCTGCCGCGCCGAGCGGCTGAACGGCAACGTCGGCTACCTGGACCTGCACGCGGTGGCTGACCCGGAGGAGGCGGGCCCGGTCATCGCCGCGGCCATGGAACTGGTCTCCGGGACCGACGCGCTCATCATCGACCTGCGCCACAACGGCGGCGGCTCACCGCACGGCGTGGTCTTCTGGTGCAGTTACCTGTTTCCCGACGCGAACACGCATCTCAACGACATCTTCTACCGCCCGACCGGGGAGACGCGGCAGTTCTGGAGCCTGGCCTGGGTGCCCGGCCCCCGTTACCTGGACCGCCCGGTGTACGTGCTGACCAGCGCGCAGACGTTCTCCGGGGGCGAAGACTTCTGCTACACGCTGCAGGCCCAGGGCCGGGCCGAGCTGATCGGCGAGGCCACCGGCGGCGGCGCGCACCCGACCCGGACGGTGCCGATTTCCGCCACGCTGGCCATCTCGGTGCCGTTCGCCCGGTCGGTCAACCCGGTCACCGGGACCAACTGGGAAGGAACCGGCGTGCAGCCGGACGTGGCCGTTCCGGCGGCCGGCGCGTTCGGCGTGGCTTACGGCAAGGCGCTGCGGCATGTGCTGGCCAGCGACGCGCCCCCGCCGCTCGTGGACCAGGCCCGCGAGGCTCTGGCCCGGCTGCCCGCCGCTGGCCGTGGCCAGCCGCACGGTGAACCGCGCTGATAGCGGGCCCGCCGTCAGGTGCCAACCGCGTCCAGGGCGGCGGTGAAAACCTCGGCGATCTGGCCGATCTCCGCCTCGGTGATCACAAACGGCGGGGAGACCTGCAACGCCACCCCGCGCAGCAGCCGGGTGATCACCCCACGCTCGCGGATCGCGGCGACCAGCCGCTGGCCGAGCCCGGGGTCGGCGGCCCGGGCCGTCTCGTCGATCTCGACCGCGGCCAGCAGCCCGGTGCCGGCCCGGACCTCGGTCACCAGCGGGTGAGCGGCCAGCGGCCGGAGCGCGGCGGCCAGCACCGGCTCCAGCGCGGCCACCCGGCTGACCAGCTGCTCCCGCTCGATCAGGTCAAGGTTCGCGACGGCCACCGCGCACGCGGTGGGGTGCGCGGAGTACGTGTACCCGTGCCGGAAGACCTCGGCCGACCCGGGCCGCCAGAACGGCTCGGCCACCCGCTCGGCCGCGATCACCGCGCCGATCGGCGCGTACCCGGAGCTGAGGCCCTTGGCCGTGGTGATCAGGTCTGGGTCGAGCCCGAACCGCTCGCTGGCCATCCACCGGCCGGTCCGGCCGAACCCGGTGATCACTTCGTCGGCGATGAACAGCACATCGTGCTGGCGGCAGATGTCCCGGACCCGGGCCAGGTACCCCTCTGGCGGCGGGTAGACGCCGCCCGCCCCGATCACCGGCTCGCAGAAGAACGCGGCCACCCGCTCGGCCCCGGTCTGCTCGATGGCCTTGTCCAGCGCGGCCGGGTCATCCCAGGGCACCCGCTCGACACCGGTCACCAGCGGCCCGAACGGGTCGGTGTTGGCCGGGATGCCACCCAGCGACGTGCCGTACGCGTTCATCCCGTGGTAGGCGTGCGTCCGGCCCAGGCAGACCTGCTTGGCCGGCTGGCCTGCCGCCCCCCAGTAGCCGCGGGCCAGCTTGGCCGCGGTGTCCACCGCGTCCGACCCGCCGCCCGGGGTGAAGAACACCTTGGCCCCGGGGACCGGGGCCAGCTCCGCTACCCGGCGGGCCAGCTGGTCCGCGGGCGGGTTCGAGTAGTACTCGAACGCCTGGAAGGCGGCGAGTTTGCGCATCTGCCCGGCCGCGGCGTCGGCCAGCTCGGCCCGGCCGTGCCCGACGTTGCAGTACCACAGGCTGGCCAGCGCGTCGAGGTAGCGGCGGCCCTGGTCATCGACGACCCAGCAGCCCTCGCCCCGCACCATCGTGATGGTCTGGCCGGCCAGGCTGGCCATGTTCGCGAACGGATTCCACAGCGGCGATACCGCCGATTCTGAGCTCATCGCGGCATTCTCCCGCACGAGCCCAGTCAGTAACCGTCGGGGCGGCTGCTGCCGCGCCTCTCCTGGAGGTGCCGGGCCACGAACTCGTCGTCCAGGCCGCCGCCGAACTTAGCCCGCTGCCGCCGCTGCCGGCGTGCCCAGCGCTTCTTGCGGGTCAGGCCGACAATGAGCACGATCACGCCTGCGGCCACCGGCACCGCGACCAGCAGGCCACTGGTCAGCCGGTGGGTGAGGGTGTCGGCCATGGCGTCATCCGGGTTGCCGGGATCGAAATAGACGCCGACCGACTTGGCCGACCCGGACCCCGGGACGGGAGCCGAGTAATCCTGGCCGTTATACCGGATCACGACGAGCCCGTTGGACTCGGTGCCGACCGTGTGCTGGCCGGTCCACAGCACGGCCTCCGGTGACTGGGCCACCAGTGCCGCGGCGACCAGCGCGAAAGCGAACAACGCGGCAGCCAGGCCGACGGACCAGCCAGCGCCGTCCAGCAACCCCCGCAGACGAGCGCGCATGAGGCCATTGTCGGCCATCGGCCAGCCGGCTGTCACCCGGGTAAACCGGGCCGCCGGCGGAATTCTGGTCCCGGGTGTATCTGCGGCCACCGCGGGGGCTCTGGGTCGGCAAGGGACTTTTCATCATCGAACGGGGGCAAGTGATGTACGACGAGGTGATGTTCCTGGACTGCCCCGCCTACCTGGACCGGCACGGGTCGGCCAGGTGCGGGCTGCCGGCCGAAGTCGAGCACCGCTACACGATAGGGTCAACCGACGGGCCGCTGGAGAGCGCCCGGATCAGTTGCCCGCGAGGGCACTGGTTCAACGGCCCCATCGAGTCACTGACCTGGGACAAGTCCGGGTCCAAGACGGCCGGCGCAGCCCCCCCGGCCCAGGTGGACGGCCGCCGGCCTTCATGACGTCAGTGGGTTAGCTCAGCCGGGAGCTGGCGGGCGGCCGGCCGCGCGGCCGCTTCCGCGCGGTGATCGTGCCACGGTCGAAGATTTCCCCGCCCCAGACTCCGTATGGCTCGCGGCGTTCCACCGCCCCGGCCAGGCACGGGCCGCGCAGCGGGCACGGCCGGCAGTGCGCCTTGGCCAGCTCCAGCTCATCGGGCAGATCCGAGAACCACAGCTGCGGGTCGCGCTGGCACGGCAGCAGGCCATCCACCGCCCGCCGGGCCAGCGGGCCGGCCGGGGCGATGGGCGGCAGCTGGCCGAGCCTGATGGCAGCCATTCGTCCCTCCAGTCGGCGTGCGTTTGTCAGCACCTGACACGCTACGAAGGCGGTGGCAGGCCGGGCGTCACCCGAAAGTGCCGTCCCTGGTGGAATCTTGACCGGGACCCCCGTCTGCCCGGCTGGCCAGCGTGTCCGGGCGGTCCGGCCGGCAAAGATTCCACCCCCACCCGCACCTTGGAGTGATGCGCGCCGGCCGGGCTGGTCCCTAGCGTTGCGGTGAACGCACGAACACAAGCCGCTAACCGGAGTTGATAACGCCATGGCCGATGCCCAGCCGGACCCGTCCAGGAACCGCCCAGCCGCTACCATCCGGGACGCGGGGGGCGCCTGCGCGTGACCGGCGACCAGGCCGAGCCGGCCCGTTACGAGATCCGGGTCGACGGTGTCCTCGATGACCAGTGGGCCGACTGGCTCGGTGGCCTCCAGCTGGAGATCACCGGCGGCCAGACCACGATCACCGGCGTGCTGCCGGACCAGCCGGCCCTGCACGGCGTGCTGGCCCGCATCCGCGACCTGGGGCTGTGCCTGGTCTCAGTGCGCCGCGTGGACCAGCGGGATGTCTAGAGCAGTTCGAGGATGGTCGCGTTGGCCTGCCCGCCACCCTCGCACATGGTCTGCAGCCCATAGCGGATCCCGTTGTCCCGCATGTGATGGACCAGCGTGGTCATCAGCCGCGCACCGGAACCGCCGAGTGGATGGCCCAGCGCGATCGCGCCGCCGTTGGCATTCAGCGCCTTCGGGTCGGCCCCCAGGTCGGCCAGCCAGGCCAGCGGCACCGGCGCGAACGCCTCGTTGACCTCGAACGCGCCGATCTCATCGATGCTCAGGCCGCTGCGGGCCAGCGCCTTGCGGGTGGCCGGGATCGGCGCGGTGAGCATGATCACCGGGTCCGCCCCGGCCAGCACCGCGGTATGTATCCGGGCCAGCGGGGCCAGCCCCAGTGCGGCCGCTTGGTCCGACGTCGTCAGCAGCAGGCCAGCCGCGCCATCGGAGATCTGCGAGGAGTTGCCTGCCGTGATCACGCCGTCCGGCCTGAACGCGGCGCGCAGGCCGGCCAGCACGTCCACGGTCGTGCCCCGGCGCACCCCTTCGTCGGCCCGGACCACGCCGCCGCCGGGCAGCGGCACCGGGGCGACCTGCTCCTCGAAACGGCCCGCGTCCTGTGCGGCCGCGGCCTTCTCGTGCGAGCCGACCGAGAACTCGTCCACCTGGGTGCGGGACAGCGCCCAGCGCTCGGCGACCAGCTCCGCGCCGAGGCCCTGGCTGGGCACCACGCCGTCGTAGCGGGCCAGGAATTCCGCGCCCAGCGGGTCGGCGCCCTGCACCGACGACCCCATCGGCACCCGGGACATGGACTCCACGCCCCCCGCCACCACCACGTCGTAGTGCCCGGCGATCAGGCCAGCCGCGGCGAAGTGCACCGCCTGCTGGGAAGAACCGCACTGGCGGTCCACGGTCACCCCGGTGACCGTCTCTGGCCAGCCCGCGGCCAGCACCGACGTCCGCGCGATGTCGAAAGCCTGCTCACCGACCTGGCCGACGCAGCCCCACACCACGTCGTCCACCACGGCCGGGTCGAGCCCGGTCCGGGTGGCCAGGGCATTCAGCACATGGGCCGACAGCGCGACCGGGTGCAGCCCGGACAGGGCGCCGTTGCGCTTCCCGACCGGCGTCCGCACGGCCGCCACGATCACTGCATCACGCACGCCGATCTCCTCTTGCCGTGCCCCCCAGCCGCACGATGCCAGGTGTTCCGGGGCCTGGCAACCAGCGACAGTTGACGCCGCCCTCGCCTCATGGGTACATTACTCAACTAATGAACCACGTAACCGGGAGGCTGCGAGTGCCCGCGCTGGACGAGGGGACGCCACTGTTCGTGCAGATCGCCGAGCAGCTGGCCGACGACATCGTCGACGGCGTGCTGGCCGAGGGCGCGCGAGTGCCGTCCACCAACGAGCTGGCGGCGTTCTACCGCATCAACCCGGCGACCGCGGCGAAGGGGATCAACTTGCTGGTGGACGAGGCGGTGCTGGAGAAGCGCCGCGGCATCGGGATGTTCGTCGCCGCTGGCGCACGGGAGCAGCTGTGCGCGGACCGCCGTAAGCAGTTCGCCGAGCAGTACCTCGACCCGATGCTGACCGAGGCCAGCCGGCTGGGCATCGACATCGACACGCTGGTGTCCCTGATCCAGGGGTCCAGCTGGCACAACGGAGGCAGCACGCCATGACCCCGACGATCTCCACGACCGCGCTGACC
>Ga0134128_10008150_pt1 | contig 12613 bp, 7 predicted proteins | sample KB31754_FD_96462 | JGI IMG/M metagenome (GOLD analysis project Ga0134128, IMG submission 96462) | Terrestrial soil microbial communities with excess Nitrogen fertilizer from Kellogg Biological Station, Michigan, USA - KB3-175-4 | ecosystem: Environmental > Terrestrial > Soil > Unclassified ...
CGTTTTGAGGTAAGGAGCAATTTTGCGTCGTACAAGCCGGGTGAAACTCCGACAATCTCAGTCGAACTGCATCATCCAAAAGGTGACTGGCAGAAGCGCACGACGAAGGAATGCACGATCGACATAAGAAATAGCGCCGATCTATCGATCACGCGTTTGACCATTTCACTCAAACCGGAAGGGGCAAAAGCTACTGGCTCAGTAAAACTTCCCGATAGCGTCAAACTCGCGCCCGGTCTGTACAAGATGCAGGCAACGCTCGACTGGCGACCTAACGTTCTCATTCACGATAACGGTTTCTGGATCTACGACGACGCACTGCTCGCGCGCGGCAAGCCACTCACGGTGGACAAACATTTCTTCTCTCGCGACGGCGCGATCTTCCCCGTTACCGGCACGACTTATATGGCTTCCGATAAACACCGTCGCTTTCTCTTCGAGCCGAATGCGTTTGTTTGGGACGCAGATTTCCGTGCGATGAAAAAGGCCGGCGTCAACATGGTGCGCACCGGAATCTGGACTGCCTGGAAGAAGTACATGCCCGAGCCGGGTAAGGTTGATGAAGCCGTGCTGCGCGCGTTCGATGCGTTTTTGTTGACGGCACACCAGTACGACATACCCGTGATCTTCACGTTCTTCGCGTTTCTGCCGGAGACGTGGGGTGGTGAGAATGCTTATCTCGATCCACGTTCCGTTAAAGCGCAACAGCAATTCATCTCAGCATTCACCGAACGCTGCCGCAAGGTTGATGACGTCATCTGGGACCTTATCAACGAGCCGTCGTTCTGCTCACCCAAGTTTCTTTGGAACTGCCGTCCGAATTACGACGCACACGAAAAGGCTGAATGGACCACGTGGGTCAAGAGTCGCTATTCCGACCCGACTGAGATGCAACTGGCCTGGCGCACTCAGAGCGACGATTTGTTTGAGCTGCCACGGCTTCAGGATTTCGAGAGCGTAAACCTGATCGACGATCGCCAGCCGCTGAAGACGCTCGACTATCGACTCTTCGCGCAGGACATGTTCATTCGCTGGATTCGTGAGATGCGGACCGCGATCAGAAGCAACGGCAACTCGAAACAACTGATCACTGTGGGCCAGGATGAAGCGGGACTCGGCGACAGTCCCAACATGCAGTTCTTCGCAAACGAAGTCGATTTCGGATCGCTGCACAACTGGTGGGCCAACGACGATCTCGTTTGGGACAGCGTACTCGCAAAGACACCGTCTAAACTCAACCTGATGGAAGAGACCGGCGTGATGTTCTACGAGAAAGCTGACGGCGGCGCATCGTGGCGCAGCGAGGAAGACGTCAGCAACTTGCTCGAACGCAAGCTCGCGATCTCTTTCGCCGCAGACGGAGCCGGGTTCATCGAGTGGATCTGGAATACCAATCCTTACATGAACTCGACGAACGAAGTGGGCATCGGTTTTCATCGCGTCGATGGCAGCGCCAAGCCCGAGCTCGAGCCTTTCCTGCGAATCGCGAAGTTCATGTCGCAGTACGGTCAGTATCTGAAGGATCGCGTGCCGGAGCCTGTCGCGATGATTATTCCTCACTCGCAGATGTTTTCGCCGCGCAGTTTTGCGCAAGAAGCAACGCGGCGGTGCGTGCGCGCGATGTACTACCACTGCGGCACGGCCATGCAGGCTGTCAGTGAGTACAAGATTCCCGAATACATGGACCAGGCAAAGCTGATCATCATTCCCTCGCCTGTCGTTTTCGCGCAGAAGAGCTGGCTTGCGCTAGTGGAACAAATTGGTCGAGGCGCAACAGTCGCGATGTCGGGCGCGATCGATCTAGACGGGCTTCCTGTCTCCAGGCTCTCAACGCAGTCCGTGAAGAATTTGCCAATAGCGGAGTCGGAGACGATTACGATTGCCGGGAGAGAGTTCCTGGTGCGATACGAAGGAGAGAAGATGCAGCGGCTGGAAAAAGCCGTGGGCCGGTCGTCATTAAATCAACCCGTGCAGCCGCTGAATGTGCCTTATGATACAGGACGACTCGTTTGGAGCCCGTTACCGCTGGAGCTAGGCGACTCGATGGCCGCACTCGCGGCGTTCTATAACTTCGCGCTTTCTGCGACACGCATCTCCCCAATTTTTACAGTGACACCGCGCACGCCTGCCCTGCTCGTCTTGCCGTCACTGTTCGCGACGTGGTGCTCTACACATTCATCTCTGAAACCGATCGTGACACGCAGATGCAGGTCACACACCTCGAATCGCAAACACGCTTCCCCGTCTCCGTCCCCGCCCAGCGCACCGCGATGGTCCTGCTCGAACGAAAAACTGGAAAGATCATAGGCCGGATGTAGCCACAAAAAGGCACAAAAGGCACATAAAATGACTTGTGACTTTTGTGTTCCTTTATGTGCCTTATGTGGCTATTATCACGCGCATGTCAAAAACCCTGAGCCTGTTCCTTCTCCTGTTTTCCTTTGTCACGCCCGTTGCGGCACAAACGTCCGCTGATGACTACAACAACATTTTCAAACCGCTGAAGTGGCGATCGATTGGACCGTTTCGTGGTGGACGATCTGTATGCGGTACCGGGGTGGTCGGTGATCCGAAGACTTATTACATGGGAACGACCGGTGGCGGTCTCTGGAAGACCGAGGATATGGGTCTGAGCTGGCGCAATATCTCCGATGGCTTTTTCAAGACGGGCTCGGTGGGCGCGATCGCCGTTGCCGAGAGTGATTCGAATGTCGTTTACGTCGGCATGGGTGAACACGCTGTCCGCGGTGTGATGACGCATCATGGCGACGGCGTCTACAAATCGACCGACGCCGGATAGACGTGGAAGAAGATCGGGCTCGATGCGAGCCAACATATCTCACGCATCATCGTCGATCCAAAAAATCCAAACATCGTATATGTCGCGGCGCAGGGCGCGTTGTACAGCAAATCGAAAGAGCGCGGGGTTTACAAATCCGTCGACGGCGGCGCGACGTGGAAATCCGTGTTGTATGTCGATGACAAAACTGGAGCGGCCGAGTTGTCGATGGACATGAACAACCCACGCATTCTTTACGCCGCGATGTGGGAACACGGTCGTCTGCCGTGGAAAATTATCAGCGGTGGTCCCGGCAGCGGTCTCTACAAGTCGACCGACAGCGGCGAGACGTGGGACAAGCTGAAAGACGGATTGCCGGATGAGATGGGCAAGATGTCGATTGCTGTCAGCCGTTCGAACCCCGAGAAAGTTTACGCGCTGATCGAAAGCGATTCCGATAAAGAGGCGGGCGGGCTGTTTGTTTCGAGCAATGGCGGAAAGAAGTGGAGCCGTATCACCAACGATCATCGACTCGTGCAGCGCGCGTGGTATTACATCGAGCTATTCATCGATCCGAAAGACGAGAACACAATCTATGTTTTGAGCGCTTCGGCGTTGCGTTCAAAGGACGCGGGCAAAACGTGGGAAACACTTTCCGGCACGCACGGCGACTATCACGATCTCTGGATCAATCCTGACAACCCAAACAATTTCATCATCTCTAATGATGGCGGCTCTGCAGTCACTTTCAACGGCGGCAAGATCTTCAGTACGCAGAGCAACATGCCGACCGCGCAGTTTTACCGGATCAATGTCGATAACCAGTTTCCGTATCGCATTTACGCCGGGCAGCAGGACAACACGACTGTTTCGATTGCGAGTCGTGAGCTGGGCGGTGGTGGGATTGGCACGTCGAGCTGGATGCCGTCGGCGGGCGGCGAGAGTGCGTTTCTCGCGTTCGATCCGAATGATGTGCGGTATGTGCTCGGTGGTAGTTATCAGGGGACGATCGAGGTGCTCGACGTTAAAGCTCAGGCGAGCACAAACGTGATGGCCGCGCCGATTCAATATCTGGGCATGGATGCGAAAGATATCAAGTATCGTTTCAACTGGAACGCGCCGATCGTCTGGAGCAAATACGAGCCCAATACTTATTTCCACGGCGCTCAATACGTGCTGAAGACGAGCGACATGGGCCGCACGTGGAAGGAGATCTCGCCTGACCTCACGCGCAACGAAAAGGAGAAGCAGGGCAAAGGCGGTGGGCCATACACGAACGAGGCCGTCGGCGCGGAAAACTACGGCACGCTGGCTTACATCATTGAATCGCCGTACGAGAAAGGCGTGATCTGGACCGGCAGCGACGATGGACTCGTTTATGTGACGCGAGATGGCGGCGCAAACTGGAAGAACGTCACGCCGCGCGGTTTGGAAGAGTGTTTGATCAATGCGATTGAAGTCTCACCACACGATAAGGCCACCGCTTACATCGCCACCACGCGTTACAAGTTCAACGATCACACGCCCGGTCTATACAAAACCACTGATTACGGAAACACCTGGACGAAGATCACGAACGGTTTGCCGGCGAATGCGTTTACGCGCGTCGTGCGTGAAGACGACGTGCGCCGCGATCTTTTGTTTGCGGGAACAGAGCTCGGGATGTTTATTTCGTGGAACGGCGGTCGCGACTGGTCACCGTTTCAGTTGAACCTGCCGATCACGCCGATCACCGATTTGCGCGTTCATAAAGGCAACCTGATCGCTGCGACTTCGGGTCGCGCATTTTGGGTCCTCGATGATTTGAGTGTGCTGCGTCAGTACAAAAAAGAGGCGCCGTCGTTTGCGATCTACCGACCTGACGGTGCGTATCTCGTAAACGGATCGAGCGAGCTGGATCGAACAGAAAATGAGTTTACGGGTTCGAGCACGTTCCGCGGCGTGAATCCGGCAACCGGCGTCGTCCTTTATTATCAACTGCCCGAGCTCAAGAAAGATGACGAGATCTCGATGGAGATCAAAGACGCGTCAGGCGCGACTGTCCGCAGTTACTCTTCGAAAGCTGATGAGAAGTTCGTGACGTACGATTCGGGGCCGCGGCCTGATCCAACATTATCGAAAGGCAAAGGGCTAAACCGTTTCGTTTGGGACATGCGTTACGAAACGATGGTGGGCGTGCCGGGTGTTCGTATCGAAGGCGGTTTCGCCGCACACAAAGCACCGCCGGGGCGATTCACCATCATTTTGAAAATGGGCGGACAAACCGTCACCACTGACGCCGAGATACTCGCAAACCCGCTCTACCCGACCGACGCTTCGACTTACACGCAGTATCACCAAACGATGCTGGCCATGGAAACCGAGCTGACCGCGATGCATCGCATGGTCAACAGCCTCTACGAAAAACAGAAGCAGCTCGAATCACTACTCAGTTCACTGCCGAGTGGCGAGAAGTACAGCGCGATCAAGAAAGACGGCGAAGCGCTGTTGAAAAAAATGAGGGCGTGGGACGAAGACATGGTCCAGCGCAAGTCAAAAGCCTACGACGACGTGGAAAACTTCCCCAACAAATTCACCGCAAACTACCTATTCCTGATCAACCAAACCGAAAGCGACATCCCGCGCGTCAACCAACCCTCTCTGGATCGCATGAAAGAACTGAACGCGCAATGGACTTCATTAAAATCTCGCGGCAACGAACTCCTGACTCAGGACATCCCGGCGTTTAATAAACGATTGTGGGATGCCGGACTGGGCGCGATCTGGAAGGACAGTTAGCCACAGATTACATGGATCAAAAAATCGGATTTTTAATCCGTGTAATCCGTGGCCCGATCTTCGTGTGGTTTGCGCGTATGTAAGTGACAAAAGTTGTTATTGACACGATGCGAAAATCGGCTTATTGTCACGCGCACAGTTGGACATTTGTACCCCCACAAACCCTGACTGCCGTTGTGTGTTCCTATAACTGTGAAGGTACTCATTAGCCTTCACGCTTCTATCAATCTGACTCTTGGGCGTTCCCCATTGAGGTTTTCCTCGCAGAAAGCTTCCTCCGGTGCCAGGCCTACGGTTTCGATTGTTTGGAAAGTTCACGGCACATCACGATGCCGGGCTGTTAACAGGACTTGAAGCGACCAAGGATCAGGAATTACTTAGTTATCTCCTGATCCATCGCGATCGTCCCCACTCACGCGAAGCACTCGCTTCACTGCTCTGGGGCGATACTTCTACGGAAAAGTCCAAAAAATACCTGCGCCAGGCGCTGTGGCACCTGCATGCCGCGCTGAACTGCGATAACGCAAACAATTCAGAAGTGCTGATGGTGGACCATGACTGGCTCAGTCTGAATCCGTGCAGCAACTTGTGGACCGACGTCGCCGATTTTGAGCGTGCGTTTTCAGCCGCCGAGGGTATTCCGGGTCGACAGCTCGACTCCGAAAAAGCCCTGGGATTGAAAGACGCCGTAACGCTTTACAATGACGACCTGTTGCCCGGCTATTACCAGGACTGGATTCTTTTCGAGCGCGAGCGTTTGCAGAATATGTATCTGCTGATGCTCGACAAACTGATCGTGTATCTCCAGTTTCGGGGCGAGTATGAAGTGGCGCAGGGTTACGGCGCGACGATATTGCGATACGATCCCGCCCGCGAGCGCACGCATCGACAACTCATGCATCTCTACTCACTCGCCGGCGATCGAACGTCGGCGCTCAGGCAGTTTGAGCGTTGCGCTCAGGCGCTCAAGCAAGAGCTCGGAGTTAAACCGGAAAGAAAAACAGTCGAGCTTTATGAACGAATCAAATCCGATCAGATGGGCCACACAGACGTTCCTGAAAACTCTCACACTTCAACATCGCCCGACATTCTTACCCGCCTGAAACAGCTCCAAACGATCGTCTCGGGAGTTCAACGTCGCATTCAAAGAGACATCAAAGCCATCGAAACAAACAAAATTAGCCGCGGATAAAGACGATCCGGAGGACGTGTGCGAGACGCTTGGAAAGCAAAGCGTTTTGTATAACGAAACATGGACTTTTCAGAGTCCAAAGTTCATTCCTTCATCGTCAAGCTTTGGCTTGAGGGCGATGCTACTTCGTTCGTTTGGCACGGGCACATAACACACGTGCCGAGCGGCGAACGTCGTTATTTCAAAAAGCTGAGCGGTATCACTGACTTCGTCAGCGAATACCTCGACGGTAGAAAAGCGCAGCCGGATCTCAAATCGCGCATGAAGGACTGGCTCAAAAAACGCCGGGCGTAAAAGAAGATGGGAACGTTTCAGGCAATCGCCGCGACCGGACAAGCCATGCTGGGACTGCTGTCTGACGCCGTGCCGCGCGATCTGTTTCCCAACGCGCAGTTTGAGCTCTACCAGATGAGCAACTTTCAGCAGCCGATGGAAGAAGGCATCTCGTTATTTCTTTACCGGATCGCTGCCAACACGTCGCGCCGGAACCTGCCGCCAACTACCGGCCCTGACGGACGTCGCTTCCGTCCACCAATTCCGGTCGATCTCTACTACATCGCGACCGCCTGGGCGCCCACCGCAGTCAGACAACAAAGACTGCTCGGCTGGGCCATTCGCACGTTTGAAGACGTGCCGGTACTGCCGACCGGCTTGCTCAACAACTACGGTCCGGAACCCGAAATCTTCAAACAAGGCGAGACTGTCGAGATCATTCTCGATTCACTCACGCTCCAGGATTTGAACAACTTCTGGGGCGTTAGCAAAAGCAGTCTGCAACTTTCAGTCGGTTACGTCGCGCGCATGTTGCACATCCAGTCGTCAATGCCGATCACGGAATACGCGGAAGTGCAGACGCGCGAGTTTGGAGTAGGAAAAGTTTAGACGATGGCGGCACCGTTCATCACTCTCGATCGTTTGACCATGGTCGCGCCGCTCGGGCTGCGTTTTCACGACACGACCACTGGCACGATCGTCGGCGACAGTCTGAGCGTCTGGGCCTATCCACTAGGTCGCCCGACTGCGAAACGACAAGCGATCGTCAATCGCAAAAACGTTTACGTGTTGCATCACGGTTACGGGTTGCGAGAGAGAGAAAACGGCGACGGATCGCGTTTCTACTGGGACCATCCCGTTCCACCGAACAAAGACTTCGTGATCGAAGTCACTGACCTGCAGCGGCGTTTTCAACCGTTTCAGTTCACCGCGAGTCTTCCATCCGAGGGAATTTTTAAGTGGCTCGATTCCCCGCTTTCCACGCAAACAACCGTGCCGCTTTTTCCAGCGCCGACACAAAGCGTCACTTCCGGAATGGCCGCTATTCGCGCTGACTTGTGGGACACGTCTCTGGACGCGCCGGCAGCGTGGGCGGTGATCGATGCGTTTACTGCCGGCAAATTCCTCGGACGCGGAATCGCAGACGACCTGGGTCGTATCGCAGTGATCTTCTCTTATCCCACACCGCTCTCGTTTACCCCCGCATCACCACCCGGATCGCCGCTCGGTTCTCCGCCGATAGCGACGAGTCCGCCGTTGACGGAACAGGTGTGGCCCCTGGAGCTGCGTGCGTTTTATACGCCCGACCGACCGCTCGTGTCGCCACCCGATTTCATAGAAGAAGTAGGACCACCACTGCCCGATCTCAGATTCACTTTATCGCAGCCGCCCGCAACGTTGTGGGCCGATGCGGACCAGACAGAAATATTGGAAACGAACTTGCGATTCGGTCGCGAGCTGATCTTGAAATCCAGACCATCACCGTCGTCACCGCCTTCGCCGCTGTCGCAACCGCGTGATTCGGTGTTGTTCATAACCCCGGCGGTCTCACCGCCATAAGGAGGAGTCATGCCTGAATACCTTGCTCCGGGAGTTTACGTCGAGGAGACATCGTTTCGGTCAAAGTCGATCGAAGGAGTTAGCACGACCACGACGGGTTTCATCGGCCCGGCTCGATACGGACCGCTCGATTTGGAACCCGAGATCATTACCAGTTTGGGAGAATTCGAGCGCACCTACGGAGACCGGCAACAGTTGAACTTCTCCGACGCTACCGGAATGGATAATTACCTGTGGCACGCAGCGCGCGCGTTCTTTGAAGAGGGCGGCAAACGTCTCTACGTCTCGCGCGTGTTCCGACCCTCGGCCGGCGATGATGACGGGCGTGCGAGCGCGACTTTGCCAACGTCAGGCGGAGCCGGCGCGATCACGATCAGCGCGCGCTTTCCAGGTGAAGCGGGCAACATGCGTGTTCGTTTCGATCTGCTCGTGGGCCAAAACGTCCTCGGCACCGACGAACTCGGTAACGCGCGCGTGGCCGGACTCTTCGACGGCGACGTCATTTGGATGGCTGATACAGCGAGCCCGATCGGCAGTCCGCTCGGCACCGGTCAACTGTTCCGCGCGTCGTTCCTTCAGGAGACGCAGACGTGGATCTTCAGATCGGCTGGCAGTCCTGGCAGCGAGCTGGGGCTCGATCAACTGAATGCTGATGGCGGCGACGTTATCCGCACTGTCACCGTTAGCGTGACCGTGATTCCGACCGATCCGAGTACTTTTCCGGAAACGTGGGCCGGACTGCCGGTCGAGCCAGGTCATCTTCAGTCCGGTATGCCTGATTCGCTGTCGGCGAAGTTTGCGGCGCATCCGAACAATCTCGCGCAGGCGCGTTCGTTGCCGATCGTTATCGAGCTCGGAGCTGACGTGGAGACCGGTATTGATGTGTTGACTGCGCTCTTCGGACTCAATGCGTCGGACTTCTCAAATCCTGACGAACCGCTGTTTGCTGAAGTCTCGTTGACTGGCGGCAACGACGGCGCGCGTCCGACAGCGACGGAGTACGAAGGCGTCGAAGAGCCTGGTAAGACTGGTCTCAAGATATTCGAAGATATCGAAGACATCTCGATCGTCGCGGCGCCTGGTTCGACGTTCGGTTACGAGAACGGCTACCGCGCCGATGCAAACACGATCATCAACCTGCTGATCACTCATGCGAGTCGCATGCGTTATCGCATCGCGGTACTCGACAGCGGCAATGCTCAAAGCATTTCACAGGTCCGAGCACAACGCGCGCGGTTTGATTCGACTTACGCGGCGCTTTACTACCCGTGGGTCCGCGTGCTCGATCCGGTTACGCGCAAGGAGATCAATCTGCCGCCGAGTGGATTCGTCGCCGGTATCTACGCGCGCAACGACATCAATCGCGCGGTCTACAAAGCGCCGGCGAATGAGGTCGTCAATCTCGCGCTTGGTTTTGAGAAGTTACTCAACAAGTCGCAGCAGGACGTTCTGAATCCTGAAGGCATCAATTGCTTCCGCTTCTTCGAGGGCCGCGGCTTCAGGCTCTGGGGCGCGCGCACGATCAGCTCCGATCCCGAGTGGAAATATGTGAACCTGCGTCGCTACTTCGCTTACCTCGAACACTCGATCGACAAAGGCACGCAATGGGCGGTCTTCGAGCCGAATGGTGAAGCGCTCTGGGGCAACGTGCGCCGGACGATCGAGGATTTCATGCTCAACGAATGGCAGATGGGTGCGCTGCTGGGCGACAAGCCGGAGAAGGCGTTCTTCGTGAAGTGTGATCGATCGACGATGACGCAGAACGATCTCGATAACGGAAGGCTCGTTTGCCTCGTCGGTCTCGCGCCGCTGCGACCCGCGGAGTTTGTGATCTTCCGCGTCGGCCAGTGGACCGCAGACCGGAAGATCTAAGCGTTAAAAGATAGTTTCTCGCGCAGCGTCGCAACGGCGCAGCGGAGAACAGGAAAAACGTTGCGCCGCCGCGCCGCCGCGGGGGAAATCTTCTTAAGGAGGACTTTATGGCAGTTCTACGCGATCGCCCTTACGTTCAATTCAACTTTCTCGTCGACCTCGGCACGGGCAACACTGATGGTCCAGAGGCGGGCTTCCAGGAGATCAGCAACATCGGTATGGAAGTCACGGTCTCCGAGTATCGCAACGGCAACTCGAAAGAGAACAGCGTGCGCAAGATCACCGGCCTGAACAAAGCCACCGACGTCACGATGAAACGCGGAGTCATCGGTTCACTCAATCTCTACCAATGGCTCAACGACATTCGCAACGGAAATCAGAACGCCGAGCGGACCGTCACGATCCAGTTGCAAAACGAAGATCACACGGCGGTGGTCCAAACCTGGAAACTGCTGCGTGCTCGCATCATCAAGCACGTCAGTGGCCCGGTTAACGCCAAGGGAACTGACGTCGCGATGGAAGAGCTCACACTCGCCTACGAACGACTCGAAATGGAGTAGGTAAATGAGTGCGCGCGCGCCGAGAAGATTGCCCGGGTTTCGGTTCGAAACCCAGGCGCCCCCCTTGCCCGAGGTTCTGCCTCGCATGGATATCGCCGTGTTTGTGGGGTTCGCGGCTTCCGGACCATTGCAAACACCGGTGGCCGTCGAGTCGGAACCGCAGTTTACGGCAATCTTCGGTGACGACGCGCCACTCGCGTGGGACGTTGTGCGCGGTGAAGAGATTCATGCGCACCTTGGACCAGCAGTGCGCGCGTTTTTCCGTAATGGTGGACAGCGCTGCTGGATCATTCGCGTCGCCCGTTTCGTCAATGGCCAGACCGCGAATGAGTCTCAACAACTGAATCGCGCGCGCTACAACTACTTTCCGATTCCATACCTTGCTCGTGCTGAGTTCAACCCGAACGGGCAGATAGCAAGCCTTACACCGGCGTTTGCGCGTGGAAGATCGGAAGGCAGTTGGTCCGATGCGCTGCGTGTAAGCACAGCGTTGTTGTCGCGACCGATCCAGGTCAACGGCGCGTTGCAGCAGGAAGGTGTTGGTTACGCGCTGTCGATCGTGCGCGATCCGTCGAATCCGCTCGCGGCAGGCGACATGACCCGGCTGACGTACGAGAGCGCGGGTGTTTCGGTGTTGCTCGCGTTGCAGACGATCACGAGCGTGTTGTCGAGTCCACCCGCGACGCCGTTGATGAATGCGACTGCGAGTCGTGGTGTTTGGTTGTTGTCGCTGTCACAAGATCCGAGTGCACCGTCCCCGAACACTCCGGTGACCGCGGCGGTGTTCACACGTGAAGCGATCACTTCACCTCTGAGCACCGAGGACAACATCGACGGGTTTGAGATTGTCTATAACGCAGAGTTCGTCGACGACAAGATCACGCTCAAGCTGCTTGACTGCCCACTCGCCGACGCGCCACAGCCCGGCTCGATCGTCAGGATCGATCAGGCCGGCCATCAATGGTGGATGACGGTCGATAGTCTCAACTTCACGAGTGGCGACGAAGGTGTGCCGGTGTTATCGGGCAGCGCATCCCGCATCATCGATCCGCCGAATCCTTTACCTATCGCAACTCCGGCCGGCGAGCGTCTCAGTTTCGAGATCTGGGTGCGACAAGCGGAAGAGTATTCGATCAGCCTGAGCGATCTCGGCTTCGCCCCGGATCACGAGCGCTTCTGGGCAAAGCTTCCAACAGACGAAGAAGTCTATCGCCCGACGGATACGCCCACCACTGAAAACCCGGCAACGTTGCTCTGGAAGCAGGTCGGCGATCTATTTCGTTTTCCACTCGCCGGACTTGGACCAGCCGACGAGATCTACTTCCCTTTGTTGATGCCGGGACTAGCTGAAAACTATCTCGGCCCGGTCGCGCTGCCTGGCAGCGAGAGAGAACGCGACGGGCTCGCAGAGTTTGATGCGGCGCTGTTTTTGGATCGCGATCTCGTTGATATCGGCGCCGCGAATCTCGCTGGAAGTGCTGACTTCCTTCAGTACCTTTCACCGCGCCCACGTCTATTAACTGGCATGCACGCGGCGTTTCCACTCGAGGAAGCGACGATCATCGCCGTGCCTGATGCGGTTCACGGTGGTTGGGTGAA
>Ga0134128_10008153_pt1 | contig 12610 bp, 10 predicted proteins | sample KB31754_FD_96462 | JGI IMG/M metagenome (GOLD analysis project Ga0134128, IMG submission 96462) | Terrestrial soil microbial communities with excess Nitrogen fertilizer from Kellogg Biological Station, Michigan, USA - KB3-175-4 | ecosystem: Environmental > Terrestrial > Soil > Unclassified ...
GCCAATACCAATGCCTGTGCTGATAGTTGAGTTAAATAAATATCCATTCACTGTTTGTATACCTAAAGAAGAATAACTCCTGCTGTCAATCCCCATTCCAAAATTCAGCTCGGTAATATTTATATAGCCTGCTTTTTTTACCTGTTCGTACTTCATGCGCGGACTACGCGGCCTGTTGTATTGCCTGGCTTCCTCTTTGGTTATCTTCTCGATCTCCTCTACTTTAAAAACAAACACATTTTCATCCCGGGTTTCAATAGTAAAAGATTTGTTAGGCACCTGTTCAATGATCATCCCATGAACAATAGAGCCGTTCTTCAAATAAATAACATCTTCGTAGTTTGTTTGTGCTTTTGCCATGCAGGGAAAAAGCAATGCAATAAAAAGGACAATGATAAAATGCGTTTGTTTTTTCATGCCTGTTCAACGAACATACATGCGTTTTAGTATACCGTAAATTTATTGCAGCTGTCGCCTGTACATCATCACCGTATTTTCCAACCCAAAATACAGCGCGTCAGAAATAAGCGCGTGCCCTATAGAAACCTCTAACAAATGCGGCAAATGCTCTTTAAAGAATTTAAGATTATCCATATTCAGATCGTGCCCGGCGTTTAAGCCAAGGTTACACTCATAAGCCAAAAGCCCTGCCTCTTCAAAAGGCTTAATAGCAGCCTCGCGGTTTGTATGAAAATATTTTGCGTATGATTCTGTATAAAGCTCGATCCTGTCTGTGTCAATCTCTTTAGCTCCTTCTACCATTTTCAGATCAGCATCCACAAATACAGAGGTGCGTATGCCTTCCGATTTAAACATAGAAATTATTTCTTTCAGGTATCCTTTATGCTTAACCGTATCCCATCCATGATCGGATGTAAGCTGCCCATCGGCATCGGGCACCAGCGTAACCTGCGTAGGCTTTACCGCTAACACCAGGTCAATGAACTTTTGCTCGCGCGGATTGCCTTCAATATTAAATTCGGTTGTAACTATCTTTTTAAGATCATACACATCCGCGTAGCGTATATGCCTTTCATCCGGGCGCGGGTGCACCGTTATGCCCTGTGCGCCAAAACGCTCGCAATCTTTGGCAACCTGTATCAAATTAGGAGTGTTGCCTCCGCGCGAATTGCGCAGCGTGGCTATTTTGTTGATGTTTACGCTTAGCTTGGTCATTGCCGCAAAGTTATCAATTTGATCTGTATGTTTTAAGTAATCGCATGCAAAAATGCTGCCTGCCCATTCATATTATTTTTACTATTTTCGATTATTAAAAATAACAGCTGCATGAAAAAACTTTACGTTATTCTTTCACTTATTATCTCTGTAGGCGCCAGCGCGCAGTATGAAAACAGTTCGTTTACCAACACCGGGCGCGGTTGTGCCACCACCTTTGCAACCGATTATGAAGCCCTTGGTATAAACCCCGCCAACCTGGGCTGGAACTGGAAATTCTCCGATAAGAAATTTGCCATGGGCTTTGCTGAATTTGGAGCCTCTATCACATCCGATGCGCTTACCAAAAGCCAGTTGCGCAGTAGCATCTCTGCCATCATTGGTGGCAACAGCAACAACCTTACCTACCAGGATAAGATCGGTGCGGCATCTACCTTTGCGCAGGCGGGCACAACCATGAATTTAGACATGAGCATTTTTGGCTTTGCGCTCACCACTAAAAAAGCAGGCGGCTTTGCTTTCAGGATAAACGATCACGTGCAGTTATATACTAAGTTTGGCTCTAACGCTGCTAACTTATTCTTCTTAGGCAAAACAGCCAGCATTTTTGATTCGCTTACTATTGTTACTTCTGCGGGCAACACACAAAATATTGCCAATCATCCTAACTTAAGCTCTGATACGGCCAAGCTGGTTACACAGGGTTATAGTAATGCACCGCAACTTTTATCTAAGGTTTTAAATGGTTCTGAAATAAAGCTAACCTGGACAAGAGAGTACAACTTTTCTTACGGGCGCAAAATCTTTGGCGACAGTATCTTTGCTTTGTTTGGCGGTATCGGCATCAAGTATGTACAGGGGCTTGCTTTAATGGATGTGCAATCAAACAACAATCAGCTAACCGGCTACAGCTCTATAAGCCCCGCGTTTAATATTAATTACGGAGCCGCAGCCGCACAGGCTAACCAGGTTACCGGTTCGGGCGGATTTCCTAAAACAGTGGGCAATGGCTATGGCTTTGATTTTGGTATAAACGCCATCATTTTGAACAAACTAAAAATTGGTTTTGCAGTAAACAACGTAGGTTCTATTGTATGGAAAGGAAATGCTTACAGATTAAAAGATACTTTTTTACTGAAAACAACCAACGCGGGATTGCAAAATTATAACATGATCTCGCAGCTAAGTAATATGTTCAGCACAGGCGCGGGTGGCTTGATTAACTTACAGGGCGAAAAATCTATCACTACGCAATTGCCGGGCAACATACGTGCAGGCGCCAGTTTGGTGCTGGGCAAAAAAGGAGAAGTGGGCATAGACCTTATTGTACCTTTAAACAGCAACACACCGGGCAACTTCCAGGATCCGGTGATAAGCATTGGCGGAGATTTTATGCCCATAAGATGGATAAAATTACAGGCAGGTTTTGTGCATGGCGGCGGTTACGGCAACCAAATACCTTTAGGAATTATCTTTGTAGCAAAAGGAGGGAAGTATGAAGCAGGCGTGGCCTCTCGTGATGTAATTACCTTCTTTACCCAAAACGGCCCTAACTTATCGCTAAGCATGGGCTTTATGCGCTTTAGGTTTTAGTGTTTAAGGCTATACAAATTGCCTTTATCTAAATATTCAGCCCCTCCGTCATTGCGAGGCACGAAGCAATCTTTCGCGTATAATAAAGCCTTTTGAATATGGGCGTTCCGCTTGATTACAAGCGGCGGGCTTTACGCTTCAAATCCTCGGCGATTACGCCTGTGGGTTTTCCGCTGCAATCCCTAACGCACTGTAATTTAAAAATTCAATTTTCGCGCAACACCTTCAGCGCATCAACCATTCAATAAAAGAAAAAAGACAATTCGAAGCAGCGCGTAAGCCCGAACGTCCGCGGCGCCTGGGTGGCCTGTGCGAATTGCCATCGGACGTTCTTGATTTTTTCGTTCTTTTTTATCAAGAAAAAAGAACATATAAAAAGTATAAACTATACAACAGGCACCCCCTGGTATAAAATTCCCTCTGACAAGTATAGAATTAGCTTTGGCAACTTCAAAATAGTCTTTGGCAAGTACAGAACTCCCTTTGGCAAGTATAGAATTGGCTTTGGCAACTTCAAAATAGCCTTTGGCAAGTAGAGAACTCCCTCTGGCAAGTATAGAATTGGCTTTGGCAACTTCAAAATAGCCTTTGGCAAGCAAACAACTCCCTCTGGCAAGTATAGAATTCCCATCCGCCACTTCAAAATTAGCTTTAGCCAGTATAGAATTTCCTTTAGCCACTTCAAAACTCGCCTTAGCCGGTTCAGAATTTGCTTTAGCGAGTATAGAATTCCCTTTAGCCACTTCAAAACTCCCCTTAGCCAGTTCAGAATTTGCTTTAGCCGGTATAGAATTTCCTTTAGCCACTTCAAAACTCGCCTTAGCCAGTTCAGAATTTGCTTTAGCCAGTATAGAATTCCCCTTAGCTACTTCAAAACTTGCTTTAGCCACTACAAACCAACCATACTTACCCTTCAAAATAAAATCAATAAAGCAAATACAATATATTTGATGTAAAAAACACCCATGAACACAATAGGCTATTTTGAGATACAATCGTCAGACGTAAAGAGAGAAATAAAATTTTACGAAACCGTTTTCGGCTGGAAGTTTACCAGGCAGGAATTTGTGCCCATCGAATACTATCGCATAGAAACAAACAGCATAAGCGGCGGGCTTTTAGCCCGGCCTGTGGCAATACCACCCATGGGTGCAGGCACAAACGCGTTTACCTGCTCGGTGATGGTAGAAAATTTTGATGCCACTGCCGCGCTTATCCTTGCACATGGCGGAAAAGTAGCAATGCCTAAATTTGCCATCCCGGGCCGTTGTTGGCAAGGCTACTTTTTAGATGCCGACAACAACACCTTCGGCATTTTTGAAGTGAACGAACAGGCAAAGTAAACCTACCTGTTATCGCCTTGGTGCTTCGGGAGCAATTTTCTTACGATCGCTGTAACGAACGTCATCATTCGGTATCAGCTCGATCAGGTCAAAATTATCCTGTAAGCTGTTGGATGATAAGCTGCAATCGTCACGAAGGTTTATGCCTGAAATTAATTCAAGCTCTTTCTTATTCTCTAAAAAGTTGGCTCGTATATTAATAATGCCCGGAAAATTTCTGTGATTGCTAACTATGTAGCGGTACAGTACATCTTCTGCCTCGTAAACAAACTTATGTGTGCTAAGGTTTTCGTGTATGCGTTGCTTTACATGCTCTTTATCCCAGGCTTTTATTTCGTCAATAGATTTAAACTCGCGGAATGACTCATTATAATCCATGTAATCTATCGGGTAAACAGATTTACTTTCGCTTTCAGGTTCATCATCGCTATACAGTTGCCTGTAGCCTGTGTAGTTTATATATAACTGCCGTCTTTGATCATAACTGAAAATAAATTCAGCAAAGAGATGATCTGTTTTTGTGTAGATGCGAAGTATCCTGTCCATGTGTAAAGATAGAAGATGTTTTGAGAAAGCACGTGTTTTTAAATGCGGGGATGTAACAACAATAAGGCTTTTCAACGTTTTCCGAAAAAAGCTTACATGTAAGAGGTATTACTAAGCCTTAATGAGTGATTGAATAAAAGAAGGCTTACTCCCTGAAAAAATTCAGGTCTTTCAGGTCGATAAGATGCACGTTCCTGTAATAAAAGCTAAGCACATCTTTATAATTATATCCTAGTTTGGTCATACGCATGGCACCTTCCTGGCACATGCCAATGCCGTGCCCAAAGCCACGCCCGTTAAACACCAAGGTATCGCCAACAGTTTCCAAAGAAAAGAACGTGGACTTTAACTGAAGGTCGTTGCGCACATTTTTCAGTGGTATCTTAATGTTGTTGTATTCTAAATTCGCTTTCCTGAAATCCTGTTTAAAATGCAAGGCTAACCAACGCGCATTGCTGTCTTCAACCGGGTAATTGTGCTTTATCTTAAGATAAGAAAGCCAATCTGCTGCCGACATTTTGCGCTGCCATTTTGCGTTAGGCATTTTCAAGCTAAAAGTGTCTTTTATAGATTTTAAATACGACATAGGCTTGCCCCACACATCTTCTGAGTTAGCTGTTTGGCCGCCGCTGTTTGAATGAAAAGCCGCGTCTATCAAATTCATATTCTCATCTACAACCACTTTTCCTTTGGTGGCAACAACAGCCTGTAAAATATCGGCTTCGGCCGTGCGGCCAAAAAAAGCCTGGCAATGTGTTTGGTCGCATAAATTAAACCCTTCTGCCTGGTGCTTGTTAATATGGCTTAAGGCATAGGTGCGTGCTAAAATAGATTGCACTTTATAAAACTCGGGTGTAGAGCGCGATCCGGCTTCTGCTTCAGAAACACCGGCAATGTAGTTATCCAGCTTGCTTTCGTTGATCAGTCGCAACAAACCATTTTCGATAGAAATAGAAAGGTTATCATTAAAAAAACGTGCTTTCCTATCAGGGTTTAATGATTTTGCCTTGAATGATTTTTCTTCTTCAAATGAGATCAGCTTAACAAACGAAAATTTGCCCAGGTTTTTCTCGAACGATTTTAATTCGATACTGTCATTAATGATAGTTGCCTTCAGGGCGTTTTGCGCGTCGATGGAAATGATGTTCTTTCCGTCGGCCACAACCTGGTAAGTTCCCTTTTCGGGAGCAATAAGCAGTTCCTTTATTTTTGTCTGGCTAAGTATTTTAACCGAGATGACCTCGTTTACCGAAAATGGCCTGCGTTCTTTTTTAGTAGCCTTTTTTGTGGTTTTTTCTTTAGGAAATGAGGTTATGCCGGAAAAGCCTGCCACTGTGGTGATGGCAAGTAACATAAAAATTACTTTAGTGGCCTGGCGCATTGGTGCTTAGTCGCTTAAAAATACTATCTGCAATCTTAAGCGAAATATTTTCATCCTGCAACATACTAATCAAAAGGTTATACTCATTCAATATTTCATATCTTTTTTGATCCGTAAGCAAAACTTTCAGGGTTTCTACAATTTTAGGCACGGTAAAGTCCTGTTGTAATAGCTCGGGCAAAACCTCTTTATCAGGAATGATATTGACCAGTGAAACAAATTGCAGGCGGCTGCCCACCAGTTTTTTAGCGATATAAAAAGAAGCTCCGTTGCCCAAGTAACAAACAATATGCGGAAGCCTGAATAAAGCCGCCTCAAGTGATGAAGTGCCAGATTTTACAATGCCGGTATGCGCGTGCTGCATTACACTGTAAGTATCGTTTGTAATAAGCGTTACCGGAAAACCTTTGATGGGCTCTTCATACAGGTGTTTTGGCAGGGAGGCTATAGCCGAAACAACAAACTGGTAATCGGGGAAATGCTTTACTACTTCCATCATTACGGGCAGGATGTATTTAACTTCCTGTGCCCTGCTGCCCGGAAGTAAAGCAATGATAGGCTTTTCAGAGAGGTGATATTTCTTTAAAAATTCCTGCCGTGCTATGATCTTTTCCTGATCGTGCTTTAGTACATCTACCAAGGGATGCCCGAAGTAATCAACTTCAACACCCCTGTCGGCATAAAACTTCTTTTCAAATGGTAGGATCACATACATGCGCTCTACATTTTCTTTAACCGTTTTAATGCGGTTTTCTTTCCAGGCCCAAATGGTAGGTGATATATAGTAAAACACGCGAATGCCCTGCTGTTTGGCCCATTTGGCAATGCGTAAATTAAAGCCTGGGTAATCAATTAAAATTAGCGCGTCAGGCTTATGCGTTAAAATATCTTCTTTGCAAAAGGCGATATTTCTTAGTATTGTTTTAAGATTGAGGATCACTTCCACAAAGCCCATGAAAGCAAGCTGCTTGTAATGCTTAATGATTTCACCGCCCTGTGCCTGCATCAGGTCGCCACCCCAACAACGGAAATGAGCATCTTTATCAACCTGCTTTAAAGCCTTTAACAAGTTAGAACCGTGTAGATCTCCCGAAGGCTCGCCTGCTATAACGTAGTAATTCATGTATCGAAGTTGTTGTTTTTTAGTTGATACATGGAAGAGCTTCGTTGTTTATATAAATTCTATTTTGAAAACTACGCTGTTTCATTATATGCTCCAGCTATGTTCTACGTATGTTTTTAACCATACAATAAATGCACCCATTATTATAGTAGACAATATAATGCCGCGTGTTGTCTTATAAAATTCTTTATTTACAAAAATGTAGAACATGCCTAAGCTTGGCAGTAAACAAAGGCTGATAACGGCCGACAGAACGCGCCCTAAAAGCAGGAATGCAAAAAATTGCGTAGGAAAATTCATAAACCTGAAACTCCATGCCCAGTAACCTATTAATGAAATGCAGGGGAGTAAAAAGCCCAGTATTACACCCAAAACAAAATTATTTAACCGCGTTCTTTCCATTAAAATATTTTTGAAAGTGCAGGAATTTGTTTGTGTAAGGTCATATCAAAGCCAACCGGCACCACTGTTACAAAGCCTTGTTCGTTTAAGTACAGGTCGGTATCCGGATGATTTTTTTCAAAATTGACCAGGTTCCCGGTAAGCCAGTAATAGGGAGTTCCGTATGGGTCTTTGCGCTCGTCAAAATCTTCAACCCAATTGCTTTTGGCGGCACGGCACACTTTGATGCCCTGAATTTCGTCGGCTTTTAAATTGGGAATATTTACATTGAGGCAAATGGTTTCTTCTTGCTTTTGAGCAAGCATTTTTTCGATGATCTGTTTAATGAACATCTCTCCCTGCGAAAAATCGGCTTCTATAGAAAAATTACATAAAGAAAAACCTACAGATGGAATCCCCTCAATAGCGCCTTCAATGGCGGCGCTCATCGTTCCCGAATAAATTACATTAATGGATAAATTAGAACCGTGATTAATACCTGATAAAATGAGGTCGGGCTTGCGGGGCAGTATTTTATTGATGGCAATTTTAACACAATCTACAGGGGTACCACTGCAGGCATACTCAAAATCAGCTTTGTGGTGATTGGTTTTATGCATGCGCAGGGTAGAATTTATGGTAATGGCGTGCCCCATGCCTGACTGAGGCTTATCGGGCGCTACCACGCAAATTTCTCCAAATTGTTTGGCAATATTGCTTAAAAATAGGATGCCGGGCGCGGTAATGCCGTCATCATTGGTAATTAAAATAAGTTTTTTGTGCTGCATAATATGGCGGTAAATATACATAACAGGAAGCAAGTAGCAAGTATTAGGTAGCAAGTATCGGATAATCAGCCTGCTACTTTATACCTATTACTTACTACTAAATTATTGAAAAATGTGTATTTTCGTCCTGTTGAAAAACATCGAATTATATATCAGTGAGCTTTTGTTTGAGCATGACTGTGTGATACTTCCTGCCTTTGGCGGATTTGTGGCACGGGTTGCTTCGGCTAATTTTGCCAAAACAGGCAATATCCTGCTGCCACCTTCAAAATCGATTGTTTTTAACAAAAATCTGTCGAATAACGACGGATTGCTGGCCGGCTATATCATGCGAAAAGAGAATGCTACCTACCAGCAAGCTACCTCTATCATTGAAAACTTTTTAAACCACTGCAAACAGCAGCTGGAAACCCAAAAACGCTTTGAACTGACTGGTTTGGGCGTATTATATAAAAGCGCAGAAAACACAATTCTTTTTGAACAGGATGTAAGGGTAAACCATAACACATATGCGTTTGGTCTTCCTGCTGTAACGGCTATTAAACTGGCAAAAAAAGAAGAAAAAGTAGTCGCCGTAAAACCCGCTTTGCAATACCGCGAAGTTGTATTACCGCCGGCCAAAGCAAAAAAGCCCATCAGGCGTATTGCCATTGCAGCATCTCTGGCGTTTTGTGTGATCACCCTGATGTTTTTGGTTACCAATCAAAACCCGCTAAACAGCGTAGCTACGTTTAGTCCTTTTAAAGGAGATATTAAGCCGGTTGCAGAAACCAAAATAAACACAGTAACAAAACCGGTTGCCGAAGTAAAAGAAACTCCTGCAAAACCCGCTGTTGTTTCACCCGATACAACGGCCAGCGTGGATAAAACGAGTGTGGTAAAATCTACCCCGGTAATAGAAGAATGGTATAAACAGCCTTACCAGGTTGTTGTGGGCTGCTTTTCCGTTAAACAAAACGCATTTAAGCTGATCAACCAGCTGGAACAACAAAATTTGCAGGCAAGCATTGCCGGGCAAAACGCTAAAAACCTATACGTGGTAAGTGTTGCAGGCTATGCTGATGAAGCAGAGGCTCGCAAAAAACTTCTCCAGATAAAGCAGCAATACCCCGCTGCATGGCTGTTTAAAAGATAGGTTTCTTTAATTTTTTAGTCGTTGTTAAAAAATCATTCGTCGGGCCATTTTGGTTTGTTGGTAATAACTTTTGGTTAAATATTTGGGATTCTCATTTTATTTTTTTATAACTTAGTATTCACCACACGTTAAAAAAACTTCAGAATGAGAAAAAATCTATGGCTTTTATGTTTATTGTTTGTCGTAGCTTTTGGAAAAGCTCAGCAGCAACAGATTTCTAAATCCCATTACCGCGTTGTTAACCCGGGGTTTGATTTTACCTTAAAATACGAAAAAGCATTAAGCCATATGCAATTAGATGGGCTAAGGTATATGGACCAAAGAAGGACAATACCGATTGAAGGAACCCAAATTAGTATAGAATTATATTCTGCCCAGGAATTGTTAATTGCTTACGGTAAACCTGTCAGCCCGCTTACTGTTAAAAATACAAGTGCAGCAACAGGCGCAAAGTTTAAGCTTTCAGAAGACAATTATAATCTGCAACTGGCATCTGATGGATTTACAATGTTAAATGATCGGGCAAGTATGCAAAACAAGGCATCTTCTACTGAAAAAATAACAAACTTTGGAAGCACAATATATGCTTCCGGCGGATTGGGTGGAAGTTACGCTAACAATGAAACGTATGTTAAAACCATTTATTCTGATAATGGGGAAAAACCTTATTTGAATTTCACTTCATTTTCTACTGAAAATAATTTCGACATCCTGTATATATATGATGGGGCAGATGCATCGGCCAGGCTGATCGGAGCTTATTCCGGGGGAAATAGTCCCGGAATTGTGCAGGCAACAGGGGCTTATCTTACGGTAGTATTTACAAGCGATAACAGCAATACCAGCAGCGGCTGGACTGCTTTGGTAGGAAGAGGTGTTGCACCCCCACCGCCAAGCACTATGTCGGCACCAAACTGCGGTGCTGCCGATCCGTTTTGTACAGGCACTACGTATAATTTTCCGGCTACTACAGGCAGCACTACTGGGCAATCGGGCCCAAGCTATGGTTGTTTATATTCTCAGCCTAACCCTGCCTGGTATTACCTGCAAATTGCTAATAGCGGAAATTTAACCTTACATATTGCCGGTAGCGGCGGGGGCGACGTGGATTTTATCTGCTGGGGGCCTTTTACATCTCCAACCGGAGCCTGTACCAGCGGTTTAACGGGTGGCTGCTCGGGTAATCACAGTTGTTCGGGTAATATCGTTGATTGCAGTTATTCTACTTCTGCAACAGAAAACTGTACTATTCCTTCTGCCGTTACCGGACAGTATTATATGGTAATGATCACCAATTATTCCAATCAAACACAGAATATTGTATTTAGTCAAACAGGCGGTTCGGGGTCTACAAATTGTTCTATTGTTGCCCCTTGTACCTTAAGCGCAAGTAATACAGGGCCTTATTGCCCAGGCCAAACAATCAGCATAGCAGCCACTTCTACGGCCACCGGAACTTACACATGGCAGGGGCCGGGCGGTTATACTGCCAGCGGGCCAAACCCTACCAGGCCGGGTGCAACTACAGCCATGGCAGGAACTTATACAGCTACTCTGGTTAGCGGTACCAGCACATGTACTGCAACAACACTTGTAACAGTGAATGCTGCTCCTATAGTTGCTGTAACATCCGCATCTGTTTGTGCGGGAGGTTCGGCTAATTTAACAGCCAGCGGCGCTACTACGTATAGCTGGACACCTGCAACCGGGCTTAGCGGTACTACAGGAAGTCCCGTAACAGCTAATCCTGCCTCTACAACCGTATATTCGATAACGGGTACAACCAGTGGTTGTTCTGCTACCACAACAGCTACGCTCACAGTAGTGCCAATACCAACTGTTACAGTAAATGCGCAAACGGTTTGTGCAGGAACTGCAGCTATATTTACAGCCAGCGGCGCCACTACTTATAGCTGGACGCCTTCAACAGGCCTCAGTGCCACAACAGGAAATACAGTTAGTTCTACTTCAACAAGTGGAATAACATACAGTGTAACGGGTACAACAAATGGTTGCAGCCAAACCAAAACGGCTGTTTTAACCGTAAATCCAATGCCTACGGTAACCGTAAATCATCCGTCTATTTGTTCAGGAAATGCGGCTACTATTTCGGCCGGGGGCGCATCTACTTATACCTGGAACACAGGCGCAACGGGCAACTCTATATCTGTTTCGCCTTCAACAACCACATCTTATACAGTTACGGGCACATCATTGGGTTGTTCAAGCACAACGGTAACAACTGTATCAGTAACTACCACACCTACAGTAACTGTAAACAGCGCTACTATATGCCCCGGAGGGTCGGCTATTCTTACCCCGTCAGGAGCTACATCTTATACATGGAGCACAGGCGCTACTACCAATACAATTAGCGTTAGCCCAGGTAGTACACAATCTTATAACGTTACAGGCGGTGTGGGTACATGTACGTCAAGTGCTGTATCTACAGTAACTATTGGTGCAGGTGTTACGGTAACTGTACCTTCTGTAACGATATGTTCAGGAGATGCTGTGAATTTAACCGCCAGTGGCGCAACTACATATACTTGGAGCCCCGGGACGGGATTAAGTTCTACTACAGGAACCAGTGTATCTGCCAATCCTACAGCAACCCAAACCTATGTAATAACAGGAGCATCGGGAGTTTGTACGGGCACAACAACTGCTGTGGTTACGGTAATGCCAAAAATAATTGTTACGGTGCCCTCTGCCATTATTTGCGTGGGAACGTCAACTGTTTTAACGGCCAGCGGAGCTGCTACTTATATTTGGAGCCCTGCCGTTGGATTAAGTAGTACAACAGGCACAAGTGTAACGGCAAACCCTACAACAACGCAAACATATACTATAGTAGGAACAAGCGGTGCAGGGTGTACAAATTCTGTGACAGCAGTAGTAACGGTTAATCCGTTACCAACTGTAACTGTAAATAACCCGACTATTTGTACAGGTGGAACAGCTTCTCTGGCGGCTTCCGGAGCGTCTTCTTACTCATGGAGCACAGGAGGAAGCACTGCAGGGATATCGGTATCACCAATGGCTACACAGGTTTATACAGTAACCGGTACAACCAGCAATTGTACATCTACAGCAACCTCAACAGTAACGGTTGTAACTACTCCAACGATAACAGTGCCATCC
>Ga0134128_10008154_pt1 | contig 12609 bp, 10 predicted proteins | sample KB31754_FD_96462 | JGI IMG/M metagenome (GOLD analysis project Ga0134128, IMG submission 96462) | Terrestrial soil microbial communities with excess Nitrogen fertilizer from Kellogg Biological Station, Michigan, USA - KB3-175-4 | ecosystem: Environmental > Terrestrial > Soil > Unclassified ...
CGCAGTATATTTCGAAGGCACCAGGGTGCTTGGCCCGCTCGAGCGGCTGATCCCGGGTCAGCCGGGGATCGCCTATCTGTCCCAGCACTTCGAGCTCTGGAACAACTATCATGTGCAGGAGATCCTTTCGTATACCAATGACCTGAGTCCGCGGGAGGCTTTGGAGCTCTATCAGCTTTGTCATATCGATCATCTGCTCGAACGGCGTACCGACCAGCTCTCGGGCGGCGAACGTCAGCGCATTGCCCTGGCCCGAATCCTGGTCCACCCGCCCCGCCTCCTGTTGCTGGACGAGCCCTTTTCCAATCTGGATATGATCCATAAACGCATCCTCAAAAAGGTCATCGCCGGTTCCGCGTCCCGGTTCGATATCACCTGCACCCTGGTCTCTCACGATCCCCGCGACATCCTGCCCTGGGCCGATGAGATCCTCGTCCTGCACGACGGCAGGCTTATCCGGCGGGGAGCACCCCTGGACGTCTACAGTCGGCCCGAAAACGAATATACGGCCGCGCTATTGGGAGATTATATCCTGGACAAGGGTGAGTTTTTAAGACCCGAAGCCCAAACAGCCTTCTTTTTTTCCGCACATCCTTAAAATTTACCGGGCTGCACCCTGCTTCCCTACCTTCGCACGCGTCACCAAAATACCAGGACGCCGGTAGGCGTCTCAAGTCTTAAACTTAGATCACCATGAGAACGTTCATCCAGACATTCACAGTGGCAGCCTGCTTGTTCACGTCCCAGGTTGTCCACGCCCAGCCTAACGCCACGGGCAGCGACTACAATGCCCAAGAGGCCTTCGCCCCGCTTTTCTATCCTGCCTATGGCGACGACATCCGTACCGCTACCGGCACCCCAGGGCCCAAATACTGGCAGAACAGCGCCGATTACAAGATCAGTGCAAACCTTGACGACGACAACAAATCCCTTTCGGGCGCCGTCGTCATCACGTACAGGAACAACAGCCCGCAGGATTTGCCCTTCGTCTGGCTTCAGCTCGATCAGAATATCTACAGTCTCAAATCACGCGGAGTGGCCATCACCGATCTCTCTGGCGGCCGCTGGGCCAACCGCGATGCCTTCGATGGCGGCTATGACCTCAAATCCGTAAAGCTCGTCGATCCGGCCACCGGCAAGGCCGTTCCCGCGGATTACCTCGTCTCTGACACCCGGATGCAGGTGAAACTGCCCACGAAACTCAAATCAGGGGGGACACTCAAGCTCGCCATCGAGTACTCCTTCAAGATACCTCAGTATGGAACCGATCGATGTGGGCGGCTGGAGACCAAAAACGGCTGGATCTATGAGATCGCCCAATGGTATCCCCGCATGTGTGTTTTCGACAATGTGGTAGGCTGGAACACGCTTCCCTACCTGGGCCAGGGCGAGTTCTACCTGGAATACGGCAACATCGAATACAATATCACCGCACCCGCCGATATGATCGTCGTCGGCTCGGGCGAACTCCTGAATCCACTCGAAGTGCTGACCCCCACGCAGATCCGCCGCCTGGCACAGGCCCGCAACAGCGAGACTACCGTTGCCATCCGTGGCGAAAGCGAGATCACCGACCCGGCCAGCCGCCCTGCCAGGCCCCGGCTCACCTGGAGGTTCAAATGCAAGGACACCCGCGACGTAGCCTGGGCCGCCTCCAGGGCCTTCATCTGGGACGCCGCGCGGATCGACCTGCCCAGCGGCAAAAAAGCCCTCGCCCAGTCCGTGTATCCCGTAGAAAGTGTCGGCGACACCGCCTGGGGCCGCTCCACCGAATACGTCAAAGGCTGTATCGAATATTACTCCAAATACCTCTATGAGTACACCTACCCCACGGCTACCAATGTTGCTGGTGTCGTAGGCGGCATGGAATACCCCGGTATCGTCTTCTGCAGCTCGCGCAGCCGGAAAGGCGGTCTCTGGGGGGTAACCCGCCATGAGTTCGGCCACAACTGGTTCCCTATGATCGTCGGCAGCAACGAACGTAAATATCCCTGGATGGACGAAGGCTTCAACACCTTTATCAACGGCGTCGCCGACTCGGCCTTCAATAAGGGTGAGTACCTCCGCCCTTTCCGCGGACGCGATATGATGGCCAAAGCGTTTTATGGCGCCACCGTCCCCATCATGACCATCCCCGATGCGATGCCCACGCAGCGCGAATGGGGTACCTTGTCCTATAACAAACCCGGCACCGGTCTCGAGCTGCTTCGCGAAGAGATCCTCGGCAAGGATCGGTTCGACTATGCATTCCGGTATTATGTGCACGAATGGGCCTTTAAACATCCAACACCTTACGATTTCTTCCACGCCATCGAAAACGCTTCCGGCGAGACCCTGGACTGGTTCTGGCGCGGGTGGTTTTTCAATAACTGGAAGGTAGACCAGGCCGTCACCGGCGTGGAATACGCCGACAATGATCCTTCCAAAGGCGCTACCATCGCCATCGAGAACAAAGGAAAACTGCCCATGCCCGTGACCGTTGAGGTCAAAGAAGACAACGGCACTACGAACCGCGTGAAACTCCCTGTGGAGATATGGATGAAGGGCTCGACCTGGAAATTCCATTATCCCAGCACCGGCAAGATCACCCAGGTGACCATCGACCCGGACCAACGTCTCCCCGATGCGGACGTTTCCAACAACACCTGGCACCCATAAGTTAAAAAGCGGCCCGTGAGGGTCGCTTTTCTTATATTTGTATAATATGAAACAAGAGAAAGTACTCCCGGCGGCCATCACTATCTTCGGGGCCAAAGGTGACCTGGCCAGACGTAAGCTCATCCCCGCGCTCTACAATCTCTATGCGGACGATCATCTGCCCGACCAGTTCTCGATCTTCTGCGTCGATTTCCTCACGATTGAACAGGGCGCCTATCGCGACTGGCTCCTCGAAGGCGTCGACCAGTTCAGCCGTACCGGTAAAGCGGACCGGCAGAAATGGGCTCAATTCTCGAAAAGCATCATTTATATCCAGGGCGATTTCATGCAGGCGGCGACCTATACCACGCTGAAGACCGCCATAAAAAAATTCGAAGACACGGAAAAGATCCGTGGCATCCGGATGTTCTATTTTGCCGTCGCACCCCGTTTCATCGAGCCGATAGCCGACGCCTTGTGTAACAACAAGCTCTGCAATCGGGACACCCTCGACCGCATCGTGGTCGAAAAACCCTTTGGCACCGACCTCGACAGCGCCAAAAAGCTCAACCGTTATATGAGCAAACGCTTCAAGGAAAAACAGATCTATCACATCGATCACTATCTCGGCAAGGAAATGGTCCAGAACATCATGGCCTTCCGTTTTGCCAATTATGTGTTCGAACCCCTGTGGAACAACAAATACATCGATCACGTCCAGATCAGCGTTGCCGAAGAGGTCAGCGTTGGCAAACGCGGCGGCTATTACGACAGCAGCGGCGCTCTCCGCGACATGATCCAGAACCACCTCCTGCAGCTCCTTTGTATCATCGCCATGAATTGCCCCAAGCAATACGAGGCCGAAGCCATTCGTGACGAGAAGGTAAAAGTGCTTAAAAATATCCGTCCGTTCACCACCGAACAGGTCTTCAAGAATGTCGTACGTGCGCAATATACCGCCGGCCGCGTCCATGGCGAGGACCGGCCCGCCTATCGCGACGAAGAACAGGTCGCCAAAGATTCCAACACCGAGACCCTGGTCGCGGCTAAATTCCTCATCGACAACGATCGCTGGAAAGGCGTTCCCTTCTTCCTTCGCACCGGAAAAGATATGCCCCGGCAATCTTCCGTGATCATGATCCAGTTCAAAGACTCGCCGCACAAGATCTTCAAAGACGATGTCCTGCCAAACCGCCTCATGATCAGCATCCAGCCGGAGCTCGAGATCGGTCTGTTGTTCGAAGGCAAAGAGCCGGGCCTGCATATGAAGCTCGTCCCCGTTGAAATGGATTTCATGTACAAGGGGAATTATATGCAGTCACTCCCCGAGGCGTATGAGGCACTGCTGCTCGATGTCCTTGAAGGTGATGCCACGCAGTTCATGCGCGCCGACCAGATCGAATGGGCCTGGAAGGTCGTGATGCCCATCATCGAGGCCTGGAAAAAATCACCAAAAAAAGGTTTACAGTTTTACGAAGCCGGCACCTGGGGACCCAAGGCCGCCGATGCCCTGCTGAAGCCCCACGCGAAAGCATGGTACACTTTTGATCATGAGAGCGAAGGGGCGACTACCCCGGCAGCATTCGACGACAGCCATGCCCCCTCGCGGGTCGATGGCAACGGTACACCCGAGATGTCCAATCCTGCAGAGAAGAAAGCGGAGCAAGAAACATCGCACGCCTAACACAATTTTTGCCATATGAATAGCTTTCATCTTTCATTGCTATTGCTGCTGGTAACCGGCTCCGTTCTTCGCGGCCCGGGCCATCCCGCGACATGGGCCAGCCTGTTCAATGGCAAAGATCTCACGGGTTGGGATAGCTGGCTGGCACCCCAGGCGGATAGCAATGGCCGACGCCTTCGCGATCAGCCCATTGGTCTCAATCATGACCCGCACCACGTCTTTACCGTAGTACCGCAGGAAGGGGAAAAAGTCATTCGCATCTCCGGCGAAGACGTGGGCGGCATCATCAGTACGGGCGAATATAGCGACTACCATCTGCAGGTCCTATTCAAATGGGGCACCCGCACCTGGGGGCAGAAGAAAGGTAAGAAAAAGGACAGCGGCCTGCTCTATCATTCCACCGGCGCCTACGGCGCCGATTTCGGAGCCTGGATGCGGTCGCATGAATTCCAGGTTCAGGAAGGCGACTGCGGCGATTACTGGGGCTGCGCCGGAGCCACGGCAGACATCCCGGCAAAAAAGATAAACGACACCGACTACGTCTATGATCCCGCCGGCACATGGTATACTTTTCGCGCCGACAGCCCTGTCGGCCGTCATTGCATCAAATCATCCGACGCGGAAAGACCTGCGGGGCAGTGGAATACCCTTGACCTCTATTGCCATGGCGATACGAGCGTACAGATCGTCAACGGCCGCGTGATGATGGTCCTGTATCATCTCAGCCAGGTCATCGACGGTCAATTGCAACCACTTATCCGCGGCCGCATCCAGTTGCAATCGGAAGGCGCCGAAGTTTTCTACAAAGGCATCCGCATCCAGCCCATCGACCGTATCCCTGCGAAGCTGCTCAAAAGCTGAACAACCTGAACTATGATAAAGAATTATCTGGCTATCGCCTTCCGGCAGCTTCGCCGCCAGCGCATGTACGCCGCCGTCAAGATCGGCGGTTTCGCTTTGAGCATTGCAGCCTGCCTGCTCATCGCCCTTTATATCCAAAACGAGCTCAGCTACGACCGCTCTTATCCCGACGCCAGCCGCATCTTCCGGGTAGTGGGTTACGTAGGCCCTAACGGCAGCCTGCAAAAATGGACGGCTTTTCCCGCACCAATGGCCGGTGCCATCAAAAAAGATTTTCCGGAGGTTGAGCGTTCCGGCCGTATGATGCCCGCACGTCAATTCTCCGGCGCAGGCGCCAATGAGATAAAACCGGAAGGCGCTCGTGAGAATAGCTACGAGGAAGGGTTTACCTATGCTGACCAGGGCCTCATCAGCCTATTGAAATTGCCCGTGATCGCCGGAGACGAAGAACATGCGCTCACCGAACCGCATACCATCGTGCTTACCCAAAGCAAAGCGGCCAAACTGTTCCCCGGGCAAAACGCCGTTGGAAAAAGCGTGATCCTCAACAACGAACAACAACCCTGGCGCGTCAGCGCCGTCATCAAAGATCTTCCTGTCACATCCCATTTGCGTTACGGCTATTTCCTTTCGCTTGCGGGCGTAGAATGGTGGCAGGGCGAACAAAACGATTGGGGCGCCAACAATTACACGGATTACTTGTTACTCCGCCCCGGAACAAACATCGAAGCCTTCGAAAAGAAGCTAACCGCCGATCTGTGTAACAATTACTATCTCCCGGACCTGCTCAGGGATGGCGATAAGAACGCCGCGAAAGAATTGGCCGAGGTAACATTTCACCTCCAACCTATTCGCGACATCCATCTTTACTCCGCCGGCATCCACGATGGCATCTCCACGCATGGCGATATCCGCTTCGTATGGATCTTCGGTGCCATCGCCGTCTTTATCCTCGTCATCGCCTGTATCAACTTTATCAACCTCTCGACGGCCAAAGCCGCCAACCGTGCCAAAGAAGTAGGACGCCGGAAAGTTGCAGGCGCCCTACGCGGAGGCCTCATCCGCCAGTTCCTGGTGGAATCGATCTTGTATAGTGTCTTATCCTTTATCATCGGCATCCTCGTTGCGTGGCTGATCCTGCCCTATTTCAATGTGCTGGCTGCGAGAACCCTCAGCATGCCCTGGGCAGCCGTATGGCTGATGCCGGTTTTATTGCTGGCCGCGCTCTGCGTAGGGATCGCTGCCGGTATCTATCCGGCATTTTACCTGTCCTCCTTCAAGCCGGCGATGGTGCTCAAAGGAGAGATCAGCAGGGGCAGCAAAAGCTCCGTCCTTCGCAATGCCCTCGTCGTCTTCCAATTCGCGGCGTCCGTAGTCCTGATCATCAGCACTATGGTGATCTATAATCAAACGAAATATATCCTCAACCGCCCCTTGGGCTACGATAAAGAGCAGGTCGTTCTCCTTCGCGGCACCCATACCCTCGGAACACGTATAGGCGATCTAAAAAAAGCGCTATTGCAGCTGCCCCAGGTAAAGCATGCCTCGGTCAGCGGCTTCTTACCCATCACAGACGCTAACCGCAACGGGAATGTATTCTGGAACGCAGGAAGGGTGAACATCGACCCTTCCGTCGACGGCCAGTTCTGGGACGTAGACACCGATTATCTGGCTACACTGGGGATGCAACTGGTGGCAGGGAGGAACTTCTATGCCGCCGATAGCCAGGCCGTGGTGATCAATCAAACGCTCGCTAATGCGCTTCACCTGAAGGACCCCATTGGTAAGCAGATCGTCAACAACAACGGGATGCTATTGACAGTGATTGGTGTGGTCGGCGATTTTAATTACGAATCCATGCGGGACAGGGTCAAGGGCGTGGCCATGCACCTCAATAACAGCCCTTCCATCGTCGCGCTAAAGATCAGCACAGGAGATATGAATGCCGCACTGGCGAATATCACCGCCGTTTGGAAAAGATTCGCCCCGGAACAACCCATTCGGTATACCTTCCTCGACGATGATTTCGCAAGCATGTATGCCGATCTGCAACGTATGACGGGCATCTTCACGGCGTTTGCCTTGTTAGCCATCAGTATCGCCTGTCTCGGGCTCTTTGCCCTCTCCGCCTTCATGGCCGAACAACGCACCAAAGAGATCGGCATCCGAAAGGTCCTCGGCGCCAGCATCACCGGCATCGCCACGCTGATGTCCAAAGATTTCCTGCGACTGGTCCTGCTGGCCTTTTTGATCGCCAGCCCGCTGGCCTGGTGGGGTATGAACCTATGGCTACGCGATTTTGCCTTTCGCATCTCCATTGGCTGGAGGGTATTCGCCTTCGCCGGCGTCGCCTCGCTCGTCATCGCCTTAGTCACCGTAAGCTTTCAATCGATCCGTGCGGCCACCGCCAACCCGTTGAAAAACCTCAGACATGAATGATTTCAAACAACAGGCAGCTCGTGAAGCCGCAAAGCTCGTACAACCCGGCAACACCATCGGCCTCGGTGCCGGTTCCACCATGGGCAATCTTATCAGCGCGATAAAAGCACAGCCCCATCTGCCGACGTCGATAAAAGTCGCCAGTTCGTCTTTTGCCACCCGCCAACGCCTGCTGCAAGACGGCTTTACCGTACTCGATTCCGGCTGGATCGCGCATCTCGACTGGTATTTCGATGGCTGTGACCAGTTCGACAGACGGCTCAATGCCCTGAAAAGCGGCGGCGGTGTCCATGTCGCGGAAAAGGTGCTGGCTGCCATGGCCGGCCAGTTCGTCCTCGTCGGCGACGACGCGAAACGGGTCGAACGATTCGATGCAAAATATCCCCTCGTGATCGAAGTCATCCCCGAGGCATTAGCCTATGTTTCGGACAGGATAAAAAAATGCTGCGACCCCTCCCGATGCGAACTTCGGCTCAGCGATAAAAAGGATGGCGCCGTCATCACCGAACGCGGAAACTTTCTCATAGACCTCTGGTTCGAGGTCTTTCCCGAACCGGATATTCTCAACGAACGGGTTCTCGCGATCCCGGGAATACTCGACCATTCGCTTTTCTATAACATGTCCCATCGGGCTATCACCGCCGGACCGGGAGGCATTCAAATCTATAAGCCGGCGTAGACGGCTTGTCCCCAGGACAGACATTAGCTTTTTTGCGGGAAATGCACTATTTTTCCGCCTGGGCATTTCCCGCACGAAGCCATGAAGACTGTCCTCATCCTCGGCGCCAATTCCGATGTCGCTAAAGAAGCGATGCAGCTGTATGTCGGAAAGGGCTATCAGGTCATTGCCGCTTCCCGCAGCCTCTCGGAGATCGATGCCTTTATCGCCGCGCGGGGATTGCCTGCGGAGAAGATCACGACCCGCTATTTCGATGCCACCGCCTTCGGGGATCATGGCGCTTTCTATGCCGCCCTGCCCGCCAAGCCTCATATCGTGCTATACGCAGCAGGATTCCAGGTGACCAATGACCAGGCCCTGGTGGACTGGCCGGGTTCATATCGAATGATGAATACCCACTATGCAGGCGCGGTATCCATCCTCAATCTCATCGCCATGGATGCCGGCAATACGCATTTGGAAAAGATCATCGGGCTCTCCTCGCTCTCCGGCGTACGCGGTCGCAAAAGCAACTTTGTCTACGGCAGCACGAAGGCGGCCTTTACAACCTATCTGGCCGGTCTGCGCCAATATCTCTTTCCCCGAAAGGTCATTGTCAATGCCGTCGTTGCCGGCTATATCCGCAGCAAGATGACCGCCGGTCTCGACCTTCCCGAATCGCTGTTGCTGGAACCGGCGGACATCGCCCGCGCCATTGTGGGTGCCGGCAACCGTTTCATCCTGGTCCCGGGTTTTAAATGGAAGTTGATCTATCAGGTGCTTCGGATGCTGCCCGAGAGCCTGGTGGCGAGGCTCCCTTGATTAGATTCGCCTGGTGGCCTCTGGCTCCCATGATTAAAATGATCACCGCCAACACCGACGTCACCGCAATGATAGCAATCATCGGCACCGCCGTACCATTGCTGAAAGCACTGACGGCAACCGAAGCCAATGCCCCGACACCCATTTGCAAGGTTCCCAGCAAGGAAGAAGCCGTACCCGCATTCTTGTCGAAGGGCGCCAGCGCGAGCGCCGCGGCATTGGGGTAGGTAAAACCTAAGAATGTCAGGAATACAAAAAGCAAGGCAATGGTCGCGCCCAACCCATACCAGCCGGCCATCGTCCCCGCCAGAAAGATCACGGCGACGGCTACCTGCCCTGTAAGCGCGACCCGGATGATCTGAAAACTGGTATAGCGGCGAAGCAGCCGGCCGTTGAATTGGCTCAATACGATAAAGGCCACCGAAAGAAAGGCGAAGATCCAGCCATAGGTCCGTTTGTCGACGCGGAAGAAATTCATGAACAACATCGGTGAGCCGGAGACATAGGCAAACAAGCCGGCAAAGGCAAATGCCTCTATCAGGGTCGAAACCAGGAATTGCCGTATCCGCAGCACCGAAATGAAATTGCGGATGATCGGTCCGGGCTTCAGCGAAAAACTGCGGTCCGCCGGATAGCTCTCCGGTAAAAAAAAGATGGTCAGCAGCGTAACGATCACGCCGATGATGCCCAGGATGAGAAACACTGTCCGCCAGCCAAAGGCGACTACCACATATCCTCCTACCGTAGGCGCAACCATGGGGCTGGCGCCAACGACCAGCAGCAATAACGAAAAGACTTTCGCGCTCTCCTTCGCGCCAAAAAGATCACGGACCATCGCCATCGCCGCCACTTGCGCACCACAGCTGCCGAGCGCCTGGATAAACCGCAGAACGATCAGCGTGTTGATATCCCTGGCCTGCATACAGATCGCCGTTGCGAGGAGATAGAGTCCCAGCCCGGCGTAAAGCGGTTTCTTCCGGCCATACCTGTCCAGCAAAGGCCCATAGACCAGTTGGCCTATCGCCAGACCGATAAAATAGCTCGATAGCGTAAGCGCCACTTTGGCCGGATCGGTATGCAGGCTGCGGGCGATATCATCGAAGCCCGGGAGATACATGTCGATGGAAAAAGGGCCGATGGTTGTCATTAATCCAAGGATGAGGATATAGGTCACATATGTCCGCTTACTCATCCCTTCCGAATGTAGCATGATCTTCTTTTTTGATTGCTTATCTTTGCAAAAAAATCGTCATGGGTATTGCCGATAGGCTCTTTAACCTGAATAAAGAAAAATCCACCGCCAATCTCAAGGCCGGCCAGGATTTCCTCGAAGCCAATAAAAACAAGCCAGGTGTGGTGACCCTGCCCAGTGGGCTGCAATATGAGATACTGGTAGAAGGCTCTGGCCCCAAACCCGCTGCCTCCAACAAAGTGACCTGCCACTATCATGGTACGCTGATCGACGGCACCGTCTTCGATAGCTCCGTGCGTCGCGGTCAACCCGCAACCTTCCCGCTGAACCAGGTGATCAAAGGCTGGACCGAAGGGCTTCAGCTCATGCCCACAGGAAGCAAATGGCGGTTCTTTATCCCTCCGCACTTAGGCTATGGTGACAGGCAGGCAGGCGGACAGATCGGTCCCAACAGCACCCTGGTCTTCGACGTAGAGCTGCTGTCGTTTAGCTAGCGCTCCGGCGCGGCTTAAGCCGCCGGCTAAGCGATCCGCGTGTACAGGTTCAAGGCATCATAAACGACCACTTTCTCCCAAAGATGGCTGCAGTTCTTTATGAAGTCCTGGTGTAGCTGGTGCTTCTGGTAATTGGCTTGCCCGGAAAGATCTTCGAAGAACATCAGTTCCGATACCTGCCAGCTCGCGTCTACCACGTCCCGCTTTTCCGTGTGTGCAAGCACGCCGACATACAGCTCCTTGATCAGGGGGATGCCTGCCAGGGTCTTCAGACCGGTGATCAGCTGGTCCCGGTCTTCCACGGATGCGGGATTCTTCAGCCAGAAAAAGACATGATGCACGATCGGTGGCCTGCCGGTGCCGGACGTTTGAGCCACCGTATTGGGCAAACCCAGCGCCGTCGCCGCCACCGTGGCCGCCCCTTTCTCGATGAAATCTCTTCGATTGTTTTTTTCCATGATCCCCCTAAGATACACAATTGATCGCTCAACTTCCCGCCCTTTTTATGATGCTTGCATCGCCCACAACCCTTGCTCCATCTCTTCTACCGTAGGAAGTTGCAAGCGCAATTCATCCGAGATCTCTGAAGAAAGCTGAAATGCACTTACCCCAATGGGTTTGTTGATGTCACGCAGTGAATATTCCACCTCGATCTTATCTTTCGTCCGGCAAAGAATGATGCCGATCGAAGGATTATCCATTGGGTGTTTAAGCTGGCTATCGACAGCTGAAAGATAAAAATTCAGCTTTCCTGCATACTCAGGTTTGAACCGCCCGGCCTTGATCTCTATGATCACATAACACCTAAGATGCAGATGATAGAAAAGCAGGTCAATGAAATATTCCGAATTGCTGACCTGGATCGCATATTGCCGTCCAACATAGGCAAACCCTTTCCCCAACTCGAGCATGAATTCGGTGATCCCTTTAATCAACCCTTTCTCGATGTCCCGCTCCTGAGCCTCCTCGCCTAGACCTAGAAAATCAAAGTAGTAAGGATTCTTGATGGTTTCGATGGCCAGGTCGGACTGAGGTTTAGGAAGCGTTGAGTCAAAATTATGATCCGCCTTACCGAGCCTGAGGTGATAATTGTTCTTAATATTAGCTTCCAGCGCATCCCTTGACCAGCCAAATCTGATCACCGATTTGGCATATAAGTTTATGATTTTTAGGTCTTTAAACTTTTGAACAAGCAAGACCTGATGTCTCCACGGCAATTGTGCCCCAACCTGGTGCACAATTCCTCCCTTTTCGCTATAAAACAAATACCACTGTCTGATCGCATACAAATTACGGCGCGAAAACCCTTTTATATCCGGAAATGCCACCTTTAGATCGGTGGCAACCTTATCGATAAAACCATCCCCGTAACCAAATTTTTTTTGCCGTTCTGTTATTGATTTACCCAATTCCCAGTAGACCTCGATCAATACCTGATTATTCATGGCTGCAGCCTTCAGCTGCGCTTGCTGCACCTTGGTCTTCAACTGTAAGATCCACTTCGCATAATCCTTATCAATAACCGCTTTTCCCATACTTCACGATTAGATATCAAATTTATCATCGATGAACTCATGCAAAAAATCAAAATACACTTAGCCCGAAGCCAACCAATCCCCCCTTTCATTTGTTCCCCACACATGCCACTCCTCCCCACCATGGGTAAAGCCCCGGCCGGCGCCCGGCTGCAGCGTATCCGCCGCTCCCCGAACTACGATGGAAAGATGTTCCGCAACCTGGTCCCCACCGAGGTGACCCGGAAAGGAGTCTCGATCTTCAGGATGCTCCGCGAATTCAGCAACCGCCCCAAAGACACGACGCC
>Ga0134128_10008155_pt1 | contig 12609 bp, 13 predicted proteins | sample KB31754_FD_96462 | JGI IMG/M metagenome (GOLD analysis project Ga0134128, IMG submission 96462) | Terrestrial soil microbial communities with excess Nitrogen fertilizer from Kellogg Biological Station, Michigan, USA - KB3-175-4 | ecosystem: Environmental > Terrestrial > Soil > Unclassified ...
TCCCCCTTTCAGAAGTATTGCTGAAGCATCCAAATTACCAGTGGTTTATAAAACTTAACCCGGTTACGGCAATAATCGAAACTTTCAGGTACGGCTTTTTGGGCAGGGGCAGCTTTAGCTGGGCGCTGCTTGGTTATAGCAGTTTAATCACGATAGTTTTACTCCTCACAGGAATAATCATTTTCAATCGCATTGAAAAGAACTTTGTCGACACCGTTTAATGGGCAGTGTAATTAAAGTCGAAAACCTCTCAAAAGCCTACCAATTAGGAAATTTCGGTACCGGTACAATATCACGCGATCTTGAGCGCTTTTGGGCACGGATCAGGGGCAAAGAAGACCCGTTTTTAAAAATAGGTGAAGTAAACGACCCTGCCGTAAAAGGCATAAGCGACATTGTTTGGAGTGTAAAAGATATAAACTTTGAGGTACAGCAGGGAGATGCGCTTGGAATTATCGGACGTAATGGAGCGGGAAAAAGTACCCTGTTAAAAATATTGAGCCGCGTAACTTCTCCAACTACCGGCTCGGTGAAAATTAAAGGCCGGGTGGCGAGCTTGCTTGAGGTGGGTACAGGCTTCCACCCAGAGTTGAGCGGAAGGGAGAATATTTTTTTGAACGGCACTATACTTGGCATGCGTAAGGTCGAAATCGAGCGCAAGTTCGACGAGATCGTTGATTTCGCCGGAGTTGAACGTTATATAGATACACCTGTTAAACGATATTCATCAGGTATGTATGTGCGTCTCGCTTTCGCGGTTGCGGCGCACTTGGAATCGGAGATTTTGATCGTCGATGAAGTGCTGGCTGTCGGCGATGCGGAATTCCAAAAGAAATGTTTGGGAAAAATGGGCGATGTAAGCAAAGGCGAAGGAAGAACGGTTTTGTTTGTAAGCCATAACATGGGCAGCATAAGACAGCTATGCAATAGCGCAATGCTGCTGGATAACGGAAATTTAAAAAAGCAGGGGACTGTTGAAGAAACTTTGTCTCTTTATCTTAGTACCCGAATAATAAATGGCTCCCTTAGTAAACTGAAATACCAGGGGACCTTAATAAAGAACATAAATTTTATCGAATTTTCAATAAATGATATCGTAAATAGAGAGGCCATTTTTTCGCCGTCCGAACCATTAAACATATTTCTAAAATATGATTGTTTAATAAACGTGCCTAAATTTAGGACATCGGTCAATTTTTATAAAGACTCGCAGTTGTTGTTTACCCTCCATAATAAATCCTGGCCATCTGAATTAATGAACGGCCACTACACCGATAATTTTTTAGTGCCACCCTATTATTTGAGGCCGGGGAATTATACTATAGGTATAGGAGGACATGATGGCGACCCCTTAAGCACAGGTATGGAGTGGATTTATATAGATGAAGCATATTCCTTTACAATAACGAATGAGTGGGATGAATTCAACGATTTTTCGGGCAGGGGATTAATAAATATACCCATCACTTCTGCCCAGCGGGTAAAAAAATGAAATATATTAATTCCCCTTACAAATCCATTTGTCCAATTTGTTCACATTTTGATAATAAGCTTTTGTATAAGGTCACCTCAAAGGAAGCTGCAGCTCAATTTTTAGTGACCCAAAATTTAAGTAATGACCAACATGCTGTTGATATTTTGGATAATAAGATCGCTGAGCTTTGGAATGGCAAAATTGCCGGCGTGGTAGCTTGCGGCAATTGTGGGTTCGTTTTTGCTGACCCGTTTATAGCAGGCGATTATGAATTTTATAATTTAATTCCCCATGCAACCGCAGAAAGTCCTGAAATTTGGAAATGGGAGTTTGATAAAACATATAAAAAAATAACGGAAATAGCTTTAGCACAGAAAGATTTAAACCTAATCGAAATAGGCGCCAGTACCGGCGACTTTATAAAGCGTATAGCACACCTCATTTCAAAAAAAAATATCTTGTGCCTGGAACACTCAGAAATAGGTGTTAAAAGCATCAGAAAAGCAGGTATCGAAGCTCACACGTGGGATTTCCATGATTTGATTTCTAAAAAAGAATTTTCAAAAAAATTCGATATTATCTGCCTTTTTCAAGTGCTAGAACATCTTGATAAGTTAGAAGACACATTAAAAACGTTCAACTTCATTGCTAAGCCAAGCGCTCATTTGTTTATTGGCGTTCCAAATGGGGAAAAAATACAATTTAATGAAGCGCATAATGCTTTGCTGGATATTCCCCCAAATCATATTGGCCGATATAACAAGAAAAGCTTTGAGTATTTAGGCAGCAGACACGGATGGGAAATAGAAGAGGTTGCGGTTGAACCGTATACTGCGTTAGATGTTATGAAAACTGTGATGTATTCACAATCATTAAAAAAATTGCAATATCCTGCAACTAACCCCACAACGCTTGATAATATAAAACAATACATTGGGATAAAATATTTACGTTTGCGGGCTTTATTTATGCATAAATATCTTGGCGAAACCCTTTGGGTGCATTTCAGAAAATCAGATTAACGAAGCATCTGAATATGTATTTATTTAACTAAACAAAAATCTACTACACTTCGCCTGATAGTATCACGTAAACACGTTCAATTTTGATTTCGATTATTCCTTCTGGGCGGTTAGGAAACCATTTGTTTCAGTTTTCATTTGGTATTGTAGTGTCAAAAAGGTTGAAAACGGACTTTGTTTTTAACACCTCTGAAATTGAAAAATACTTTGAAATAAAATCATACAACAATCCAATTTCAAGAACAGTTAGATTGATACATTACATGTTATCGCTTAAGTTTAACAATTACACATCATTGGATTTAAGCAAGGACGAAAAACCAGAAACTATTTTAAATGCCGTAAAAAACAATAAAGTATTGTATGGTTATTTTCAATCGTATCTTTATTTTGTAGGATATGAGCATTTGATCAAGAGATCTTTAAAAATAAAAGATGTTCTTTTACAAAAATACATGTTGAATTTTCAACGGGTGCTCAATAAACAAATAGTTTGTGTGGGCGTTAGATTGTCAGAGTATAATGATTGGCATATAAAAGAAATAGATAACGCTACTCCGATTATTGATGCAAGCTTTTATAAAAAAACACTTGGTTTAATACCCGAATTAGAATCAAAAGCATTAATATTTGTTTCCGAAGATATTGAAACAGTAAAAAATATTTTAAAATTTGATAATGCTATATACATGGAAAATGTAACAGACTGTTTGGTTTCACTTTTAGTTGCAGACTTTCTGATCATTTCAAACAGTACTTTCCTTTGGTGGGGCGCTTGGCTAAACGACAAGCCCAATAAAGTAGTGTACGCCCCAAAATACTGGCTGGGCCATAAAGTAAAAAGAGAATACCCAAGAGATATTATTCCTCCCGATTGGATTCAGGTAGACGTATAAAGCATTAAGCTATCGGTGAAAATTTTTACTATTGAAACACCTGCCATCCTGCGCCCGAAAAAGCAATTATTTCAATATCCTGCACACAATAAAGACTATGGAGTTGAGCAGGATTTTTTTGTATGGCTGAAAAAACAAACGAATTTGCTCACAAAAGATCCAGCCGAAGCATCGTGGCATTACCTGCCGGTTTACTGGACGCGCTGGCATATCAACCATCACTTTGCTGCCAACGGCGAAGGTTTGGAACAACTACAGCGGGAAGTGGACAGACTGCTCATTGATGACAGTAAAACTTTCACAATCAGCCAGTTTGATGGTGGAACGCTGATCGATACAAAAAAAACACTTGTATTTACCGCCGCCAGAACAGAAAATGTTGGTATTGACATCCCTATTCTCTGTTCTCCTCATCGAAAACCATTTTTGCCGGTAAAGAAGAAATATCTCGCTTCATTTAACGGATCGTTTATTACCCACCCCATCCGGCTCGAGATGCAAAAAAAGCTCGGTAAATATCCCGGAATATTGATTGAGGGAATGCTGCCCACGCGATTTTACAAACGGTGGTTTTGGGCAAAAAGCTTTAATTTAAATGCAATGGCATCGTACATAGCATTATGCCCAAGAGGCACCAGCTGCAATTCGTACCGTTTTTTTGAAGCAATGCAACTGGGGGTGGCGCCTTGTTTAATTGGGGATCGGGATGTGCGGCCGTTTAAAAAATTCGTTCCATGGAACGATATCAGTTATTATGCCTCGTCTGTCGACGAACTGGAATACATGCTTACCCATTTAGACAAGAAGGAAGCAATTGAGAGGGGTAAAAAAGCGTATCGTTTTTGGAGGAACGAATTGTTTTATCAAAAATGGTGCAAATATGTTTTAAAAGAACTGGAGGATATTGAAGCACGCGGTTGATACGTCTGCTGCAAAATTCAAAACTCGGGATCATGCAGTCGACAATCTTAAGGGCGTATTAATTATTTTGGTGATACTGGGGCATGGCGGGTTATTAACCGCGTTTAAGTCGTCTTTCCTCAATTTTGTTCAGGAGTATATTTATTTGTTTCATATGCCATTATTCTTTGGCCTTTCAGCGCTGTTTGTCAAAAGCTTTTCATGGCAATATGTTCTCAAACGGTTTTTACAACTGATGGTGCCTTTTTATTTTTTTGTTATTCTCGATCCCGTACACATCATTTTCAGGATACTACGTCCTGCTTCAGCTGTGGTACCCCTGCTATTTCATCTGAACTTTTTAGACGTAATAAAAACTGTATTTATCGGTTCGGGTTTTTACCTGCAAAGCGCGCTATGGTTTTTGCCAACTTTGTTTCTATGTGATATACTTTTTTCTGTCGTTTATAAATATCGCTTCAATAAAATGATCGTCCTCGTTTCCGGCGTCATTTTTTATGCTGTATTGTTTCTGGCAAAACAAATCCAAGCACAACATGAGCATATACCGTACGGCATTGACATCACGATATATATTGCGCCATTGCTGTTTCTGCTGCATTATATCTATAAAAACAAATCCCGTTTGCTAAAATATAGCGCTATAGTATATGTGGCCGGGATTATTTTGTCTTCGTTTTTAATTCTTTATTTAATACCCGAAGAAACGCAAAGCGGTATTAGCAGGAGGTTTGATCTGGCCCAGTTTTACGTGCCCGCCACACTATCAGGCTACGCGCTTATTTGTACGCTTTCCGTATGTATATTTTTATTGTTTCTTTATATCGATAGGGTAACGATTTTTAGCAGGATCGGCCTTTATACGCTGCCTATATTTCTATTTCATATATATCCATGGTTTAACGGGCTGCAATATTTGCCACCCGCATTGTTTTTACTCATTTCGGTGGTTGGAGATGTTCTGATAGGTATTGGTTTGTCAAAACTTCTTATAAAGCTATCGCCAAAATTTAGCTGGATAGGCATGGTTGCTTAGATATGCAAAACATAACATTTTTCATCCCGGCCTATAATTGCTCAAAAACTATAGCTGAATCGGTTGATTCGATTATGAAATCCAATTTTGACGATAGTGATGAGCTTATCATAGTAAACGATCATTCTACCGATGATACCGCTGAAGTATTAAAAAAGCTGCGGGAAAAATACCCGGCGATTACGGTAATTGCCCATAAAACAAACAAAGGAGGCGGGGCTGCCCGCAACACGGCTGTGGAAAATGCCAGGCATCAACTTTTATTTTGCCTCGACGCCGACAATGTATTGGCACCAGGGAGTATTGACCCGCTAAAAAAATACCTGATAGAACACAACGCCGACATAGCCTCGTTTCAATATCAGCATTACTTTTTAGATGATAAAAATACGCCGGAATATACATGGTCATTGCCCGACGGCGAGATCCCGCTGTCAGCCTGCCTGCATGGCGAAAATACTCCCGGCCAGCATGGAAATTACCTGTTTACAAAAAAAAGCTGGATAAAGGCAAAGGGCTATTCCGAAGGTTCGGGAGCTCTGGACACGTGGACCTTTGGTTTAAGGCAGGCTATAACGGGCGCAAAAATAATGGTGCTGAAAGACACGTTTTATTATCATCGGTTAGTCCCAAAAAACTCGTATTGGATGCGCGACGCCGAATCCAGTTTATGGTCAGTATCAGTAAAATCAACCATCGCTCTATTGCCCTTTATCGACATTATCGATGAAAGATTTTTAAATTACATGCTGGGAAAGGGCCGCTATTCATGGTTTCACAACCTCAAAAACAAACCACTTAAATTAGTTAAAAAAGGCTCGAAGGCGGGCTTTTATGACAAGTTGCACAAAAAGATCGTCAATTTTGTTTATCCAAAGCCGTCTATCTGGCAAAGAGCTTTACATAAATTAAAAAGGGATTTAAAACTAAAATGATCGCCGTCAGACTTGAAGGCCGGTTGGGTAACCAGCTTTTTCAATACGCTTTTATTTACGCCGCCGCCCGAAGATTGAATACTTCATTTTATTTGGATAAAAGCATCGAAAAGTTTCTTCTACCTCAATATTTCGAAGTGAAGAACGACTTTATTCATGCTTTGGATAATAACATTTTCTCTGTAGCGGGGTATAAAAACATTTTCTCTATCCATTTTAAAAGAACGTTCTATAGTATCTTAAATAAAATTTTATTGGGCGGCCGTAAAGTTATTGTCGCCAACACAACGCCAGTGCATGAAGCGCTAAAACAAGTACAAAATAATTTTCTGTATGAAGGCCACTTTCATTCGGAAAGCTATTTTTCGGGACACGGCGACGAAATACGAGAATTATACACCATTCATAAAACTCATGCCGATGGTTATGAAAAGATAAGGGAGCAGCTTAACCCATCAAAAAAGATCGCCGCGATACATGTCCGCCGCGGTGATTACCTTGATCAGGACATTGCCCTGCCACTGTCTTATTATAAAAAAGCGATCGCGGCTATCCAGGATCAACAACTGGAATATGTTTTTATATCGGACGACAGCAAGTTTGTTGAAACCGAGTTTGGCGAAATCCCGGTTAAATACATCTCAACCCACAATGAAATTACCGATCTGCAGTTTCTGATCCATGCCGACGTATGTATTTTATCATGCAGCTCTTTTAGCTGGTGGGGAGCATGGTTGAATAAAAACAAAAACAAACAGGTGTTTGCTCCGAAATACTGGCTTGGCTTTAAAGATGAAAGGGAATTCCCCGCGGGGGTTAGCGATAATCTCAACTTTAATTGGATAACTGTATGAGCAAATTGCTGAATAAAGCGGTTTATAAAATACTCACCTCGCTGGCCGACCGCGAAAAGCTCCTGTTTATGCTCGCCAATAAGGAAGAAAAGGAATTGCTTGGCTTTACAAAGGGAGGCTATCTTTTTGACATCGGCTGGACGAATTGCATAATTTCAGGAAACATAGTCGATAAGTCGGGCAATCCCATTCCGTGGGTCACTTATCCGTTCATTGATTTTATAGGCGGGCGGCTTAACCATTCGATTGAAATTTTTGAATTCGGCTGTGGCAATTCAACGCTTTATTATGCCCCGAGAGCGGCCCGTGTTACCAGCGTGGAAAATGACCGGTCGTGGTTTGATAAAATAAAAAGCTCAATGCCTGCAAATGTCCAATTATTCTTTTGTGAGCTGGTTTACGGAGGGGACTACTGCAAGTTTGCCGAGAAAACGAATAACAAGTATGACGTCATCATTGTAGATGGCCGCGACCGGGTGAATTGTTGTATAAACGGCATTGCAGCACTTAAGCCCGGAGGTGTTATGGTATTGGACGATTCGGAACGGGCACAATACAAACCAGCGCACGACTTCTTAAAAAGGAATAGCTTTAAAAAAATTGATTTTTGGGGAACGGCGCCGGCGGTCAACTATTTAAAATGCACAACCCTATTTTACCGGGATAACAATTGTTTGCAGATATAACGTGCATTTGGCCCCCATTATATTATTTGTTTACAACCGGCCGTGGCATACCGAACAAGCTTTAAATGCCCTGGCTGCAAATAAGCTGTCCGATCAATCGGTGTTATACATTTACGCCGATGGGCCAAAGACTGACGCGAGCGATGATATATTGCAAAACATTCAGGAAACAAGGAAGTTAATTAAGCGAGAAAAATGGTGCAAAGAGGTTCTTATCATCGAATCTGAACACAACCGGGGTTTGGCAAATTCGGTGATTAATGGGGTAACAGAAACGATAAATAAGCATGGAAGGACAATTGTGCTTGAGGACGACCTGGTAACACATCCCTTTTTCTTAAAATACATGAATCGTTATCTCGACATCTATCAGGATAACGAATCCGTAATTTCAGTGCATGGATTTATGTATCCCATAAAAAAAAAGATCGACTCACCCTTTTTTCTACGGGGCGCAGATTGCTGGGGGTGGGCAACCTGGAAACGGGGGTGGGATTTGTTTGAGCCCAATGGACAATTGCTTTTGGATCAGCTTATAAGCAAGCGTTTAAACAGTGAGTTTAATTTTAATAATTCGTATAATTACACATCACTGCTCGAAACTCAGATCAAAGGCGACGTTGATTCGTGGGCAATCAGATGGTATGCCTCAGCGTTTTTGGCGAACAAGCTTACGCTGTATCCTCCATTTACACTTGTGCATAATATCGGGTTTGACGGAAGCGGAACACACGAGGACAACATTGCCGGTATCGTTTCCTACACCTTTGAGGACGAAAATTTCGAATTAAAAATAATTCCGCCTGTCGAAAACCAGCGCATAAAAAAACAAATAGAGCTGTTTTTTAAGGGTCGAAATTTTTATTTTAAACTGATAAAACAAAAGGTCAAATCATATATAAAAAGGAATCTATTTAAAAATTGAATGATCGATACTATCACATATAAAGGACAGTTGTTTGGCATTATTATTTCGCATCGTTTTAATGAGCCGGGCATACATTTTTTTACAGAAAACCAATTATCCCAGCAATTAGCTTATATGAAGCATCCGGCAGGAAAACTCATTGAGCCGCATGTGCATAATCCTGTGCCGCGCGAGGTGCATTATACACAAGAAGTATTGTTTATAAAAAAAGGGAAAATACGAGTCGATTTTTATAATAACGACCAGGTTTATGTCGAAAGCAGGACGCTGGAAACGGGCGACACCATTTTGTTGGCAACGGGCGGCCATGGTTTTGAAATGCTGGAAGAGACCGAGATGATCGAAGTAAAACAAGGCCCGTATACCGGCGACGAAGATAAAACCCGGTTCACCCCGAAAAAAGAAAATCAATAATGTCAGTTATCCCGGTTAATGAGCCATTGCTCAACGGTAACGAAAAAAAATATCTGAATGATTGTATCGATTCAGGCTGGATATCGTCTGACGGACCATATGTTAAAAAGTTTGAGGAACAATTTGCAGCAAAAGTTGGGCGGAAATTTGGAATTGCAGTTTGCAACGGCTCGGTAGCGCTTGATGGCGCCATATTGGCGTTGGGAATAGGTAAAGGCCATGAAGTTATTTTGCCCACTTTTACAATAATTTCCTGTGTTACCGCAATTATAAAAGCCGGCGCAAAACCGGTGCTTGTAGATGCCGACCCGCTTACCTGGAATATGGATGTGAACCAGGTGGAAGACAAGATCAATAAAAATACGCGGGCCATAATGGTAGTGCATACCTATGGATTACCCGTTGACATGGATCCGGTTATACAACTCGCCCAAAAACACGGACTCAGCATTATTGAAGACGCGGCCGAAATGCACGGTCAAACCTATAACGGCAAGGCATGCGGCAGTTTTGGCGAGATCAGCACTTTTAGCTTTTATGCCAATAAACATATTACAACCGGTGAAGGTGGAATGATACTGACAGACGACGAAGCGCTTGCTGAGAAATGCCGGTCGCTGCGAAACTTGTGCTTTATACCCTCAAAGCGGTTTGTACATTATGAACTTGGATTTAACTGGCGAATGACGAATTTGCAGGCCGCCGTCGGTGTAGCGCAACTGGAACGGCTTGATGAATTTGTCGCAAAAAAACGTGCAATGGGAAAACTATACACCCATTTTCTTAAAGAACTCGATCAGCTGATACTGCCGGTACCGGCAACAGAATACGCGGAAAATATCTATTGGGTATTTGGTGTGTTACTAAATCCCGAAACTGGATTGAATGCAGAATTGGTGATGCGTAAATTAGCTGACCGGAAAATCGCCACCCGCCCTTTCTTCTGGAACATGCATGAACAGCCTATATTAAATGAAATGGGGCTATTTATTGGTGAAACGTACCCGGTTGCCGAAAATATGGCACGGATGGGATTTTACTTACCAAGCGGCATGGCAATCACGGAAAAACAAATAGAAACCGTGGCCGAAAAGGTAAAGGAAATATTGCAATAAAAATGACGGACCGTTTTGGCTTATATGCCCAATATTATGACTTGTTATATAGCGATAAGAACTATGCATTAGAAGCAGCTTATGTCGATCAACTAATAAAACAGCATGCGCCTTCGGCCACCAAATTATTAAATTTAGGCTGCGGAACGGGAAAGCATGATTACGCGCTTGCCGGCCTGAATTATAACATTACCAGTGTCGATCTTTCACCGGAGATGGTGGCCATTGCAATGACCCATCAGCCGGCCGATATGCGCGATCGTTTAAACTTTTTGGAAGGGGATATCAGGAACATAAATCTCAACACGACATTCGACGCCGTCATCTCACTATTTCATGTGATGAGTTACCAGGTTAAGAATACTGATCTCCGACTGGCGATTGACACTGCTGACAGACACCTGGACGCCGGCGGCCTTTTTATTTTTGATTGCTGGTACGGCCCCGGTGTATTGACTGATCCGCCGGTCGTTCGCACAAAAAGCATGTCGGACGAAAAAATTAAAGTCACCCGTGTAGCCGACCCTGTATTAAATTCAATAAAAAATACGGTTGATGTAAACTATACGATCCAAATCACACAGCGCGGTTCGAATGATGTTACCGGGATAAAGGAAACGCACATTATGCGTTATCTTTTTGTGCCGGAAATTGAGTTAATGATCGAAAAAAAGTTCAAATTACTAAAGGTATATAACTGGCTTACACTCACAAAACCTCAAACCGATTGTTGGAATGCGGTTTTTATTTTGCAAAAAATATAATGAAGATCGGCGTTTGGTTAGATAAGCCTGTTAATAAGTTATCTGGCGGAAGCCATACTTATTACAATACGTTAATATCCGGCATCGATAGTTTTAATTTTCATCAAAACATTGAGGTGGTTTACGTATCCGACCTTGATTCAAATAATTTAAACCGCCCGGTTATTAACATTAAACCCTATCAGCGCGGGATATCGTATTTTGAAAAAGTTGTAAGAAGAGGATTTAAAATAATCTCGCAGGACCTTTTTAATCATAATATAAATCGCATCGACCAAAAAGAAAAGCGAATACGAGACGATGCTGTAGCTACACAGTTAAAAAGTCAGGGTGTAAAAATCATTTTTTATCCGCTTCCGACTTCACCTGTAATAAATGGCGTTCCCTATATTTTAAATAACTGGGACCTTGCCCATCATTCAACTTATGCTTTTCCCGAAATTGCCGGAGAGGGTGGATTTAATAGCCGGAACGACTGGTACATAAACGTTATGCCTTCTGCTTTGATGGTTTTTTGTGAAACCGAGGCAGGTAAAAAAGAAATAGCACATTATTTAAATCTCAACCTGGTTAAAATAAAAGTACTGCCGATTTTTTCGTCAGACACTTTTATCAATATGCAGGTACCCGAAGTTAAACAGTTGGAAATACTGAAAGCGAACGGGCTGCGATCGAACGAATTTTTCTTTTATCCCGCACAATTTTGGGCGCATAAAAATCATTATCATTTAATTAAAGCTTTCCAGAAATTTGTTGCCCTATATCCGGATTTTAAGCTGGTTTTGTGCGGTAGCGACAAGGGGAACACTGCCTATATAAAAGAAGTGGTTAACAGCCTTTCGTTAGAAGATCAAATAATATTCAGCGGATTTATAGACGATGATCACTTGCACACATTGTACAGGAATGCGCGCGCCCTGGTGATGCCTACATTTTTAGGGCCATCCAATATTCCTCCTATAGAAGCAATGCATTTAGGCTGTCCTGTGCTTTGCTCGGCGTTAGATGGGCATAAAGAAATATTAGGCGATGGCGCTCTATATTTTGACCCGTTAGATGAATTATCGATATTGGAAAGTATGCACCTGATAATCGATGACGCAACCAGGGCACAACTACTGGAAAAGCAAAAAGAACAATCAACACTGACAGATCATACGATTGAAAAAGCCTTGCTAAAGTTAGATGAACATTTAACCGAAGCGGTTAATATCAGAAATTGCTGGGAGTGAATTACTCAATTTCATACATTGTTGCAACCCGAAACCGTTTAACTTTTCTTACGATCGCCCTGGAAACACTGATAAAAGAGATACGGGCGGACGAAGAGATAGTGGTAGTGGACGGCGACAGCTCAGACGGATCGAAAGAATATCTGCAGCGGCTGTTTGAGCAACGGAAAATACACCAGTTTGTTTCAGCGCCGGACCGCAACCAGGCGCATGCATGGAATAAGGCCATGCTAATGGCCAAAGGCATTTTCATAAAGAAAATTATCGATGATGATGTCTTTTGTTATGATGCGATCAGAAAATGTAAACAGTTCATGCTGCAAAATCCAACA
>Ga0134128_10008157_pt1 | contig 12608 bp, 8 predicted proteins | sample KB31754_FD_96462 | JGI IMG/M metagenome (GOLD analysis project Ga0134128, IMG submission 96462) | Terrestrial soil microbial communities with excess Nitrogen fertilizer from Kellogg Biological Station, Michigan, USA - KB3-175-4 | ecosystem: Environmental > Terrestrial > Soil > Unclassified ...
CAAAGGTCAAGCTGGGCACTATGACTTCGTCGTCGGCGCGTACGCCGACCAGTCTGAGCGCCACGTGCAGCGCCGCGGTGCCGTTGACTACCGCGATCGCAGCCTTGGTCTGACACAAATCGGCCAAGCGGCTTTCGAATTCGTCAACGAAACGTCCGGCCGAAGACACCCAACCGCTGTCAATGCAATGGTCGAGGTACTCCTTTTCGCGCCCTGCAAATCGCGGCTCGTGCAAAGGCACGGGTCGATTCTTGGTCACGATCGCCTTTTCGATGCAGGCCACAACCGCCTCGCCGTCGACGTGCATAACCGTGCTCAAATGTTGTACCGGTCTGATTTATAGCGGCGTAGATTGGCGGGATCGCAGAACCATGCTGTCGTCCGCTCGAGGCCGCGAATCAAACCATCACGTCCGGAATATTCCGGTCGCCAGCCAAGCACCAACTCGGCTTGACGAATATCCGAACAGAGCCGTTCGACTTCACTCGCTTCCGGGCGTAAGCGCGTCGCACATTGGGTAATCGTCACATCGGAGTTCATGACCTGGGCAATCAGGCGAACGGTATCGCCGATCGATATTTCGAAACCGGATCCGGTGTTGATGACTTTCCCGACCGCGTCTTCGGCGGCGGCGGCATGCAAGAATCCTCGCACGGTGTCCGCTATGTAAGAGAAATCACGGGTCGGATGCAGCGAGCCAAGTTCAACTTCTCGCGCGCCACTTGCGATCTGCGTGATGATGGTCGGAATGACCGCGCGTGCGGATTGCCGCGGTCCATAGGTGTTGAAGGGCCGCACCACCACCACGGGCGTGCCGAATGACCGATGGAATGAAAGCGCAAGTTGGTCCGCACCGATCTTCGAGGCGGCGTAAGGCGACTGTGCCTGAAGCGGATGGTTTTCATCGATCGGCACATAACGTGCCGTGCCGTAAACTTCGCTTGTCGAGGTGCATACTACGCGCTCCGCGTGGCGATCACGTGCGGCCTGCAGAATGTTGAGCGTTCCTGTCACATTGGTGTCAATGAAGGCGGCCGCGGACTGATACGAGAACGGAATCGAGATCAATGCAGCCAAATGCAAAACGATCTCGTATTCACTCACCGTATTGCGCACGAATTGCGGATCACGGATATCCCCTGCTACGACTTGGAAATGCCCGCGCACGTCCGCGGCTGCGTCGTCAAGCCAACCCCAGGAGTTGAGCGAGTTGTAGAAGACAAGCGCGCGGACCGATGCGCCATTCCGCACCAGTTCCTCCACGAGATGCGAACCGATGAAGCCATCGGCGCCGGTCACCAATATTTTCTTTCCCGATAGGCGCTGCATCGTAGAAGTTTATCCGAAGAAAAGGCCAAAATGGATTGGTGATAGTTTAGCAGAGCAAGGCGTGGAAGTGCCTGCCAGAGGTGCGAATTGGGGCCGATACGGTATCAATGCAATCTCGGGCCGATTTGACGCGTTCAGGCAACAGGCGGGGGCACCCGAAGAGATTAGGCCCGCAGAATAGCGGACTTACGATGAGTGGGGAAATCGGTGAGACAATTCAAAAAATAGATTATCGCAAGCAGCCGTACATTTGAGGAGAGTAGGACGCCGAAATCAATTGATCCTGCACGTTTTGGGCAGCGGTGCTCCTGGGCACGACTTGGCGTTCGCCAGCGTTCAGAACGTCCGCAAAAACGCGACGGAGGAAAGCTGCAACTCCGATGGAAAAAACGAAGTGGCTACGCGACGACTATTTCAAATCAAGGCAGCGGTAAATCGTCGGCCGGGAAGCTCTTCAAATCGTTCGGTTTAGAGAAGTGAAGCCCAAACGTCGAAATATGGCTCATTGTAAGATTGTTTGGAGCGATAGCGGACCTGAAGATGACAACGCCAGCCAGCGCAACTATCAGAACTGCAAATCCCTTACGCACCTGAAGCTCCCCCATATGCCGTTGCCGGCTTCATCAACGCGCCGGTCACATAAGTCTTGTGAGCGGATTCGCGGGGTGTTTGGCTATATCAGTCGGGTTAATGCTTGTTTTAGAATCAAAGTTACCGAGGGATAACCTTTGCGGCCGACGCTTCAGAGTTGATCGCTCAAAGCGGTGGTGCCGAGATAGACTGCCGGCACAGCAGGGTCGGATAGCACGACCGCAAGGCGCCTTTTTCAGATGGGCGCAAATTGCGGAGAAACTGCCTTATTCTTCTGGATGAAGTCGCGTTTCATGTGCTTCGAAAGACGACGCGCTTGAAATGGTCCAGGAACCCGGCGGTGCTTTTTCCGCGGTCGCGGCCGTAAGGCGCGCTAAGTGTAATCGCCTGATCGAGATCGGCCTCATTTACTGCAACGTGCATTGCGTCGGAGATCTTGTGAATGACGCGGCGAGGCTCACTGAACAATTCCTCGGACGTGACAAAAATTGGTCGTATGCCGAGCAGCGCGAACATGCATCGAAAGCCGGCATCCTGACCCATGAGTGAATCCAGTTCCTGCAGCGCCTGCTTAAAGAGAATCTCAAAGTGCTCTGTGTCACGGACGGCCGGCTTGGTGGTCGCGCGTGCGGAAAAATCCCAAATCCCGCTTTCCAGCGCGGAGCGATATGATGCGTATTGTGCCGCCGCGTCCGGACGAAAAAGATGAATGATAGTGGCGCCTTCGAATAATTGGCGCCCATGTTCATTGCGCAGACATCCATCAAAATGCGGAAATTGCATTTTGGTCGCGAAAACTCCGCCCTGCGCACGACGTCGGCGCAAAATCTGAATGTATCGGCCGATATCCGATGGCTCCAGCGGGTTTTTTACAAATCCCCAGCGCTCACCTAACCGGCGCGCGTAGTTCGAATTGAAATATTCGTGCGGCACGCCTATTCCGGCCGCCAACAGATATCGGCAAAGCTCGTAACTCCCAGTCCTAGGCGCTGAACAAATGATGAGTGTCCGCGCCGCTGGCTCCGGCGACGAACGGTCATAGTCAGGCCCGATGAGGGCAAGCTGGTCGGGGCGTTTGGCTGTCACTGCGCCTGATATTCCCAATTTCATTCTACGCTAACACGGTGCCTTTGGGCGCAGGCAATGGCTTTCTTTAGCGGCCCGACTTCACCGGTCGAGATCCAGCCGGCCGCCTGCTTGCCGCTTGTTCGATCGCAGCTTATAAACGGTTGCGGTCAGCCCTATTCTGCACGTCTTCTGATGATTGCGCGATCCGCGGCGGGCCAGCGACGTCGAGGCAATGAACACGCCGCCTTCCGATAATATTCAACAGATACTCCAACAAGCGGTCTTACTGCATGATCAGGGGCGCGTTCGCGAGGCCGAGCGGCTCTATCATGCGGTGCTGACGGAGGACGACCGCAATTTCGCTGCACTATGCCAGTTCGGGCTTCTGCGGCTTCAACAGGGCCGGTTCGGGGACGCGGAGCATCTATTCCACCGCGCCGTCAAGGTCGACAAGCGCTCCGCCGACGCGCATCAGTTCCTCGGGTCTGCCTTGACCGGCCTTGACCGTCTTATGGACGCCACCCGCAGTTATGAAAAAGCGATCGCCTTAAGACCGAAGTTTGCCGAAGCTCATAACAATCTTGGATACGCTTTGCAGGCTCTCGGCAGGCTCGAAGAGGCGACGGCAAAATATAAGCGGGCCCTGGCAATCCGACCGCAGTATCCTGAAGCTCTCAACAATTTAGGCAACGCAATTCATTTACTCGGTCGCTCCGAAGAAGCAGTCCCACACTACCAAAAGGCGCTGGAGATCCGACCGGACTACGCCGAAGCCTACTGGAATCTCGGGGCTGCTTTCCGCGCAATAGGGCGTTTCGAAGACGCGATTCTCCGCTATGAAAAGGCGATCGCGATCAGACCGGATTATTTTCAGGCATATAACAGTCTCGGCAATACGCTCCGGAACTTAGGCCGCGTCGAAGAAGCGATTGCCCAATACGAGAAGGCAGTGGCCGTCAACCCGGCTTATGTGGAGGCTCGTCTCAATCGCTGCGACGCGCTCGTTGTACTTGGCCGCGACGACGAAGCGGTTGCCAGCTGCGACGACATACTTGCCATTAAGCCTGACGATGCAGACGCCCTTACCAAACGAGGTCAAGCGTTATTCCGGTTAGGTCGCGACGTGGACGCGCTGGCGAGTTTCGATTTGGCGCTTGCGGCTAATCCCGAACACGACCTTGCATTCAGCGAGATGGCGCGCTGTGCCATCAAGACATGCAATTGGTCGCGCATGGCGACGTTATGGCAGGAGGTGCCGGCGCGGGTCGCCAAAGGACGCTTGTTCAGCGCCTTCGATTTTCTTGGCTACGACAGCAGTCCCGCACTGCAGCTGGCCTGCGCCAAGCGATACATTCGTCATGAGATTCCCGTTCGCCTGCCACAACTTTGGACCGGCAAAATCTGGCACAATCGCAAAATCAAGGTTGCGTACGTGTCGAGTGGCTTCCACGGGCATCCGACGGCCTACCTGACCGCCGAACTCATTGAAATTCATGACCGCTCGAAATTTGAGATTATAGGCATTTCGGTTGGGCCCGACGATAAAAGTGCAATCCGCGCCAGGCTCATGGCCGCCTTCGACCAGTTTCATGATGTGCGAGGAAGAAGCGACCGAGACGTTGCCGCGCTCATGAATGAGATGGAGGTCGATATAGCAGTTGACCGCAGCGGTTACACGACGGATGCCCGTCCGGGAATTTTTGCCACTCGGCCCGCTCCAATTCAGGTCAACTATATCGGCTTTCCGGGAACGCTTGGCGCAAGCTTCTACGACTACATTCTTGCGGATGCGACTGTCCTGCCTTTTCACCAGCAGCCGTTCTATACGGAAAAGATCGTCCACCTTCCCAACTCGTATCTGGTCAACGATACGAAGCGCGCTATAGCTGAGCGGATTCCTACACGCAAGGAAGCGGGTCTACCCACCAAAGGCTTTGTCTTCTGCTGCTTCAACAACTGCTACAAGATAACTCCCCCACTCTTTGACGTGTGGATGCGGCTGCTGGGTCAGGTCGAGGACAGTGTGCTCTGGTTATTGTCCGAAAGGCCTACCGTAGAGGCTAATCTGCGCCGGGAAGCAGCGGCACGCGGAATCGATGCCGCGCGTCTCGTATTCGCTCACAGATTGCCGCTGGATGAGCACCTGGCGCGCCATCGGCTCGCGGACCTGTTTCTCGACACGCTGCCTTACAATGCCCACACGACCGCTTCCGATGCATTGTGGACCGGACTACCAATGGTCACGTGCTGCGGCCAATTGTTTGCTGGGCGCGTGGCGACGAGTCTGCTTCGGGCGGTCGGCATGCCGGACCTTGTTACCAACGATCTTGAATCCTACGAGCAACTCGCTTTGCGCATTGTCTCCGAACCTTCGCTCCTTCAGGAATTGCGCGATCGGCTGCAACGAAATCGGCTTTCCCACCCTCTCTTCGATATCGATCGGTATCGGCGGCACATCGAAGCCGCGTATGTGCGTATGTGGGAGTGCTGGCAGCGGGGCGAAGCTCCTACCAGCTTCATGGTAGAGCCCGAACAGGATTGCCGTCTTCGAACTGAGGCTCCTTGAGCTGATCCTGAGAAGCTACTCGAACCGGCATTGATCGCAAATGCAAACGCCCCGGACCGATTTGACCCGGGGCGCCAGCAAAGCAGTTCGTTAATTTCAGGGGCCGATGAACTTGTAGTTCAGGCCGATCTTCACGGCCTCGATATGCTGGCGACCCGTCGAAAACGTATTGGTGCCATTCCACGCAACCGTCGACCCATCGCCGAAATCATAATAACTGAAGTCGACAAATGTTGACCACCTCGGCATGAATGCCCATTCAACGCCACCACCGACGGTCCAACCGCTGCGGTCTTCCGAGAAGGAGGGGCCCGGCACAAATGCGGTCGATAGATCCCAATGATTGTGGTCCCACGCCGCGCCACCCTTTACGTAGAATAGCAGCTGATTATTCCATGTCGTGACGCCCAAGCGCCCAACAACACTCGCGATCCAATTGGTCCTCAAGCCTACTGTACCGATAATCGGATCATTCCACGTGCCGTGGATATTCGCGCCGGAGATACCGCCTTCGATGCCCGCAACCCAGTTAGACGCAAACTGATAATTACAGCCGAGCTGTCCGCCGTACAGACCGCCGCTCGATTCGAATCCGTGTGCCCCCGCTGATACGGCGGCGGCGCTGCTAACGGCTGTCCCGCTCGGGTCCTGATGGCCCCAACCCCAGCCCAAATGGACACCCGCATAGCATCCGGTCCAGCTGTACGCTGGAGCCGCAACTACGCGTGGCGCTTTCACGGGGAGGTCTGCTGCACCCGCGGGAGCAATAAGGCCCAGGGCGACAGGAGAAACGGATGCAAGCAACAACAGTTTTGTCAGTGCGATTTTTTTCATGACAACAGCCCCCAAAGAAACAAAGTCGGCTACTTGCGCCAGCGAAAAACACGCAAAACGTAGAGGCTTTCGGTCGGGGGTGCAATTTCCCAATCAACCTTCGACGGGTATAAATGTATATGTTGCGATCGGGCAACACGGCTGGCTACTCGGCGCCGACCATCGGCCGTACCCGCAAATGCACCTAAAAGCATGAGAACGCTCAGTTTTTAGGAAAATTGACAAAGACGGGCGGCTTCGGACTTGGAACCGCAAGCTCATGGCGAATTTGGAAGCAGCGCGTGAAATGAAAAATGCGACCGAAGTGTCCGCCCTGGGCAGCAAGATTTTCGTTCTCGGGGTGGGTGCGCAAAGGGCCGGGACGTCCTGGCTAAATTCCTATCTCTCCTCGCATTCCTGTGTATCCATGTCGGAAATAAAGGAGCTCCACTATTTCGACGCGCTGTGGAGCGAGAGTTACAGGCTGCACTACCAAAATAAATTCACTCTTGCACTGAAGCGACTGGCAAGCGCTTCTGCGGGCCCCCGGCTGTCGCCGGCAGCGGTGACGCAAGAAATGCGAGCTCTGACAGATCGTATTGCAATGTTTAAGGATGGAGACAAAGCCTATGTCGATTACTTCCGTCGCCGAGTGGCACAGCACCACACACACTTCGGCGAGATAACTCCCGCCTACGCGCTGCTGCCGGTCGAAAGCTTCGCGCACATTCGATCGCTATTCGCCAATATCAAGATCGTATTCCTTATGCGTGACCCTGTGCTGCGAATTTATTCGCCACTTCGGAAGCGCGAGGCGCTAAGCAAACAGAAAGCGAATGAGGCTTTCCTCGGGGCCTTGACCAATCCTGCCATGGTCGACCGCACCCGTTACGATGTAACTATTGCCAATCTTCGGAGTGTATTCCCCGCTGAATCTCTGTTTTTTGGCTTTTACGAATCGCTTTTTTGTGACGCCACCATTCGCTCGTTGTGCGAATTTCTGGGGCTTTCTTTCAAGCCGGGTAACTATGATCTACATGTCAATGCGAGCGCCGGACAATATGTGCCGCTGACCGCAGATCAAATCGAGGCCGGCAGATCGACGTTCGCGGAAACTTATGCATTCTGCCGGCGCGAGTTTGGCAACGCGGTACCTGCAAACTGGTACAGCTAACGGCGCGTTGGCGTTCACGATTATTCGCGGAAGCTGGGAGACCCCACGCTACACTCATCCGCCGTGGCAAAGTGCATCGGTACGCGCACAGGCCTGTTGATCACCGTCGCCTTTGTGTTTGAAACCGCGCGAGCGTTCGTCAAGTTTGTGTCTGGAAACAGGGGACCATTGCTTGAATATCCGGATCGCACAGCTAGCTCTCGTACTTTTCATTGGAGCGCCGGTTTCAAACGCGCCCACTTTCATCTCGCCGGTGCGCGCACAGCCGGCCGTGCTCACAAAAGCGCAGGCGGATGCGCTCGATACGTATAACAATGCGCTCAACGACTTCAGGCTGATCTTGCGTCAGCGTCGCGCGCAGATCGATTCAAAAGAGCGGCTGCCGAACTTGCCGGGGCAGGCGCTCTATGTCGCTCGCATCAACATGATGAGCGCATACAAAGATCTTACCGATGCGCTTCCGTCGAAAATCGGAAGGCCGAATAAATTCGGAATTCCGCCGGCTTACTTCGATGCCGACAATGAGGCGCTCAGCGATGAATACGTGAATCTCTTCAAGATCATGGAGGCGCCGCCGGCCAATGCGCAAAGCTCGAAAACGCCATTCAAGGATGTTGTCGATCTGGGCATTGCTATTGCGCGCGCAAAGGGCCTCGATGCGGCAAATGCCGAAGCGGCAGGCCGGATCAGCCTGGGACTCTTCTTCGCCGAGACGAATGGCAATCAAAACGTAGGAAACGCGCGTTCAAATACGTACAAAGGGAGTTTGCAGGCAGGCCCGTCTGAAGATCGAAAGGGTCAAAAGAAATGGGCGGCGATCAAGAAGACGATAAAGGCCATCGATCCTGCGGTGAACGCCCGCGACGAAGCGGAAGAGGCGAGAGCCGGCAATTTGGATCATCGGTTCAATCACTGGACCGCCGTCAGGGACGCCCTCATGAGCGCCCACGCTGAACTTTTCCCGCAAATACCCGCGATCGTGAAAACGCTGCCCGATCCGATCGATCAAATGAAGCTTTTCGAGCTCATCCAGATTATTCCCAGTCCGACCAGGGCTGCTCTCAGGTCGGCTGACCTAGCCAACTACAGAATTACCGATTCAACCGTCATGCGATACCTGCGTAACAACAGTATCTTCACCTTCGGACACGCTGACCGGACAAAAACATCCGCGAGCTTCCGCGAAATTCTCGACGCGATGTGGCTCTTCAACAGTAAATTTGAACGAGCATTGGCCATTTTCAAGCAGGTCAGAAACGGGCAGTCGCCGTGACCGAATCCATTGTCCAAAGCGAGCATCTAAGTAGGCGAAATATTTCGGCGCGAATGCGCGCGGCCATCCGCTACGGTTTGATATCGAATTCGCGCGAGAACTGTGCGTAGGTCTTGTGCTGATCGGCGAGGAAATTGCCGAATTGCGCTCCGCAATAAAGATTGATGAACAGCCCTTGGCCCTTGAGCCGGTCGACGACGGCGGGCGACTGGACGGCATCCGAGATGTATTGCGAAAGTTGCGTGATCACGTCTTTGGGCGTCTTCGCCGGCGCCACAAAGCCGAACCACACCGCCGCATCGAGGTCGCTGAAACCGCTCTCCGCGAGCGTCGGAACGTTCGGCAGGGCCGGGGAGCGTTTTTTCGCCGGAACGGCGATCGGCCGCAGCGCGCCTGAATCGATTTGTCCCTTGAGATCGGAATAGTTGGCCATCACCGCCGTGATGGTTCCGGCGAGAGTTGCGTTCATCGCTGGTGGCGAACCCGGATAGGGTACATACGTCATGTCGATCTTGGCGTCTCGCCTGAGAATCTCTCCGGCGATATGGGCGATCGAGGCGGGGCCGGTACTGCCGTATGACGCGGCCCCCGCCTTGAATTTTGCGAATTTGATGAAATCGGCCAGCCCGTGAATTTCGGATTTGCTGCTTACAGCCAGCACCGCCGGCGTTGCAGCGACGTAGCACAGCGGCTCGAAGCTGGTCAGCGCGTCGTAGTGGCCCGGGAACAGGATCGCACTCAGGATGAACGGGTTTTCGACTAGCAGAATGGTCGCGCCGTCCGGCGTTGCGCGCGAAACAAATTCCGTTCCGACGATCGAACTGGCGCCGGGCCGGTCTTCCACGACAATCGTCTGCCCGGACTTTTGCGTGATGGCCTGTCCGAGGACCCGCGTAACGACGTCGCCTGTGCCGCCGGCCGCATAGGGAACAACGATCTTTATCGGCTTGCCCGCCAGGCCCTGCGCCGCTGCCGGCTGGGCAACGAGCGCAAGGATTAAAGCAAATCCGAGATGTTTGAGACCGGTCATGCTGTTCCCCCCGATTTTGTTTGCCTTAGACTGAAACGATCCCGCTCCCGTTGCAAGGCGCGCCGTTTCGCGCGCCGGTGCCTAGCGACCATGGATCGCCTGCCATAGGCGAAAAGGAGTCACGGGCATGCTCAGGTCATCGATGCCGTAGGGCGTGAGCGCATCGACAATCGCGCTGACAATCACCGCCGGCGCCGCTGTCGTGCCGCCTTCGCCGCCGGCTTTGATGCCGAGCGGGTTCGTCGGCGACAGCACCTCGACGATTTTCGTCGCAAACGAGGGCAGGCGATCGGAACGCGGCATGCCGTAGTCCATGAACGAACCGCACATCGGCTGGCCGGATACGGCTTCCACGACGCATTGTTCCCACAACGCCTGGCCGATGCCCTGCACGATCGCGCCATGCGTCTGCCCATCGACGATGAGCGGGTTGATGCAGCGGCCCACATCGTCGACCGAAGCATAGCGGGTCAGCCGCAGATCGCAGCTGTCGGGATCGACCTCGATTTCGCAAATCGCACAGCCATTGGGAAATACCGGATCATGCATCTCGTTGTCGGTGACAACGGCAAGCCCGCCGGACAAATCTGCGGGCATCGCGTGCCGCGGCAATTCCTGCGCGAGCTCGAGGAAATCGAAACTTCGGTTGCTGCCGCGCGCCGAGAAGCGGCCGTCGTTGAAATCAATGCGGTCGACCGGCATGCCGAAAACAACCGCCGCCGCGCGCTTGCCCTTCGCGATCAGTTCCGCGGCCGCCAATGAGAACACGGTGGCGGCGTGGCGCATGGAGCGGCCGGAATGGGTGCCACCACCTGCTTTCACGATGTCAGTGTCGCCGAGGATGATGCGCACGCTCTCCACGGGCACCGCGATCAAGTCGGCGACGACCTGGGCAAAACTCGTTTCATGCCCCTGTCCGGCCGGTTGCGTGCCGATGATGACCTCGACCTTGCGTCCGGCCGTCACGGTGATACGCGTCTGTTCTTTCGGCGACCCGATAGAGGATTCGACATAATTGGCAAGGCCGAGACCGAGCAGCTTGCCGCGTTTTTTCGCCTCCCGCCGTCGCGTTTTGAAGCCCTCCCAGTCCGCCAGCTGCATGGCGAAATCCATGTTTTCGGCGTAGCGCCCGCTGTCGTAAAGCATGCCGACCGCATTGCGGTAGGGCATCGCCTGTGGCCGCACCAGATTGCGACGGCGAAGGGTGACGCGGTCGATGCCGAGCTTCCCGGCGGCAATGTCGATCAGCCGCTCGATTGCGAAAGTGATCTCAGGGCGGCCGGAGCTGCGATAGGCCTGGGTCGGAGCGGTGTTGGTGAAGACCGAAACGGCGCGCAGGCTCGCTACCGGAATGTCGTAGTTGCCGGTGATCAGTCCCGCTCCCTTGCTTAGCGGCGACAGCGAGACGCAGCGCGCTCCGGCATTGCTGATATTGGTCGCGCGCAGCGCCAGAAACCGACCCCGCGCGTCGAGCGCCAGTTCGAATTTTGCAACAAGATCGCGGCCCTGATAGTCGCTGACGAAACATTCGGAGCGCGTCGCGGTGTATTTCACGGGGCGGCCAAGTTTCCGAGCCGCCCACAGCACGAGGCCAAATTCAACATAGACCCGATTTCGCGTTCCGAAATTGCCGCCGACGTCAAAAGACAAGACGTGAATGCGATCGGCATCCACGCCGAGTACCGCCGCCAGCTCGCGTTTCTGCCGGACCGCCCCGCCGCTGCCGGCATAGATCGTGTAGCGACCGCTCGTTTGGTCGTAGAGCGCCGCGGCGCTCCGCGGTTCCATCGGCGCCCCGGTCACCCGGCCAACATGGAAATCCCTGGCGACGACATGGGGTGCGGCGGCGAAAATACGCTCGGTCTCGGTCGGGTTCCCGAACTGCGTGTCGACCAGAATGTTGCCCGGCACTTCATTCCATACGGCCGGCGCGCCCGGTCGCATGGCTTCTTCGGATTGGGTGACGCATGGCAACGGCTCGTAGGCAACTTCCACCGCCTCGGCGGCATCGAGTGCTTGGCTCTGGGTCTCCGCGACCACCATGGCGACGGCCTCGCCGGCGTGGCGCGCCTTGTCGGTCGGCAGCAGCAGGTGCGGGCCGATAAAAACCTCGCTGCCGCCGGGTCCGTGCAATTTCATGTCATATTTTGTTTTCGGAAGCGGGTCATGCGGGATAGGCCCGAGATTGTCGGCCTGGCAATCCGCGCCGGTGAAAATCCCCAGCACGCCCTGCAGTTCGCGCGCCGCCGATGCATCAATGCGCACGATGCGCGCGTGCGCGTGCGGCGAGCGCACCATCGCCGCGTAGGTCTGGCCAGGAAAACAGAAATCATCGCTGAACTGGCCATGGCCGGCGATCAGTCGCGCGTCTTCGGTGCGCGGCAGTGGCTGCCCGATGAATCGGAATTTTGCCGGCTGTTCGGTCATCAGCGAATGATATGCAAGGCTTCGAACAACGTCGGACCCTGTGACAGGCTCTCCGTCAGGGCCGCGCGGTGCCCGCTTTCATGTTTTTGGCGGCGTCCATGCCGTGGATGACCTGTGCCCAACGCTGCGTTTCGCTCTTGATGAAGTTCGCAAAGTCGTCCGGGCTGCCGCCCAGCGCATTCAGGCCCTGCCGTTCGAGTTCCTTGAGAACGTCGGGGTCCTTCAGGGCCTTGTTGGTTACCTCGGAAATCCTGTCGATGACAGGCTTCGGCATGCCGGCCGGCCCGAGAATGCCGAACCAGACCCCGGCGGCGTAACCGGGCAGAGCCGCTTCGGC
>Ga0134128_10008158_pt1 | contig 12607 bp, 7 predicted proteins | sample KB31754_FD_96462 | JGI IMG/M metagenome (GOLD analysis project Ga0134128, IMG submission 96462) | Terrestrial soil microbial communities with excess Nitrogen fertilizer from Kellogg Biological Station, Michigan, USA - KB3-175-4 | ecosystem: Environmental > Terrestrial > Soil > Unclassified ...
CGCGGACGTTGTCGAGCTCGGCATGCCGTTCACGGATCCGATGGCGGACGGTCCCGCCATTCAGCTTTCGTCCCAGCGCGCGCTCAAGCGCGGGCAGACCCTGACGAAGACGCTCGATCTCGTGCGCACCTTCCGCAACGAGAACGACAACACCCCGATCGTGCTGATGGGCTACTACAATCCGATCTATATTTACGGCGTTCAATCCTTCCTGCGTGACGCGAAATCCGCCGGTGTCGATGGGCTCATCGTCGTCGATCTGCCGCCGGAAGAAGACGCGGAGCTGTGCCTGCCCGCGCTCGCGGCGGGGCTCAACTTCATCCGGCTTGCCACGCCCACGACGGACGACAGGCGGCTCCCTGCGGTCCTCGCCAACACATCGGGCTTCGTCTACTACGTCTCCATCACCGGCATCACCGGCGCCGCGACTCCCGATCCAAAAGTCACGCGCGAGGCGGTGGCGCGCATCAAGCGCCACACGAAGCTGCCCGTTGCCGTCGGCTTCGGGGTTCGCACCGCCGAGCACGCGGCCGCGATTGGGGCGGGTGCCGACGGCGTAGTCGTCGGCTCGGCCCTGGTGAATGCGGTCAAGGAAAGCCTGGATGCGCATGGCGCAGCGACGCCGCGTACCGTCAAGGCAGTTACGGATTTGGTTTCCGAGCTCGCGCGCGGCGTGCGCAGCGTGCAGCACACAGCATGAACTCCAAGCCATCGGCCTTGCGGCCTCGGCCCGAATAACGATATCCATTTGTCATGAACTGGATCTCAAACGTCGTACGGCCGAAGATCCGCAGTTATTTCCGGCGCGAAACGCCCGAGAATCTCTGGATCAAATGTCCGGACACAGGGCAGCTCGTGTTCTACAAGGACGTCGAGGCGAACCTCTTCGTCATTCCCGGCTCGAATTATCACATGCGCATGAATGCGACTGCGCGTCTCAAGTCCGTCTTCGACAATCAGACCTGGATCGATATTTCGGTTCCCGAGGTGCCGCTCGACCCGCTGAAATTTCGCGACGAGCGCCGCTACACCGACCGCCTCAAGGATGCGCGCAGCAGGACGGGCACGCGCGACGCCATCAAGCTCGGGCTCGGCAAGCTCGAAACCCTGCCCGTGGTGATCGGGGCGCAGGATTTCGATTTCATGGGCGGCTCGCTCGGAATGGCGGCGGGCGAGGCGGTCATCAAAGGGCTCGAGACCGCAATCGAGAAGGGAACGCCATTCATCATGTTCGCGGCCTCGGGTGGAGCGCGCATGCAGGAAGGCATTCTCTCGCTCATGCAGCTGCCGCGCACCACGGTTGCCGTGCAGATGATGCGCGAGGCGCGCAAGCCGTACATCGTCGTGCTGACCAATCCGACAACGGGCGGCGCAACGGCGTCCTATGCCATGCTCGGCGATGTGCATATTGCCGAGCCCGGCGCGCTCATCGGGTTCGCCGGCCCCCGCGTGATCGAGCAGACGATTCGCGAGAAACTGCCCGACGGTTTCCAGCGCGCCGAGTACCTCAAGGACCATGGCATGATCGACATGGTGGTCCATCGCCACCAGTTGCGCGCGACGCTTGCCAATCTGTGCCGGCTCCTGACCAAGGCGAATCCGCCGCCGCCCGCCGACCTCGCGGCCGAGGCTTCAGCGGCATAGCTGTTTTGCCGGCGCTTCAATGACTGCGCCGCTCGATGCACTCGTCGCACGGCTTACGGCGCTGCATCCGAAGCTCATCGATCTGTCGCTCGGGCGCATGTGGCGCATTCTTGCGGCGCTCGATCATCCGGAGCGGCGTCTGCCGCCCGTCATTCACGTGGCGGGAACAAACGGCAAGGGCTCGACCATTGCGTTCATGCGCGCCATCCTCGAAGCGGCCGGGCTTGCAGTGCATGTCTACACATCGCCGCATCTCGTGCGCCTGAACGAGCGCTTCCGCCTCGGACGCAAGAACGAGAGTCAGCTCGTCGACGATGACGAGCTCGCGGCCGCACTGATCGAATGCGAAGCCGCAAACGCTGGAGAGCCCATCACCATCTTTGAGATGACGACGGCGGCCGGCTTTCTGCTCTTCGCACGCCATCCGGCCGATGTGCTGCTGGTCGAAGTGGGCCTGGGCGGCCGCCTCGATGCGACGAATGTGATCGAGCAACCGCTCGCGACGGCGATTGCGCCGGTCTCATACGATCACGCGGAGCATCTCGGCAACACGCTCGGGCAGATCGCGACAGAGAAGGCAGGCATCCTGAAGCGCCGCGTGCCCGCGCTCGTTGCCGCGCAGCCGCGCGAAGCGCTCGCCGCAATCGAGCGGCAGGCCGGGCGCGTCGGCGCAATTTTGCGTATCGCGGGCGAGGACTGGATCGCAACGGAAGAGCGCGGCCGTCTCGTCTATCAGGACGATGCCGGGCTGCTCGACCTCCCGGCGCCCAGGCTTTACGGCCGCCATCAGTTTGAGAATGCGGGGCTGGCGATCGCAACTTTGCGCGCGATCAGCGCACTCGAGCTCGCGCCTGCGGCATTTGAGGCCGGCATTGCCAAAGCCGAGTGGCCGGCGCGCATGCAGCGGCTCACCGCCGGACGCCTTGCGCCACTTGCACCAGCCGGCAGCGAGCTGTGGCTCGACGGCGGGCACAATGCGGATGGCGCGCGTGCCATCGCCAATGCGGTCGCGGATCTCGAAGAGCGCGTCTCGCGCCCGCTCGTCCTCATCATCGGCATGCTGAAAAACAAGGACGCGCTCGGCTTTCTGAAGAGCTTCGTCGGGCTTGCCCGTTGCGTGGTCGCGGTGCCCATCCCGCATCAGGAGAACGCGCTTGCAGCCGAAGCCCTCGTGGAGACTGCGCACGAGCTTGGCCTGCCGGCACAGCCCAGCCCGGATGTCGAGAGGGCACTCTCAGCGATCAAAAACTTCGACCTGCAACCATCCCCGCGTATTCTGATCACCGGATCTCTCTATTTGGCCGGCGCAGTCCTCGCCGCGAATGGCACGCCGCCGGCGTGAGGGTAGGGTGCGCAAAGGCGTGCTCTTGCACGCCATGCGCACGCGTCTATGGCGACGAGCAACCGCGTGGGCACGGCGCACGCCCAGTCGGTGTAAGCCGAAACGCGCAGCATGCGCCTTTGCCCACCCTACGACAGCAGCTTCATGAGGTCGGCCTTTTTCTGCTTGACCTGGTCCAGGGTGCATTGGCGCGGCGATTTGTCGGGCCGCCAGCGCAAGAGGCTCGTGCCGTGACGGAAGCGCTCGCCGCTGAAATGATCGTAACAGACTTCAACGACCAGCTCCGGCCTGAGCGGCTGCCATTCGCCTGAGCGCTTCGTCGACCAGCGGCTCGGCCCGCCCGGCGCATTGCCGCTGAAGCCAGGCGGCGCGACGAGCTTCTCGAGCTTTTTCGTGAGCGCGGGCTTGTCCTCGCGCTTTATCGTGGAGGTGAAGCCGACGTGATGCAGGAGCCCGCGCTCATCGTAGAGCCCGAGCAGGAGTGACCCGACCACCGGTTTGCCTTCGTTGTAGCGGAAGCCGCCCACCACGCAGTCGGCGGTGCGGTAGTTCTTTATTTTTTGCATGCCGGTGCGCTCGCCCGAGCGATAGGTAAAGTCGAGCCGCTTGGCCACGATGCCATCGAGCGTCGCGCCCACGCGATTGAGCCAGCCTTTTGCATCGCTGAGTTTCGTGGTTGCGGGCGAGAGCCGGAATCGACGCATGCCGCGCAATTCCCTGACGGCAAGCTCGGTCAGACTTTCGCGCCTCGTCCTGAGCGGCTCGTTTATGAGAGCCTTCCCGTTTGCATCGAGCAGCAGATCAAAGCCGATGAACAGTGCGGGCGTCTCGTGTGAGAGCTTGTTGACGCGGCTCTGCGCCGGATGGATGCGCTGGAGCAGGGCATCGAACGAGAACGCGCCATCGCTCGGCACAACGATCTCGCCGTCGAGGACGAATTTCTTTGCGTGCGCGCGCAAAAAATCCTCGACCAGCTCCGGGAAATAGCGCGTGAGCGGCTGTCCCGCTTTCGATTGCAGCTCGACGTTTTTTCCGTCGCGGAACGCGAGGCAGCGGAAGCCATCCCATTTGGGCTCGTATTGCCACTCGGGCCCCATCGGAATTTCATCAACCGACAAGGCCTCCATGGGCGCATACGGCGGCTTGATGGCGAGGGGCATTGTTGCGACATACGCGCTCATGCCTCCGCCTGAAAGGGGGAGCTGGACGGGTCAGCTTTCTGTCCGCGGACGCGGTCTGGTCCCTCGCCCTGCGTAGCGCCGAGAGGGAGAGCAGGCGCTGGCGCCGGCGTCTCGAAAGCAAACGGCCGGCGCAGCCGGCCGTGGTGATCAGAAGAGCGCGATGGTCACACCGCGGCGGTGATCCACTGTTCCAGCTTCTGCTTGGGCGCGGCGCCGACCTGACGCGAGGCCATCTGCCCGTTCTTGAAAATCATCAGCGTCGGAATGGACTGGATGCCGTATTTGGCCGCGGTCTTCGGGTTCTCGTCCACGTTGAGCTTGACGATCTTCACCTTGCCATTGAGCGCGCCTTTGGCAAGCTCCTCGAGCGCAGGAGCGATCATGCGGCAGGGCCCGCACCACTCGGCCCAGAAATCCACCACGACCGGATTGGTTGACTGCAACACCTCGGACTCGAATGTGTTGTCCGATACCTTACCGACGGTCATGGCGTTTTCCTTTTGCTTCGCGATGAGGAGCTTGGTGAGACCGCAGAAGTATGGACGCGCCCAGAGAGCGTCAAGGATGCCCCTCACGCGCCATCGTGGTATCCAGAACCGAGGCGGGAATCTCCATCAGATCAGGCACATCGGTCCAGAGGAGCGCGGCGCGGACGTGCTTGTCCGGGTAGAGCTGGCGCAGCACGGCGCGGTAAAGCGCGAGCTGACGGATGTAGGCTGCGGGTACATCGTCGAGAACGTGGGGTGCAGGACGGTCAGTCTTGTAATCGCCGATGAGGACGGCATCGCCGAATACCGCCAGCCGGTCGACTTGCCCGGAAACCGGAATCAGCCGTCCCGCCATTTGCAACCGGCCGACGATTGGCACCTCGGCCCGGCTGGTTTTGCCGAACAGCTCCGAAAATTCTGCTTTCTCCAGCAAGCCACAAGCCTGCTCGGCCATGCTCTCGCATTCTTCCCGAGTGAACTCGCGCGCGCGTCGGCTGAAATACTCTCGTGCCGCATCTCGCCGCGCCCCTAGCGGAATGTCCGGCAGAGACTGCAGCAGTCGATGCATCAAGGTGCCGCGCGCCAGCGCCTTCTTCCGCTCGTCCCCGCCAAAGCGTGGACACAGACTTCTCTGAATTCCCGCTTGCGCGGGAATGAGCGGAGGCGAGCGCGATGGAATGATGGGCCGTGGCAGAATTGACGGAGCGCGCACGGGTTGATTGAGCCAGACAGGTTGTTCCGCGTCGGCAATGGCTTGTGGGCTTGGCGATGACGCGTCGATGCGGGTCGGTGGCTTCGGGGAAAACCGCCAGAGCTTGCTTCCGTCCTCGTCGGTTTCTTCCATCGAAAGCGGAACGAGCGCGTTGGTCACTAGCGTCCACCAACACCCGTCCGGCAGCCTCTGTTTTCCCTGCGCGCCGCATACGATCAACTGCTCGGCGGCGCGCGTCATGCCGACGTAAAGGAGCCGGCGATACTCATGCTCGGCTTCCTGCTGCACGCGCCGGCGCGCCTCCGCCACGCATGCTGCATCGGTGAGCTTGATGCCCGCCCAGATGAGATGCGGGGGATCAGCGCCGCCGTTGCGCGGGAGCCCAAACAGCCGCGGCTGTCGGTGCGGCGGCCCCGCCGGCGGCGTCGTGGTGTCGGCAAGAACGACGATGGGCGCCTCAAGCCCCTTCGCGCCGTGCACCGTCATCACGCGCACCAGATCGCGCGCGATCTCCATGTCGCGCTTGACTTCCGTCTGCACCGTGCGCAGCCAGGCAACAAATCCCTGCAGCGAAGGCGTCTCGCGGCGCTCGTAATCCAGCGCGAGCGCAAGGAACTCATCGAGCGGATCGTCCGCCTCGGGGCCTAGCCGCGTAAGAAATTTCTTCCTCCCGCGCTGCGCACCGAGGACCCGCGCGTAGAATGCGAACGGGAGCTCTTGATGTGCTTCCTCCGCCATCAGATCGAGGGCACGTGCGGCTTCGGCGCACCGCGCGTCGAGCGATGCTCGCTCGCGCAACGCGGAACGCAATGACGATTTCCGCTGCCAGGCGATATCGAACAGCTCGTTCTCGCTCCAGCCGAACAGCGGGCTTTTCAGCACGGTCGCGAGCGCGAGGTCGTCGTCGGGGAGCAGCAGCGCGTCGGCGAGCGCCAACAAATCCATGACGGCGATGTGGTCCGTGAGCACCAATCGATCGGCGCCTGCGACCGCAACATGCGCGTCCTTGAGTGCGCGGATGATCGCCTCGAACAGTGGGCCGCGCTGGCGCACGAGCACGAGCACGTCCCCGGCGCGCCTAGCGGACGCGATCCAGGCTGTCACCTTCTTTGCGATCTTTGCCGCGAGCATCACCTGCGAGCTCTTCTCCGACTGCTCGTCAAACGGCGCATCCCATGCCTCGTGGTCTTCGCGCTTGCTCTCCTCGGGGTGCAGCAGGTCCCACATTTCGATCGATCCCGGGGGCGCTTCGGGCAGCGCAAGATGCGGCGGGATATGTTCCTCCGATGTCACGCTGCGGCAGACATCAGCTGGCTTGAAAACGGCATCAACGCCTTCGAGCAGGTTCGCTCCCGAGCGAAACGAATATTTGAATTCCTCGCGCACAAATTCGCGCCCGCTCGCCTTGTGCGCGCGCTCGAAATGGACATTGCTCTGCGCGAAGGCGCGCGGCGCCGCCTGCTGGAACGAGAAGATCGACTGCTTCTCGTCGCCCACCGCAAACACCGTGCGGTGCGCGGTGCGCGCGCCCGCCCCCGCGAAGAACTCGTCCGTGAGCCGCTGCACGATTTCCCACTGCTTGACGCTCGTGTCCTGCGCCTCGTCGATGAGCACGTGATCGATGCCCTGGTCGAGCTTGTAGTGCACCCAGGCAGCGCGGTTTTCCCCGAGCAGCGCGCGCGCGCGGTCGATCAGGTCGTCGTAGTCAAGTAGCGCGCGCCGATTCTTCTCCGCCTCGTAACGGGAGATCACCGCATCTGCGACCGTGATCAGCGCTGCGGTGCGATCGCGGCACCACACCGCCCTGCGCTTTTCTAACAGTGGCACAAGTCGATCGCGTTCGCGTTTAAGTCGATCGCAAAGGGCCGGATGCTCGCGTTGCATATCGGCGGTCGTGATACGCTCCCGAGGCGCCATGTCAGTCTTCTTGAAGAAAACCTGCAGATAAAAATCGACACGCGCGGATCCGCATGCATTCAGTGCCGACAAAAGACTGGTAGCCCGCTCTGTATCGTTGCTCTTGCCGCGCATCAGAGTGTCAATCGCACCTTGCCAGTCCAATGATGGCAGCAGCGGACCTTCGGTCATTTCGCGTTCGACATCGGCCATAGTTTCACGCCCATTGATGCCGAGCGTGCCGCACAACGCGGCGATCACGCCCGCAACGCTGCCATCGTGATCGATGCATGCGCGGATCATGTCGCGCTTGCGCACCGCGTCACTGAGCACTTCCATGAAGGTGCGATCGGCCGCAAAGGCCATGGCTGTCGCGAGTGCGCTGCCGATCGGCCCCTCCGGCGCTTTTGCGCCTTCGAGCAGCACGGCGAGGCTGACGTCGCGCAGAAGCTGCGCTTGCCCTGCCTCGTCGAGCACCTCGAAGCGGCCCGGCACGTTCGCCTCGAACGGAAACTGGCGCAACAGCCGCGCGCAGAAGGCGTGGATAGTTTCCACCTTGAGGCCGCCAGGCGTCTCCAGCGCCTCGGCGAACAATGTTCGCCCGCGCGCGAGCAGACGCTGGTCGGGCGCTCCGTCCGTGATCTTGCGGAGTTCAGTGTGCAGCTCCGCATCGTCGAGCGCGGTCCAGCGGCGCAGCGCATCGAACACACGGTTCGTCATGTTCGCCGCCGCCGCCTTGGTGAAGGTGATGCAGAGAATTTTTGCGGGCTCGACGCCGGCAAGAAGCAATCGGATGACCCGCTGCGCCAGCACATGTGTCTTGCCGGAGCCCGCATTGGCGGCGACCCAGGCGGAGATGTCCGGGTTCGAGGTTTTCACCTGAACCGCCCGCAGCGCTTCTGGAATGGCGCGGCTCTGGAATGTCATTCGATCGCCTGTTCCTCGTCCTCGCCGACCGACCATTCCTTCACGCGCGCGAGATGGTCATAGGGACCGTAGCGCGCCTTCCACATGGGCCTCACGAGAGGTAGATACGGCTGGTCGTCATTATCGAAAGACACGATCAAAGAGCGGACCTTCGCGAGAGCCCGGTCGGCATGCGCGTCGCAGCTCGGCTCGGTCAGCTTGACCATGTGTTGTTCGCCTGCCGGCTCGCCGCCTTTGAGCCCGACATAAACGAGCTCGGCAATCGAGGCTCCGGCAGGAATTTCAGAAAAGCCGCCGTTGCGCAGGATCGCGGCTTCGAGCGAAAGCTGAGGCGAGAAGCCGACCTGCACCTGTTTGTCGCTCGGCACCGTTCCGGTCTTGAAGTCGAGGATGGCATAGCGGTCATCGGTGCATTGCTCGATGCGATCCGCGCGGGCGCGCAGTGTGAAGGCGCGCTCGTTGTCGAGCGGGATTCGTACCCTGCCGCTCACCTCCGCGATGATCGATGCGGCGCGGGCGCGGCGCCCTGCATCCCAGGCCGCAAACCAGTGAGCGATGCGTACCAGGCGCGGCCACCAGAAGGCGCGCGCTTCGGGGAAATCCTCAAGGGCGATGAAATGCCGCTCTGCTATTCTCAGAAGCACTTCGGCGGCGTTCTCCGGCAGCGCGTCGCGAAATTGCGTGCTGAAGTCGCCGAGCATGGCGTGCAAGAGGATGCCGCGATTCGAGGCGCCGGGCTCCAGATCGACCGGATCGAGCACCGGCAGTTCCAGAATATGTTTGGCGTAAATGCTGTAGGGATCGCGCAACCACGTTTCGATCTCGGTGACCGAAAGCGAGGTGGGCCGCGCGGCACGCGGCGGCGTGGGCCGGGGTTTTCCGATGCGGCGTTGCGCGCCGGGCTGATCGAGAGCACGCGCCCAGCGCACGTATTTTTCGCCACGCGCGCGCGCTGCGGCCCATGGTTGCTCGCCCGCGACCGCGGCGAGGCGCTGCACGAACCGCGAGATCACCGTGGGGGCGCCGGCAACGCGCGACGCATAGGCGAGGACCACTTCGGGCGCACCGAGATTTTCAGCAAAGTCGTGCGCGGAAAGCGAGATGCGCCGCTCGGGCGGATCGAGGCCCAGGGTGCGGCGCATGGGCCGGCTCAGCCAGGCATCCGAGCGCGCCTCGGGCGGCCACACGCCTTCGACGAGACCGCCCAGCACGATGCGGTCGGTCCTTTGCAGCCGCGCCTCGAGCGGCCCGTAGATGCGTATTTGCGCATCGAGGGCTTCGGGAATGCGCACCACGCGCTCGGCGATCAGTGACTTGAAGAACTCGGGATAGTCCGCAGGCGCAATTAGCACATCGGCATCCCTTGGCAGCGCTGCGATCTCCTCAAATACTTGCGCCAGCTGCACTCCATCGTGCCGGGCAAACGCCCCTGCCGCGCCGGGTACCCGGTCGACTCCCTCCCGCTGCAGGCGGGAGGGAGGAGTAGGGGGCCGTTCGCTGCTCAGCCCCTCGACCAGCTGGTGATGTCGCGCCGCAAGCTCCGTGAGCGGCTGTGGCTCCGGCGGCATCGTCTCCAGCTCTGAAAATGCGCGCTCGAGCCTTTCGACCAATTCAGTCGCCTCGCTCAGCTCCCACTCGCTCAGCCGCGCTCGCGGATCGGACGGATGCACATCAGACGCCTCTCCTCTGCGGACTTTGGCAAGCTCGTCGCGGAAAGCCGCCAGCGCATGCGCCAGGTTTGCGCTGCCCGGCCGCGGTCGCGGCCCGCGCAGCACCGCTTTCTCGAGCGCAGCGATTGCGCGCGCTGTCGCAATACGCATCAGAGGATGTTTCACAAATGCAAGCAGCGTGACGGGAGCAAGCCCGAGGAGCGCCGCTTCGGCGGCAAGCGATGCAAATGAGCCTGCGGGTGTATTGACGAGCGGCTCCCCGCCCGAATCATCGGCGTGCAGATTCCAGCGCGCGAGCGCCGCACAGACACGGCGCGCCAATCCACGATCCGGCGTCACCAGCGCGGCCGTTTTGTTTTCCTCCACTGCCTCGCGCAGCGCAATCGCGATGGCGAGCGCCTCCTCCTCCGCATGCGCCGCCTCGATCACGCTGATGGTTTCGATCGCCTCCTGCGGCAGCGAGAGTGCTTGCCAGCGATGTGTTCCGGCTGCCGGTCGCATCGCTTCCGATATGAGCCGCGCCCGCGACGCTGCTTGTGTTTTGCCAATCTCAATGACCTGCGCGCGTGTAATTCCTAACCGCCGCAGCAGTGCATGCATGGCAAACTGCGGATGGGAAACGGCTCCCGGACTTTCATCCTCCCACGTAAAGCTAAGTTGCGCTGAAACACTGCCCCGCGCTCCATCCTCCCCCGCGAAGCGCGAATCACGGAGCGGGGGAGGGGGAGCGCGTGAAGCGTGGTGGAGGGGGCTGCGCACTTCGCCACCCGCAATCATCCCCCACGCCTCCTCATCGAGCTCCTTGTCCAGTCCCGGGAGCACCACCGCGCCATTCGGCAACTTCGCAATGGTCGCAAGCAGCTCCGCCGTCGCCGGCATGGACCCGGTCGACCCCGCGGCTATCACCGGCCCCGCTCTCCCCGACGCGAGCCGTGCCGCCTCCGAGCGCAGGAGTGCATCGCGCCGTGCGGCCGGCTCGATCACACCGCGCTCTTTCAGAATCTCCGGCCACGCAAGGCGCGCGATCTTCAAAAAATCGAGCGTGAGCTGCCAATAGCGGTCGAACTCGTCCGGCACGAGCTTGTCTAAACGCTCCCAGGGCACGGTGCGCGTCACCATGTCGTCCATGAGCCGCGCCAGGTCGTCGGCGAGCGCGAGCGCCGCGAGCGGGGTCCTCGGGACGAGCGCCGCTTCCTCGGCACCCGGGGGCGCAATGCCGCTCGCCCATTTGAGCACGAGCTGCGCGAGTAGAAGCCGCCGCTCGAGCGGCGCAAGCGCAGGCTGCAGCTCGAGCGCGGGCGCGGCGAGCTCTCCGGTTGCCGCCTGCGCAAAGACGATCTCGTCCTCGTCTATGTCGCCGAGCGCGACAATGCGCGGCAGGATCGCGGCATCTGTCTCGATTTCATTAAGAAAGAAATCGCGCGCGCGCCGGCACGCCCGCCGCGTCGGCAGGTAGATCGTCGCAGCGCCGAGCGCGAGCGGATCGCCCATCGCCGGGAAACCCCGCACGAGCTCTCCCGCCATGAGCGCCCGGATAAGCGTCGGCAGAAATGGCGCAGCCGCCGGTATGCTGAACACCCGCAGATTCGGCATGCGGAATTATATTGGTGTGCTCCGGAAAGATCAGGCGTAGGAATGCACAACCCGCAGAAAAAAGCCTTGCAACCGTCTCAGAAATTTCTGTCGTACCTCAGGTAGCTGCTTCTCATCGGGTCGCGCTGCGCGGATCGGCATTCCTCGCCTGTGTGGTGGGAGGGTCATCCCCGCCTGGGGCGAGAGCAAGCAGCGCGGCTTCGGCGGCGCGGACCGCTTCGGGGGTGCCGACATGCATCCATGTGCCGTCGAGTGGCACGCCGAAGAGGCGCCCCGCTTGTGCTGCCCGATCAAACAGCGGGGACATTGAGGACGGGCCCGGCGGCACGCCGGCAAAGAATGCGCGCGTCAGAATGGCGGCACCGGCATAGACGAAAGGCACGCTGTCGCGCGTACCGCGCCGCGCGAGCCGACCGTCCGCGTCCATCGAGAAATCGCCCGCGCCCCTGTAGCCGATGCTGGTATCCTGCGAGGCGAGGAGTAGCAGCGCATCCATGCGCGCGCGGTCAAAGGCTTCCGCGAGGCGCGCGAGATTGGGGCTTTCGCCGTCGATCCAGATCGTGTCCGAATTTACGTGAAAGAATGGCGCATCGCCCAAAAGGGGCATCGCCTTGATCACGCCGCCGCCGGTGCCGAGGAGCTCGGCGCGTTCGTCGGAGATGATGATGCGCGGGCGCTCGCGCGCGGCGAGATGCCGCTCGATCTGATCGGCGAGGTAATGCACGTTCACCACCGCGCGCTCGACGCGTTGCGCAGCTAGCCGATCGAGCACGTAATCGAGCAGCGCCTTGCCGCCGACCTGCACGAGCGGCTTGGGCAACGAGCCGTTGTTGAAGGGCCGCATGCGGGTGCCGAGGCCGGCGGCGAGCACCATGGCGGATGTGGGTGACGTGGGCATGAGACAGTTATATCCCGGAGAACTAATTGCCTCTAAATGCTGCTCACGGCGGGCACGTGGGCAATATACCACGCATTGAGCGCCTCGAGCGCCGGGTGGCCCAGCCCCCGCTGCAGATAACCCCACACCCGTGGCAGGTGGCGCAGATAGTGAGGCTTGCCGTCGCGCATATCGAGCCGCGCGAAGATGCCGAGGATCTTGCTGGCGCGCTGGGCGGCAAGCGTCGCATACATCCTGATAAAGGCAGTGGTGTCGA
>Ga0134128_10008160_pt1 | contig 12606 bp, 12 predicted proteins | sample KB31754_FD_96462 | JGI IMG/M metagenome (GOLD analysis project Ga0134128, IMG submission 96462) | Terrestrial soil microbial communities with excess Nitrogen fertilizer from Kellogg Biological Station, Michigan, USA - KB3-175-4 | ecosystem: Environmental > Terrestrial > Soil > Unclassified ...
GGCTGCTTCCGGATCGAGAGCCTCGATGGCCAACTCATCCCACCGCACGAGACGCCGATGGCGCGCGCCGTGTTGCAAGGCGAGAGCGCCGCGGGTGCCGAGGCGGTGATCCAGAATCCCGACGGCAAGCGCTGGGTCGCCCGCCTCAATGTGCGGCCGCTGCGCGAGCCGAGCGGCGCCGTCATCGGCGCGATCAGCTGCTTTCAGGACGTCACGCAAGAGCACGACATGCGCAAGGCGGCGCGGCGCCAGCAGCGCACCTTCGATCTCGCGATGGTCGCCTCGAAGATGGGGACGTGGCGCTACACCATCGCCGACAACATCTGCGTTTATGACGAGAACGCCCAGCAGCTTTATGGCCTGACGGAAGCCCACTTTCTGCATGACGAGGCGGGCGTCACAGAGAAATTCCATCCCGACGATATGGCGCTGATGTGGAGCCGCGTCGCCAAGGCTCTCGATCCCAAGGGCGACGGCCGCTACGAGGTCGAGTATCGCGTGAAGCAGCGCGACGGCAGCTGGCGCTGGCTGAGCGCCTGGGGGTTGGTCGAGTTCGAAGGCCAGGGGCCCGAGCGCAAGCCGGTCGCGATCGCCGGGGCGAGCCGCGATCTGACCGAGCTGAAAAACGCCGAGCAGCAGCAGCGCCTGCTGGTGAACGAGCTCAACCATCGCGTCAAGAACACCTTGGCGACGATTCAATCGATCGCCTTCCAAACGCTGCGCGGCGCAAGCGATCTGCCCGCGGCGCGCGCGGCGCTCGACGGCCGGATCATCTCGCTGGCGCGCGCCCACGATCTCTTGACCGAGCGCAGCTGGTCGGGCGCCGATCTGCGCGATGTAATCGTGCGGGCGATGGAGCCGTTTGCGGCCGGCCAGATCGAGCTCTCGGGGCCGTCCTTGGAGATTTCGCCCAAACATGCGCTCGCGCTCTCTTTGGCGCTGCACGAGCTCGCGACCAACGCCGCCAAATACGGCGCGCTCTCGATCGCAAGCGGCCGGGTTCGGCTCGGCTGGTCCGCGGTGGCGCGGGTCATGCGGCTGAGCTGGCGCGAAAGCGGCGGCCCGCCCGTCAAGCCGCCGACGCGGCGCGGCTTCGGCAGCCGCATCCTCAACGACGGTCTCTTTCGCAACCTGAATGGCGAGGCGCGGCTCGACTACGCGCGGGACGGCGTCAAGTGCGAGATTTCCGCGGCGCTTTGACGCCGTCGACGCGGTGCGCCGCTAAGCCGGTTTGAGCGCGGCTGCCAGCGCCTGCGAGAGCTCATGCAGGTGGAACGGCTTGGCGACGACCGGCGCGTCGTGGTAAGCCGCCGGAACGCCTGATCGGCCGTATCCGGTCGAGAGGACAAAGGGCACGCGCATGTCGCGCAGCTTTTGCGCGACATCGATGCTGAGCGCGCCGTTGAGATTGACGTCGAGAATGGCGATATCGAACGGCGCGCTCGCGATTTTCGCGAGCGCCTGCTCGATGGTCGATGCCGTGCCGACGACGACGCATCCCATCATCTCGAGCATATCCTCGAGCAGCATGGTCACGAGCGCTTCGTCCTCGACGACAAAGACGCGGACATTGTCGAGCGAGCCTGCGGTCATGTTGCATTCAACGCGGTCGGGGCCGAATTGTTCAATGAGGAAATGTCAGCGCAGACGACGAGCACTTAGCCACTCGCGCGGTCGTTGCGCCGCAACTATGCTCGGCCAAACCGGCGGACAGGTCGGCCGTCTGTCGAAAAAATTGGCTGACGACCGGGTCTCTGGTACCCTTGGTCATCGTCATAGCTTGGTACCGGCAAAGTCACTTCAACAAAGGGGAGGGTCTACGATGAGCGTATCGATTCATCCTGCGGTTGACGGCGGTCTCAAGCCGGCTGCCAGCGGCTTTTCGGGCGGCACGCTCGTGTGCAGATGCTCGGCCGATCCGGTCAAAGTCGAGATCAAAGGTCAGGTCGCGCACAATCACGCGTGCGGATGCACGAAATGTTGGAAGCCGGCCGGGGCACAATTTTCGGTCGTCGCCGTCGTGCCGCGCGCCAACGTTGAGGTCGTCGCGAACGGCAACAAGCTCTCCGTCGTGGACGAGGCGGCGGTTATCCGCCGGCATGCGTGCCGCGCCTGCGGCACGCATATGTTCGGGCGGATCGAGAAGAAGGAACACCCCTTCTTCGGTCTCGACTTCATCCATCCCGAGCTGTTTCAGCAATCCGGCTGGGCGCCACCCGAGTTCGCCGCGTTTGTCTCGTCGATTATCGAAGCGGGCGCGGATCCGAAGAACCAGGGCGCCGTCAGGGCGCGTCTCAAGGAGATTGGCCTCGAGCCCTATGACTGTCTGTCGCCGGCTTTGATGGACTTTATCGCCACGCATCTGGCGAAAGCGTCCGGCGCGCTGCGCGCCTAGGTGGCCAAACGCTGAGGTGAGGAGGGCGCAGCCTGGGTCGGATCGCGTCGTCCTTTGAAACGCGAACCGGGGCCGCCTATAAGTGCCGGGTAAGCATGTTTGGGGGCTTTGATGAAGCGCCTCGCCCTTTGCTTGGTTTTGATAATCGCTGTTGCGCAACAAGCGGGCGCGAAAACCATTACCTGTGACTGGCAGGTTGTGGCGGGCTGGTACCGCAATTTCTGTTTTACGGCCCCCGAGCACGGCCTTCCGCGTGCCGGCATGCGCGTCGAGGATCTGACGCCAACGCCCGAGATCGTGCAGCTGGTCGCGCGTACCGTGCGCGGCAGCGCGATCGATCCCGGCCTCGTGCTTGCGGTCATCGCCGCGGAGTCCGCCTTCGATCGCCAAGCCGTCTCGCGCAAGAACGCCGTCGGGCTGATGCAGCTCATGCCCGAGACGGCGGCGCGTTTCGGCGTGCGGCATCCGTTCGATGCCGAAGAAAATGTCCGCGCCGGCGCGTCCTATCTGCAGCTCCTCCTCCAGAAATACCGCGACCTCAAGCTCGCCCTCGCCGCGTATAACGCCGGCGAAGGACCGGTCCTCTCCTACGGCGCCGTGCCGCCCTATCAGGAGACGACGGAATACGTCGCCCGCGTGCTGCGCCTCTATGAGCGCTACAAGAATATCGCTTTCGATCGCGGCGAACCGGCCAACGCCGTCGCCGCCGCAACCGTGAGACCGGCAGCGGCTCCCACGAGAGCGAAGAACATTGAAGTCGCCGGCGCCGCCGCGCCAGCCAAAGCGAAGGATAGCCGCAGCTGCAGCCTCATCTGCCGCGGCAATATGCTCGCCGCCCGCCTCGATGATGCCGCCGGGCGCATGCCGGCGTCGCCGCGCCAGCCAGACGCCGCTGGGTCAGGATCGCTCGCGAGCGCGCGCGCGAACTGAGTCTGTTTCGCTGTTAGCCAATGCACGCTTAGCCGGGGTACTCCGCTGAGACGTCACTCCGGCAATCCGGCTTTGCGCAAGCCTTCGGCGTAGACGGATTTTTGCTCGGGCCGCTGGAAGGGCGTTATGCGCAGCGATTTGCTCACGGTGATGTCAGGATCGACCGATTGCGCCAATGCAATCGCCTCCTTGGCATCTTGCGGCCTTCCCAACAGCCCGCTGGCGGCAATCTTGAGGCGAAGCGCCAGGAGGAAGTTAGAGCGCTGCCGATAGGCTTGATCCGCCCAGTCGAGCGCCTGCTCATACCTTCCCTCGACGAAATGACCGAGAGCCATGCCGGTTTTGAACGTGAAGCTTTCTGGATCGAGCGGGCTCAAGCGCGTCGCGCGCATCAGACTCTCGACCGCTTTGTCGCCGTTCCCACTGAAGCCCTGCATCATGCCAAGGCTGGCCCAAGCGAGCGCCCAATTCGAGTTGTGAGCCAAGCCGCGCTCGATGAGATCGATCGCGCGATCCATCCGTCCCCCGAAATACGGCAGCGACGTCCCAGCCAACACCAATGCTTCGGGATCATCTGAACCGAGCTCAATCGCCTTTTGCACGAACTCCGACGCGGAGATGAGTTCTTCGTTCGAATCCTGAGCCCATCCATGCGTGCGGCGCCGCAGGCAGCAGAAGGCGGCCCAGCCATAGGCCGCCGCAAAGCCTCGATCGAGCTCAATGGCCTTCCGGCACAGCGCCAGCGCCTCGTCGGTACTCGCGCGCGTCGAGCGATGGAAAGCGGCAATCGCGCGCAGGTAAAAGTCGTAAGCGGTCATCGAAGCGGTCGGCTTGACCTGCACCCGCTGCGCTTCCACCACCTTCAACGCCGGGTCGATCGCGCCGACGACGCTCGCGGTCACCCGATCTTGCAGGTCGAAGACATCGTCGAGCCCACCCTCGAAGCGATCGGCCCAAATATGCGCCCCGTTCGTAGCATCGACGAGCTGGCCGGCGATGCGGATGCGATTGCCTGCTTTGCGAACGCTGCCTTCGAGAACGTAACGCACGCCGAGTTCGCGACCGACATCGCGAATGTCGGGCGACTTCCCCTTGTAGGCAAAGCTGGAATTGCGGGCGATGACGAAGAGCCACTTAACGCGCGAGAGCGCGGTGATGATTTCCTCGACGACGCCATCGGCGAAATATTCCTGCTCCGCGTCGCCGCTCATATTCTGGAACGGCAGCACCGCGATCGAGGGCTTGTCGGGCAAAGCCAAGGGCGCGGTGGCGGTCGCACCAGATGCAGCGGCGGACAGTGTGGCCGATGCGAGACCCGCGCCCGCTCGGCCGCGTCGCATTACAATGAGGCTCGATGCGACGATGACGAAGCCCAGCGCGGCGAAGGAGAAGCGCGCGACAAGAGGGGAAGTGACGGCCGCCCAATCGCTCGGCAGGAGCGTCGAAGCCGCACGAGCGATATTCGCCATCCAATCTTCGGGCGAGACGCCGCTCGCGGCGATGATAGCGCCGCCGATGACCCAGCCAATGATATGGCCGGGCACGGCCTCCACCACATGATGCCGGAGCCATCGGCTCATCCGTGGGTTCTCCCTGGAAGCACTCTAGCGGAAAAGCGCACTTGGCCAGAAATCGTCGGCTGCCGTGGTTGGGTCGGCATTAGGGGCAGGGCGCAAAAATTCTGAAATGCAGGGCAGGGTAGTGCACCGAGCGGCGCCGCGGTTATGATCCTCTGAAACGGGAGGGGCGCTCGCCATGGGCATGAACATCGCCGAGAAGATCTTGAGCCGCGCCGCCGGCACGCCGGTGAAGCCGGGCGACATCGCCGTCGTCGAGGTCGATGTCTGCGTCTTGACCGACATGAATTTCCTGCCGGCGAGCTGGCGCGAGGTGCTCAAGATGCGCGATCCCGAGCGCGTCGTCGTCGCGCTCGATCATCTCGTGCCCGCCAATGAGCCGCTCTCGGCGCAGGCACACGCGAAGGCGCGTGAGTTCACCCAGCGCTTCGGCATCAAGCGCTTCCACGATGTCGGACGCGAGCAGGGCATCAGCCACGTCGTCGTCGCCGACAATGCCTATGCGCTTCCTGGCACGGTCATGGTCAATCCGGACTCGCATACTTGCGGCGGCGGCTTCCTCAACTGCGCGGCGCGCGGCGTCGGCCTGCCCGAGACGCTCTTTGCCGTCACCACCGGCAAGAGCTGGTTCCGCGTCGGCGAATGCATCCGCTACGAGTTCGAGGGCAAGCTGCGGCCCGGCGTCTCGGCCAAGGATGTGTTCCTCCATATCGCCGGCACACAGGGCGCGCATGTGAACCAGAATGTCGAGTATGGCGGGCCGGGCCTCGCCAATCTTTCGCTCAACGCGCGCCGCACGCTCGCGGTCATGAGCACGGAGCTGTCGTCCGAATTCGCGATCTTCGAGCCCGACCAGCCGATGCTCGATTATGTCCGCGCGCGCAACAAGGCAGACTTCACGCCGGTCTATCCCGATGCGGATGCGACCTACAAGGAAAAGCGCCGCATCGCGCTCGATACGATCGAGCCGCTGGTCGCCCTGCCGGATTCGATGGTCAACAACTCGGTGAAAGTCGGCGCGGTCGTCGGCGAGAAGATCAACCAAGCCTTCATCGGCAGCTGCGCCAACGGCACGCTCGATGATTTCGCCGTCGCCGCCAAGGTGCTGGCGGGACGCCGCGTCGCGCCAGGCGTGCGCCTCATCGTGACGCCGGGCTCGCAGGCGATCTATCGCGACGCGCTCGCCGCGGGCTATGTCGCGATTTTGTCGGAGGCGGGCGCGGTCGTGACCAACGCCACCTGCGGCGCCTGCGTCGGCGGCCATATGGGCGTGCTCGGGCCGGGCGAGGTATGCATCACCGCGAGCACGCGCAATTTCAAGGGCCGCATGGGCGATCCCGCGGCGCGCATCTACATGGCCTCGCCGGCGACGGTCGCGGCCTCCGCCATCGCCGGCCGCATCGCCAGCGCCGCCGAATTCTTCGCGGGAGATCTCGCATGAGCGTCATCGCCGGCAAGGTGTGGAAGTTCGGCGACGACATCAACACCGATCTGATGCTGCCGGGCGCGGTGATGGCGAAGCCCGAGGCCGAGCAGATGCGCGCCGTCTTCGCCGCCAACCGCCCCGGCTGGGTCGACGAGATGAAGAAGGGCGACGTCATCATCGGCGGCCGCAATTACGGCATGGGCTCGAACCGCCCGGCGTCGCGCTCGCTGCGCAATATCGGCATCGGCTTCCTGCTCGCCGAATCGATCAACGGGTTGTTCTTCCGCAACAGTGTCAATTTCGGCTTCCTCGCGCTCGAATGCCCCGGCTGCGCGCGCGCGTTCGAGGAAGGCGATGTGGCCGAGCTCGATCTCGGCGCTTGGACCGCGCGCAACCAGCGGAGCGGCACGGTCCTGAAGCCACTGCCCGTGCCGGAGCGGCTGATGACCTTGATGACCGGCGGCGGCATCTATCCGGCGATGGAGCGCGAGGGCTTGATCGCCCCGCGCGCGCCGCGCTCAGACGCGATAACAAAGATCCGGACGGGCGCTTTGAGCCGGTCGGCGATTACGAAAACGTGAGCGGCCGAGGCGCCATCCTCGCTTATCCTTCCGTCGCGGTCTCGCATTGCTTATGGTGATTGCGGCTGGAGAGGGGGCCAACATGACGCGGTTTCGCACGCTTCTCTTGACAATCGGTCTTGTCCTTGCGCTTTTGAGTGGCATGGCTCAGGCGCAATCGAACGCACCGGCCGCGGCCGGTAAACCGCCGCTCACCCTGCAAATGCCGGCGTTGCCCGACCCGGTCCGCGTGACGCTCGATCCCGCGACCACGGCTTTGCTGGTGCTCGACTATGTCGAGCCGATCTGCGCCCGCGAGCCGAAATGCAAAGATGAGATGCTGCCGAAGATGACGCCGTTCATGGCGCGGATCCGCAAGACCGGCATGGTCGTCGCCTATGGCACGCGCGAGCCGAATAAGTCGTTGTGGCTGCCGGAAGTCGCGCCAAAGTCGGGGGACATCGAGGTCGTGAGCACGGCGCAGGACCGGTTCTATAAGACGAACCTCGACGAGGCGCTGAAGGCGAAGGGCATCAAGACGATCATCATGGCCGGCTGGAAGGTCAGCGGCTCGATCACCTACTCGTCCGTCGGCGCGACGATACGCGGCTACACCGTCGTCGTGCCGATGGATACGACGGCGGCGACGACCGATTACGAGACGACGATCGGCTTCTACCAGATCCTCAACCAATCCAACGGCAACCTGAAGAACGAGCCGTTGAAGCCGAGCGCGCCGACGCTCACCCGTACGGACCTGATCGAGTTCAAATAAAGGTCCGCCGGCTCACATCTCAGTTTCGCTTCGCGAGGTGCCGGGCCGCGTCGCGCGCTTGCTCGATGAAGAGATGCGCGACCGGGTTGAGGGCGCGTTCCTTCAGGGTGACGATGCCGCTTGGCACTTTGGATTTCGGCAGTTCGACCGGCAGAACCTTGATTTGCGGAAAAGCAGAGAAGCGCAAAGCCGAGGCGGGAAAGATCGTCAGATAGCGCCCGGTCTCGAGGAGGCTCATCCGCACATGGGGCGAATCGGTGACGACAATCGTTCGCGGATAGTCGGGCTTGCCGCTGCGGAAAGCGTCCATCGCGACCCATTCGATATTGCTGCCGCGCGGCGGCAGCACCCACCGCTCGTTGGCGAGTTCGGCCAAGGTGATAGTGCGCCGCCGGACCCAGGCACTCTTGGCGCCGGTCGCCACGACGGAGCGATCGTCGAACAGAAACTCGAAGGCCAGACGTTCATCGGCGATGCTGCCGAATTTCCGCGTGACCAAAAGGTCGACATTGCGCTCGCAGAGCTCGCGATAGAGCGTTTCGACATAGCCGGTCGTGAGCGTAAAGGTGACGGCCGGATGACGCTGGGACAGCCGATCCACAACCGCCGCCACGAAGCTCGACGCGAGAAGCGGCGTCGATCCGATCCGCACCTCGCCCGCGGTCGGATCGGCGAGGAACTCGATCTTCTTCACCGCCTGCCGCAGGCCGTCGAAAACAATGGTGCCGCCCTCGAGGAGCGCACGACCATACGCCGTCGGCTCAACACCCCGCCGGTGGCGCTCGAGCAGGCGCACGCCCAGCGCATGTTCCAGCTCGGCGATCGAGCGCGAAATATTCGGCTGCCCTGTGTTGAGCCGCTCGGCCGCTTTTATCATGCTGCCGGCCTGAACCACCGTCAGCAGGACGTGCAGGTTCTGCAGCTTGAGGCGACGCTCAATGCGGTCGCTCGATTCCATGCGCGTTATATATCGTTATTGATATAGGAATATCATCTAATAACATTATACAGATATCGCAGACAAAGCTATCCCTGCGCGAGGTCTCGCCAGCTCGTCGCGATCCTGGGAAACGCGGGGCAAAGCAGGAAAGGCTCGCCATGGCCAACATTCTGACGAAGGCTGCACGTTCTCTGCTTTGGGCCGTGGCCGCCTTGACCCTTGCGCCGCTCGGCGCCGGCGCCGAGCCGATCAAACTGGGTCTCAGCAAGACCTTCACCGGGGCTGCCGTTTTCATTGCGCAGGAGCGCGGCTATTTCGCTGCCGAAGGCGTTCCCGCGGAGCTGGTCTTTTTCGATTCCGCAGAGCCGGTCGCCGTCGCGGTCGCATCGCGGGCGATTGATTTCGGTGTCGCGCCCTTCACCGGTGGCTTCTACAACCTGGCCAGCCATGATGCGCTGAGGGTCATCGCCGGCGGCGCGCGCGAAGCGCCGGGTTTCCATTATTTCGCCTATATCGCCTCGAAACAGGCCTACGCCGGAGGCTTGATCTCTTTGAAGGATCTCGCCGGGCATGCCGTCGCCACCACTCAATTCGGCTCGTCGGGCCACTACGCCTTGGCGCTGCTCATCGAGAAATACGGTCTTAATGCGAACAACTTTCGCATCGTGCCATTGCAGACGCTGACGAATATTCGCTCGGCGATCGGCGGCGGGCAGGTCGACGCGGCGGTCACCAATGGGGCGTCCGCGCTGCGGGTGATCGAGCGCGGCGACGCCAAGCTGCTCGGCTGGGTTGGCGACGAGACGCCGTGGCAGGTCGCGGCCGCGTTCACCGCGACCGCGACGGCCAAAGCTCGGCGCGCGACGGTCGAGCGCGTCCTGCGCGCCTACCGCAAAGCGGTGGGTGATTATTGCGAGGCGTTCATCGCCGCGGACGGGACGCGGCGCAATGGCCCGACCGCGCCGCAAATCGAGGCGATCATTGCCAAATATGCGGAACAGCCGGTGGAGGAAGTCGACATCGGCATCCCCTATTTCGATTGTGCGGCGCGGCTCGATGTCGATGACGTGCTGCACCAGATCGCCTGGTACAAGGCGAATGGGATGGTCAAAGCCCCGGTGAATGGCGAGCAACTCGTCGACAAGCGCTATGTCGTCGCGCTGCCCAAGCCGGCGACGGCGCTTGCCGGCAGCCATTGAAGCTGCGGCGCGAAAGCGAAACAGCGCGCGGTGACTCCTTGCTTAGGATGTGCGTGCTGCTTGGCTTACGCCACGCAGCCGATTTTGGCGCGTTCGCCGGAATGTCGGAACTCAGACAGAACTCGGGCGTTTGGATCGCGGAGTGCTGCCATGACCGACGACACCGCCATTGCCGAGCTGACGCTTCAAGCGGCCAGCCACCGTCAGCGGGCCCTGCAATCCCGCCTCCTGGCGGAAGAAATCAATGACGCGGTCGCGCACCATCAGCTCCTCGAATTCGCCGCCGAGCTCGAGCGTCAAGCGGACGACTTGGAGGTCGAGGCCGCCGTGCTGAAGGAGATGAAAGAGGAGGACACGCGCGCCGCCTGAGGCCACGCGCGCTTATCACCCTTCGAAAAGAGGGCGAGACATGTCACTGCTCGATCGTTTTATCGAATGCTGCGAGCGCGAACGCGTCGGTCTGCAGCACGAATTGATCCGCCTCCGCTCCACCGGCAACTCGCGCGACGTTGAACGGCTCGAGCAGAGCATCGCGGAGCTCGACAGCATCATCGCGAGCCCGTTCCGCCCATAGCGCGCTAAGGCCGGGCGTCTGTGCGCGGACCCTAGCGGTTCGGCAATTGGTTTTGCACGTCGGCGCTGCTGCGGTTCTGGCGCGCCACTTCCGACCGCACGCGGGTCATGGTTTCATTGACGTCGTTGACGAGCTTCTCGGTGTCGATCGCGCTCAGCTTTCCGTGACGCTTCAGGATGCGGCCGTCGATCACGACGGTGTCGACATTCGCCGGTTGCGCCGATTGCACGACCATATGCGCCGCATCGGTCATCGGCGCCATGTTGAGGTCGCGCGTGCGGAGGAGGATGAGGTCGGCGCGCTTGCCCGGCTTCAGCGAGCCGGCGCGATCGGCGATGCCGAGCGCGCGCGCGCCGTCGATCGTCGCCATTTCAAGGACGCGCCGCACCGGCAGCGCAAATTCGCTCGGCCTCAGCCCGTCGCCGATATTCTGCATCGCTTTCATGATCGCAAACATGTCGCAATTACCGCAGAGCAAGGCGGTATCGACCGAGAGGCTCACCGGGACGCCGGCCGCCAGCATCCGGAGGATCGGCGTAATACCGAAGCCGGTGCGCAACTCGGTGAAGGGGCTGAGGCTGAGGAACGTATTGGTCTTCGCCAGCCGGTCGAAATCCTCGTCGCTGTCGTTGGTGTCGTGGACGAGCAGCACGTCGGAGCCGAGCAGCCCGGCCTTGTCGAGCGCCTGGATGCCGTGCTTCTCCTGAAACGCTTTTTCGCTCGTTCCCATATGCGTGGTGATGCGAGCGCCGAGCTTGCGCGCCGTCTCCCATTCTTTCTGGCAGATGTCGATCGTGTTGTTCTCGGGGCCGCGCGAGGCGATGCCGAGCGTCACCAGCCCCTCGAGCCGCGGAATCCATTCGCGCTGCACCCGCGCCACGTCGTCGAGCGGCAAGGTCTGGTTCTGTCCGGTCTTGCGCGAATAGCCGTAGGAGAATAGCGCCCGGCCGCCGAAATCCTTATGCGCCTGCAGCTCGGCATCGGCATATTCCGGGCCCAGCAAATTGTGCGACCAGTTGTTGACGGTGGTGAGGCCGCCATTGATCGCCTCGGCGAGGCCGATGCGCACGCCGCGCGCATTGTCTTCCGCCGTGAACACCGCGCCGAGGACACGGCTTTCGGGAAAATAGCCGGTCTTCTCGTCATCGCCGGCCATGTTGCGCGCGGCGGTGCCCCACATGTGCCAATGCGTCTCGATGAGGCCGGGCATGCAGATCATCGCCTTGCCGTCGATGACCTGCGCGCCCGGTGCGGCGAGCGCGCGCCCGACCGCGACGATCGCGCCGTTCTTCACGTGGACATCGCCGTTCGGAATCTCGCCGAGCTCGGGATCCATCGTCAGCACATAAGCGCCGCGGACGACGAACTCGCCGCGTCGCGGCAAGCCGCGCGCCGGCCGCGCCGCCGCCGGCGCGGTCGCGGCGGGAGCGAGATCGCTGCCGAGGAGCGATGAGCCGATCGCCGTGCCGGCCAGCAGCAGCCGCCGCCGCGTGAGCTTTGTGAAATCGAACCGCATGGTTGCGCTCTCCTGTTCTTACGGAACCAAAACGATCTTGCCCGTCGTGCCGCGGGTCTCGAGGGCGCGATGCGCCTCGGCCGCTTGCGCCAGCTTGTAGGTGCCGCCGAGCTGCAGACGCAGCCGGCCGTCGCGGACATAGCTTCCCAGTTCGGCCAAGAGCTTGGCGGCGAAGGCGCCGCGGTCGCGCGACTGGCCGGCGATGAAACCGCTGAGGAAGAATCCGGTGACGGTCTGGTTCTGTCCGAACAGCCGCTGCACGTTGAGATTCATCGGCTGCCGGCTGGCATTGCCGTAACCGACCATCCGGCCGAGCGGCGCAAGGCAATCGAGCGCCTCTTCGAAGACGGCGCCGCCGGTCATCTCGAGGATGATATCGACGGGCTTGCCGCCATTCTTCGCTTTGACCGCGGCGGCCCAGCCGGGCTGCGAATAATCGACAGCCGCATCGGCGCCGAGGCTCATCACGAGATCGCGTTTGGCCGGCGTGCTGGCCGCGCCGATCACGCGGCCCGCGCCATAGATTTTCGCAAGCTGCACCGCGAGCACGCCGACACCGCCGGCCGCGCCTTCGATGAGCACGCTTTCGCCGGCTTGCAGCCGGGCGCTGCCTTTAAGGATCAGCGCGGCAGTGAGACCTTGGATGATGAGCGACAGCGCTTCGGCCGGCTTGACGCCGGGCGGCACAGGCAAGAGATCGGCGGTGTCGGCAAC
>Ga0134128_10008161_pt1 | contig 12605 bp, 8 predicted proteins | sample KB31754_FD_96462 | JGI IMG/M metagenome (GOLD analysis project Ga0134128, IMG submission 96462) | Terrestrial soil microbial communities with excess Nitrogen fertilizer from Kellogg Biological Station, Michigan, USA - KB3-175-4 | ecosystem: Environmental > Terrestrial > Soil > Unclassified ...
CCCCGCAGCTACCGAGTCCGTCTCCGGCAGCACGTGGAACGCCAGCTTCGCGGAGAGCGGCCGCAACGTGGTCGTCACCCCGCAGAACTGGAACGCGAATCTCGCCGCGAGCAGCGGCAACACGGTCAGCTTCGGGTTCGTCGGCAACCAGAGCGGCGCCAACCCGCCGCCTGCCTCCTTCACCCTCAACGGCGCTGTCTGCACGACCACCTATCTGTCCTGATATACAGCTTGGATCCGTGAGAGTCTGCCGGGAGGCGTGCACGCGCCTCCCGGCCGGCCTGTTGAGAAAGCGAAGGTGGGTGACCGTGGCGGACGACCGTTCGGCAGCGCGCGCGGCGGGAGCGGACGAGCCGGACGCCGGCGCGCCGGCGGGTCCGGTGACCATCGCGTACATCGCCGAATCGGCCGGAGTCTCGGCTCCCACCGTGTCCAAAGTGCTCAACGGGAAGAAGGGCGTGTCCGACGAGACCCGAGCCCGCATCGAGGAGCTGATCAACCGATACGGATACCGCAAGCCACCGAACCGCAGCAACGTCCTCGAACTCGTATTCCGCGAACTGCGCAGCATGTGGGCGGTGGAAATCATCCGCGGCGTGGAGCAGGTCGCCCGCAGGAACCGGGTCGGCGTGATGATCTCCGCGTTCGGCCTGCACGACTCGACCGGCACGCTGATCCATGACACGCTCGCGCGGCGCCCGCAGTGCGTGCTCTCGGTTTCGCAACTGTCCGACGCGGAGCGCGAGCAACTTCGGGCCAAGGGCATCCCCTTCGTCGTGTTCGACCCGACCTCGGAGCTACCCGACGACGTTCCCTTCGTCGGCGCGACCAATTGGCGCGGAGGCCGCTGCGCCGTGCAGCATCTGGTCGGTCTCGGACACCGCCGCATCGCCATGATCAGCGGGCCGCAGGACGTGCTGTGCTGCCGGGCACGACAGGCCGGCTACGAGACCGCCATGAAGGCGGCCGGACTGCCGGTAGCACCTGACCACATCGTCACCGCGCAGCTCACCCGCGAGGACGGCTGCGCCGCGGCGCGCGGCCTACTGGCCCGTCCCGAGCGGCCCACGGCGATCTTCGCATCCAACGACCTGCAGGCGCTCGGGGTCTACCAGGCCGCTCGGGAAGCCGGGCTGCGTATACCCGGGGACCTGAGCGTCGTCGGGTTCGACGATCTGCCGGTGGTCGCCTGGGCGGACCCGCCGTTGACCACGGTTCACCAGCCGCTGACCGAGATGGCGGCCGCGGCCACCGAACTGGCCCTCGCCCTCGGCCACGGCGAAGCTCCGCCGCAGATCGGCATGGAGATCGCCACCACGCTGACCATCCGCGAAAGCACGGCTCCGCCTAAGGACTGACGGCCGCCGGCGGACTCTTCCCGCATGCCGGGCTCGATAGTACGGTCGCCCGCGACAGTTCGTGATCTAGGCGCCGGAGGCATTCCGTGCCGTCGCCCAGTGCCGGCCGCTTCTCCGCGATTCCGAGGAACCATTCCGGCCTTGCGACGCTGACTGTTGAGGCCGAAGCGTCGACCAACACGCTCAGCAGGGCGCGACAGTGTGCGGATGCCGTATGGCCGTCACCTGGCCGGCACCAATCCGTGTGCGGCCAATTCCCGGAAAACCAGGCCCGCCATGACGGTGGCGCCATATTCGCTGAAGTGCGAGGCGTCCTTGACTCCGTCGTGCGCGACGGTGAGGTAGATCGGCCAGGACCCGGCGTCACCGAGTCGTTCGAGTAGCGCCTCGCTGTCGGCCGTCAAGTCGAGCAACGGCACCCGCTGTTCGGCGGCGACGCTGCGCATGACCGCCGGTAGGTCCACGCCGAGGTTGTTGACGATCCGCCCGGTCGGGGTGATTTTGCCGTCCGTGCCGAACAGGTGCCGAACCGGCGGGGTAACGAGCACGGGAACTGCGCCCGTCGTTCGCACCCCATCGACCAGGGTTTGCAGGTTCGCCCGGTAGGTCGCCTCGGATGTGGTTTTGTCGTTGTGAGCGAGCTGGATCAGCACTGTGTCTCGGCGGTGGAGCAGTGGCTGTACGGTCGCGAACAAGCTGGGATCTGCCAGCCAGCTCACCGTGCTCGATCCGGAATCGCCGTAGTTCGCCAGGCTGATGTGGGAGGGAAGGAACTGCGCAAGTTCCTGGCCCCAGCCGCGCTTGGGCCCGTTGAGCCAGTCGGCCGCGGTCGAGTCACTGATAACGAAGATCTGCGGCGCGTGCGGGCGCGCCCTTACTTCGATGTCCGCTAGCGCGGGTGCGGCGCCGCCAATGTAGACCTGAAGGCCGGGCGTTCCTGGACCCTCCTGCCCATCCGGCATGCTCTCCGGGGTGCGTACGTTTACGGTCACCGTGCGTCGCAGGATCTGCCCGGCCGCCGTGTCGATCCTCGGCAGTACAGTGCGCCGGGCCTCGACCTGAACAGTGGTGTCAGCAGCCTGCGTCCTGCTGCCCAATGCCAGCCGGATCTCGTACGTGCCGGGCGGCACGTCGAAAGTACAGATCCAGCCCGGCGCCGCTGCGGCTGGGACACATTGGCTCGGCAGGTGCGGCGCGTCGGCTGCGTTCGCGGGCATCGCGCCAGCCAATGACGCCACGGTGAGCGCGGTACCGGCCAGGGCGGTCGACCTGCGCCGTCGCAGGCTTCGAAGACGAGAGCGAGACCGGTGTTGCGGGCTTTGCGTCACGGTGCCTCCTGTGGTGCGATGCCGGGCAGGGCGATGGTGACGAGGGCGCGCTCAAGAGCGTGTTGTGCGGACGCCCGGATGCATACATGCTCCGCGCTGAATCGATTCAAGCGCGGGGTGGCGGGGATCGTCAACACCACGATCCTGATTCACTGGGGCGAGGTTCAGACAGCAGTAACGGCGCGACTGCAACGTGGTATGGATCACCTCGCACAAGGGAATCGGCCTTGGCTTCCGCACGCTGATCAAGCACAGAGGGCCCCAGATCCGTGAGACCCCGTTCGGATTGGAAGCTGATCCCATGTACAAGAACATCCTTGCCGCGGTCGACGGCACGGCGCACGGCGCGGCGGTGCTGGACGCGGTGGCCTCTCTGGCGAAGCTGAACGGGGCCACGGTCCACGTCATCCACATCCGGCCCCTGCAGGTTCTCGGCGGCTCGTTCGCGCCCAGCGCGGTGGTCTCGCCGGAAGAGGAGGCAGACGGTCAGCGGGTGGTGGACGACGCGCTAGCCCGGCTGCGTGAGGACGGCGTCACCGCCGAGGGAGAGGTCGACGACGGGCTGCGCGCGGAGCTGGCCGACATCCTCGTGCAGCGGGCGCAGGCGCTGGGCAGCGATCTGATCGCGGTCGGACCGGGCCACTACAGCGGTATCTCGGCCCTGCTGCACTCCAGCGTGAGCCGCGGCGTCGCACGGACCGCCGGGGCGTCCGTCTTGCTGGTCCACAGCGAGGTCTAGCGGACAGTCACGGCGATGCGCACGTGGGTCGGCTCCGGCGCGCTCACTCGAGCGCGCCGGAGCTCCACTGCGGACCGTGTTACCAGGTGACGCGCCGCGCCAGCCGCCGCGCGCTGGCTGCGATGTCAGCCGGAGGAGACCCAGTAGCTGTTGACTTGGAAGTTCATGCCGCCGCTTGAGGAAGTGATCTCCCAGCCGAATTGGACGTTGCCCAGGGTGATGTTGCCGATCCAGTGCTCGTTGTTCTCCAGCCATCGCAGCACGCTGAGGATGTCGACGCTGCCGGAGGTGGAGCGGCCGGTGTTGAGGAACGAGTAGACGTTGTTCGAGCCGTTCCAGCCCTTGTACACGTTCCAGTTGAAGCCGCCGACGCTGACGTTGGTGACGTACGAGCCGATGGGTCCGATCGGGCCGGTCTGGTTGAGCCAGAGCATGATCTCGTTGGCGTTGCCCGAGTCCCAGATGTCGTACGCGGTCTCGAAGGCCCCGGAGGACGGCACCGAGACGTTGTAACCGGAGGTGACCCAGCTCAGCGAGTTGATCGGCGTGCCGACCCACTTGCTGACGTTCGGGTAGGACTTGATGCCGCCGGTGTTGGGCTGGTTCGACCACACGCCCCAGTTGCTGTAGGAGTTGGCCCAGATCGTCTGCGGGCCCGCTCCGCTGCCCCAGACGTCGTTGTAGAGGGTGTAGCCTCCGTTGCTCCACGACGCCCACCGGTCGCTGGAACTCCACGTGGCGGCCTGCGCAGGTCCAGCGGCCAGGGCGAGGGTGGCTCCCGCCGCGGCGATCGCGGCGAGCGGGCGGACGATCTTGTGCTTGCGTGCGGTGGTCGCAAGGCTGGGTGTGCGGTGACGCATGTTGGGTGCCCTCTCCGTTGAGGCGGTGCATGTAGAAGCGTGCGTCGAAGCGCTTCGAATCATGAGCCGACAAACGGTAGGCGTCAAGGCGTTCACGACGGGGAAACGGTAAAAGATCCGTCATCGAATGCGGCTGTCGCTTCGACATGGTTCGACTAGCGGCGCAGGTGAGAACATATGAGCGTCGCGGCGGCGGCGAAAATTCGTGCGCCTCTGCGCTTGTTGAAGCGCTTCGACAGTATCAACACGGCCTCGCCGGCCCGTGAAACCGGCTTCGTCTGTCGGAAATTGTTCGTAGCGTCGCAGGGTTCGATTCTGTCGCTTGTCACGGTTCGCGTACCCGCGCCCCTCGCCCGGTCAGAGATTCTTTGCCTCATGCTGCGGCGAACTGGCGCGTGAGAAGTCAACAGTTCTCCCGCTCACCGGTGTCGCCGGCGGCTTGCGGCCTGCTTGACAGGCCGTGGAGGGCCAGGCACCGTCTGCATTCCGAAACACCTCGGAGTCTTTCGCGACTGGGTCGGGGCGCCGGAGTGTTAGCGCTAACAATCGACGAATCATGCTCAACGTGGAGCAGGGAGACGGCATGGAAGTAAGCGCATGGAGCGGTCGCAGGCTCGGCGGTGTCGGGGCCGCCATGGCGGTCATCCTCGGCGCGCTCGTGGGCACCGCGACCTCGGCGAGCACCGCGCACGCCGCGTCGCAGGGCCCGTGTGACATTTACGCGGCCGGCGGCACGCCGTGTGTGGCCGCGCACTCGACGACGCGCGCGCTGTACGCGACGTACAACGGCTCGCTGTATCAGGTGCGGCGCTCCTCGGACGGCGCGACGACGAACATTGGCGTGCTCTCCGCAGGCGGGGTTGCCAACGCTGCCGCCCAGGACACGTTCTGCGCGGGTACGAGCTGCGTGATCACCGTGATCTACGACCAGTCCGGGCGCGGCAACAACCTGACCCCGGCGCCCGCCGGCGGATATGTGCACACCCCTGACAGCCCGGCCAACGCCACGGCGGCGCCGATCACCATCGGCGGGCAGAAGGCCTACGGCGTGTTCACCACGACCGGCATCGGGTACCGCGACGACTCCACCAACGGGGTTGCTACCGGGGATAACCCCGAGGGTGAGTACGACGTCGTCGACGGCACGCACTACAACAACGGGTGCTGCTTCGACTACGGCAACGCGGAAACCAGCAACAACGACGACGGCAACGGCACCATGGAGGCGATCTACTTCGGTAACGCCTCGTACTGGGACCGGGGCGCCGGCAACGGCCCGTGGATCATGGCCGACCTGGAGAACGGCCTGTTCTCCGGCTCGAACGTGAACAGCGTCAACTCCGGCGACCCGACGATCAACTACCGGTTCACCACCGCGATCATCAAGGGCGAAGCGAACCAGTGGGCGATCCGCGGCGGCAACGCCCAGTCGGGCAGCCTGTCCACCTTCTACAGCGGACCGCGCCCACCCGGCTACAACCCGATGCACAAGGAGGGCGCGATCCTCCTCGGCATCGGCGGCGACAACAGCGACGGGGCCGCGGGGACCTTCTACGAAGGCGCGATGACGTCCGGCTACCCGTCTGACGCCACCGAGAGCGCGGTGCAGGCCAACATCAACGCCGCCGGATACGGCGCTAGCGGCGGCGGTGGCGGCAGCACCGGCGGTTTGCACGCGGAGGGCGCGAGTAAGTGCCTTGACGACCCGAACGGCAGCACGACCGGTGGCACGCAGATGCAGATCTACGGCTGCAACGGTCAGGCGAACCAGACCTGGACCCGCACAGCCTCGAACCAGCTGACCGTCACCAATAACGGTACGACGGACTGCCTGGACGCCAACGGCCAGGGCACCACCGCGGGCACGAAGGTGATCATCTGGTCCTGCAACGGCGGCAGCAACCAGCAGTGGCAGTTCAACTCCAACGGCACCATCACCGGAGTGCAGTCAGGCCTCTGCCTCGATGTGACCGGAGCGTCCACCGCCGACGGCGCGCTGGTCGAACTGTGGACCTGCAACGGCGGCAGCAACCAGCAGTGGAACCTCGGATAACGGCGTAGGCGCACTGCGGAAAAGAAGGGGATTGAGCAACGTGAGTATTCGTAGACACCGGTTGCAGCGTGGCGCCGGGGTCATGGTTTCGCTGGTGCTGCTGCTGGGCGCACTGGTCGCCCAGGTGTCGCATCCGAGCGCGGCGCGGGCCGCGACCACCCAGTTCCGCGGCGTGAACTGGGCGGATCCCAACGACAACTTCATCACCGGCCCGAACATCCCGGTCGGGCTATCGACCGCGGACAACTACGCCACCACGTACACGAAGTCGACCGCGATCCTCAAGGGATTCCAGGCCCTCGGTGCGAACACCGTGCGCTTGGGCATGAACGCGGCGACCACCTCCGGGTCGTGGTGGGGCAGCTACACGGCGGCTCTCGACGCGGCGACCGCGCTCGGCATGAACGTCATCATCGCCCCGTGGCTGCAAGGCGGGACGGTGAGCGACACCACGTCCTTCTATCAGATGTGGGACACAGTCATCGCCAAGTACGGCGGCAGCAGCAACGTGTACTTCGACATTATGAACGAGCCCTACGCGATGAACGCCACGCAGCTGACCAACTTCGAAGCCGGCTGGCTGGCGCGCTATCCCAACGTCCCACGCGGGCGGGTCATCGCACCCGGCCTGTACTCCGACGGGAACCTGTGCGCGGTGGGCGCGGACTCGCGCCTGTCCGGCACTCTGCTGTCGATCCACATCTACAGCATGTTCGGAGACTCCCACACCACCGAGGCGGCGTGGGTCAGCGACTTCCAAAGCAATCTGTGCGGCTACGCAAGTCGAGCGGTGGTCACCGAGTTCGGCGTGCCGATGAACACCGGGGTCAACTACAACGGCCCCAAGGACGGCACGAACAACATCTCCTACCTCTACGCCATCACCGACACGGTGCGCAGCATGGGCATCGGCTCGGTGCTGTGGACCGGCGTCAAGCAGGCCAGCCAGACCACCGGGCCTGGACCGTGCGACAACGCCTCCTGCGCGATCACGACGCTGAACGGCAGCGGCACCAACCTCTCTCTCACGCTCAACAACCAGTCGGGCCTTGACCGGCTGCAGTGGGGCTGGGGGACCGGCACGAACCCGGGTGGGGGCGGCGGGGGCGGTGGCGGCTCTAGCGGTGTGCTGCGGGGAACCGGATCGAACCGGTGCCTCGACGTTCCCAGCCAGGCCACGACCAACGGCACGCTGCTGGACATCTGGGACTGCAACGGCGGCGCGAATCAGCAGTGGACGTACTTGTCCAACGGTGAGCTGCAGGTCTACGGCAGCAAATGCCTTGACGTGCCGGGCCACGCGACGAGCGCCGGCACGCGCGTGGAGATCTGGGACTGCAACGGCGGGGCCAATCAGCAGTGGAACCTGAACTCCGACGGCACGGTCGTCGGCCGCGAGTCAGGACTGTGCCTGGATGTGTCCGGCGCGGGCACGGCCAACGGCACCGCGGTGGAGATCTGGACCTGCAACGGCCAAAGCAACCAGAAGTGGTCCAGGCAGTAACCGTCACGGCGATCCACTTCGCAACCCCTGGGCCCCGGTGCTACGGCACCGGGGCCCGCTAGGCGTGAGGTGAGATTGTCCAACCCGGCGTTCCTGCGCAGCCCGGCCTCACTTAAGGTGCCGGGCGAAGAACCGGTCCCCGTCGTCGCCCTCGAACTGCGGGACGCCGGTGTGCCCGCCCATATTGGCGTGCAGCGTCTTCTCCTTGGAGCCGAACGCGTCGAACAGGTCCAGGGCAGACTGCCGGTCGTTTCCTTCGTCGTCCCACTGCAGCAGGACCAGCAGCGCAATGGTCACCTGCCGAGCCTCATCGAACATGGCGCGGGGCACGAAACTCCCGGCGAAAAGGACGGCTGCCACGATCCGTGGTTCCACCACGGCCAGCCGGATGCCGATGGAGATCACTCCGCCCGCGTACCCGACCGGGCCGCCGATCTCGGGCAGCGAAAGGAGGACGTCCAGCACGCCCCGCCATTCCGGGACCGCGTTTTCGACGAGGGGGAGGATGAGCCGGTCGACGATCTCGTCGTTGACTGGCTCACCGGCCTGTAGCGCTTGGCGAAGGTCGGCGCGGGCCTGCTCGACGGCGGCGAAACGGGGCCGCTCACCGCTGCCGGGAAGCTCGATGGTGGCCGCGGCGAAGCCTTGCGCCGCACAGTGCCGGGCCCGGGCCACCAGCCGGGGGTACATCTTGTGCAGTCCACCGGGATGGCCGAGCAGGATAAGCGGAGCCGGTGCGGACGCGGACGCGGATTCGGGCGTCCAGAGGATGCCGGGGATCTCGCCGAGGGTGAATTCGCGCTCGAAGACGTCGTCGTCCTCGAGACGTTGTTCAGCAGTGAAGCGCATGGTCGTGCCTTTCGGGAGTGCTCTGTAACGGCGCTCCCGGACGACCTATCGTCCGACCGTGGCCCCAGAGGGGAGCACCCATGTCGGTTCGTTCACGGGTACCACCTCCTCGGTCTCTCGCACGGCCTGCGGAAGAGTACCAGCGGTCGCCGCGGCCCTCCAACGGCGTTTCGCGGAAATCCGGACCGGACGTTGTCATAACCGGGAGGCCAACCATTCGGCGCAGCCGCGTAAGTTTCGCTTCGAACGATCTCCGCAAGGCGATCGCAGTGCGCTGCCGGTACCCGGCTCAAGCCGCATACGAACGGCGCAGATTCGGTATGGATCAAGCGTGCAGCCGCCGGGTGCCGCGCAGGGCTTGTCCTTGACGCGTTCGGTTTGCTCTGGCAGTTTCGCCCGACGAAACGGCCCGACGCAGTTCTCTGACGACATAGTCGGCGTCGTCCGCGAGATGTTAGCGCTAACAATCCATTTAGCTCTGGAGGGCTCATGCGAGTGCCGAAGGCAGCGGCATCCGGGTTCGCACTGGCTTTCGCTGCGGTCTCAGCAGTGGTGGCGGTCGCGCTGCCTGCGCGCGCGGCTACTACGTTGGTGGTCAACGCGGATCAGCCGTTTCGGCCGGTGACGCACGTAGCCACCGGAAGCCTGTATGGATTGGCTTCGGCGACGGTCCCGTCCGACAGCCTGGTCGAGCCATTGCACCCGAACACGTTCGTGCAGATGCCGGCCGGGGGCCACCAGCAGCCCACCGGCGACATCCTGAAGGTCGCGCCCGAGGCGCAGCGCGCGGGCGCGAAGCTGGTGGACCGCCTCTCCGACTACTACGCGGGCTGGCCGTACCAGTTCAGCTGGAGCACCTGGCCGAACGCGGTCTCCTCGCAGATCCAGCAGGTCAAGGCGGCGGGCATCTCGAACCTGGCGTCCTGGGAACTGTGGAACGAGCCGGATAACACCTGGCAGTCCGCCAACGGCACGTTCGAGTCGTTCTGGACCACGACCTATCGGCAGGTGCGTTCGCTGGACGCGACCACCCCGATTCAGGGGCCGAGTTTCTCGGACAACATCAGCGACATGCAGAACTTCCTGCGCAACGCGGTGTCTACGAACACCGTGCCGGACATCATCGCCTGGCACGAACTCGAGAGCTCGTCGAAGATCGCCGGGGATGTCGCGACGGTGACTAACCTGGAGAAAAGCCTGGGTATCAGCCCGCGTCCGATCGCGATCGAGGAATATGCGGCCCCGGCGCAGGTGGGTGTGCCGGGCGCGCTGGTTGGCTACATCGCGCAATTCGAACGGCTGGGCGTCAACAACGCGGAGTTGGCGTTCTGGAATCGGTCCGGGGCATTGGGCGATCTGCTCACCGGGCAAGGTGGCAGTCCGAATGGCGCGTACTGGCTTTACGACTGGTACGCCGCGATGACCGGCAACATGGTCACCACGACTCCGCCCGGCGGCGGTTTGGACGGAGCCGCCGCGGCGAACTCGTCGCAGAACCAGGTCAGCGTGGTGTTCGGCGGCGGCAGCGGCTCGACGGCGGTGACCGTGAACGGGCTCGGCGCGCTCTCCGGGTTCTCGGGCAGTTCGCAGGTCACTGTCACACTGCAAGACACGCCTTCGCCGGGACGCACCGTAGCCGTTTCCGCACCGACCACAGTTTCGCAGAGCACGTACACAGTGATCAATGGATCGATCACTGTGCCGGTCTCCTCGATGAATTCCAGCTACGGATACCACCTGGTCGTCACGCCCGTTTCCTCCAGCGGCGGCAACACGGTGACGGTGACGAATCCCGGGAGCCAGAGCGGGACCGTGGGCACCGCGATCGCTCCCGTGCAGGTGCATGCGGCGGACTCGGCGTCGGGTCAGACGCTGACGTACACGGCTAGCGGCCTGCCCGCCGGTCTCTCGATCAGCTCCGCCGGATTGATCTCGGGCACCCCGACCGCGGCAGGCACCTCGAACGTGACAGCCACCGCGACGGACTCGACCGGGGCGTCGGGTTCTGTCTCGTTCAGCTGGACGATCAACACGATTTCCACCGGCGGGGCGTGTCAGGTCTCGTACGTGAAGAACGAGTGGGGCGGCGGGTTCACCGCGAACGTGACGGTCACCAACACCGGCACGGCCGCGATCAACGGCTGGACGCTCAAGTGGAGCTTCCCCGGCGACCAGAAGATCACCAACGCCTGGAACGCCACCGTCACCCAATCCGGTAGCACGGTCACCGCGACCAACGTCAGCTACAACGCCGCCATCGCCCCCGGCGGCAACGCCCAATTCGGCTTCCAAGGCACCTGGGCATCGAACGACACGAGCCCCACCAGCTTCACGCTCAACGGAGCCGCCTGCTCGTGATCTACTGTCGTCGGGATGGATCACGCCGGGCGGGTCGTATCGGGCGTGATCCCGGGAACTGCGCGGCGGGCCTGCCGACGTAGGCGGCGGCTTACGGGTCGCTGCCCAATCTGGCCGTGTTGAAAATGGCCGACCGCCGTCAGGCGGTCGGCCGCGGTTGAAAGTTCCGCACGGTGTTGAAAACTGATTCCGATTGTCGAACGAGCGCGATTGATCGCCACGGCGAACAGTGCGCGCGGGGATTTGCCGCTACCTGCGGTGTTCGCGTCGTTCAGCTGCTGCTTGTCGTTTTGTGGGAACTCAACGTTCGAACCCGTCACGGGCCGGCGCCCTATGTAAGCGTTCCTTGACAGCTCATTGAGCGTCAGGCAACGTCTGCTCTCCGAAAGCATCTCGGGCCAAGCACTGCACGGACCGGCATCCGAGCCGCCCGGGATGTTAGCGCTAACAAGCCGCGAATCACGCTCAACGGAGAGCTGGGAGACGACATGAAGGACAGGACCGACGGCAGAAGGAGGGTTCTGGGGCGCGGTCGGCTCGTGCGTCTCGGAACCGCGGCCGCGGTGATAGTCGGCGCGATGGCCGGCGCTGCGGCCACGAGTGGTCCGGCGCAGGCCGCGGCGCAGGGGCCGTGTGACATCTACGCCGCCGGCGGCACGCCGTGTGTGGCGGCGCACTCCACGACCCGCGCGCTGTATGCGGCGTACACCGGTTCGCTGTATCAGGTGCGTCGATCCTCGGACAATTCCACGCGCAACATCGGGGTGGTGAGCGGTTTCGCCGACGCGGCGTCGCAGGACTCGTTCTGTGCCTGCACGTCCTGTGTGATCACCGTGATCTACGACCAGTCTGGGCACAACAACAACCTGACTCAGGCTCCTGCGGGCGGCGCCGCGCCCGGCCCGGACAACCTGGCCAACGCCACGGCCGCGCCGACCTCGCTGAGCGGTCACGAGGCCTATGGGGTCTACATCCCGCCGGGCACCGGTTACCGGGACAACACCGCGACCGGGACCGCGACCGGTGACAACCCTGAGGGCGAGTACGCGATCGTCGACGGCACGCACTTCAACGGTGGCTGCTGCTTCGACTACGGCAACGCCGAGAAGAACAGCAACGACGACGGCAACGGCACCATGGAAGCGATCTACTTCGGCAACATCCGGGTGTGGGGCTACGGTTCCGGCAACGGCCCGTGGATCATGGCCGACCTCGAGAACGGCCTGTTCTCCGGCGTCAACCAGCACCTCAACAGCAACGACCCGAGTGTGAGCTACCGCTACCTGACCGCGATGGTCGACGGCGGACCGAACCACTGGTCCATCAAGGGCGGAAACGCGCAGTCCGGCAACATCTCAACCTTCTACGACGGCGTGCGACCGAACGTCTCGGGCTACAACCCGATGCGCAAGCAGGGCGCCATCATCCTGGGTACCGGCGGTGATAACAGCGACGGCGCGCAGGGCACCTTCTACGAGGGCGCGATGACCAGCGGCTACCCCTCGGCCGCGACCGAGGCAGCGGTCCAGGCCAACATCGTCGCGGCCGGTTACGGC
>Ga0134128_10008162_pt1 | contig 12605 bp, 9 predicted proteins | sample KB31754_FD_96462 | JGI IMG/M metagenome (GOLD analysis project Ga0134128, IMG submission 96462) | Terrestrial soil microbial communities with excess Nitrogen fertilizer from Kellogg Biological Station, Michigan, USA - KB3-175-4 | ecosystem: Environmental > Terrestrial > Soil > Unclassified ...
TGCACTTCCTTTTCAACACTTTCCATATTGGTCATCTTACCCTTGGGCTGAAGTGGTTTGTAATATGCATTAGGGAAAGCGAGCAGGATATGAAAATGCTTGCTATAAGGCAGATAATTTAAAAACGCAAAAATTCCCGTGATGTGCAGCCACCAGCAGGTCCGCTCAATCCCAATTAATGCAGATGCGGAAAGCCCCTGCATTGCCGGAGCGAAAATTCCTGATAAAATAAAATTTCCATGATCCACATAATGCGGGCTTCCCTGTAATTGCAGCGCCCGGTCTGCCGAGTTCATCGTTAAAAATAAACTCATCAATATGATCTCTGTGATAAGGATTAAGTTTGCGTCCGTGCGCGGCCAGCCATCCAGGTCGTGTTGAATGAAACGTTTTAATTTCAAGGCATTTCTTCTTATTAAAAAAATGACGCAAGACAATAAAACACCAATCGCCAGGATTTCAAAAAAATCAATTACAAAAGTATAAAAGCTGCCAAGCGTGTTCGCAAACATCCGATGCGTGCCGAAAATGCCATCAAGAACAATTTCTAAAACTTCGATGTTAATAATGACAAATCCTGCATAAATAACAAAATGCATGATTCCTACCAAAGGATAGCGAAACATTTTCTTTTGTCCGAGAGCCAGCAGCATGAGGTTTCTCCAGCGTTCTTTTTTATCGCCTTTAATCTCCTCAGCACGGCCCAAATTGATGTTTGCGAAAATTTCTTTCGCTTTTTTTGCAAAAAGAAAAACGGACACGCCGACGAGCAGGATAAATAAAATTTGTTGTACTATTTCCATGTAAAAAAGTATAGGATGCTAAGGTAATGGAAAAGTTATATTAGTTTAGTTGGGCAATTGCTGAATTGTTTGTTTTAATCAGTGATTTCTCATGTACATATTTCCTTAGATATAAATTGAAATTGAATCTTCTGATGTCCTCATAAACTAAAATATAGTTTTTCCTATTTCTGAATACTCGCGAGAATCCAGGCATTTTTCGATCTTTTCTTTCTTGAATAAAAATTCAATTTCATTATTTTCAATTATTTATCCTTATAAACCAAAATGTAGTTTTCCTGGTTTTACTTGCATACACTGCAAAAATTTTTATGAATCAGCTTTCTACAAAACAGAAGAAGCAATCTTTCGAACTGCTTCCTTCGGTTTTGCCACAATGAACTAAACGTGTAAAATCTTAATTTTTTAAAACATCATTTTCTAGTATTTATTTCCAACCTCCGCCTAATGAGCGGTACAGATCAACAACTGCCTGAAGTTGTTGCAAACGGTCGTTCACTCTGCCTAATTCAGCCTGCAAAAGACTTTGGCGCGCGGTGATAATTTCAGTATAATTTGCGAAGCCATTCTTCAATAGTTCCTGCGAATAATCTACGGATAATTGCAGTGCCGTCAATTGGTTGGTGCGAATTGAAGTTTTCTCATTAGATGTTTCATAAAGTGACATAGCATTTGAAACTTCCTGGCCGGCTTTTAAAAGTGTGTTTTGGAAATTCAACAATGCTTCCCGTTGCTGTGCTTTTGCAACTTCCAAACGGGTTTTATTTCCGCGTTGGTTAAGTATCGGTTGTGTTAAACCCGCACCTATGCTGGCTGCCAGAGCACCCGGTCTGAATAAATCTGAGAATGAAAACGCATTCAATCCCGCTGATCCTGTGATGCTAAGCGAGGGATAAAAATAAGCACGCGCGACATTCGTCAGTTCAAAATAATAGCGAAAATTGAATTCCGCCTGTTGTACATCGGGCCTGTTCGAAAGGAGCTGCGCCGGCACGCCAGTGTGTAGCATTTCCATAAATGACTGATCCTGCAATCGGCCTCTTTTAATGCCTGATGGCGAATTGCCGATTAAAATGCTCAGCGCATTTTCTGTTTCTTTGATCGTTTGCTTTAGATCAGGAATCGTAACTTCCGCAGCATAGCGTTGGGCCTCACTTTGCACCACCGCTGCTCCCGTTACCACAGCCGCGTCTTTGAGCGCTTGCATCGTTTGTACCGTGGTGTCCCAGTTTCTTACCGTCATGCGCGTGATTTCCAGTTGCTGGTCAAGAGCCAACAATGAATAATAATAATTGGCGATGGTCGACACAAGATTGGTCTGAACCGCCCTTGCTGCCGATTCTGTTTGAAGCAGGTTAGCAAGATTGGCTCTTTTGCTGCTGCTCAGTTTGCCCCAGATATCGGTTTCCCATGAGGCGGATAAGCCAGCCTGGTATTGCGTTGCGCTGTTTACCTGCACACCCTGCGACTTCGAAAACCTGGAAGAGGTAACACCGGCGTTTGCATTTAAGGTTGGCAAGAAAGCCGCACCGCTTTGGAGGTAATAAGCCTGCGACTGTTGAATGTGTGTGTAAGCAATCTGAAGATCAGGATTATACTGAATGCCTTGTTCGATGAGTCTTTGTAAAATGGTATCTGTAAAAATTTCATTCCAGTGAACATTAGCAATCGTTGTCGTATCCGTAATTGTCGTATCCCGGAAAAGACCGTCGGTGCTCAGTACCGGACTTTTATAGGGCTGCGTGACTTTACACGACGCAAAGAACAGACCGGCGAATGCGAACAAAAACAAGTAACTAAAAATCTTTTTATTCATATATTCTTTATTATAAACCTTTAAATAATGTCAGATGATGTTGCTATTTCTGCCGATCCTTGCGCCATGTCTGTTTGTTGCACAGCCAGTTTTGGAGGGCCGCTTATTTTTTCCTGCAAACTCTGGAACATTATAAACAGTGTTGGTATCACAAAGATGCCAATCAAGGTTCCTATCAGCATTCCACCCACAGCGCCCGTACCAATGGAGCGATTGCCCGCAGCGCCTGCGCCGGAAGCGAGCATCAATGGTAATATTCCGAAAATGAACGCGAAAGAAGTCATCAGGATTGGCCGCAATCTCGCTTCAGCTCCCTCTATCGCAGCTTGTATGAGCGGCATTCCTTTTCGCCTTCGTTCCAAAGCAAATTCTACAATTAGGATTGCATTTTTTGCCAGCAATCCGACCAGCATGATCAGGGTTATTTGTAAATAAATGTTGTTGCTTACGCCAAATATTTTGGCAAATAAAAAGGCACCCGCCAGTCCGACCGGCAATGACAACAAAATTGAAAATGGCAACAAATAACTTTCATACTGGGCGCTAAGAAGGAAGTAAATAAAAACGATGATCAGCATAAAAATGAACACTGTTTGGCTACCTGCCGAAAGTTCTTCTCTTGTGAGACCGGAAAATTCATATCCATATCCAACAGGTAAGGAGGTAGCGGCAACTTCTTCAATGGCCTTGATCGCATCTCCGGAACTGTAGCCCGGATTAGGTGATCCAGTTACCCCGATCGCGGTAAAAAGATTGAACCGTGCAATCGACTGCGGCCCATATACTTTTTCAAGCGTGATAAAGCCGGTGATTGGCGCCATCGTGCCACTTGAATTTCTTACATAAATATTATTCAGACTTTCAGGATTCGCCCGGAACGCAGGATCAGCCTGGTACATCACCCTGTATTGTTTTCCAAATTGATTAAAGTTGGAGGCATAAACACCGCCGTAATAACCTTGCATCGTGCTCAGAATATCATTAACCGATAATCCTGCTTCTTTTGCTTTAGCCACATTCACATTAATCTGGTATTGAGGAAAATTAGGACTAAATGAGGTAGTAGCATATTGAATTTCAGGACGCTGGTTTAAGGCAGCGAGGAAGTCCGTGCTTACTTTATAAAAGCTGGCAATATCCTTCCCTGATTTATCCTGCAATTGAAAACTAAACCCGCCTGAATTACCAAATCCCGAAAGGGTGGGTGGCGCAAAATAAATAATGTTTGCATCACGTATTCCTGCGGATTTTGCAAACAGCTTTCCGATGATCGCTTTCACATCTTCACCTTTTCCACTTCTCTTGTCCCAGGGTTTCAGCTTCATGATCACCATTGCATAATTACTTCCGGAGCCACTGATCATTCCAAAACCCGTAATTTTTAAAATATTTTCAACTTCCGGAATCGTGCGGGCAATTTTTTCAACCTCGTCTGCTACTGCCGAACTGCGCTCTAATGATGCCGAAGGCGGCAATGCAATATCAGTCATGATCGCTCCAAGATCTTCGTCCGGAACAAAGGAGGTTGGTGTTGTTTTCATCAGAAAAACAAATACGCCTGAAAAAATGATGATGATAGCAAACGCAATCCATTTTTTATGCGATAAAAAACTAACAGACTTTTCATATTTACGCTTCGTGGCATCAAATCCTGCATTGAAAGCGATATAAAATCTTTGCAAAAAGTTTTTCTTTTTTCCATCATCCTTTTTATGGGGCTTCAAAAACAAAGCCGCCAGCGCGGGACTGAGCGTTAACGCGTTCACAGCCGATAGAATGATCGCAATCGCCAATGTGAGCCCGAATTGCTTATAAAAAACGCCTGCCGATCCGCCAATAAAACTCACCGGAACAAATACAGCAGCCATCACCAGTGTAATAGAAATGATAGCCCCGGAAATTTCGTGCATGGCGTCCTTACTTGCCTTGAGCGATGATGTGTAACCTTCGTCAAGTTTGGCGTGCACGGCCTCGACGACCACTATTGCATCATCCACCACAATACCAATGGCCAATAGTAAGGCAAATAAAGTAAGCAGATTAATTGTGAATCCGAATAAATTCAAAAAGAAGAACGTGCCAATAATAGCCACCGGCACTGCAATCGCGGGAATTAAAGTAGATCTGAAATCCTGTAGAAACAGGAACACAACTATAAATACAAGAATGAACGCTTCGATCAAAGTGTGGATCACTTTACTAATAGAGGCGCTTAAAAAATCATTGATATTAAAAAGAGAAACATAATTGATTCCCTTAGGGAAAGTTTTTGAGGCATCCTGCAACACCTGCAAGCTCCCTTTGATCACATCCTGTGCATTCGATCCTGCAGTCTGGCTGATGGCAACGCCAACGGAAGGTTTGCCATTGGTGGTAGAACTGCTGCCATAACTGACAGAGCCCAGCTCAACCCTCGCTATATCACTTAAACGCAATATCTGGCCATTCTGATTTGCCCTAATGATCATCTTGCCGAATTCATTGGCATTTTTTAGACGGCCTGTATATTTCATGGTATATTGAAACGACTGGCCGCCTTGTTCTCCGAATTGTCCCGGTGCTGCTTCAATATTTTGTTCGGCAAGGGCCGCGCTCACGTCATTTGGCACCAATCCGTACGTAGCCATCACGTCAGGTTTCAGCCATATTCTCATCGAATAAACCCTTTGCCCGAAAGCGCTTGCATCTCCAACTCCAGGCACCCTTTTTATGATAGGGATCAGGTTTATATCAGCATAATTTTGCACAAAGGTCTGGTCATAATCAGGATTGTCACTATATAATGAGAAAATCAGCAGGTTGCTGCTTTGGGTCTTCTTTGTGATGACTCCCGAGCGGACTACTTCCTGCGGTAACAGCGGAGTCGCCAGCGCCACACGATTCTGCACATTCACCGAAGCAATATCCGGATCGATCCCAAGTTTAAAAGTTATTGTGATGCGCGCGCTTCCGTCATTTCCGGCTGAAGAAGTCATGTATGACATGCCTTCCAGTCCGTTTAGCTGCTCTTCAAGGGGAATCACAACACTGTTTAATACCACATCTGCGCTGGCTCCCTGGTAGGAAGCGGAAACGACAACAGTAGGGGGCGCTATTTCCGGATATTGTGCGATCGGAAGTGAGGTGAGCCCAAGCACACCGAGTATGACAATCAAAATTGAAATAACGGTGGATAATACAGGGCGTTCTATAAAACGGTCAAACATAATTTTTGTTTAAATAAGAAATACTCAAAAAGCCATTTCGGCGAATAGTTAATCTTCCAAACTATCGGTCGGTTTTTTTCTCAAAAGTTGTTGGTAAAGGCTATCAGTGTTTACAGGAACTGGTTTGATAGCACTGCCTTCCCGCAATGTCGCCACGCCTTCCACCACGATTTTATCGCCTGGTTTTAAACCATCTTTTACTACAAAAAACTGGCCGCCGCTATTATTCATTATTTTTATTTCGACACTTTGAACCGTGCCGGAATCAGAAACCAGATACACAAATTTTTTACCCTGTATTTCATAAGTCGATTTCTGGGGAATCAGAATTGCTGAGTCAACAGTCGACGGGATCCTCACCGCTCCGCTGCTTCCGCTACGCACCATATTTCCGGGATTGGGAAAGGTCGCGCGAACGCTTACCGATCCTGTCTGCGTGTTGATCATTCCGCTTGCAGTTTCGATGCGGCCTTTTTGGGCAAATAAAGATCCGTCAGCCAGCACGAGCGAAACAGGAGGAAGCGAAGCAAGGCGTGCTTCCGTAGTGGCGCCTTTTGTATTTTTTGAAAAATCGAGAGCTTGCTTTTCGTTGATCGAGAAATAGGCATAAATATTACCAATATTAGATACAGTTGTTAAGGGCTCAGCCGTATTACTGCTTACAAGACTTCCGATTTTGTAAGGAATGGTTCCAACAACTCCGTTGGCAGGGCTGGTTATGAGCGTATATCCCTGATTGGTTCTTGCATTTGCCAGGGTGGCATTTGCCTGCGCAAGAGCTGCCTGCTTTGCCTGTAAAGTATATTCTGCGGATTCAAGCTCATATTTACTAATAATATTTTTATCTACCAATGGACGTACCTTATTTACATTCATCTCCGCCGCATTTACATCTGCTTGTGCAATTTTTATATTTGCGAACGCAGTTCTCACATCCTGCTCATACTGAGGTGCACTGATCTGAAAAAGCCGCTGTCCTTTTTTAACTGTAGCGCCTTCATCTACAAACATCTTTTCAACATAGCCATCGATTTTTGGCCGGATCTCAATATTTTGCTGGCCTTCAATCGTTGCGGGATAATCTGTATAAAGAGTAGTGGTTTGGGGAACAATATTAAGTACCGGATACGTTTTTATCTGTGTTGCCTGTCCGCCCGGGCCTCCGCCCTTCTTCTGACTGTCATTGCCACATGACGCAAAAAACACCAGTGCGGGCAGCAGGAAAATCAGCAGCGTAACTTTTCCGCCGCGCTCTGATAAGTCTTTTTCAGATTGATTTTTCGAAATAAATGTTTTGGTCATTGTTTTTAAATTATTGATTAATCGTCTATTTGAATACTTATTGACAAAAAAGCCTCGAAGGCACGCAACAAAAACCAGTCCTAATAAGCAGGAGCCGGATTACTTATTTGTAGTGAATCACTCTCTCATTTTCTCAAAATTTTCGACCATTTTTCCGTACATTAAAATTCCCTCTTTCAGTTGCTGAACCGGAATATTTTTTCCAGCGATACCATACATTTCGTCCACCCACGGGCGCAATACATTTTTCATTCGTATGGCTTCAGGCTGCAGGGTGATGATCTTATTTCTGCGGTCGTCCGCATCCTCTGTGCGCTTAACCAGTCCGCGTTTTGAAAGATTGTCTATCAGGTAGGTTAGGCTCGCTTTATCCTTGTGAAGCAGGTTCGCTAATTCCTGCTGATTTACACCATCTTTCTCCCACAAATGTGTTAGTACTTGCAGCATTTCAAAAGTGAGATCAATCTGATGCTCCTTGAATTTGCTTCTAAGAAAAGATTTAAACTCCGATTGAGCTTTTATTGTTGCGGTAGCGAACTGAGAAAAGATTTCGTTTTTTGAGTGTGACATAATTTGAGATGCAAAGTTAATGTCCTAATAGTTAAACATCAAACTATTTTTTCAAGACCGTATTTATTTTTAAAAATTTAATATAACGACAAAAAATTTCGTTTATGATTTAGTACTCAACTTTAGAAATGGTTTCAGTAGACGGGAATATCAAACCAAATTGTATAATAATTGCGCAAACTAACAGGAATGGATCAGTTGGAAAGCCATTAACGCACGCAAAATGAGATCGTTAACAATATGATAACCTCCGTAAAAAATAGAAACAATAGTTTTAATTTTGCACGATGCAAATAGAGATATTAAAATCAAAAGTTCACAGGGCTGTTATTACCGAAGCAAATCTGAATTATGTGGGGAGTCTGACGCTTGATGAAGACCTGATGGACGCTGCCAACCTGATTGAAAATGAAAAGATAACCGTAGTTAACGCCAATAACGGTGAGCGCCTTGAAACTTATTTGATCAGGGGAAAACGGGGCAGTGGCGTGGTTTGCCTGAACGGACCGGCCGCGAGGAAAGGTGTCGAAGGCGACATTGTAATCATCATTTCGTATGCACAAATGGATTTTGAAGTGGCAAAAACTTTTAAGCCCGCGATTGTTTTCCCAAAAGAAGGAAACAAATTATAAATAGCTGCATGCATTTCTGATAAACTAAAAGGTAGTTTTTCCATTTTTAATTTTCCGGGATAAGATATCGATCAATAACTGTCCCTTTCTTAGGTTGAATTAAAGAAATTTTACTTTTTTATCGGTCGCAGAAAATAAGGTTAGAAATATAGTTTTTGCAAAATCGATTCTGACTTTTCCTGAAGTCGGGAATATGGCCTTATAAGCTAAAATGTAGTTTTATACTTTTTATTTTATAAATCTACAATCAGATCCCTCTTCGCATAAAATTTAGTTGAAATTAAAAAGGCTTTATAAGAATGGACCTCCATTCTTATAAAGCCTTTCAAAATTTTTTTCAGGAAATTAAAACTGCAAAGGTTTCATTTTAGGAACTAAAATTTGCATGATAACCCATGCTAACAGGTATGCACCCGCGCAAACTGCAAACATGATATAATAGGCGATTTCTATCTTATCAATGGAGCGGTAATAGACAAACATATTTTTCTGGACCAAAAGTGTCAAAAGAATTCCTCCGACACCTCCAAACATGCCACCAATTCCTGTCACAGATCCTGTAGTGCTTTTGGGAAACATATCACTCACCGTTGTAAATATATTGGCGCTCCATGCCTGGTGCGCGGCCGCAGCCAGACCAATGATCAACACAGCAAACCACATGTTCGCTTCGCCAGCCAATTGCGCAAAAAGAATCGGGGTCACGAGCAAGGCAAAAATAAGCATGGAGATTTTGCGCGCTCTGAATACTGGCCATCCTCTTTTTATTAATAGGAGTGGAAGCCAGCCTCCGCCTATACTACCTGCAGTTGAGATCATATATACGACAGCTACCGGAACAGCGATTTGAGTAAGAGTAAGATGATATTGACTCTCCAAAAAATCGGGTAGCCAGAACAAATAAAACCACCAAACGGGGTCAGTAAGAAACTTGCCAATTGCAAACGCCCAGGTTTGTTTGTAACTCAATAGTTTTCCCCATGATATTTTTTCACCGGCTACTTCAGCGGCAGCTGTTTCATCCTTGTCACTCTCGATATAATTAAGCTCTTCAGTGGAAAGCCGTTTTTGCTTATTAGGAACTTCATAAAATATAAACCAAAAAATTAACCAAATAAATCCAAGCGCACCTGTAAGTACAAACGCCCATTTCCAGCCCCATGCCACAGCGATAAAAGGAACAGTCAGAGGCGCTATGATGGCTCCTAAATTGGTGCCTGAATTAAATATTCCTGTTGCCAGCGCTCTTTCTTTTTTCGGAAACCATTCCGCCACACCCTTGATCGCCGCAGGAAAATTGCCCGCTTCTGTGAGGCCCAAAAAAGAACGGGCCACGCCAAAACTAAAAACACCTGTGGCAAAGGCATGGCAAACCGCTGCAACGCTCCACAAACCTGTGGCCAGGGCATAGCCAATCTTTGTTCCGAGCTTATCAATGATTCTTCCCGCGCCAAGCATGCCGAATGCATAGAAGAATTTAAAAGCAATTTCTACGTTAGAATAATCCCCATCATTCCAATGCAATTCTTCTGTGAATACAGATTTTAAAAGGCTGATCACCTGCCTGTCGAGGTAATTAATTGTGGTGGCAAAAAATATTAACCCACAGATGGTCCATCTGTATTTACCAATTGTTTTCTCCATAGCAATCGTTTATTAATTTTATCTGAGCGACTTTAAAATACTAAGTGCCTCCCTGGCGAGAGATTCTATTTTGTCATAATTTTTTTCATCAAGCAATTTATTACTGATCAGTTTGCTCCCCATTCCAACCGCGCATACACCGGCTTTCAGCCAGCTTGCAATATTTTCTTTATCGAGGTCAACGCCACCTGTCGGCATAAACAGAAGATCAGGGAACAATGCTTTTATTGCGCTCATAAATTCGGGTCCTAAAATGTTTCCCGGAAAAAGCTTGATCATTTTTGCACCCATATTTTCTGCACGGATTATTTCTGATGGTGTCATGCAACCCGGTACCCAGAGTATTTCGTGCTGGTCGGCGACGTTGGCAACTTCTTCAATTAGTCCCGGACAAATAATAAAATCCGCGCGTGCATCTATAAACGTTTGAGCCATTTCAGCATTCTTTATGGTGCCGATCCCAAGATACATTCCGGGCATCTCTGCATCACAAACCCCGCGCATCTGTTTAAAATTTTGTAATGCGGCTTCACCACGATTGGTGTACTCAACAGCTCTCACTCCTGCATTGTAGAGCGCCCTTAAAACCTGGATACTTACTTCTGAATCTTTGTAAAAGTAGAGAGGTAAAATTCCCTGGTCGGGAATCAATTTCATTAAATCAGTTTTCTTACTCATAGCAATCATTATAATTGAACAATGATATTGGAATTATTTTATTTAACCATATTTTTTTTAATCAAACGTTGCCAATATCTCTATAAAGCCTGACTGGCTGTGCGTTGTGATGTCATAACAAACGAATCTTTTTTTGGATACAAAGTGAAATGCAATCGTTATCGTATATTTTCTTGTTCTTTAAAAAATTTATAAAGAGATTTGACGAAATACCTTACACGAAATTATCATAAAAACAAAACGATAAAAGGTCATGTCAAAAAAAGTAGTTACACTGGGAGAAATAATGCTGCGTTTATCAACGCCTGATTTTAAAAGATTTGTGCAGGCGGACAGCCTCGATGTTACTTATGGCGGTGGCGAAGCCAATGTTTCCGCGGCCCTTTGTAATTATGGCTTGCAGGGAGTTTTTGTTTCAAAAGTTCCTGATAATGCCATTGGTCAATCTGCGATCAACCATTTACGCCGTTATGGTGTGGACACGCAATTTGTTGCGCGGGGCGGAAAAAGATTAGGCATTTATTTTTTAGAAACCGGCGCCTCTGCGCGTGCGTCACAGGTCATCTATGACCGCGCTGATGCCGCTATTTCAGAAGCCGAAATTTCAGATTTTGATTTTGATAAAATATTTGAAGGCGCTTCATGGTTTCATACAACAGGGATCACGCCTGCGCTTAGTGATAAAGCGGCGGCCCTCACTGAAGCCGCGTTGAAAGCTGCCAAAGCCAAAGGACTTACAACGAGCATTGATCTTAATTATAGAAAAAAATTATGGAGCAAAGAGAAAGCCCGTGAGGTTATGACGAGGCTTTGCCAACATGTAGACGTATGCATAGGTAATGAAGAAGATGCGGATACAACATTAGGATTTAAAAGTTCAGGAACAGATGTTACAAAAGGTGAATTAAATCTCGATGGCTACAAAGATGTCTTCCAGCAAATGAAAGAAAAATTCGGATTCAAATATATCGCCTCAACTTTAAGAGAAAGCCACAGCGCATCTGATAACGGATGGAGCGCATTGGTATATGATGGTACCGAATTTTATCATTCTAAAGAATATGAAGTACGCATCGTAGATCGCGTTGGCAGCGGGGATTCATTTGCCAGCGGATTTATTTATGGACTTGTAACAGGGATGGATCTTAAAGATGCGGCGGAATTCGGTGTGGCTGCTTCCGCTCTAAAACACACGATACCAGGCGATCTCAATCATGCAACCTTAGCTGAAGTAAAGACCCTGATGAAAGGTGATGCTTCGGGGCGTGTGCAGAGATAGAGATCGAAATAAATGAAATTCAGATTTCTATATTCTGGCTTATCAGGGTTATTTAAAAGACGCTTCAGATATCAGCAATGAATTTTTCTGATTTGAACTTAGTGAATTTGTATTCGATTACCCGTTATATTTTTTTGCGCTAAATAAAACTAAACACATGATCATAGATCGGTTAGAAAACGCTGACAAATATTTTAGTGTTCACCCTTTATTTTCGAAGGCGTTCTCATATATCAAATTGCAGAACCTTGAGTCGATTGAACCTGGCACTTACGAAATAGACGATGATGCGTTTAGATCGATCATTTCGGACAAGCCTGGCAAAACGTTGGAAGAATCGGTGGCAAAATTTGAATCTCACAATAAGCATATAGATATCCAGCTTTGCATCAACGGAAAAGAAAAGATTGGCTGGAAGCCTCGCCAAACGTGCTCTCAGCCAAAAGGGAAATACGATGAGACAAAAGATGTTTTATTCTACAATGATGCTCCTGATATGTATTTTGAATTAGCAAACCTTCAGTTTTGCCATCTTCTTTCCTGAAGATGTGCATGCGCCAATGATAGAGTATGGAAATATTAAGAAAATGGTTGTGAAAGTGAAAGTATAATTTGTGCGGAAGCCCGTTTTTTAATCCGGTGATGCTGGAATAATGGTAAAATTAACTATTTAAA
>Ga0134128_10008163_pt1 | contig 12604 bp, 17 predicted proteins | sample KB31754_FD_96462 | JGI IMG/M metagenome (GOLD analysis project Ga0134128, IMG submission 96462) | Terrestrial soil microbial communities with excess Nitrogen fertilizer from Kellogg Biological Station, Michigan, USA - KB3-175-4 | ecosystem: Environmental > Terrestrial > Soil > Unclassified ...
ATTGGCGAAGCCCAAGTCTTGACGCCGCGCTCGGCGAAATCGTCGAGCAAACGCTCTCCATGAACGGCGTCCTCCCAAGATGCGAGCGGGGCCGGATCATCTGCGCTCCGGGCGCCACCCCCCTGCAATATTGCCCGTAGGTGCGATCCGCAAACGGTGCAGGTTATGCGCCAAGCGAGGCGCTAGCTGCGCAGGATCGGCGGCACGGCGCCGAACTCTGGTTGTCGAGTTGCGCAGCCTTGACAGGTTTGGATCGCGCCGACGGCGATGAGACATCTCGCAGAGTTCTGGACATTGGCGAACGTCATTCGACGTACTTCAGAGGGCTCGCACCTAAAAATATGGGTGAGCAGCTTGCCTTCTTCGCCCGTCAGTTGACCATCGGCCATCTGAATCGAACGAGCGTCGGGAATGGCGTGGCGCAGCATCGCGCGCGGCGAGACATTGTAGTAGGCGGCGTGCTTGGCGATCCACGACGATAGGAGTTCGTCGGGAACCGGCGGAAAAACGACGGGAAGCTGCTTTTTGAAGCCGTCTCCGGAGGTCACGCGAAGGCCGCTCCACCGTCGGAGAGGGGACGCCAGCTCTCGATCCCCTCGTCAGTGATCCGCTCTTGGCCGCTTTGCGCCACGTCGGCGGCGAGGCTGTTGATCATATGAAAGATGTTGGCGGTGATGCCCTCGGTCACCTGCAGAATCCGACGGAGCGACTTTGGCGTCAGAACGGTCGGCTTTCGCAGCGGCGTGTTTCGCAAGATGGAGGACACGCGCGCCTGGCGCGCCGGATCTCTACGAGACGGCGCCGGGCAATGTCGTGCTCGACTATCACTACGGCGACGCCGCAAAGGTCGCGGAAGCCTTTGAATGCCGCGCATGTGACCAAGCTCCAGCTGACGGTCAGCCGAGTCGTCGTCAACGCGATGGAGCCGCGCTCGGCGCTGGCGATCCACAACACGACGACGGGACGCTTCACGATCCATGTCGAGAGCCAGGGCGTTTTCGGCATGCGCGGTGATCTTGCATTTCTCATGGGCGTGCCGGCGAAGCAGATTCGCGTGCTGACGGGACAGGTCGGCGGTTCGTTCGGAATGAAGGCGCTAGGCTACGGCGAATATGTCGCGATCCTGCGCGCCGCCGAGGCGCTGGGGCGGCCAGTCAAGTGGACGGACACGCGCTCCGAGAGTTTCGTCAGGGCCGCGACATGGCGTTCGACGCCGAGCTTGCGCTCGACGCGCATGGGCGGTTCCTCGCCACCCGCTTTACCGGCTATGGCGACATCGGCGCCTATATGCCGCCGTTTTGCGTGCTGATGCCGACAATTCAGATCGTGAAGAACAGCGTCGGCGTACCGGACGCCGCGCATGGAAGTGAATAGCCGCTGCGTGCTGACCAACACGGTTCCGGTCGGGGCCTATCGCGGAGCGGGCCGGTCAAAGGCCAATTATTTCATGGAGCGGCTGATCGACGTCGCCGCCGCCGAACTAGACCTCGACGGGAACGAATTGCGCCGGCGAAATCTGATCGCACCCGCTGAGACGCCTTGGGCTACGCCGGCCGGAACGGTCTACGATTCCCGCGATTTTCCGGGGCTCCTGCAGACAGCGCTTGCCGCCGCCGACTGGGACGGGTTTTCCGCCCGGCGCGAAGAGAACCGGCGGGCCGGACGGTTGCGCGGGCGCGGAATCGGCTGGAGGCCAGAAGTTGCCGTCCGGCAACTCTTGGCGCGATCTTGACACGGCAAGAAGTCGCTTTGGTTCTTTTCTCCGTGTGAACGGTACCGCGCCGTGCAAATGACGATGGCCCCCTCCCCTGCTGTGAACGCTATCCATGAGCTCGTGGGTGAACATGCACGGAAATTGTCCGAACGGTTGCGGACCCACCGTCTACAATTGTTTCCGCCCAGCGCCCAGAAATCTCTGCGCAAGTTTTCCTCAGGGGAAGCTGCGAAGTGGATAGGGACCGACGACGGTCATCTTCGACGCCTCTCGCTCGAGGGCAAAGGGCCGGCCGTGGAAACCGGTCCGAACGGCCGTCGAGCATATTCGGCACAGGATTTGCAGGCGCTGCGAACCTACCTCGACGCAAACAGCAAAAGCGAGCGCAAATACCTTCCGTGGCGCAAGGCGTCTGAGAAACTGCAGGTCGTCACCGTCGTCAATTTCAAAGGCGGCAGCGGGAAGACGACGACGGCGGCGCATCTCGGCCAGTATCTGGCGCTGCGGGGGTATCGAGTCCTGGCGATCGATCTGGACCCTCAGGCGAGTCTTTCCGCTCTGCACGGGTTTCAGCCCGAATTTGACGTCGGCGAAAACGAGACGCTCTACGGGGCCATTCGATTTGACGCGCTCCGGCGGCCTCTGAACGAGGTCATCCGCAAGACCTATTTTGGCAATCTCGATTTGATCCCCGCAAATCTGGAGCTCATGGAATTCGAGCACGAAACGCCCAAGGCGCTGTTAGGCGTCAATCAGCCAAGAGAGATGTTCTTCACACGAATGGATGAGGCGCTCGCAAGCGTTGCGGACGACTACGACATTGTGGTCGTGGATTGCCCCCCGCAGCTCGGGTACCTCACACTTTCCGCGATGTGCGCGGCGACGGCGGTTTTGGTCACGGTGCATCCGCAAATGCTCGACGTGATGTCGATGTGTCAGTTCTTGATCATGACGTCCGACTTGCTGCGCGTGGTGGCCGACGCGGGGGGCAATATGGGTTACGACTGGATGCGTTATTTAGTTACGCGGTACGAGCCAGGCGACGGGCCCCAGAATCAGATGGTTTCCTTCATGCGCTCGATGTTCGGCGATCACGTGCTGAACTACCCGATGCTCAAGAGCACGGCCATATCCGACGCGGGAATCACCAAGCAGTCACTATACGAAGTGACGCGAGACCAGTTCACCCGTGCGACCTATGACCGAGCCATCGAAGCACTCGACAATGTCAACGGGGAGGTCGAGCAGTTGATCAAGGCTGCGTGGGGCAGGGTCTGATGGCGCGCAAGAACCTCCTTCTCGGCCTGTCGGACCCCGAGTTGCCGGCCGGCAACTCGCCTGCCGAGCCGTCCGGTGAGGGGCACAAAATCGCGCCGCCTCATCTGGGCATCATGGGAACGCGGGGCGCCATCGGCGCCGTGACCCGTTCCATCGAGCAGCTCAAGGCGCAGTCGGTCGTCGAAATCGCTCCCGATCAAATCGACTCCTCGTTCATCTCGGACCGTCTGGAGACATCCCCGGAGAGTCACCAGGCCCTTGTCGAGTCGATCCGAGAGCATGGGCAGCAAGTGCCCGTGCTCGTGCGGCCTCACCCCGATAGAGTTGGGCGCTTCCAAATCGCCTATGGCCGCCGGCGACTGCGGGCCATCGCGGAACTGGGGCTTCGCGTCCGCGTGATCGTCAGGCCGCGTACGGATCAGCAGTTGGTCGTAGCTCAGGGCCAGGAAAACAGCGCGCGCACGGACCTCTCCTTCATTGAGAAAGCCCTGTTCGCGAGCAGATTGGAAGAGAACGGCTACTCGCGCGAAACCATTATGGCGGCGTTGTCGGTGGACAAGACGGGGCTATCGCGACTGATTTCTTCAGCCGTCAAAATTCCCCAAGACGTCATCGAAGCCATAGGCGCGGCGCCGAAAGCGGGCCGAGACTGTTGGATTGAGCTTGCTGGCCGGTTGGACCTCCCGACGGCGCTGGCCAAGGCGCGAGGCGTCATCGGCGGTGAAGGATTTGAACAGAAATCCTCGGAAGAACGGTTCGAGCTCGTTCTCAACGCGTCGGCGCCCAAGCGCGCCAGGGCCGCTCGCCCCACGGTTTGGAAGGCGGTCGATGGAACGCGCGTTGCGCAAATAAGAGACGATCCGCGCCACGTGACCCTCGCGATCGACAAAAAGAATGCGGGCGAGTTCGGCGCGTATCTGATTCAGCAGCTTCCAGAAATCTACGCGTCGTTCAAGCGCCGCGGGGATACGTAAACCGCGTACCTTTAAACCCAAAACGGAGCGACCACGGCAAAAGAAAAAGGCCCCCGAAACTGACGTCCCGGAAGCCCTCTCTTATTCGCACTTTGAGATTCTCACTTCCGCGAATCGCTGTCAAGAGTCTCTTGAGAGATTGAACGTCGTTTTGGCGAGCGGATGTCTGTTGCCCAATCGAGGGCATTCGAAATGCAACCCCATAGCTCAACGACGCCCTTCGGGAGGCGATCGCTGACACTCGCTCATGTGGCGAGCCAAGCGAAAGCGAAGGCGCGGCCTCCTGAAAAGGTCGTGCACAAATGGCAGGTGTTTCGCGCGATCTGCGCCGCAAAGGCGCGCGTCGGCGTTTCCGAGCGCGCTCTGGCCGTGCTTGACGCTCTCCTGAGCTTCCACCCGGAGACGACGCTGAGCGGCGAGGGGCTGATCGTGTTCCCGTCCAATCAGCAACTGGCTCTAAGCGCTCACGGCATGGCGGCCGCGACCTTGCGCCGCCATCTGGCGGCTTTGGTCGACTGCGGCCTGAATCATTCGCCGGGACAGTCCGAACGGCAAGCGGTTCGCCCGCAAAGGGCACGGCGGAGCCATCGAAACGGCGTTTGGTTTCGATCTCGGCCCGCTGGTGGCGCGCGCCGAGGAGTTCGAGGCCTGGGCCGAGGAGGTCAGGGCGGAAGAGCGCGCCCTACGCCTCGTTCGCGAGCGCATCACCTTATGCCGACGCGACATCACCAAGATGATCGCGACCGGCATCGAAGAGGGCGTCCGCGTCGCCAAGACGGCCGATGCCCGCGTTGGGGGAGGGCAGGGGCTGGCGGACTGGACGGGCATCCACGGGCTCTATCGTGGCATCATGGGGCGGATTCCCCGCAGCGCCACGCGGCGAGAATTGGAACCGATCGCTGAGGATCTGACTTTGCTGGCTGACGAAATCCTCAGCCTGTTGGATAATCACATAAAAACAAAAGAAGCGATCGCCAATGAGTCTCAAATTGAGCGTCACATACAGAATTCAAAACCAAAAAACCTAATTGCTCTTGAACCCGTTTCCGAAAAAACAGAGGCAGCGAGGGCTGAGCCTAAATCCGAAACGGTGAAATCGCAACAACAAGCCTATCCTCTTGGGTTGGTGCTCGACGCCTGCCCCGACATCGTCGACTACGCCAAGGGCGGGATTACGAACTGGCGCGATTTCCTGGCCGTGGCGATCGTCGTGCGCTCGATGCTGGGGATCAGCCCAAGCGCTTGGGGCGCGGCGCAATCGAAGATCGGGGAAATCCCCGCCGCGATCGTCGTCGCGGCGATTCTGCAGAAGGGGACGGCGGTCACCAGCGCGGGCGGATATCTGCGTGAACTCACACGAAAGGCAGGGGAGGGGCAGTTCAGTGTGGGGCCGATGCTGATGGCGCTGATTTCGGCGCGCAAGCACAAGAAAAAACGCGCGTGACGGACGGTCGTCCCCAGCGTTTTCGATCCTCTCGGGCATCGATGGGGTCGCGCGATTACAGCCCCGCCGTCTTGGTGAGGTTGACGCGAAACCGGTCGCGCCGTCGCTGGTATCGGCGGGTCATTTCAGCGGAGGTGTGGCCGAGTTGCTTTTGCACGTAGCGCTCGTCGATTTCGGCGGAGGAGGCGAGGCCCGCCCGAAGCGAGTGCCCGGAGAATTTCTTGGCGCGCTCGCCCTCGGAGAGGTCGCCGCGAACGCCGGCGGCCATGGCGGTTTGTTTGACGAGGCGGGCCACGTGCTTGTCGGTCAAGCGGTCGGCGCCGACGCTTTTTCCGTCCGGCGAGACCCGTCGAAAAATAGGGCCGCGTTCGATCCGCGCAAATTTGAGCCAGGTTTGCAAGGCGACGACAGGGCAGGTCGCGTCGGAGGAGCCGCGCCCGATTTCCACCTCGCGCCAACCGGTCTTGCCGCGCAACGTCAGGAGGAGGCCCTCGGGCAGGATTTCGATCCGGCCGCCGTCCAAGGCGTCATTGGGGTGACAGGCAAGGCCGACGATTTCGGAGCGGCGCAGGCCGCCGGCGAAGCCGATGAGGAGGATGGCGCGATCCCGAAGTCCGCGGAGTTCGCCGAGATCGAGAGTCGCGATCATGTTCAGCAGGTCTTCCGGCAGCACCGCTTCCTTCTGCTCCGGGGGGCGCCCCTGGGTGCGGCGCACGCCCGCCAGCACCGTGGCGACATGGCGATCGGCGCGGTCAAACGGCTCGCCGCGTTGTGCAAAATTCCACATCAGCGCCGACAGCCGGCGCTCGATCGTGGCGACGGAGGCCGGTTTGCCTGAGGGCGGCGACCCTGCGGTCGCGCCGGAGGCGCAGGCGGCGATATAGAGGCCGATCACTTGCGCGTCAGGGGGCAAGGCGGGCAGGCCCTGGCGGCGTGCCCAGCCGGTGTAATGGCGCCAGTTGGAGGCGTAGGCCCTTCGGGTGTTTTCGGACGCGGCGGCCTTGGCGTAGTCGCGCGCGGTCTCGGCGAGGCCAGCCAGATGCGTGGGCAAGCTGGCAGGCCCGTCAGCGAGGTGTCGCTTGCCGTCCGGCGAAGCATGACCCGAGGGTTCGGATTCGGCGTCGCGGGGATCGCTCATTTCGGATCCCAAGGATTAAAAATCGTCGCCCGCGTGTCGTCGAAGTCAACGACGTTGCGGGTGACGACGATGAGGTCATGGACGATGGCCGTTGCCGCGATCAGTCCGTCGGCGTCTCCTCGCGGACGCAGCGCGGCGATCCGGCCCCACTCGAGGGTGATGGCGTCCGTGATGGGCAGAATGCGGTCGGAATGATCGCTGCGCAGGGTTTGCAGCCATTGGGCGAGGAGGGCGGCGGCGCGGGGATCGGATCTCTGCTTCAACGCGACGCCGCGCATGATTTCCCCCAGCGTGATGACGCTGAGGTACACGGCGAGAGGATTGACCGAGCGCAGCCGCGCGACAGCTTCGACGGCGCCGCGTCGCGCGTCGGAAACGACGTTGGTGTCGACAAGGTACATCAGAAGTCCGCGTTTCGACTAGGTGTTTTGACCCGGCGTCCGACGGCGCCAGCGAATTCCTCGTCCCAGGGGGGGCCGGAAAGGATGTGATCGACGACATTGGGGCGGGCGGCCGTGAGAGCGTCATAATCTTCCGCGGACAGGATGACGGCCGCGCGTTCGCCGCGCAGGATGACTATTTGCGGTCCTTGCGTACGCGCGCTTTGCACGACTTTCGAGAAGTGGTTTTTGGCGTCTTGGAGCTGCCATTCCATCGGTTTATTCCTAGCTAGGCAGACTAGCTATGTAGGAAATTCGCGCGGGTATGCCAACCTTGATTTCGCTGGAGATCGGGCTGCCCCGAGCGCCGCGTGGCTCGGCTCCGCGTATGGCGGACGGACGTTTGCGGGTCAGTCTGTCCAACGATGAAACGCGAACTCAATCCAAGGAAGGGGCGCGAAAATCGACGCCCGGTGGGCTTTTCCAGCCATCTAAGGGCCACGACAATGGCATTTTCCACGCTACCGCACTAGGAGTCCGATAATGCAAGATTATCGGACATCATACACGCACGACAAGCGCGGCGCTTATTGGCGATTTTTCTGGTGCTAAGCGCTGTTGAAGGCTATCTTAAATTATGCCCAAACGCCTCACCCAGGCCGCATCTGCGCCGATCGCGCCGCGTCCGCTGCCCAGTTGGGCGCGGCCAAAAACCGAGACATTCGAGACTGTTGATGCCGCCTTCCTCGCCGGCGCAAGCCTCGCCGCGCTCGATGCTTGCGTGCGCGGGGACGCCCCGTTCGCCGGGCTTTGGCGCAACCGCTTGGCGCTACGCGCCGCCGTCGCCCACGCGCGACTGGCCGGCCGGCGCGAAGGCGAGGGTGAATTGCGCGACGGGCTGGCGCTTGGCGCTAGCGACGTGGCTTCCGGACCCGCCGGCGGCATCCTGAAAGGCTGGCGGTCGCTCGTCCATCGCTCGACCGGCATAAACGCCCGCGTCCTCGACGACGTCGCGGCGGCGTTCGGGCTCAATATGCCCGACGCGCTCACTGAAATTCTTCGCATCGCCGAAAGCACGCTCGACGAGGAACGACCGCCGCTGCGATCGGCCACGCATGTGCTCGCCCATGTCCGCCGCCATCATCCCCGCGCCGAGTTCCTGGGCTTCTGGCTCGCCGATGCCGTTCTCGCGCAAAAGCTACATTGGTCAATCCCGCTGCCATTGCTGGTTTGCGGCTTAAGCCGCCAAAACCGTCCGGGAGACGAATTCGGCCAAATAGCGATCGCCTATGCCCGCGCCGCCGCTGGGGCTGTTGATCTCCACGGTGAACTCGCGCGCCGCGCCGAGAGCCTGATCGCGACTGCGCCGATCTTGCGCGCGAAAGGGGCCGGCGCGGTTGTAACCGCCTTGCTCGACGACGACGCGCTCGCGCCCGCCGCGCGCCTCGGCGGCATGTCCGATCGCGGCATGCGACGCCTTTGCGATCGGTTGGTCGCGCTTGGGGCTGTGCGCGAGCTGACCGGGCGTCCGACCTTTCGGCTGTACGGGGTCTGACGTGGCGCGACGGAGAGCCGAGTTCGATGAAGCCGAACTGGAAGAAATGCCCCCCGAGCTGCGTTGGCGCGAATATATGGCCCGGGTTGAAGCCGTCTTGTTCGCGGCTCCGGGGCCGGTGACGCGCGACGCACTCGCCCGGGTTGTCGGAGACGATGTTGGCATCGAGGCCTTGATTGACGAGATCCGCGAGGAATTGCGCGCGCCCCTATGAGATCGTCTTCGTCGCCGGCGGTTGGCAGTTTCGGAGCCGCGCGAAGTTTGCTCCGTACATCCGCGCCGCCTCCGGCGCGCCGGTATCCACGCCATTGAGCGAAAACCAGGCGTGGGTTTTGACCGCGATTGCGTATTTTCAACCGGTCACCCGCGCCGAGCTTTGCCAGATTCTTTGTCGGGACGTCAGTCGTGACGTGCTCGCCGCCTTACGCGAGACGGGTCTTGCCGGCGCCGGGCCGCGCAGCCCCCGCGCGGGCGCGCCCGTCACCTATGTTACGACGAGCAAATTCCTGGAGCGCTTCGGGTTCGCCTCGCTGCGCGACATGCCCGATATGGAAAAACTCGAAAACGAGGGGCTGCTGAGCAAGGAAGCGCTGCTCTCCGGCGAACTCGCCTCAGCCTTCGGCATCGAGATCGACGAGCCGGATAAGGCTGAGGAAGACTCTGCGGCGGACTTTGCGGGACAACGTTCATACGGGGAGGTGGAGTGATGCCGATTCGCCGCCAGCACCGATGGCTTTACCCGATCGATTGGTCGCAAATCTCCGCTTTCATCCGCTTCGGGCGCGCGAAAGGACGCTGCGAACACTGCGGACGCCCGCACGGCCGCCTCGTGTTCCACCTCGGCGACGGTCGATGGTGGGACGACGACGCGAAGACCTGGCGGAGCGGCACGGGCAAGAAACTACGCAGCATGCCCACGCGGGCGCCCTTGCCGGAAGACAAAGGCACGCGGACAACCAAGGTGGTTTTGGCCGCCGCCCATCTTGACCATGACCCCGGAAACAATCGGCCCCGAAACCTGAAAGCTATCTGCCAGCGATGCCACATGCTGCACGACCGACGGGAGCATCAACGTCGCCGCTGGCTGACTCTGCGCATGCGCAAGGCGCTCGGCGATTTGTTTCTGGGGAAATATTCGGAATTCAGCTAGCAACTGAACCCTTACAACGTGAAACAGCTTGGACAGCGCGTTTGGTATCGGCGATGATACGGCCGGGGACGCCGACAATTGCGCAGAAGTGGAATTCTGAATGAGCGTCGCCTTTTTTTCATACAGTCACAAGGACGAAGCGCTTCGTGACGAGCTGGAGGTGCATCTCAGTCTCGTTAAAAGGCAGGGTGTCATTGAACCCTGGCACACCGGCGTCTTTTGGCCGGCGACGCAATCGATCCGGGCATCGACGCGCAGCTGGAACGGGCGGACATTATCCTCCTGCTCGTGAGCCCCGATTTTCTCGCCTCGGATTATTGCTACGGCGTCGAGATGACGCGAGCCTTGGAACGTCACGGCGAGGGAACGGCGCGCGTCATCCCGGTCATCTTGCGCCCCTGCGAATGGCATGAGGCTCCATTCGGCAAGTTACTTGCGGCCCCGACCGACGGCAAAGCGGTGACAAAATTCCCCAACCGCGATGACGCATTCCTGGAGATCACGAAGGCCATTCGCACGGCGGCCCAACCTGCGGCGTGGCCCGCACAAAAACCGACTCCGAAGCCTCCGCCATCGACCGCGCCAACGGCCACAGCTCCACGCTCAAGCAATCTTCGTGTCCGAAGCGACTTCACGCAGCGGGACCGTCATGTGTTTCTGGAAGAGTGCTACGAATATATGGCGGCGTTCTTTGAAAATTCGGTCGCCGAGCTGGCGACGAGAAACAAGGACATCGACGCGGATTTTAAACGGCTGGACGCGACCCGCTTCCGGGCCGTGGCTTATCGGAACGGAGAAGAACGCGTTCGGTGCCTGATCAGACTCGGCGGCTTTTCCGGAGAGGGGATTACGCTTTCCTATGGTCGGCACGACCTTGCGGAAAACAGCATCAACGAGAGCATGTCGGTCGTGGCGGGCGAGCAGAGCCTCACTTTGGAACCGCTCGGCATGCCGATGCGCGGCAGCAAGGGGCGACACCTGAGCGCGGAAGGCGCGGCCGAATATTATTGGGATTTGTTTATTGAGCCGTTGCAACGCTAGACGATCGAGGATTTGACCGCGTGCGATATTTTTAACGAAACGCCTCGGCACTCTCTCAGCCCGCGACGATGATGGGCTGAGTAGACGGGTATAAGGTTTTCCTGGGCCTGCGAGGCGTTTTTGTGCTATAATTGATCTGTGAAAGAGGGAGATATGCCCGTCAATTCAACGAGTGATCCGGTCCTGTCGCGTTTCCGCGCGGCGCTGGATGAGATCTATGGCGATCAGATCGAGCGCGTGGTCCTGTTCGGGTCGCGCGCCCGTGGCGATGCGCATGCGGACTCGGATTATGACGTGGCCGTTTTCCTGAAGGAACTTCCCGATCGCTAGAAAGAACGGCATCGCCTTGCCGATCTGCGCGTTGGTTTCATCGACGACACCGGGGCGTTCATCGACGCCAAGCCGTTTCCCGTCGCGTCCTATGCGGAACGGACTCCCCTGATGCATGAAATCCGTCGCGACGGCCTAGATTTATGAAGCCTGAATCCGCGAAATTTATCGAACAGGCCCATATTGTCATCGCCCGCGCCGACCTGATGCTGACCGTGAAGCTCAACGAGGATGCGGCGCGCGCCGCTTATCTCGGGAGTTTCTATGTCGCGCAGGCTTACATTTTCGAGCGCACGGGAAAGACGTCGAAGTCGCATAACGGCGTCCAGACCGAATTTTTCCGGCTGACCAAGGGCGACGCGCGCGTCGATCCGCTCCTGAGGCGCTTCCTCTCACAAGCCTACGAATTCAACTCCGTCGTCGATTACTTTACGGGCGCTGAGGCTGTGACCTTGGCGGCGGATGCCTCTGAGGCCGTGGCTGCCTCGAAGCGCTTCGTCGTCCATTTCGCGGAGCTCGTGCCCGTTCCGGCGTCTGGTCCGGACGCGGGTTCGAGCGAGGCGCCCTGAATTCCGTCGGCGTTCACAGGGCCACGCGGGACGGCAAACTCAAAACACGAAATTATATTGTTCGGGGTGATGCGGGCGCAAGCACGCCCACCTCTTTATTGTTCACTTCGCATGACGGGCAAGTCACGCCGCCGCGAGAGCGGCGGCGTTCCTTCCGGCGCCGGTCACACCGGCGAAAACCCCGCCCGGGCAACCGGGCGGGGTATCGAGCGACGCCAGATCAATCGGCGTTGGTCTTGTAGCCTCGATGACGGACGCTTGTCACAGAAGATGAGGCAACTCCTCGCGCTGATGGAAAGATCCAGGGTGCCGGGTTTACATTGACGCGCATCTCAGCGGCAACCCGACGGACCGCAATTGATTGCGCGCAACATCTGGCGCCGCAGGGTCCGCGGCGACAATTGCACGGACCGCTTCGGTCCCGCGCGATCAGGCGCCACGCCCAGCAGCTGACTCGTTGTCGGACTGGCGGCGGAGATCCTCGCATCGCTGTCGGCGGCGATCCATCGCCCTCCCACAAAGGTCGTCTGGCGCTGGAACTCAAGTTGGACTGGCAAGCCTACTTTCGAAAATGATCGCCCGCGGCGGAAAGAGTCACGGTTTCGCGTAAAGACGCGCCGAGGCGGTCGGCCAAACAAGCGGGACGAGTTCGCCGGTCTGTGGCAATTCGTCTAGAAAGTCATCGCGCGGGCGGCGTGCTGATATCTCCTCGCCCCAACCGGTTCTGGTGCGGACGTGGATGACATCGCCAAGAAACATCGAAACCACCACCGTCGCGGTCAATCTTATTGATGAGGACGGCTTCCCCGCGCCCGCAAGATCGATGCGATCATGGCGGACCATCATCGAAACCTTGTCCCCTATCCCAAAGCCCGCCGCGGGAATATCACTGACCAGGGTTCCGTCGGGGAGCGCCACCTCGACATGCTGGCTGTGGGTCCTTATGAAGCTGGCGACGAAATGAGTGCTCGGCGCATCGAACAGTTCGCGGCCGGAGCCGAGCTGCTCGATCGGCCCATAACTGAATAGCG
>Ga0134128_10008165_pt1 | contig 12603 bp, 12 predicted proteins | sample KB31754_FD_96462 | JGI IMG/M metagenome (GOLD analysis project Ga0134128, IMG submission 96462) | Terrestrial soil microbial communities with excess Nitrogen fertilizer from Kellogg Biological Station, Michigan, USA - KB3-175-4 | ecosystem: Environmental > Terrestrial > Soil > Unclassified ...
CTACCTTCGTAATCGTCCCGAGGTCTACCAGATTCTCGAAACACGTGCCGCTCAACTCTGCGCGGAGCCGCCCGAGGGCATCACCATAAACCGCGTGGGCTCGATGTTCACGTGCTTCTTTACGCGGCGGCCGGTAACGGATTACGAGTCGGCGAAAGATTCCGATACCGCTCGTTTTGCACGCTTCTTTCACTGGATGCTCGATCGTGGAATCTATCTCGCGCCGTCCCAATTCGAGGCCGGGTTCGTTTCGGCTGCGCACTCGGAAGACGATATCGCCCGCGCGTTGTGCGCCGCACGCGAGTTCTTCGACCAGCCCGCCTAAAGGGTGCGCGCTCGTATTAAACTTGCGGAAATCGGTGATTGCGCCGGAGCCAAATCGCTTGTTTACGCACGCGGCTCAGCAGCGGCTTCCAAGCCATTACCGCCAGGGTTGGTTTACGATGGCGGCCCGATTCCCGGAGCGACCGCAAGCGACCCACGCGGATTTGATGTGTCACTCGCGTGAAGGTCTCCAGCACTCGCGCTCTGCCCAGATGTGGCCGGTTAAGCCGGGGGCGTCGTGACGCGCTGAGGCCCCGGACTCGCATTATCCGCGTGAAGCCCAGTCACGGCGTGGGATAGAATGGACTCACATGGAAGATAGTTCGCCGCTGGCCTCGGGCTACTCCGGTGCGGAATTGCCCGGATGGAAAGCGACTGTTGGAGCGGTGGCCGCCGTTCTACTCGCCATTCTGTTCGTTTCCACCGGAACCTGGAAGCTTGCGGATCCGTACCGGTGGTCTCAGTTCCTCGGCCAGTTGCGCGTGCCATCGGAGTTCTCGCTGCCATTTGCCGTTGCGCTGGGAATTGGCGAGACGTTTGGCGCGGTGCTGATTTTCGTTCCGCGTTTTCGCCGTTGGGGAGCGATCCTCATCACGTTCCTGCTGATCGCGTTTATGCTGTATATCGGCTGGAACTATGGCGCTCTGGTTGGAAAGGATTGCAGTTGCTTTCCGCTCGTAAAGCGGACCGTTGGGCCAGGATTTTTCGTGGGCGATGGCATTATGCTGCTGATGTCGATCGTGGCGATTGTCTGGTCCCGCCGTCCGAATGGTTTGCGCGGAGCCGCCATCGTTCTGGGAGCCGTTGTCGTATTCGCCGCGGTTGCGTTCGGGATGAACGCCGCGCGCGAATCCGGAATCCAGGCGCCCCCATCGGTAACACTTGTGGACGGCAAGCAGTTCGATCTTCGCGCGGGCCACATTTTTCTGTTCTTCTACGATCCGGAGTGCATGCACTGCGATGCGGCGGCCCGGCGCATGGCGAAGCTCGATTGGAAGGACACCAAAGTCTTGGGCATCCCAACGACGACGCCGCAGTTCGCAGCCGATTTTCTCCACGATACCGGATTGAAGGCCTACACGTCGAGCGATCAGAAGGACATCGACGCGCTGCGATCGAAGTTCAAATTCGTCAACGCGCCTTATGGTGTGGCGCTCGACGGTGGGCGGCAGCTCGCGGCGGTCGGCAACTTCGACGAATCCGAGCCGGCGAAGACACTGCGCTCGGTTGGGTTCGTGAAGTGAGGCCCTTGGCCGCGGCTCGCGACCCCGCAACGCTTCGGCGAGAGCCACGCGGGTGGGATTGAGGTGGCCCCGCTAGCGGCTCCGTTGGTTATGAAAGTTTTCTCGTCATAGACGGGTTGTCGCTGCGCGAGGAGTGCAGCAAATTCATTCGGCGTTCGATAGCCGACGCACTGTAGGGGCGAACTCGGTTGTAGTGGCCGACCTCATCCAACGCTCCACTTATCCTCTGGCAGGCGGAATGCGCTGGATTCCAAAGAAGGTACAGCCCACTCTGGATATATAGAATCGAGGTCGCAAGCAGTCCGATTCCGGGCTTTCAGTCGATCGCCTCCCGCCGAGATTTCGCGAATTCCGACGCCAAGATTCGCCCTGATGCTGCGAAAGTACCCGTGAGCACCTTGAATTTGGTTCTCCGGGACCATTCAAAACCCGATCTCGGCCGAAGGTTCGCCCCCGACATCGTCGAACAAGCTCGGGGCTCTATCTGAGAACTCTTGTGAATTGTGCGTGTTAGCTTCTGAGGGGCGATTTGGTGGACAAGTCAACGCTCAGTAACAAGGGAGCGGCGAACGGAATTTCCGAACAGGTGGTTTGGAAAAATAGCGGAATGTGAATTGAGCAAGACCGAAAACGTCTGCGCTTAATGCAGCGCCGGGCAGCCACAGAACGATGCACAGAATCCAGCATTATGGAGGCGCACCATTTCCACGCGCATCAACCGTGCAGAACGCAACCCGCTTCAGAACGGGCGATGCTGACGCATGGATCTTTCCCCGAAATCGATCGATTCGTACTGAAGCTGCGTCCCGGCATCTTGGCGCAATATTGACTTTCTATCGAAGCACATCTACCCTCTTCTTTGTTAGGTAAACGCATCTGGTTTCGAGTCGTCTCCCGGCGTCTCAATGTATTCAGGATGGTCCAACAAGTATGCCCACGCCCAATCAGAAATATTGAACGCAAAGCCTCCAACGGCGTTCCCATACTTGGAGGCTCGATACAAGACGCTATTACCGACAAGCCCCGCGATTACACCGCTATCGACGTTCCATCGCGCCGTTTTTGTTCCCTGACTAATGTACGCCTGAAGGGCTTTCTTTTCTTTCTTCGTAAGATTCTTCAAATAAGCGATGCGCTTTTTTGACTCATGGCCATCGTGACGCCGTGCCGCCAATATCTTCCAGGACCATTCAATCGGGTACGTGGCCAGTGCCCAAAAACACATAATCAGTGCCAACCAAGGCAAACGCCAAAACGGGTCTTTCATCGCTTCCGCAAAGGGATGAAAACGATGCGCAACAAAACCGTAAGGGCGGAAAGCATGATGGTCGCAACGGCACGGACGGGATTTCCGAGCCATGCGAGTGCGAGCTTAAGCAGTGCTTCCATGCGGGCACAAGCGTATCATGCCCTCTACGTGTGAGGTACTTCTGATGGACGGCTGCCTGACGCCTCCGGTCCAAGCCTGGACGATATGCACTGGTGCGTTTGTATTCACGGGAATCGGCTCGTTGGTGTCTGGAGCCGGGGACCCCAGGGTGGGCCGCTGCTCAATGGCATGGGCGCGGGAGCGCGAATTTTTGCCATCACTGCACAACGCGCACTGACTCGCGGCCCTACTCCCTCATGCGGTCTGCCCACCTGAGAAACCGCATTAGATCGCGGCGGCGGGTCCACCCAAAACGCCAGAACGCACGGAAATCGATGCTTTCGGCGGGCGTGCCCCAGTAGGTCTCCATCCGCCAGCGAAGGAAGGGGCTCCGCCACGGCCGCAGACGATATCCGCGCGATGCCTGCCACAGAAAGGCCAGCATCCGCAGGCTCAGCTTGTACCCTTTTTCGGACGGCCGGCCTTCGGGAGATCTCCCGCCGGCAAATCCGGTGTTGCGTAATATCCGGTTCGAGTGCGAACCGTGGGATGGCCGGGGCCGTTCACCGTCACCTTGATCTGGCGGAAACTGCCATCGAGCGCCTCAATGGTCGGCTCATACGCGAGCATGTACTGGTTGCGAACCTCATGCGCCACTTGCAGCGCGATCCGGTCCACGTCCATCAGTTCCTTGGGGTAGTACGCAAGGCCACCGGACGCCTCGGTCAGCGCATTTAACACGCGCTTGGCCTTTTTCGCCTCATGCCGGTCTTCCTCGTTCAACAGGCCGACCGCGTAAATCAGCACTTCGCTCTGGCGCGCCTTCGCGACCAGATTTTCCAAGGTGTTGCGTTCGCTGCTTGCGGTGTCGTTACCGTCGGTAACTACCAGAAGAACTTTCTTATCTTTCTTGCCCTTCTTTTTCAGGTAGTCGATCGACATGCTGATGGCGTCGCGCAGAGCCGTGCCGCCGCGGGAATCGACACGCGCCACTCCGGCCTCAAGCTTGCGAATATCGTTCGTGAAATCGACGTCGAGATAGGCGTCGTCGTTGAAATTCACGATGAACACTTCGTCCTGGGGATTCGAAGCGCGAACCAGGTCGAGCGCCGCCCGCTCCACTTTCGCGCGCTTATCGCGCATGCTGCCGCTGTTATCGATCACCAGCCCTAGCGAAACCGGCACATCCTCGCGGCGGAAATCCTTGATCGTCTGTTCCGCGCCGTTCTCGTAAACCTTGAATGCCTTCTCGGGAAGGTTGGTAAGCAGCTTGCCGTTTTTATCCGCGACGCTCGCGTGCAGCACCACGAGCCGCGTCTCGGCTTTGAAGATGGCCGGCTGATCGCTGGTCGCCGCATGATCCTGCGCCGCTGAAAAGGCCGGTGCGAACATCAATAGAATACCGGCGAGCGCGCCACATCGCGTGCGCTTACTGCAAAGGCGCATAGTAACCGAGACGAAAGTAGGCTCTGAGTGTGGGTAGGCCGCGTGGCTGGACAAGCTTCACCTGAATGTGCCGGTATTTTCCATCTCTTTGCGGGTTTTTCGGAGTATACCCCAGAATGTATTCATTTCGCAGTTCAATGCCGATTTTGGCCGCCACATCGGGCAGTTCATTGAGATTTTCCACGGGAAAATGACGCCCGCCCGTCTGTTCCGCGACTTCGCTCAGCAAGCCGGGTCCGTTCAGTTCCTCGGCCGTTCGCCCGCGCGATCCCATCGGCTCGTAAATTCCAATCGCATAGATTTGGACGTCCGCCTCGCGCACCGCGTTCTTGATTTCGCTCTCCGTGTAACGGCTGCTGTTATCGCCGCCGTCGGAAATCACCAGCAAAGCCTTGCGCGGGTTGTGCGCTTTCTTCATCTCATTCATCGCCAGATAGATGCCATCGAGAAGGGCTGTCCTTCCTTTCGATTGCGTGAACGTGAGATTGTTCTGAATTTGATCCGTGTCATTGGTGAAAGGTACCACCAGTCTTGGCCGATCGTTAAATTCGATCAGAAAGAACTCGTCCTGCGGGTTGGCTGTCTTGAAGAATTGAGCGGCCGCGAGACGGGATTTCTGCAACTTGGGGCCCATGCTGCCGCTGGTATCGAAAACCAGTCCAATCGATAGGGGAGCATCCTCGCTTGAAAACTGGGTCACCTGCTGCTCCACTTTGTCCTCGAACACGCGGAAGTGCTCCTTCTCAAGCCCCGTGACGAAGCGGTTTAGCGGATCAGTTACCGTCACGTTGACCAGAACGAGCGTCTTGTCGACCTTAATATTCGCCGAGTGGGCCGGCACGATCGGCGCCGGCTTGACACGCGGCTCGATCGAAACACGGGCGTTAGGATCTTCGCGGGTCGCAACGCCATCCGCGGCGAATCCAAAGGCTGTGTAAAGCAAAACGCAGAATACTAAGAGAGCAGCCGGGCGGAATATCTTGCCGAACTTCGAGGAATGACTCGCCATCACAGAGTACCTGCCTTGGCTGACCCCAAGTATAGCACCGGCCCTGCAAGAATCGAGGCGCCGCGCGCCGTTAGAATAAAGCAACGATGAAGAAGATCCGGCCGGCGAAGTAGTGGACGCCACGACTCTGCAAGTCCTGTTCGTGGTGTTCGCCGCCACCTTTATTCGATCGGCATTCGGATTTGGCGAAGCGTTGGTTGCGGTCCCGTTACTTGCGCTTTTCATGCCGCTCAGCGTTGCCGCTCCGCTGGCCGTGCTGGTATCGATCACCATCGCCGGCGTCGTTGTCGCGCAGGACTGGCGCGAGATCCATTTCCGCAGCGCGGCGTGGCTGGTGCTTTCAACTTTGCTTGGCATTCCGCTCGGTCTTCTGTTGCTGACCAGTAGCCACCAGCGGCCGGTGAAGGCGGCGCTCGGGATTCTGATCATTGCGTTCTCCCTATATTCGTTGATCGGCAGAAGACCGCCGGCGTTACAGAAAGACAGCCGCGGATGGCTTCTCGGCTGCGGTTTCTGCGCGGGCGTGCTTGGCGGAGCGTACGGAATGAACGGACCCCCGCTGGTGATTTATGGAAGCATGCGCCGCTGGTCCGCCCAACACTTCCGCGCCACGCTGCAAGGATATTTTCTGCCGGCGAGCATTGTTGGCATGGGCGGCTACTGGCTGACGGGGCTGTGGGTTCCGGCAGTCACGCACTATTATTTGATCTCGCTGCCCGCGATGATCCCAGCGATCCTGCTGGGCCGCATCGCGAATCGCCGGATGAACGGAGAGGCGTTTCTCAACTGTGTTTATTTCGGCTTGGCGGGCATCGGCGCGCTGTTGATAGCCCAGGCTGCTGGTATATTGGTATAGAAACGTGGCGCTATCGTCTAACGGTTAGGACGGAGCCCTCTCAAGGCTTAAATACGGGTTCGATTCCCGTTAGCGCTACCAATCCTTTTCACAGGCTCTACGCCAACAACGGGGGCAAACCCCAATCCCAAACTGATTTCTAAGAACATAACACCTTTACTCTGAGTCTGTAATTCTGGAAGTTCCGAAAGCCATAAGCCTGCCGGTTGATGAGCTCCATCTTGTTGTGGAATCCTTCGGTGATTCCGTTATTGCGGGTGAAGCGCCACATGGCAACGATTTCTTCCGGCCAGGAGGCGAGCGTCTGACCGAGCTGGACGAGGGGTGCCAGGCCGGCCTGGCGCAACTGAAAGACGGCACGCAGAAAGCGCGGGATGAGTTGTTCACATTGTTTGCGGGTGCGATGCTTTTTCAACAGCAGATAGCAGAGCCGTTGTTTGAAGCGGTAGATGGTTTCAAGTACAGGATGTTGCGCCAGATAAGCCTGTAGACGAAGCTGCTGATCGTCTCTGAGTTTGTGACGATGGCGCCGCATCAAGGAAAGGGAGTCCGCGGTTCTTGGCGCCGACGGCGTCGAGGTCACGCCAGCAGGCCAGGAAATGATGATTGATGATTCGGATCACGTGGAAGCGGCCGGCTACGATACGTGCCTGGGGGAAGTGCAGCCTTACCAGCGAGCGGTAATTCGAGGCCAGATCCGTACACACTACCCGCACCTCGGCTTTGCCTTCCAGGCGCTGAAAATAGGCCTCCAGAGAGAGTTCGGAGCGGCCCAGCACGACATCGTAGATCTTATGATTCCGCAGATCACATAACGTGGTGGCGTAGCCGCTGCGGTGGGTGAAAAAGTGTTCGTTAATGCCCAACAGCTGCGGACAGCGTGCCGCATGCCACTCCCCAAACTGGCGCCGCAGCCCACGTTGAAAGTAGCGTTCCACGGTCGCTGCGCCAATCCCTTCCCTGCGACCCAGACGGCTTCGATTGATGCCGTCCAGGTGATGGCGATAGATCATTTTCTGAAATGCTTCCGAGGACCGCTGCCGCAGCAGAATCCCAGGAAAGCGGTCCCGGAAGTATCTCCCGCATTGCCGGCACTTCCACTGGCAGGCTTCCAGCTCCAAAACACCATGCCGCAGCCCCCAGTCCTCATGCCGAATGCGCCGCTTATAGCGTCCTTTGTTCCGCAACCGCTCATTACCGCAGTGCGGGCACGATCTTACCCCCAAATGCCGCGCCGAGATCCGGATCTTCCCCTCGCTGATCCCAAAATCGCTAATCTCATATTCGGGCAGCCCCAATACGATCTCCGATCTCATAAAACAATTCCTCCAAGAATGTTTTACCAATCAGGGATCAGACATCCCACGGAACAGCCGTTATGAACTGGAGAACCCTCATGCTCCTTTGGTGTTTCGCCAGGTTGAGCCGGCGGTTTTCTGCGTCGGTGCCCCGGACTGTTCTGGACAGTCGATTTTACCGGCCCCGGAGCCGCCATAAAGCGAGGGAGACGGCAAGAACCCCACACCGCAGCCGGATCAATGTCCCGGCGAATTCACTGGTCTGTCGTGGTTTCGTCGCTCTCCTGACGCCGTCCTCCTTCGGTTCGCGATTCGGAAAGGAGAAACAGCAAAACTCCTTCCTCGACCCGCTATCGGGTCTGCACTTCAATACCCACTGCCTTACGAGCTGAACTCCTGGCTAAGTCGGCCGAGCGCTAGCGCCCCGAGAGCCAGCCCGAAATCACGCAAGGCGATATCGAAGAAACCTGGAAGGATCAGGAGGTTGATCACGATTCCTAACAGCCAGGCGCAGACCACGTACGCGCCGATTCGCGGCTTGACTGCCACAAGGATACCGGCAATGATTTCGACGACCCCGATCACCAGCATCAGATTGTGCCCGCCGATGGGAGAAAGCCCGAAAATCAGTCTTTTTCATTTTTTCGTCTCCTCTTTAGCGCATTCGATTACTTCAATCGTCAACATCAACTTCTCCCGCGCGCCGCAGGGTACCCCGTCGTAGCGCGCGGGTCTTCATCATTTCGAAAAAGACCGGGACCAAAATCAACACGTGAATTGTGGACGTAATCATGCCGCCCACAATCGGCGCGGCGATCGGCTTCATAATGTCCGATCCCACGCCGGACTCCCACAAAATAGGAACCAGGCTGGCTAGAACCGCAGCCACGGTCATCAGCTTCGGGCGAAGCCGGTGCACGGCGCCCTCGATCACCGCTTGTTTGATGTCGCCGGGCTCAAGGGATTGTCCCGTAGCGAGCCGCGCTTCAAGCGCTTCGTGCAGATACACCACCATTACCACTCCCGTTTCGATCGCGATCCCAAACAGGGCGATGTAGCCCACCCAAACAGCGACGCTGAAGTTATAGCCGAGATACCACTGCAGCAGCAGGCCTCCGCTCAGCGCGTAAATTGTCGGAAAAATCAGCATCAGCGCTTCCGCCAAAGAATGGAAAACCATGTAGAGCAGCAGGAAAATGACAAAGAAGACGATCGGCAGGATGATCTTCAGTCTTTCCTTTGCACGTAGCTCGAATTCGTATTCGCCGGACCATTTAAAGCTGTAGCCCGGGGGCAGCGCGAGTTTCTCACGCAGAAGCCGGCTCGCCTTATCGACGAAGCCCCCATAATCGCTAGTATTGAGGTCGAGATAAACGTACCCGGTGAGGACAGCATCCTCGTCCCGGATCATGGTGGGTCCTTTCGAAAAAGAGATATTTGCGAGCTCGCCCAAGGGCACCTGGGCCGTTGAAGGCGTCGCGATCACCACGCGCCTGAGCTTGTCCAGATCGTCTCGAAAATCCGGCGCATAACGAATATTAATCGGATACCGTTCCCGGCCTTCGATGTTTTCAGCGATGTTGTCCCCGCCAATCCCGGATGTGATCGCGCGCTGCACATCGGCGACTGTCAAACCGTAGCGGGCCGCCTCCGCGCGGTTCACTTCTACATTGATGTAGAAGCCCTGGGCGACACGCTCCGCGAAGGCCGACCTCATCTCCGGAAGGCCCCCGAGGAGCTGTTGAATCTTCTCCGCGAGTTGCTGAATACCGTCGAGGTTGGGGCCCTGAATCTTGAGCCCGACGGGCGTCTTGATTCCGGTGAGCTCCATATCAAGGCGGTTCTCGATCGGCATGGTCCACGTGTTCGTCAAGCCGGGAAACTGAAGCTTTGTGTCCATTTCCGAGATCAACTTTTCGTACGTCATCCCATGCCGCCATTGCTCGTGCGGTTTCAACATCACGGTGGTGTCGTACATGTCGAGAGGCGCATTGTCGGTCGCGCTTTCGGAACGGCCAATCGAGCCGAATACACTTGCCACCTCGGGGAAGGAGCGCAGAACGCGATCCTGCTCCTGCAAAAGTTGGGTAGCCTGGCCGATTGCGATTCCGGGTAATGCGGTGGGCATGTAGAGGGCCGCCCCTTCATACAGAGGTGGCATAAATTGGCTGCCAAGCTTGAAAGCCAGAGGAAAGGTTACGGCCAGAAAGATGAGATTTATTAGTATCGTGATTTTTGGAAATCGAAGGCAAAGCTTTAGCACCGGAAGGTAAAGCTCCTGAGTTACGCGGGAAAGCGGATTGCGTGATTCCGGCCGAAGCCGGCCTCGAATAAACAAAAGCATCAGTGGTGGCACCAGCGTGATCGCCAGCAGCGATGAAAAACCCACTGCCGAGGTTTTGGTCCAGGCTAGCGGACGGAACATGCGGCCCTCCTGTGCTTCGAGCATGAAGACGGGCAGAAACGAGACCACGATGATCACGAGGGAGAAGAAGAGCGCCGGCCCGACCTGCTTAGCCGCATCGAGCAGGATTTTCTTTCGTTCCTTCCGTGAGAGGTTTCGCGGCTCCGGCTCCGCCGCCGCCGCGGATTGGGCTTCGGATAATTGCCGATAGCCGTTTTCCACCATCACGATCGAGGCGTCTACTAGCACACCAATCGCTAACGCCAGGCCGCCCAGCGACATAATGTTGGAGCTGACGTGAAGGTAGTACATCGGAATAAACGCTGCCACGACCGCGATCGGCAGCGTCAGAATCGGAATAAGCGCGGAACGGAAGTGGAAGAGAAACACAATGATGACTATGCTGACAATCACGGCTTCCTCGATTAAGTCACGCTTAAGAGTGCCGATGGACTCTTGAATCAGCCCCGAACGGTCATAGCCCGTCACAATTTCAACTCCCGGCGGAAGTGATCCGGAGATTTCGGCTAATTTCCGCTTCACTCCCGCGATCACGTTCAGAGCGTTCAGACCGAAGCGCATCACAACGATTCCGCCTACTGTTTCCCCTTCGCCGTTCCATTCCGCCACGCCGCGCCGGATATCCGGCCCGAACGATACGCTTCCCAGGTCCTTTACCAGTACCGGCGTGCCGTTTTTGCTGGCGACCGGCACTGTTTCGAGATCGGACAGTGAGTGGAGATAACCGAGTCCGCGGATCATATACTCAGCGCCCCCGAGCTCGATCAACCGCCCACCGACCTCATTGGTGCTGTCGCGAACGCGATCAATCACCGTCGAGAGCGGAATGTTATAGGCACGGAGCTTGTCGGGATCGAGGCGCACCTGGTACTGGCGAACGAAGCCGCCGATGCTCGCGACTTCGGCTACGCCCGGCACCGTCTCAATCTGATAACGCAAAAACCAATCCTGCAAGCTGCGGAGATCCGCCAGGCTGTAGCGATGGTTGTGGTCCACGATTGCGTATTCATACACCCAACCCGCGCCGGTGGCATCCGGTCCTATCGTCGGGTGCACCTCCGATGGAAGCACGCCCTGAATTTGTTGCAAGTACTCCAATACTCGAGAGCGGGCCCAATACAAATCGGTTCCGTCTTCGAAGACGACGAAGACGTAGGAATCGCCGAACATCGTCTGAGCGCGGACGCCTTTGACCTTGGGCGCGGCAAGAAGAGCTGTGACAATCGGGTATGTGACTTGATCTTCGATAAGATTCGGCGGTTCGCCGCTCCAGGGAGTGTGAATGATCACCTCGACATCGGAGATGTCTGGCAGAGCGTCAAGTGGGATTCGGCGCATGGCCCAGATGCCCGCGAGCACCAGCATAAGAGTCCCGGTGAACACCAGAAACCGGTTTCGGGCGCACAAGTCTATCCAGCGGCTGATCATTACATACCACCTTCAGCCGTGACGTTGAGCTGTTTCTGCGCCACAGTCTGTCCGTTCTTCGTGGCGAGAATTGAGACCTGCCAGGTCCCGCCGGATTGCAGTTGTCCGGACCCCTCGTACATGCCGCCACCCTTATCGCCGAGAGTCGTTACGGTGCGCATTGCCGCCATGCCCATCGCCGGCATAGCAGGCATAAAAAACGTCACGGTGACCTGCGCGCCAGTGATGGGACTGCCGCCCGCGCCAGTGAGCTTCACGCGAAATGTATCGCTCCCCTTGTGCGGCGGGGACGGACTCGCGGAGAAATCGATCATGACCTGTGCATTTGGAGCATTCATGGCCGCGGCGCCGCCGGCGCCCGGTGGCGGAGGCGCAAACGACCCGAGCGCTGCCTGGAGCTGACTTTCAGAATCGATCAGAAAATTCGCTGAGGTGACCACATGCTCGCCGCCCTTGAGGCCCTTCAGAACGACAAAATCGTCGCCCGCGCGAGCGCCGATTTCGATCTCACGTGGCTCAAAATATCCGCTGCCGCGATCCACGAACGCAATCTGACGTGTGCCGGATTGAAAGACCCCGGAAGCCGGAATCGCCAACTGTCGTCCCAACGCGGCGCCGAGCTTCACACTCACAAACATTCCCAGCGAAAGCTTCAATTCAGGATTGGGGATTTCGAGACGTACTTTCGCGGTGCGCGTGGTCTGGTCGAGCTGGGGCCAGATGAAGCTGACCCGTCCAGGAAAGATGCGCCCGGGGTAGGAGTCCACGGTAACCTCCGCGGAGTCCCCCACCTTGATTCGACCGAGGTCGTTCTGAAAAACCTGGGCGTATACCCAAACAGTTGATAAATCCGCGATCGAATACAGTTTCGTCCCAGGCTGCGCATACATGTTCGGGAGCGCATTTCTCTCGGTAATGAATCCGGATGCTGGCGAGTCGATTTCCAACTCACGCTTGACCTTTCCGGTTTGCTCCAGTTCTTCAATCTCGCGATCTGGGATCATCCATTGCTTCAGGCGCTCCGTTGCTGAGGACAACAGGTTGCTGGCGCCCGACGCAACGCCGGGGACGGTACTTTGGGCGAGGAATTCCCGATTCTGCTTCGCGAGCAGATATTCGTTTTCTGTGGCGACAAGTTCCGGGCTGTAGATCGTCAATAGCGGTTGGCCTTTGCGCACTCGCTGGAAAGTCGAGTCCACGAAAA
>Ga0134128_10008166_pt1 | contig 12603 bp, 12 predicted proteins | sample KB31754_FD_96462 | JGI IMG/M metagenome (GOLD analysis project Ga0134128, IMG submission 96462) | Terrestrial soil microbial communities with excess Nitrogen fertilizer from Kellogg Biological Station, Michigan, USA - KB3-175-4 | ecosystem: Environmental > Terrestrial > Soil > Unclassified ...
CTTTCTCACCAATGGATATAGAAAAATTGACAAACTGCTGCGATATAGTATTTACTGCAGTTCCTCATGGCAAATCAAATAAAATTGTAAAAGACCTTTATGACAGAGACTCAAAGGTAATTGATCTGTCAGCTGACTTTCGGTTAAGGAACCCAAAGGATTATATCAAGTGGTATGGATGGGAACATCCTTTCCCCGAACTCTTAGCAAAGTCAACATATGGAGTTCCAGAACTGCATCGAGAAGAGATTAGGAGATCAAGATTAGTCTCATGTCCAGGATGTATGGCTGTTACCTCGTTGCTTGCTATTAAACCTCTAATAGAAAATAATCTAATTGATACTGACCATATTGTAATCGATAGCAAGATCGGCTCCTCAGGTGCAGGTGTCAAAGCGAATGCAGCTACACATCATGCTATGCGTTATGGCGTAATTAGACCATACAAGCCATCGAAACACAGACATACAGGAGAAATCGAGCAGGAACTACAACTTATTGCCAAGAAAGAAGTTAAAGTAAGCATGAGTCCCCACGCAGTAAACGTAGTTCGAGGAATTCTTACAACTAACCATACATTCCTAAAAAAATTAGTTAATGAATTAGAATTATGGAAAATGTACAGAAACTCGTACAAGAGTGAACCATTCATTAGATTAATTCGTGACAAAAAAGGCATTTACAAGTTTCCAGATCCAAAATTTGTTGTTGGCTCAAATTTTTGTGATGTAGGATTCGATATTGATGATGACAACAGAAGACTCATAGCAATATCCGCATCAGATAATTTGATGAAAGGCGCTGCAGGAACTGCGATACAAAATATGAATATCATGTTTGGTTATAATGAGACAGAGGGATTAAAATACACTCCCTTGACACCAGTATGATAGTAATAAAGATAGGAGGAAGTGTGGTACATAATCTTCATTCCACTACAGTTCCTGATATTAAAAAAATAGTAGAAAGAGAAAAGCTAGTTCTTGTGCATGGAGGAGGTAAAGAGGTTACTAACACCGCAATCAAACTTGGCAAAGAGCAAAAGTTCATTGTATCACCAGGCGGCGTACAGAGTAGATATACCGACAAGGAGACTGCTGAAATATATACAATGGTCATGTCTGGTAAGATCAATAAATCTATTGTGGGAATGCTTTTACGCCAAGGAATAAATGCAGTTGGCATTACAGGAATTGACGGTGGCCTTTTAAAGGCTCAACGCAAGAAGAAACTCCTTGTAATTAATGAGAAAGGTAGAAAAATGATAATTGACGGCGGATATACAGGAAAAATAAGTCTTGTAGACCCGTATTTAATAGAGGCACTAATCGATAAAGAGTACGTTCCTATTATTTCGCCTGTGGCATTAAGCGAGGATTTCGATTTTCTAAATGTAGATGGAGATCGAGCTGCGGCATATATTGCAGGTGGACTAAAAGCTGACAAAGTGTTGTTTCTTACCAATGTTAATGGTCTAGTATTAGACAATAATCTAGTTACGAATTTGACTATCGAAGAAGCAAAAGCTTTATTGCCAAAAATCGGACATGGGATGGAGAAGAAGGTCCTTGCATCAGTTGAAGCAATAGAGATGGGTGTCAAAGAGGCGATAATCGGGTCAGGGCAAGTACAGAGTCCGATTTCATCAGCAATATCGCATTGTAATTGTACGGTGATCTCTACTAATTGAATGGCGAAGATCAGTATTTAGTCAATACATACCAAAGATTTCCAGTAAATATCGCATTTGGCAAAGAAGCAAAAGTCTGGGATACATTCGGCAAAGAGTATATTGATTGTATGGCAGGATATGGTGTCGCGCTTGTAGGTCATTGTAATCATAGAATCATAAAAGCTGTTAAAGAACAATCTGAGAAAATAATAGTATGCCATATGTCTCTATACAATGATGTCAGGCTAAATTTTTTGCAAAAGTTATCAAGGCTTGCTCCAAAGGGATTAGATAGGACATTCTTTAGCAATAGTGGCGCTGAATCGGTAGAAACCGCAATGAAGCTTTCTCGAAAGTATACTGGAAAATCAGGCATAATTGCTATGAACGGTGGTTATCATGGAAAAACATTCGGCGCACTTTCTGTAACACACAACGAAAAATATAGAAAATCATTTGTACCGCTTCTAGATGGTGTAAAATTTGTTCCTTATAATGATCCCTCTAAGTTAGAACAAGCGATTGATCCCAATATTGGAACAGTAATTTTAGAACCTATTCAAGGGGAAACAGGAATTATAATTCCTTCAGATAGCTTTATACATCGCGCCAGAGAAATCTGCAATAATTATAAATTAGTTTTAATATTCGATGAAATTCAAACCGGTCTTGGTAGAACCGGTAAAATGTGGGCAGGGGAAAACTGGAATACCAATCCAGATATTATGTGTCTCGCTAAAGGGATTGCTGGTGGAGTTCCTATGGGTTTAACGTTGGTAAGATCTGAAATAGCAGAAGCTTTGAAAGTGGGTGAACACTCTTCGACTTTTGCAGGAAATCCTCTAGCATGCGCTGCAGGTGATGCAACTCTTGATGCCCTAATAGAAGATAAATTAGTCGAAAATGCATCAAGAGTTGGTAAATACTTTAAAGATGGTCTATTGAACCTCAGTGATAGACACCGTATAATTAGGGAGATACGGGCCTTAGGTATGATGTTGGCAATAGAATTACGCTTTGACATAAAAGACATATTAGTTGATGGGATCAAAAATGGATTACTGATGACGTATTCAGGAAGAAACATAGTAAGACTGCTTCCTCCTCTTGTCATGGATGAAACGACTGTTTCTAAAGCCTTAGAAATAATGGATCAATTGCTTACAAAAGAGGAGATGAGGAGAAATGTCAAGTGATCTTGATAGCATTGATGAAAAAATAATACAAATTTTACAAAATGATTCTCGTAGGTCATTCGTAGAAATTGCAGACCATATTGGCTTATCTGAATCTGCTGTAAGGAGACGTATAAAAAACCTTACTGATAGAGGAGTTATCAAGAAATTTACGATTGAAATGAGTACCCCAAATAAGACTAGTGCAATTACGCTTATCTCAGTCAATTCTACTGCCGATACAAATCTTGTTTCGGCCAAACTAAGGGAGCTTACTGGTGTTGAGACAATCTATGAGATTACAGGACAATATGATATCGCTGCCATCGTTGCAGCACCGACAATTTCAGAAATTAATCAATGTATTGACAATGTACGTAAGACGGATGGTGTCGCTGATACAAATACCGTAATCATACTAAGAACAATACATTAGAATGTGTTACTATCGTCTTACTCGCTTAGAACTGACCATATTCGAAGATTTTGTTAAAAGAGGTGCGGATGCAACTAAAAAGTATACTTATAAACGAATTCAATTGCGAAAACGTTTATATTCTCTGCGAAATGAGTTTTTTGTCGAAGTCAATGTCGCTAAATCCAGATGATCCGAACTATTATGCACACATATACAACGAATCTGGCAATAATAAAACAAGGATCAGGATACTCGATTCTACATTAAGGGAAGGAGAACAACATCCTGGTGTATCATTTACAAAAAAACAACGGATACAAATTGCTTGGATGCTCGATTCCTTTGGGGTTGATCAAATAGAGATCAGTCCAGTAGTATCACCAGATCATTTCGATGCAACAAAGACCATCATAAAACAGAAATTAAAAGCTGATATTGTAGCACATGTAAGAGCAATCAAATCTGACGTAGATGTAGCCATCAGTTGCGGTGCATCCTGGATTGCAACATATATGGGCATTTCGGATATTCATCTGTCTACAAAACTGAAGATTACAAGAGAGGAGGCAAAGACAAGAGCACTGGAAGTTGTTGATTATATTAATGCACATGGCTTGAAAGCACGATTTACAATGGAAGATGCAAGTAGAACCGATCCGGCTTTTCTCATAGAAATGTGTAAAGAAATGAATAATCGTCGCATTGAGAGAATCAGTATTCCAGATACTGTGGGAATACTGCGTCCTAAAGGTATGTATAACCTTGTCAGAAGGGTTCACGAGAATCTTGACCTATCAAAAAGCTCATTAGATGTACATTGCCATAATGATATGGGATTAGCACTTGCAAATGCTTTGGCAGGATGCGAGGCTGGTGCAGATCAAATTCATACTAGCATTGATGGATTTGGAGAACGAACCGGTATCCCTGCATTAGCTGAAGCTGCAGTTACATTGACCCTAATTTATAAATCAAACAATAATTTAAGATTACATATGCTAAAGGATTTGTCGAAGACGATTTCTCAATACACTGGTCTGGAGATTCCAGAATCAAAGCCAATTGTAGGAGATAGTGCATATAAGCACAAGGCTGGCACTCATCTAGCAGCAATCCTTAGAAATCCGGCCGCGTATGAAATTTTAGAACCAAAGATCGTAGGGAATAGACGCAAGATTGTATTTGGAGAGCTGGCAGGAAAAAATGGTGCAAATTACCTGTTATCGTTGCTAGGTTTAGAAACAGGTCACCATGAAGGAGAGATTCTAGCTCGTGGCTTGAAAGAACTTCGGATGGGTGATATCTTGGAGTTATATCTAGACGAGAGATTAGAGAGAAAAATACTTAATGATGAAGCTCCGAAAATAAAGACTAAGGAGTAGATATTAGTATGGTTAAATGTCCAGAATGTGATGCAGAGGTCAAAATTCCTTCAGACTCAATTGAAGGCGAGATTATAACATGTCCTGATTGTGGTGCGAGTTATGAACTTACAAAGTCCGAAAATGGGTTCAATATAAAACCAGCCCAAGTTGTGGGCGAGGACTGGGGCCAGTGATCAAAGAGAAGACATCACCTTCTCTCAACATTCTTTACGATAACATAAGATGGGAAGAAAAGGCACTATACGAAGCTGCTAAAAAGCGAGGAATTAGAGTAAATAACATTGATTGCAAAGATCTATTTATTAATCTCAATGAAAGAGACTCTTCTATACACAGAGATCAAATAATTATTCAACGCTGCGTTAGCTATTTTAAAAGTGTTCACTCCACTGCTGCATTAGAGGGTCTCGGAGCAATTGTAATTAATCGCCTGCATACCGCAACTCTGTGTGGTAATAAATTATTTACTCACATGGAACTTCAAAAAGCGGGATTAAAAGTACCCAAGGCAATTTCTGCATTCTCTGAAGAGTCTGCTATTGCAGCCCTCAATGAGTTAGGATATCCAGCAGTTATTAAGCCTACAATTGGTAGTTGGGGTAGGTTAATTGCACTTTTACGTGACAAGGATGCCGCTAAGGCCGTAATAGAAGATAGACAGCATATGTTTCCTCTTTACCAAGTCTATTATTTCGAAGAACTCGTAAAGCGTCCTCCTAGAGACATCCGTGCAATAGTAATAGATGACAGAGTGGCTGCGGCAATTTATCGGTATTCTAGTCAGGCCGAATGGAAAACAAACATGGCATTAGGGGGACATGCAGAGATCTGTCCTTTAACAAATGAGCTGGAAGACATGTGCATAAAAGCTACAAAGATTACTAAAGGCCAGATAGTTGGTGTTGATCTTATGGAAAGCGATGAACATGGCTTAATGATTCATGAGATCAATAATACTACAGAGTTTAAGAACACAGTTAGGGTAACCGGAGTAGATATCCCAGGATTGATAGTTGAATTTTCTTCAACATTGGGAAAGTAAGATCGAATAGAATGATTTCGCCTAATTATGCCGTTGAACTACTGAAAAAGGCACTTGAACAATATACACCATCTAGGTCTGAAGCATCAGTGGCAAACATGATAAAAGACAAGTGTGCAAATGAGCTTGGCTTTGAACAGGCACACATCGATAGTGCAGGAAATGTTATAGCCACCAAAGGAAACGGTGAACCCAAAATATTGCTTTGTGGTCATATGGATACTGTGCCAGGACAAATTCCTGTTCGAATAGAAGATGGTTTTATATATGGCAGAGGTGCATCCGATGCAAAAGGCCCACTTATTTCTATGTTACTTGCGGCGTCTGAATTTCCAAAACAGAGAGGAACAATAGTTTTTGCAGGTGTCGTTGATGAGGAAGGAAATGCAACAGGAATTAAGCAACTTGTAAAAAGTAAACTTTGTGTAGACTATGCGATTTTTGGTGAGCCAAGTGGAATAGATAATATTACAATAGCTTACAAAGGCAGATTGGCAATTAGGCTTACATGTGATGTTGGATCTAGTGCTCATGCAAGTGCGCCTTGGTTAGCGAAAAACTCAATCGAAGAAATATATGATTTCTGGAAATCCATAAAGTCTGAAATGCATCATGCAGATGGCCAAGTGAACAATGCCAATTCAATTAGTTGCAGCCTTACTGAAATTACAGGAGGCTCTAGCCACAATGTTACACCACAAAAATCCAAAATAACAATAGATATTCGAATCCCAGCTAGTATTACCTGTGCACAAGTACTCGAAATTCTTGAGGAAATTATTTCTAGAGTTGCTATGGAGAAAGGGATAAAAGCTAGTTATAGAATAGAAGATAAAACTGATCCGTTTGAGGCAAACCATTCATCTCCACTAGTCAGAGCACTTTCACTCTCAATTCTTGACATTCGTAAGAGGCAGCCTATTCTTTTAAGGAAAACAGGCACTGGCGATATGAACATACTTGGCAATACTTTAGGAATACCTGTTGTAACCTTCGGGCCAGGTGAGCCTCATGCTTCCCATACCGTTAATGAAAGACTAAAAGTTGAAGAATATATTTCTAGCATAGAAGTATTCAATAGAGCATTATTTCATCTGTCTAGGCTACACCAAAACAAGATGAATACTACCAAATATAAAATATTATAGTATAAAGGTCTATTTATCATGCTCTGGTTTGTTGGAATAGGAGTGAATGGTTACAAAGGGTTGAGCATCCAAGCACTTGAGGTATTGAAAAATTGCGACACGATATACTTCGAGAGGTTCACTAGTGCAATATCTGATGATGATATTCATGGTTTGAATTCCCTGATAAAAAAAAATTGTACAGATGATGATAATAACAATGACAGTGTAATAAGACCTGTAGATCGATGGTTTGTCGAAGATGGACGGGCCATTCTCGATGAGTCGAAGAGTAAGGAGATTGTGCTCTTAACATATGGTGATCCACTAGTTGCTACTACCTTAACAGAGCTATATGTAAGAGCTGTAAAAGGATCTACCAAAGTGAACATAATCCATAACGCATCTGGCATCACATCATTGATCGGTGAGACGGGTCTTCATGTATATAAATTTGGAAGAACAGTTACTATGATGTCTGACTTCCAATCTGCTATAAGTGTATACAACGTACTTTTTGACAATTTGCTAGTAGGAAGTCATACGCTAGTATTGACCGAGTATAATAGTGATAATAACAAATTATTCTTCCTTGATCCAAGACACGTATTTCAAGCATTGTCGAAAGTAGAACAAGATTTAAAATATGGGGCCTTCTTGGAAGAAACGTTTGTTATTATTGCATCAAGAATTGGTACAGACCAACAGAAAATCATTTCTGGTAAAGTAAAATCTCTAATTAACAGAGATTTTGGAACAGGTCCTCATTCTATAATAATAACTGGATCTCTCCATTTCACCGAGTCAGACGCTCTCACAACGCTGACACAGAATGTTGATGACCCACATAATAATCCCAGCAATATACTAAAGCTTGCAGTATGTATGGTCGAAAAGTATGCACCAAGAGCCAAATATACCCTTGCTCAGATGAGGTCCACTATGAGGTTTGAGGACGACACCACCATGCAGTCGATCCCAATATTAAACAATGCAGAATCATATATCGAATACGCCGAAAGGTTTTTGAAACAAGGAAAACCTGAACTTGCCGTTTTAAGTATTGGTTATGCAGAAGGATTGATTGATGCTATACGTTTTCAAAAAGATGTTTGTCTATAAAGCAGATTCCTATAACAGTCGAGGCATTCATCGCAGACATAGGAGTTCTTGTTACAATAAAAAGAGAGGGATTGGAAAGAATTATTATCATTGCAGGAGTTATAAAAATTAGATGAGAGCAAATGTGAAAAGCTCAGATAAGCAACAGACTGAAAAATTAGTTCATCTCCCATACGAACTTATGCAATTCGTGCAACGCAATACGTACTCTCTACTTATAAAAGGTTATGCAGGAACAGGCAAAACAACTCTATCCCTTAGTATCTTGGGTGCATTAAGAATTAAAAAGAATTTTTTCTATATTTCCACTAGGCTTTCTCCAAAGCAACTTTTTCTATACTATCCTTGGCTCGGTAAATTTGTTGGAAGGTCAAAAGAAGCAGAATCAGACGAAATGTCCAGCCAAGGATATAATTTATCAAGTTTTGAGGACGCAAGACTTGACGAGCCCGAATCGCTTTTTGAGAGAATTACAAATCAGCTGATGGACGTCAAGGCGCCCATAATAATAATCGATAGCTGGGATGCGATTGCATCTTTTATGGACAAAGAAGCAAGACTAAATAATGAGCGTGTGTTACAAACTTGGCGTGAAAGAGCCGGTGCTAAATTAATCTTCATTAGCGAAGATCCGAAAGACACAACACTCGATTTTCTTGTGGATGGAATAATCGAATTGGGACGGAGGTTCTATGAGAACATTGGAATCAGAGAAATGCTTCTTTTGAAATTACGAGGAATTAGGATAAATAGACCATCATATATTTATTCACTTAATAATGGCATATTTCGGAGCTTTGATCCGTTTAAGCCGGGAGGGTATGCACTTGGCGTTAACTCAGAGTTGTCACATAAAAGAATACAACGTTCTGTTCTGCCATCTTCCGAAAAGCCTTATATTACAACGGGATATAAAGAACTAGATGTTGTTCTTGGAGGAGGCTTTCCAAGAAAGGGTATCGTTTTTTTAGAAACAGATCCTCATATAAACGCAAAATTAATTTTAGCCTTCTTAGCAAAAATTATGTCAAATTTTGTCGCAAGCTCTAATCCCGTTTTATTTCAACCGTTCGCAGGAATCAGTTATAAACTAATAGCAGAGTATTTGAAACCACACCTATCGGCTGAACCTGAAAGTGGACTAATTAAAGTAGTCAACTATTCACCAAAATTTAAAAGAGTGGATCATGATACTTCACTTTGTTACGACCAAGATAACTTTGAAAAACAATTCAAAACGTTTCATGATATGCTTATCAAAACAAGACAACAGTTTCCGAACAGACTTTTATTGAATGTGATGGGAATAGATATGTTCCAAAAACAGAAAAACAATAGACAATTCGATAGAATGAAAAGTATATCCTTGATGAAGGAAAATATCGATCTTTCTCTGATTGTATCTATGCACTCACAGAATCCAATAGGATTAGAATTAGTCTCTGGCTTAATAGACATACATTTAAGATTCATTATAATAAATGGTACCATATTTTTACAGTCATTGGTTCCATGGGATCATTTGTGCGCTATTTTAATAGATCGAATGTTTGGATATCCACAAATCCAACTAGAACCTGTAATTTAGCCACGCTATGTATTCAAATGATAATACTCATCCGCTAGGTTTTCTTCGATTCCGACAGGTAGTAATTCTTTCATTTGATCGTAGTATGATAGAAATTTGTTGCCTTTCTGGGTTATTCTGTACACCATCTTACTGCCGTTATTAACTTCCTGGATAAGTCCACTATGAAGTAATGAGTCAAGGTAGATTTTGCATTGGTCATTACTTAGCATCGCTTTATACATTATTTTTGTCCGTGTTTCATCCTTACTGGCTGATTTTAGAATTGCAGCTATCACTTCGTAACGGCTTCTATTCTTCATTGTTTACAACAAAATTAAACCCACATTTCATTTAATGTGAATGGTACTATTAGATAGAAACATTATTCACTGCAACCCGGTACCGAAAGATGTATTTCACTTTATCATCGACCGAGGTGGAGGCCTATTAAAAAGTTCTGCAAGCTGTTTATAGCTACCTATAAATTTCTTTCCCAACTCATTTGTCTTATATATATAACGTTTAGAGTTCGGCCGCTCTTGTATCTTTTCAAGCATCTGACATTCCAACAAAAAATTTAAGTACTGATTTATTTGTTTAGAGTTAAGATTGCATCTGTACATAACATGTGTCTTTCTCGCACCGTTCTCACACATTGAGAGTATGAATTCTATTATCTCCAACCATCCCCTATTGCTCCAACCTGTAGTATCTAATGGCAATGTTATGATCAAAAGTAACTCAAGTTGTATTGCTTTTAACGCTAAACATACTTTTTAACCCAAAAATAACCTAGAAGATTTCTAGGGCGTACGACCACGGAAGCAGTCACACGAAAGCGTCACAAAAGCTTGAATATTGCATAACGTTTAAATTGTTATTGTATTCTGAAATTGACTTATCAGTTTCAAACCCTTCTCGAGCAATGTAAATGTTTTTGAATTTATGCAGGTTATTGGCAACGCTATCGAAAAATTAGAAAATGAAAGAAAAATGATGTATATCACAGGTGGAAAAGTGATTGGCGGTATTACTGAGCTGCAAGTTCCAGAAAATCTAGTAATTATAGGTGATATTCACGGAGATTTGCAATCTCTCTTTAAAGCTCTTAATGGATTTGCTTTTCGAGGGTTTCTATCCAATCCAAAAAACAAGATTATATTTCTTGGAGACTATGTGGACCGAGGAAATGATTCGATTGGGGTTTTATACTCTCTATGCTGCTTGAAGCAGAAATACCCCGATTCTATAATACTGATGCGTGGAAATCATGAAGCACCAATAGAATTCCCAATCTCTGGGCATGATCTACCATATGAAATCTTGGAAAACTATGGAGATTTTTGGGGAAAATTAATTTATAATAAGATGATTCTAAGATTTTTTAGGTTACTTACACTTCTTGTCTTGGTAGAGGGTAAATTGCTTTTGGTTCACGGAGGACTCCCTACAGAGAAGATAGAACCATTAATGGACTTCAGGAGATTGATTGCATATGCACAAGAAAACCATCTTCGTAATAAGATACTTGAAGAAATATTGTGGAATGATCCTTGGCGACACAGTTCAGCAAAGAGGGATTGGGACTATTCAACAAGGGGGATTGGTAGACTTTTCGGAATAACTATTTCCAAGAAATGGTTAAGTATGTCTGAAACGGAGGTCCTTGTTAGAGGGCACGAACCTTGTCAGGGATTCAAAATTGATCATAAAGGTATGGTAATTACAGTGTTCTCATCAAGAGAGTCGTATCCAAATTATGATGCTGCATATATACGACTGTCTAGAGAACAATTAGAATCAATACATAACGGCACGGATCTATCTCATTATGTAATAAAAATAAGCTAAACCTCAAGGGTTGCTTTTATTTCTTTGCAGCGTTTCCTGAGTGAGACTGTAGAGATGTCAGCCACTTGGCAGATCTCTACTTGCCTGAGAAATTCACCACAGTTCTGAGATGCTAGATAAATTACTGCCCCTGCAAGAGCTCTAGGATTTTTTCCTATAGAAATTCTATTTTGCTGTACCTGGGAGTAAATTTTCAGGGCTTCACGTTTCGTTTTTTCAGTTAGGGTTAATCTGTTTGCTATAAGAGTAACGTAGTCTGGCCCATGTAGAACTGGCATCTGCAAAGAGAGTTCTTTTAATATCAACTTATAATGGGACATAACATCTTTGCTAGATAGATTACATACAGCAGCAACATCAGAAATTGTTTTTGGGGTTGCAGTCTCCCTACATGCTGCATATAGTGCAGCCCCTACCAAGCCAAGTGTTGATCTACCTTTGGCAAGTTTCTTGATTGCAGCTTTTCTATAAATATAAGCAGCGCTCTCCAAAACCGCCTGACTGAGATATAGCTTGTCCCCAAAGTTGTTCAAAAACTTAAGCGCTTTTTCTAAGTTCCTAGAGATGGAATCATTCAACTGTGAGCGGTTATTCCATGTTCGTAATCTATGCATCTTCATTTTTTGAGCAGGTTCTAAAGCCTTACCTCTTGCGTCAGTATCACCCATTCCTATTAAGGTTGATAGACCTTTATGATGAACAGCTAAAGACTCTGGCATACCAGTTCTAGATCTATCGCTATATTCTGAATGGCTTGAAAGACCAGTGCTATTTTCATTGTTGAAGAATTTGTCATTGGCAACACATCCACACGAACTACATACAAATTCGCTAGTTACCATGTCGAATATTACAGTATCACTATTACATTGGCTACAGTAAGTACCATTGTTATGATCATCTAACTTATGCTCGGAATGTATTCGCTCGACGGGGTCCATCGATCAAAAGCTGTGGTATCTTTTATTATCCCTAATTTTTCTAGAAATCAGATAATTCTATTATTTAATTGATCCAAGTTAGGATATCTAACCTAACGCGCTAGTTCTAAAAGGCATTCTAATCTTAGATTAGATACGTCCAATCAAGCGGCCACCAATTATAATAATATTAGAATCAAGTAACAAAAATGCAAACCTACCCGGAGTTACCCAATTTTTCCATTCATGGCCAATCACCTTTTTCATTGCGGTTAGCTAATCAACTCATCTCTGCATAAGCTTCGATATATAAGAATAATA
>Ga0134128_10008167_pt1 | contig 12602 bp, 8 predicted proteins | sample KB31754_FD_96462 | JGI IMG/M metagenome (GOLD analysis project Ga0134128, IMG submission 96462) | Terrestrial soil microbial communities with excess Nitrogen fertilizer from Kellogg Biological Station, Michigan, USA - KB3-175-4 | ecosystem: Environmental > Terrestrial > Soil > Unclassified ...
CGTATATGGACGCTAGTCTGCCACTCAGACTTGAAGTTTTGGGGATCACCAAAAGCTTCCCCGGCGTCCTCGCCAACGACCACGTTTCCTTTTCCGTGAAGCCCGGCGAAATCCATGCGCTGCTCGGCGAAAACGGCGCCGGCAAATCCACCCTCGTCAAGATGATCTACGGCATCATGCAGCCGGACGCGGGAGAACTTCGCTGGGACGGCGAGCGCGTCGTCATTACCAACCCCAAGGCTGCGCGAAAGCTCGGCATCGGCATGGTGTTCCAGCATTTTTCGCTGTTCGAGGCGCTCACGGTTCTGGAGAATATCGCGCTCGGCATGGACGCCAAAATCCCGCAGCGCGACCTCGAGGCAAAAATTCGCGAGGTGATGGCCATCTACGGTCTGAAGCTCGACCCGCGCCGGATCGTCTCGACGCTCAGCGTGGGCGAGCGGCAGCGGATCGAGATCGTGCGGGCGCTGCTGCTCAATCCGCGCCTGCTTATCATGGATGAGCCGACCTCGGTGCTGACGCCGCAAGAAGTCGGGCAGCTATTCGACGTGCTGCGCCTCCTGGCCCGCCAGGGCTGCGCAATCCTCTACATTTCGCACAAGCTGCACGAGATCAAGGCGCTGTGCGATACGGCGACGATCCTCAGGGGCGGGCGGGTGGTCGACACCTGCGACCCCAGGCAGGAGACGTCGCGCTCCATGGCCGAGAAGATGATTGGCGCCGGGCTCAAGGATATCATCAAACCGGCCAGCCGGACGTTCGGCGAGGAGAAGCTGGTGGTCAACCGCCTGTCCGTCGCGGGCGACGGTGCCTTCGGCGTGTCGCTCAAGGACATCACCTTCACTGTGCGGGCGGGCGAAATCTTCGGCATCGCCGGGGTCGCGGGCAACGGGCAGAACGCTTTGCTGCTGGCGCTCGATGGTGAAGTGGCAGGCCACGATGCCGGGGCGATCACCCTCGAGGGTTTCAAGATCGGGCGGGACAACGCCAAGCAACGGCGTGCCCGCGGCCTCTGCACCGTGCCCGAGGAGCGCAACGGGCACGCTGCCGTGCCGGACTTCACGCTCTCCGACAATTCGATCCTGACCGGCCGCGACCGGCTGGGCATGGTGTTTTCCGGCATGCTGCGCTCCGGCGTCGCCAAGACCTATACCGGCAAGGTGATCGATGCCTTCGCGGTCAAGGCAACAGGGGCGGGGGCAACGGCGGGGTCGTTGTCGGGTGGTAACCTCCAGAAATACATCATGGGCCGCGAGATTTTGCAGAACCCCAAGGTGCTGGTGGTGTCGCAGCCGACCTGGGGCGTCGACGCCGGGGCCGCCGCTGCGATCCATCAGGCGATCGTCGACCTTGCCGTGGCTGGCTCAGCCATCGTCGTTATCTCGCAGGACCTCGACGAACTGCTGGCGCTCTCCGACACGCTGGCGGTGATCAATGAGGGACGGCTGAGCAAGCCGATGAAGATCGGCGACGTATCAATCGAGGAACTCGGCCTCTTGATGGGCGGCGTCCACGGCGAGGACCATGCGCCGGAGCCGACGGCGGGCGAAATGGAGCTGGCGCATGCGGTTTAAGCTCGAGAAGCGCGCCGAACCCAGCCGGTTCATGCTCTATGCAACGCCGATCGGGTCGGTGCTGGTGACCATGATCGTCGGCGCCATCATCTTCTCGGTCATCGGCTATGACGGGATCGGGGCGGTCTATCAAACGTTCATCGCGCCCATCGCGACGGCCTACAAATGGCAGGACATTGCCATCAAGGCATCGCCGCTGATCCTCATCGGCGTCGGGCTTGCCGTCGGCAACCGGGCGGCGATCTGGAATATCGGCGCCGAGGGGCAATACGTGGTTGGCGCCCTCGCCGGGACCGGCATCGGGCTGTTGACGCAGAACGCCACCGGCCTCTGGATTTTGCCGTCCATGCTGGTTGCCGGTCTCATCGGCGGAGCCGTATGGGGCGCGATTCCGGCGCTGCTCAGAACCCGCTTCAACGTCAACGAGACGCTCTCCAGTCTGATGATGACCTATGTGGCCATTCACCTGATGAACTACCTGGTGACGGGCGCCTGGAAGGATCCGAGCGGATTCTCCTTCCCCGAGACGCCGCTGGTCACGGCCGACCAGACGCTGCCGTCCTGGGATCTCTTCCAGATCGTGCATCAGGCGTTCGGCTGGCCGATCAGCGGTCATTTCCGTGTGCATTTGGGGATTCTGCTGACGCTCGTCATCGTTGTAGTCATGGCGGTACTGATGGCGCGGTCTGTGTTCGGCTTCCAGGTTCGTGTGGTCGGGTCGGCGCCCAACGCGGCGCGGCATGGCGGCTTCTCGCAGAAGCAGACCATCTGGCTGGTGTTTCTCCTCTCGGGCGGTCTGGCGGGGCTCGCCGGCATCTTCGAGGTGACCGGACCTTTCGGCCAGATGTCGCTCGGGTTCCCGCAGAATTACGGGTTCACGGCGATCATCGTCGCCTTCCTCGGACGGCTTAATCCGATCGGGGTGGTCATCGCCGGCATTGTGCTTGCCATCACCTATGTCGGCGGCGACATGGCGCAGAGCGTGCTGCTGCTGCCCAATGCCAGCAAGGGCATCTTCCAGGCGATGATGCTGTTCTTCCTGCTGGCCAGCGATATCCTCATCCGTTACCGCGTGCGGCTCGTTTCGGCGACGCCGGCGCCCGCCGCGCAACCCGCCCGGAGCCCGGCATGAACGTCGACTTTCTCATTGCCGTCATCATCACGGTGGTCGGGGCCTCGACGCCGATCCTTTTTGCGGCGCTCGGCGAACTGGTCACGGAGAAGGCCGGGGTGCTCAACCTCGGCGTCGAGGGGATGATGCTGGTCGGCGCGATCGCCGCCTTCGCGACGGTCGACATCACCGGAAATCCGTGGCTGGCCGTCGTTGTGGCGGCGGCGGCGGGGTCGGCCGTCTCGATGATTTTCGCGGTGCTGACGCTGTCGCTGTCGGCCAACCAGGTGGCGACGGGCCTGGCGCTGACGATCTTCGGTACGGGCCTGTCGACACTCGTTGGCAAGGGGTTCACCGGCCGCATCATCAAGACGTTCGACACGGTTTTTCCGCAGGCGCTGGCGGCCAACCCGGTGGGCCGCGTGCTGTTCAGTTATTCGCCGCTGGTCTATTTCTCGTTCATCATGGTGGCGCTGGTCGCCTGGTTCCTCAACCGGACGCGTGCCGGGCTGATCCTGAGGGCGGTCGGGGAAAACGACCTTTCCGCCCATTCGATCGGCTACTCGGTGATCGGGGTGCGCTACGCCGCCATCGCCTTCGGCGGCGCCATGGCAGGGATCGGCGGCGCGACTTTTCCGCTGGTGCTCACCCCGCTCTGGGCCGAAGGGCTGACGGGCGGACGCGGCTGGATCGCCATCGCGCTCGTCGTCTTTGCCGGCTGGCGGCCGGTGTGGCTGCTGGGGGGCGCCTACTTCTTCGGCTTGCTCTCGACCTTCGAGCTCTACGCTAAGGCGTCCGGCGCATCGTGGACGTCGATCTTGCCCTCCGAGGGCTGGGCCGCCTTGCCCTACATCGCAACCATCGTCGTCCTTGCCGTGATTTCGGCCAGCAAGCGGGGCGGCGGCGGTGCGCCTGCCTGCCTCGGCAGGTCCTTCGTGCCGTCCGCCTAAAACAACAACAAGCCTATGTCCAACAGGAGAAACGCATGATCAATCTCAATCGCCGCCGCTTCGTCCAGGCTGCGGCCACTACCGCCATCGCCGCGGCGCTGCCGCTGATCCATACCCGCGCCGCGCAGGCCGCCGATCCGCTGAAGATCGGCTACATCTATGTCGGCCCGGTCAACGATGGCGGCTGGAACACCGCACACGAGGCGGCGCGCCAGGAAATGATGAAGGCGCTCGGCGACAAGGTGACCTCGAGCTATGTCGAGAACGTGGCCGAGGGTCCCGACAGCGAGCGCGTCATTCGCGACTTCGCTAACCAGGGCTGCGGCCTGATCTTTGCGACCTCGGTCGGCTACATGGATGCGCTGATGAAGGTCGCCAAGGACTTCCCGGACATCAAGTTCGAGATGTGTACCGGTTTCAAGCACGCGCCGAACGTCGCCAACTACAACATCCGCTTCCACGAGGGCCGTTCGGTCATCGGCACCATTGCCGGCATGCTGACCAAGACCAATGTCGGCGGCTACCTCGCGACCTTCCCGGTGCCGGAGGTGGTATCGGGCATCAACTCCTTCCAGCTCGCGGCGCAGAAGGTCAATCCGAAGTTCCGTACCAAGGTGATCTGGATCAACACCTGGTTCGATCCGGCCAAGGAAGCCGATGCGGCGCGCGCGCTGATCGACCAGGGCTGCGATGTCATGACCCAGCACACCGACAGCCCGGCCGCAGTGCAACTCTGCGAGACCAAGGGCATCCCGACCTTCGGGCAGGGCGCCGACCAGTCGAAGTTCGCGCCCACCATGTGCAAGACCTCGACCGAGGACCAGTGGGGCCCGTTCTATACGACCGCCGCCAAGGACGTGCTTGCCGGTAGCTGGAAGGCCGAGGACGAGTACTGGGGCATGAAGGAAGGCGCGATCAAGATGGCGCCGATCACCAATGTTCCCGACGACGTGAAGGCGGCGGGCGACAAGGTCATCCAGGGCTGGATGGACGGCAGCTACAACGTCTATGCCGGCCCGATCAAGGACCAGTCCGGCGCGGTCAAGGTGGCCGAGGGCAAGGTCATGAGCGACGACGAAATCCTCGGTCTCAACTGGCTGGTCGATGGCGTCGACGGCAAAATGAGCTAAGGCGGTACTCGCTGCTGCGAAAGGCGGGCGGACCTGAGGTCCGCCCGTTGTTTATGTGTGGCGCCTAGTGGCCGCCGTTCAGATTGCCGCCGCCGCCATAGACCGCGAACCACCAGTAAATCAGGGCAAAGAGAATGATGACGGCGGTCGTGCCGACAATCAGCGCGCGCTTGTTCGTCTGGTGCCGGTCGCCTTGCCGGACCTCGACGGTGGTCTTGTGAGGATCATAGGTGCGCATTGGAAAATCCTTGGCTGTTGTCTCGGAATAGCGACTGTCGGGAATAACGACAGCGGCGGAGGGCGGTTCCGAAGGGCCGGCGCCGGGCGGCGCCGCCAAGCTTCCACCTTGACCGCATGACGGCCACAGGCGAGGGTCGTTGGAACCCGGAAACAGCGCGGTTCCAAATGCTTTCAGCCGAAATTCTCCCCCGCATGATCAAGGCCGGTGCCGGCGAAGAGCCCGCCGACCTTGTGGTGCGCAACGTCCGCCTGCTCGACGTTATCACGGGGGCGATCACCGAAACCGACATCGCCATCGTCGCCGATCGGATCGTCGGCACGCATGCCCGTTACGAGGGCCGTGACGTGATCGACGGGCGCGGCCGCTTTGCTGTCCCCGGTTTCATCGACACGCATCTCCATATCGAATCGTCGCTCGTCACCCCGTTCGAGTTCGACCGCTGCGTGCTGCCGCACGGCGTCACCACGGCGATCTGCGATCCGCACGAAATGTCCAACGTACTCGGCGCGGAAGCCATCCGCTATTTCCTGGGCTGCGCCGAACGCACCGTAATGGATATCCGCGTCAACCTGAGTTCGTGCGTACCGGCCACGGCCTTCGAAACTTCCGGCGCGCAGCTCGAAATTGCCGACCTCCTGCCGTTCCGCGACCATCCCAAAGTCATCGGCCTCGCCGAATTCATGAACTTTCCCGGCGTGCTCAATACCGATCCCGCCGTCATCGCCAAACTGCTGGCGTTCCAGGACGGCCACATCGATGGTCACGCGCCGCTGCTCTCGGGGCTCGGCCTCAACGGCTACCTCGCGGCGAAAATCCGCACCGACCACGAGGCGACGAACGCCGCCGAGGCCCGTGAAAAGCTGGCGAAGGGCATGGCCATTCTCATCCGTGAGGGCTCGGTCAGCAAAGACCTCAACGCGCTGGCCGAAATCCTCGACGAGAACACGTCGAGCTTCGTCGCCCTCTGCACCGACGACCGCAATCCGCTCGACATTTCGGAGGAAGGCCATCTCGATAATTCCATCCGCCGGCTGATCGCCAGGGGCTGTCCGCTGCATCACGTCTATCGCGCCGCCAGCCATTCGGCCGCCCGCATCTTCGGGCTGAGCGACCGCGGCCTGCTGGCGCCGGGCTGGCGTGCCGATATCACCCTCCTCGATGATCTGGAACTGTGCGTCGTCTCCGGCGTGATCGCGGGCGGCGAACTGGTGACCGCCGAGCGGTTCGCAACGCGGGAGATCATTCCGCCGGTGGGGCTCGACTCGATGAAGGCGCGACCGGTAACGCCCGAGAGTTTTATCGTGCCGCCCAAGCCCGGCGAAAACTCGACCCCGGTGATCGGTGTCAAACCGGGCCTGATCCTGACCTTCCGCCACGGGGCGACGCTCGAAGTCGGCGAGCTTGGACTAAAGCCCGATCTTGCCGCCGATGTCATCAAGGTCGCCGTGGTCGAGCGCCACGGCCGCAACGGCAATATCGGCCGGAGTTTCGTCACCGGCTTCGGCCTGAAGCGCGGCGCCATTGCCTCCTCGGTCGGGCATGACAGCCATAACATCACTGTCGTTGGTGCCTCGGACGCCGACATGGCGCTGGCCGTCAACCGCATCCGCGAGATCAAGGGCGGGTTCGTCGTGGCTGAGGATGGCAAAATCACCGCCGAGCTGGCGCTGCCCATCGCCGGGCTGATGAGCGACCGGCCGTTCGAAGCGGTGGCAGCGGAGCTCCATCATCTTCGCGACGCCGCGCGGGCGCTGGGCTGCGAACTGCCCGAGCCGTTCCTGCAGGTGGCGTTCCTCGCGCTGCCGGTGATCCCGCATTTGAAGCTCACCGATCGCGGCCTGTTCGATGTCGACAAGTTCGAGTTCGTGGCGTGATCGTTCTGCTCCGGCTGGTTGGACTTGCTATCGGCATCTACGCGATGATCGCCTCGGCCATCCGCTACCGGCTGGGCCCCGCGACCCATCGCATCGAAAGAACCACGGGCATCCCGGTGGCCATGCCGGATGGCGTGGTCCTGGTGACCGACCACTACGCGCCCATCGGCCCCGGCCCATATCCGACCCTGCTGATGCGTCTGCCTTACGGCCGCAACGGCTTCGCCAGCGTGGCGCTGATGTATGCCCGGCGCGGCTTCAATGTCGTGGTGCAGGCCTGCCGCGGCACCGAGGAGTCCGGTGGCGAATTCAATCCGCTGGCGAACGAGCGGGCCGATGGGCTCGCTACTATCGAATGGCTCAAGACGCAGCCCTGGTTCGACGGGCGGCTCGGGCTCACCGGGCCGAGCTATCTCGGCTATGCCCAATGGGCGATCTCGGATGCGCCTGAGGTCAAGGCGATGGCGGTGAAGGTTTCGAGTGCGGAGTTCCGCTCGGTGGTTTTTCCCGGCGGCGCGTTTCACCTTGGCCTTTGGCTGAGCTGGCTGCAGACCATCGAGAGTTTGCGCGGCAATCCGGTTACGGCGTTCCTGCGCATGCTGACCGGCGACTTCGAGCGCCGCACGCGCGCCGCTTCGATGACCCTGCCGCTGGTCGACGCCGACAAGGCCGCGGTTGGACATGAAGTCGGCTTCTGGCGGGAGTGGTTCGAAAAGGCCATCGAGGATGGCCCGTTCTGGCACGGGATGGACCATCGCTCACGCCTTGGCGCCGGGACGCCGCCGGCGCTGCTGATGTCCGGCTGGTACGACTTCATGATCGACCAGTTGCTGAGCGACTACCGGCGGCTCGTCGCCGCCGGCAAACAGCCGCATCTCATCATCAGTGCGAGCACCCACATCAGCGGCGGGCATGAGGCCGACAACCCCGTCGAGACGCTGGCGTGGATGCGGGCGGAACTGATGGGCGACCGCTCCGGCGTCCGCCAAAGGCCGGTGACGATCGAGCTTTCGGGCACCGGGAAATGGCATGAGTTCGAGGCGTTTCCGCCCGGCCCGCCGAAGCAGCTCGACCGGCGCTACCTCATCGCCGGCAAGGCGCTATCGACCGCCCCGGCGCTGCCGGGCCCCCCGTCGCGCTATCGCTACGATCCGGCCGACCCGACGCCCAATCTCGGCGGTGCCATCTTTGCCTTTACTGGTGCCGGGCCGGTTCGCCAGCGGGTGCTCGAAAGGCGGAAGGATGTGCTGACTTTCACTTCGGCGGCGCTGATCGGTCCGCTGACGATTATCGGCAATGTCGAGGCGACGATTTTCATGCGCGCCAGCATCGAGCACGCCGACCTCTTCGTGCGGCTCTGCGATGTGGGGCCGCGTGGTGGCTCGATCAATATCTGCGACGGGTTTCTGCGGACGACGCCTGAAACGCCCCGCAGCGATGACGGCCTCATGGAACTTGCCGTCCGGCTGCACGCGACCGCGCACTGCTTTCGGGTCGGCCACCGGCTGCGGCTGCAAATCTCGAGCGGCGCCCATCCGCGCTACGCCCGCAATACCGGCACGGCCGAGCCAGCCGGGGAAGCGACGACGCTGGTCGCGGCCGATATCGAGATTTTCCACGACCACCGGCACCACTCGGCCATCACGCTGCCGGTCTATGACATCTAGCCAATGAAAAACGGCCGGGATGGACCCGGCCGTCTTTTTGTTTCTGTCGTTGCGGTTAGCGCAAGAATTAGAAGTGGTAGTTCAGGCCAACGCGGAACTGGCTTTCCGTGAGGGTCGCCGGAGCATTGATCGGGCCGTAATTCTGGCTGCCGTAATCGCTGTACCGGTACTCGACATTGGCCGACAGCTGATCGGCGAGCATGAACTCGACGCCGCCGCCAACCGTCCACCCCGTGTGGGTGTTGCTGTAGTCGGTAGCCCCAATCGTGGCCGTCAGATTCTCGAATGCCACACCAGCTTCGACATAGGGCAGAATGCCATTCACGTCATAGCCGAGGCGGCCGACGATGGCACCATCCCAATTGGCGTGGGCGTTCGAGACGCTACCACCCGAACCCGTGACATTGTTCCAGTCGATGTTGCCCTGGATGCCAGCAACGATCGCGTCGCTGAGGTGGAAATTGTAACCGACCTGACCACCGACCAGGAAGCCGGTGCCGTCGCCTTCACCCGAACCGGGCGAGCCAACGACGACATGGCTCCAGCCGTAGCCGAGCGTGGCGCCGATGTAGGGGCCGTCCCAGTTAGTGGCTGCCGGAGCAGAAATCGGGGCGGCGTGGGCCGGCACGGCCAGATCGGCGGCCATGACGGAACCGGAAAGCGCCACGACGGACGCGGCAGTCAGAAATGCAAGTTTGAACATGTTCGATAGTCCCTAGGTTAACGGTCCCAGCGCGTAACAGACTCGCCTTTCCACGTCGCTTAACAATCACGATCGGAACACAGGTTTTTCACACCTGTGTCCAAAATGTTACGTCTCGTCAGAGGCGGCTTTCCGATCCCTAACCGCGGCCCTCCGCCTTCACCTTTTCCCGCGCGGCGTGGAGGATCGGCTCGGTGTAGCCCGAAGGCTGGTCGGCGCCATGCACGGCGAGATCGAGCGCTGCCTCGAAGGCGATCGACTGGAAATTTCCGGCCATCGGCTGATAGGCCGGATCGCCGGCGTTCTGCTGGTCCACCACCGCCGCCATGCGCTCGAAAATCGTCGACAGTTCGTCGCGCGTCACCATGCCGTGGCGCAGCCAGTTGGCGATCGCCTGCGAGGAAATGCGGCAGGTCGCCCGATCCTCCATCAGCCCGACATTGTGGATGTCCGGCACTTTCGAGCAGCCAACGCCCTGATCGACCCAGCGCACGACATAGCCCAGAATACCCTGCGCATTGTTTTCGAGCTCGCGGGTGATCTCCTCGCGCGTCAGCTCAAAGGCTTTCAGCACCGGCATCGAGAACAGTTCGCGCAGCGTCGGCGTCGCCTGATTGTGCCGGCGCTTCTGCGCTTCGAACACATCGACCTGATGATAGTGGAGCGCATGGAGCGTCGCGGCGGTCGGGGAGGGCACCCAGGCGGTGTTGGCGCCGGCGTTCGGATGCGCTGCCTTGGTCTTGAGCATTTCGGCCATGTCGTCGGGCCGCGCCCACATGCCCTTGCCGATCTGCGCCTTCCCGGCGAAACCGCAGGCGAGGCCGATCAGGACGTTCCGATCCTCGTAGGCCTGAATCCAGCGCTCGGATTTGATCTGGTCCTTGCGCAGCACGGCGCCCGCTTCCATCGAGGTGTGGATTTCGTCGCCGGTGCGATCGAGAAAGCCCGTGTTGATGAAGAATACGCGGGCGCGGGCGGCATAAATGACGGCCTTGAGGTTGGCCGAGGTCCGCCGCTCCTCGTCCATGATGCCGATCTTGATGGTGTTGGGCTTTAGGCCCAGCAGTTCCTCGACCGCCCCGAAGATGTCGCAGGCGAAGGCCACTTCGTCAGGCCCGTGCATCTTGGGTTTTACAATGTAAATCGAACCCAGCGCCGAATTGGTCTTGTTGGGGTTCTGCCGGTCGTGCAGGGCGCAGAGCACCGTCACCACCGCGTCCATCAACCCTTCGCCGATCGGGCGCTCCTGGGCATCGAGGATCGCCCTTGTCGTCATGAGGTGGCCGACATTGCGGACCAGCAGCAGGGCGCGGCCCTTGAGCACCAGCGGCGAACCATCAGGCGCCGTATAATGGCGATCGGGATTGAGCGTACGGTGAACCGTCTTGCCGCCCTTCTCGAAGCTGTCGGCAAGGCTGCCGTTCATCAGGCCGAGCCAGTTGCGATAGACGCCGACCTTGTCGGCTGCGTCGACCGCGGCGACGGAATCCTCGCAGTCCTGGATCGTCGTCAGCGCCGCCTCGACGACCACATCGGCAAGGCCCGCCGGATGGTCCTTGCCGATGAAATTCTGCCGGTCGACAACGAGCTCGATATGCAGGCGATGGTGCCGGAGCAGAATGATCGTCCTGACGTCATGCTCGGCCGAGCCGGCGAAGGCGTGCGGCTCGCGAAGACTTTGCTCACCGCCCTCGGTATCGACGATGAGGGTGGCGAGACCGTTGCGGTGCACCACACGATAGCCGATGGCGTCGCCGTGGCTGCCCTGGCGGAGTGGCGCGGCTTCATCGAGGAATTCCGCCGCTTTCGCCTCGACTGCTGCGCCGCGCTTCGGGTTATAGCCTTTGCCCGGCGCGAGATCGCCGTCGCGCGGGATGACATCGGTGCCGTAGAAGGCATCGTAGAGGCTGCCCCAGCGGGCATTGGCGGCGTTGAGCGCGTAGCGGGCGTTCGATACCGGCACGACGAGTTGCGGGCCGCAAATGGTCGAGATTTCCGGATCGAGGTTTTGCGTTTCGATCTCGAAAAGTCCGGGCTCGGCGACGAGGTAGCCGATCTCCCTGAGGAAGCGCTCATAGCCATCGGGATCGTCGCCAACGGCCCCGTGCTCGTGATGCCAGTTATCGATCCTCGTCTGCAGCTCGTCGCGGAAGGCGAGCAGCCGGCGATTGCGCGGCATGAAATCGGCGACGAGCCGGGCGAAGCCGCGCCAGAACCTTCCCGGCTCGACATGGGTTCCCGGCAATGCCTCGTTCTCGATGAAGCCGGCGAGCACGGCATCGACCTTGAGCCCCGATTTATCGACGTAGTTTGACATCACCACCACCCGAGCCTGAGAAACCAAGTCATTCCCGCGGAAGCGGGAATCTCCGTTTAATGCACGCACGGAGCCGTTTGAAAACAGAGATTCCCGCTTTCGCGGGAATGACTCAGTGCGGGGGACTTCCTCCCAACCCACTCTTCATCGCTTTGCCCGCGACATAGACTTCCGCGACGGCGCGGTCATCGCCACAGGTCTGCAGCAGGAACAACTCGTTGGCGAGGCTGTCGACCGTTTCCATGCGGAGCGCCATCTGCGGCGTGGCCCGCGCGTCAAGCACCACGAGGTCGGCGTCGGCGCCGGGCGCGATTGAGCCGATAGTGCCTTCAAGGCTGAGCGCCCGGGCATTGCCGAGAGTCATCAGGTAGAACGAGTTGAGCGGCGTCAGCCGCTGGCCCCTGAGCTGGGCCACCTTGTAGCCCTCGTCGAGCGTTTGCAGCATCGAATAGCTGGTGCCGCCGCCGACATCGGTCGCTACGCCAATGCGGACGCCCCGCTCATGCAGCCGCTCGTAGTCGAACAGCCCCGAGCCGATGAAGAGATTGGACGTGGGGCAGAACACCGCCACCGATCGCGTATCGGCCAGCGCCTCTACCTCGCGATGGCTGAGATGGATTGCGTGCCCGAACAGCGTCTTCGGCCCCAGCAGATGATAGCGCTCGTAGATGCCTGTGTAGTCGCCGAGATTGGGATAAAGCTCCTTGGCAAACTCGATCTCGGCAAGGTTCTCGCTGAGATGCGTCTGCACGTAGCAGTCGGGAAATTCGCGGACCAGCGCTTCGGCCATTTCCATCTGCGCGGGCGATGAGGTGATGGCAAAGCGCGGCGTGATGGCGTAGCGGGCGCGGCCCCTGCCATGCCATTCGCCGATCAGCGCCCTGCTGTCGTCATAGCCGGATTGCGGCGTGTCGCGGAGCGCTTCGGGCGCGTTGCGGTCCATCATCACCTTGCCGGCGACCATCAGGGTGCCGCGCCGTTCCGATTCGGCGAGGAAGGCCTCCGCCGATTGCGCGTGCACCGAGCAGAAGGCGA
>Ga0134128_10008170_pt1 | contig 12598 bp, 9 predicted proteins | sample KB31754_FD_96462 | JGI IMG/M metagenome (GOLD analysis project Ga0134128, IMG submission 96462) | Terrestrial soil microbial communities with excess Nitrogen fertilizer from Kellogg Biological Station, Michigan, USA - KB3-175-4 | ecosystem: Environmental > Terrestrial > Soil > Unclassified ...
CACCAGGCGTTTTCACTTGCCTGGACGCCGCCGCGCCAACTGCGGGGAGACCGGAACGCCAGTTGGCGCCCATTCCGCGCCCCGGGTACCGTGAAAGGACCACCGGCCGGCCAGGCCCCAAACGACTCGAGGCTCCGTGCGTTTCCCCCAGCAATTCAAGAACTGGCTGTTCAACACCCCCGGCGTCGCGGACACGGCCATCTTCACCGGGGAAGTGGACCGGGCGGCGAAGCGGGCGGATGAAGCCACCGAACGGGAATGCCTGGTCCAGGCGGAGAAAATCGTCCGGCAGCTCGGCGCGAACCACGGACCGTGGACCGGCCAGCGCCTCGAGGACTACCTGTTCAGCGCCCGCGTCCTGGCCGGCCGGGCACTGGCCATGGTCCCGTTCGACACCCAGCTGCTCGCGGCCGCCACCATGCTCCAGGGGACCGTGGTGGAGCTGGACACCGGGGAGGGCAAGACCCTGGTGGGCGCCCTGGCGGCCGGCGCGCACGCCCTCAACGGCCGTCGCGTCCACGTCCTGACGGTCAACGACTACCTCGCCCAACGGGACGCCGCCTGGATGGGCCCCTACTATGGGGCACTGGGCATCACCTCCGCCTCCGTGACGGCCGGCAGCACCCCGGAGGAGAAGAAACACGCCTACCAGGCAGATGTTGTCTACGTCTCCGTCAATGAACTCGGCTTTGACGTCCTGCGGGACCGCAGCCGCACCGAGCCGGACCAGGCCGTCCTCCGGCCCTTTGACGTGTGCATCGTGGATGAAATCGATTCCGTGCTGGTGGACGAGGCCGTGGTGCCGCTGGTCCTGGCGGGCCGGGCCCGCAGCGAGCTGCAGGGCGTGGACGTGGCGGATTTTGTGCGCGGGCTGGACCCGGAGACCGACTACACCGTGGAACCGGACCGGCGGAACGTCTCGCTGACCGACGCCGGGATCAACAAGGCGGAGGGGAGGTGGCCCGGCGTCGAGCTGTACTCGGCGGCAGGCACGCCGCTGTTCTCCTCCCTCAATGTGGCCCTGCATGCCCAGGTCCTCCTGCAGCGGGACGTCGACTACATTGTGCGCGACGGCCGGGCCCAGATAGTCTCGGATTCCCGCGGCCGGGTGGCGCACACGCAGCGCTGGCCGGACGGGCTGCAGGCGGCCGTCGAGACCAAGGAAGGCCTGCTGAAGACTGAACAGGGCGAGGTCCTGGACCAGCTGCTGGTGCGCGACCTGGTCAGGTCGTTCGCCATCCTGACCGGCATGAGCGGCACCGCCTCGGCCGTCGCCGAATACCTGCGCACGCACTACGAACTCGACGCCGGCCGCATTCCGCCGCACAGGCCCTGCATCCGCGAGGACCTGCCCGAGCGCATCTACGCCACCGCCGCGCAGCGCGACGACGCCGTGGTCGAGGCGGTGGTGGCGGCGCACGCCGTGGGGCGCCCGGTGCTCCTCGGCACGCACAGCGTCGCCGCCTCGGAGCGGTTCGCCGCGGACCTTACGGCCAGGAACGTGGACTGCCAGGTCCTCAACGCGCGCAACGACGCCCTGGAGGCCGGCATCATTGCGGAGGCGGGGCGCAAGCACGCCGTGACGGTCTCCACGCAGATGGCGGGCCGCGGCACCGACATAATCCTCGGCGGCAAGGGCGCCGGCGCGGCCGCCCACGGCGAGGTCGCCGCGCTGGGCGGGCTGCTGGTGGTGATCGCCGGCCGGTTCCACTCGCCCCGCCTGGACGCGCAGCTCCGCGGCCGCGCCGGCCGCCTGGGCGATCCCGGCGCCAGCGTCACCTTCTCCAGCATTGAGGACCCGGCGGCCAACGGCCAGGAGATCCAGGGCCTGGAACTGGGCGGTTCCCTCGCCGGGGGCGCGGACGACGCCGGACGCGTCACCCGGGCGGGCGTGTCCCGCCTGCTTGACCGAACCCAGCGCCTTGCCGAGCAGGAGCGCTTCACCACCCAGGAGAACTCCTGGAAGTACAACGAGCTCATTGCCCACCAGCGCCGCGTGGTGCTGGCCGAAAGGGACCGGGTCCTCACAGTCGATGCCGCGGCGCTGGAACCGTTTGAGGGCTCGGAACACTTCGGGAGACTTCGTGCCGCCCTGGGCGCGGCGGAGCTGGCGGGGATCTGCCGCCAGGTGATGCTGTTCCAGCTGGACGCGCACTGGAGCGACCACCTGGCCCTGCTGTCCGAGCAGCGTGCCGCGATCCACCTGCGCGCCCTGGGCCGGCAAAATCCGCTGGATGAATACCGGCGGGAAACGATTTTCGCCTTCGAGGGGTTCCTGGACCGGGCCGCGGACAGCGCCCGGGAATCCTTTGATGCGCTGGAAGTGGCGGACGGCACGGCGGACCTGCAGGCCGCCGGCCTCCGCCGGGCATCCTCGACCTGGACATACGTGGTGAATGAGGACCCGTTTGGCAGCCAGTCCGACGCCGCCGTGAAGTGGCTGCAAAAAAAGCTGGGCAAATAAGCTGCCGCAACACGGCGGGAAAGCGAATACTGGAGGGGCGGACAAATACTTTCCGAACGTGTGAGGGATGATCTCCTGTGGCCCAACTCTTTTACACCGCCATCACGTCACTGGACGGCTACATCAACGACACGGGCGGCAGCTTTGACTGGAGCACGCCGGACGAACAGGTCCACAGCTTTGTCAACGACCTTGAACGGCCCATCGGCACCTACCTGTTTGGCCGCCGCATGTACGAGACGATGAAGGTTTGGGACAGCTTTTACGGGAAGACGGACCTGATGCGCGTGGTGCGGGACTACGCGGACCTGTGGCACCTGGCGGACAAGGTGGTCTACTCCCGCACCCTGCAGGAGGTGGAGACGGCCAGGACGCGGATCGAGCCCACGTTCGATCCGGACGCGGTACGCCGCCTGAAGGCGGAGGCGGACGCCGACCTCTCCGTGGGCGGTGCCGAACTCGCCGGACAGGCGTTCGCGGCCGGGCTGGTGGACCAGATCCACCTGCTGCTCTCGCCCATCATCGTGGGCGGGGGCACCCGCGCGCTGCCCGCCGCCGTCCGGACGGGGCTGGAACTGCTGGATGAGCGCACGTTTGGCAACGGCGTCGTCCATCTCCACTATGCAGTGCGCAACGACTAGGCCAGCATCCCCCACAGCAGCCAGGCGGAGGCTGCGGCGCAGGCGGCGATGACCACGGCAAACCCGGCCAGCCATACTGCGGACGGGACGCCCGTGGCGCGGGACAGGATCCAGGCGTCGGAGCTGGACAGCTGGCTGCGGCGGCTGGTGTGCACGGCCGCGACCTTGAGGAAGTCACGCACCGAACCCACGCCCAGCGCGATCCCCAGCGCCAGCACCACATAGCTGACGCCCAGCGGATCCACCAGCATCACGAGCGCCTGGGCCACGGCCGCGCTGGCCACGGCCACCAGGATGCCGGTGAAGTTGCGCAGGAAGACGAGGGCCACGAGCAGCACCAATGCCCCGAGCGACATGGCGGCACCGGCCCACCCCGCCGTCACCGACCACACCAGCGCCACGCCCACCACTGCCGGCGCAGGATAGCCCCAGAACCCGGACCAGGTGGCGCTGAAACCGCGCCGCCCGCTGCTGACCAGCTGCCCGGAATGGTCCAGCCCGATCTTCAGCCCGTGGATGTAGCGGCCGGTCATGAGCGCGGCGAAGGCATGCCCGAGTTCGTGCACGAACGTCACGTACAGGCCGAACCAGCGCCACGTTGCGCGCGGGATGCTCAGGACAACGGCCGCAGCCACTATCCCGCCAAGCACCGCGCCGGGCACCACGGGAGCGCCGGTGTGCACAAATCCGGCCAGCACGGCGTGCCACCAGTCGGCGGCTGCGTTAAGGGGTTGTTGAACGTCCATCGTGGAAGCCTATGCGAAAAGTCTGGGCGCCCGCGTTCATCCGCTGGGCGTGAAATCCCTTGCCCGCCCGGCCAGGGACAGGATTGTGTGGCAGCCATGGCAAGCATCCTGATCCCCGGCGGCACCGCGTGGCGGGCCCGGACCCTCGCGGAGCGGGCCGCGGTCCCTGCCGGTGGTGTCGCCTTTGGGCGAGGACCACGCCGACTTCCGGGGCGCGTTCGTCGTCTCCAGCCACCACGACGCATTCCTGGCGGAACTGAAGCCGGACCGGGACTGGGAACTGCGCCGGGCCAACTCTCTATAGGCTGGGGCATGTGATCGAACCAACAAGCACCACCCGCCGCTTTGAACTGACCCTGCACAAGCCGTGGCTGGGCTGGTTCCCCAAGCCGACCGTCGTGGTCGACGGCATGGGCCAGCCGGCGCAGTGGGGGACCCGGAACTGGAAGGTCCCGGGCAGCGGCGCCGCGACGGTGGAGATCTTCCTGTTCAACCGGCTGTGGAAGTTTGGCGAAGCGAGCTTCACCGTGGAGCCCGGCGCCGGGGCCACGCTGGTCTATTCGGCGCCCTGGCTGCCATTCCTGCCGGGCAAGGTCCGCCCCGCCTCCTGAGCCTCAGCACGCCGCGGCGAGGAGCTCGCCCAGGAGGGCGCCGTCGTCGACCTCCAATCCGCGGGAGGCGAACCAGGCGCACATGTTCCGGCAGTCGCGGGCCAGCAGCTCCGCGGCCTGCAGGTTTCCGGCCAGGTCCACCAGTTGGGGCAGGTCGATGACCACCAGCCGGTCGCCGGCCACCAGCACGTTGTACGGGGAGAGGTCGCCGTGGGCAAAGCCCATCCGGGCGAATCCCAGCATGGCCTCCACCACCTGGTCCCAGTAGCCGCGCAGCCGGGCGGGCCCGGGGTGGGCGGACTGCAGGCGGGGCGCCGCCACGCCGGGATGCCCGGGGTCCTCGATGAACTCCATCATGATCTCGGTGCCGAAGATCTGGACCGGATACGGCACGGGGATGGCGGCCCCGTGTGCCATGCGCAGGTAGGTCCATTCGGCGTCGGCCCAGCGGACGGCCTCCACCCCGCGGCCGTACGTGCTGCCGCCCTTGATGGCGCGGGCGTCGCGGGAGCGGCGCACGGACCGGCCCTCCGTATAGGCCGAGGAGCGGTGGAACAGGCGTTGGTCCGCGGAGCGGTACCGCTTGGCGGCGAGCAGTGCGCTGCGGTGTTCGGTGGCGCGCTCCACGAGGAACACGTCCGCCTCCTTGCCGGTCTTCAGCACGCCGAGGTCGGTGTCCACCGCCGCGGCGTCCTCAATGACAAAGTCCGGGTAGGGGGAGGGCCCGCGCATGAGCTTTTCCAGCTCGGGCCAGGTGGACCACCGCTGGTTGTCCGCGAGGGAATCGTCCAGCATGTTCCAGTCGCGGGGGCGCGGGTCGGATCCGAAAATGTCGCGCACGGGCGTGCCGCGGCGGTTCTTGATGGGTGAAAAAGACGGTGCTTCGAAGTGCTGTGGGTCAGCAGAAGACTTCATGGGTGAATCGACTCCTGTGGAAGGACAAGCTGATGTTTTGGGCGCGAACTGCTGCGTGAACATTCATGGGGTCCTCCTTAGGGTCGAAGAGCGGGCACGTCTGTAAAACACTGCCAGTTGACCACGGCTGCAAGCCGCCTGTCAACGAAATGTGGGCTTGGGGGCAAACTCACGAACCGGGCCGCAGCTGGGCCTCGCGCCGCAGCGAGCCCCAGCCCCTGAAGCCAAACACGGCAAGGGCTGCCTGCGCCATGAACAGGAAGATCAGCACCGATCCCTGGGCCGCCAGGGCCACGCCGCCGAGCGACGCCACGGAGGACCCCGCGATAGGCAGCCAGGCCCAGCGGGACCGGACCGCCAGTCCGGCCAGGCCGGCGGGCAGCAGTCCCGTGAGCAGGCCCGCGGCCAGGACCGGCACCACCGGGAAGCGGTCCAGCCCGCCGGAGCCCCCCAGGCCAAACGACAGCGCCAACGGAGGCAGCAGGTAGGCCACGGCAAAAACCACGGCCACCGCCAGGGGCGCCACAACATCCGCCGGGCGGAACCGCCGCAGGGCAACGTCGCGCACCAACGGCCGTGCCAGGGGCGCCTTCCGGAACCAGGCCAGCCCGTACAGCGCCGCGCCAACACCCACGAGCGGCGCGATCCACGAGGCCGCCAGGTACAGCAGCAGGCCGGCCGGGGAGACGGGGACGCTGGCGGAAATCTGGAAGAACGCGGCCGGAATTTGCAGGGCGAACGATCCAACGGCCAGCCACCACCCCACCTCGTTGCGCCGCCCCAGCAATGCCAGGCCGGCGCACATGATGACAACCCCCAGGATCCGAAAGGCGAGGGAGAAACCCTGGGAGGGGGTGGTGAGGTGGCCAAACAAGATGTCCATCCCCCAACCCTATGCGTCGGCCGCGCGCCTTCGGATCCCCAGGCGGCAGGCTGCAACCGGCCGGGAGCCTTCTCCCGCGGGTGATTCCTGCCGCTTTCCATGTTGCTGCCCCGCCCGGCGTGCTTGGATTGGGGGAGACGCTTGAAAGGCGGTCCCATGATCCGTGGAATATATGTCAGTGCCTCGACGCCGGGCTCCGGCAAGACGCTCGTGTCCCTGGGCCTGGCCGACGCCCTGCACCGGCACGCGGACAGGATCGGCTTCTTCCGGCCCATCACTTCGGGTCCCGAACCGGAAAACGACCCCACGGTGGTCATGCTCCGGCGCATGTACCGGCTCGCCCCGGACGTGTGCCGGGCGGGCATGAGCGGGGCCGAGGCACGGGCACTGCTCGCGGCCGGCAGGCGTGAGGACATTGACGCCCGGTGCGTGGAGATCTACAGCGAAATTGCCAAGGCGTGCGACGTCGTCATCGTCGAGGGTACGGACCTCACCGGCCAGGACGCGGCGGTGGAATTCGACCTCAACGCCCGGCTCGCCAACAACCTGGGGCTGCCCGTGCTCGCCGTGGTCGGCGCACGCGGGCTCAGTGCCGAAGAGTCTGCCGATGCCGTGGACGTGGCCCGCAAGGAACTGGTGGCCGCCAACTGCTCCCTGCTGGCCATGATGGTCAACCGCGCCGATCCCGGGACGGTGGCTGCCATCCAGGCCGCCGTCCGCCCGGGCGCCAGCCACCGTCCCGTCTATGTCATCCCCGAGATTGCCGAAATTTCCCGGCCCACCGTGGGGGAGGTCGCCAAGGCCATGCGGCTGCAGCAGATTGCCGGCAGTGCGGAGCTGGAACGCGACGTCCACGCCATCAAGATTGCCGCCATGACAGTGGGCAACTTCCTCCACCTGCTCGAAGCCAACGACCTGGTCATTGTGCCCGGCGACCGTGCCGACGTCATGGTGGCGTCGCTGGCCTCCGCGTTCTCGCCCGAATTCCCCGTGCCCAGCGGGATGATCCTGACCGGAGGCCTTGCACCGGACCCGAACGTGCTGCCCATCCTGGCCCACGCGCCGTTCCCCGTTTTTAAGCACGACGACGACACGTTCAGCACCGCCCGCGCCGTCATCGAGGTGCGCAGCGAGATCCACTCGGGCCAGCGCCGAAAGGTCGCGGCGGCAATGGGCGCCTGGGCGCGCAGCGTGGACGAGGCCGAACTCCTGGAAAGGATGGCGCTGCCGCGCCCGGCCACCATGACGCCGCTGCGCTTCCTGCACGAGCTGATCGAGCGGGCCCGCAGCGACCGCAAGAGGATCGTGTTGCCGGAGGGAAACGATGTGCGTGTGCTGCGGGCCGCCGAAATCCTGCACCGCCGCGACGTGTGCGATTTGACCGTGCTGGGAAACGCAGGCACGGTTGCCGAACTGGCGGCCGCCCACGGCGTCGACCTGGACGGCGTGGAGATCGTCGACCCGGACACCTCGGAACTGCGCGAAGGATTTGCCAAGGAATACCAGCGGCTGCGCGCCCACAAGGGCGTGGACCTGGCCCGGGCGCGGGAGGTCATGGCCGACGGCTCCTATTTCGGCACCATGATGGTCCAGCTGGGCCACGTGGACGGCATGGTGTCCGGCGCCGCCCACACCACCGCCAACACCATCCGCCCCGCACTGGAATTCGTGAAAACCCGCGACGGCGTGCGCCTGGTCTCCTCCGTGTTCCTGATGCTGCTCGCCGACCGGGTGCTGGTGTACGGGGACTGCGCCGTCAACCCCGAGCCCAATGAAGAGCAGCTGGCCGACATTGCCGTCGCCTCGGCGGAGACGGCGGCACAGTTTGGGGTGGAGCCGCGCATCGCCATGCTCTCCTACTCCACCGGCGGTTCCGGTTCGGGCTCGGCCGTGGACCAGGTGCGCCGTGCCACGGCCCTGGTCCGGGCCGCCCGCCCGGACCTGCCCGTCGAGGGTCCCATCCAATACGACGCCGCCGTCGACGCGGCCATTGCCGCCTCGAAACTGCCCGCCTCCGCCGTGGCCGGGCAGGCCACCGTGTTTATCTTCCCGGACCTGAACACCGGCAACAACACCTACAAGGCCGTGCAGCAGTCCTCCGGCGCCGTGGCCGTGGGCCCGGTCCTGCAGGGCCTGCGCAAGCCCATCAACGACCTCTCCCGCGGCTGCACCGTGGAGGACATCGTCAACACCGTGGCCATTACCGCAATCCAGGCGCAGGCTCCCGCCGAATCGAAGGAATCCTAGTGCGCGTTCTGGTCATCAACTCCGGCTCCTCCTCGCTGAAGTACCAGGTGCGCGACACCGCCAGCAACGAGGTCCAGGCAAGCGGGCTGATTGAGCGGATCGGCGAGGGCGCCGGCGGGCCGGCTGACCACGGCGCCGCCATGGACCAGGTGGAGGCCGAGCTGGAAGGCGTGCTGGAAGGCAGGCCGCTGGACGCCGTCGGGCATCGGGTGGTGCATGGCGGGGAACGCTTTGGCGAGCCGGTGCTCGTCAACAACGAGATCACCCGGGCCATTGAGCGGCTGAACCCGCTGGCGCCGCTGCACAACCCCGCCAACGTGCTGGGCATCCGCGCCATCACCGCCAAGTGGCCGGAACTGCCGCAGGTGGCCGTTTTTGACACTGCGTTCCACCGCACCCTGCCCGAGCACGCCTGGCGCTATGCGGTGCCGGATTCGCTGTACCGGCAATACGGGATCCGCCGCTACGGTTTCCACGGGACCTCGCACGAGTTTGTCACGGGCCGGGCCGCGGAACTGCTGGGCGTCCCGCGGGAGAAGTTCAACGCCGTGGTGGCCCACCTCGGGAACGGCGTGTCCCTGACCGCCATCGAGGGCGGGGCCAGCGTGGACACCTCCATGGGCTTCACGCCGCTGGAGGGGCTGGTCATGGGCACCCGCAGCGGCGACCTGGACCCGTCCATCCTCATCTACCTCCAGCGGCAGGGTCTGTCCGCGGACGACATCGACACCATGCTCAACCGCGACTCCGGGCTCAAGGCGCTGGCCGGCAACAACGACATGCGCGCCATTGTGGACGCCGCGGAAGCCGGGGACAGGCGGGCGCGGATGGCCCTGGACGTCGCCTCACACCGGCTGGCGAAGTACATTGGCGGCTACCACGTGGCCGTGGGCGGCGCCCACGCCCTCGTGTTCACGGCCGGGATCGGGGAGAACTCCGCCGCCTTCCGGGCGCAGGTGGTGGGGCGCCTGGGTGCCTTGGGCCTGACGCTCGACGCCGAGGCAAACCTGGTGCGGTCCGGCTCGCCGCGGGTGGTCAGCGCCCCGGACTCGGCGTTCCCGGTGCTCGTGGTCCCCACGGATGAGGAGCGGGCCATAGCAGAGGCGACGGCCGCCGTCGTAAGCTCGGTTCATGGTTGAAATTCCCTACCCGCTGACCACCGAGCGGCTGGTGCTGCGCCGCTTCTGCGCCGACGATCTTGACGCCTACTACGCGTACCAGCGCCTGCCCGAGACCGCGCGGTATCTGTACGGCGGGCCGCGGAGCTACGTGCAGTGCATGGCGCGCATTGCCAAGTACGTGGAGGACCCCTTTGCGGGCCCCGGCGACTGGGCCACGTTCGCGGTGGAGCGCGCGGGGCTGCCCGGGCTGGTGGGGGAACTGGCGCTGAAGTGGAATCCGGGCGGCAGGACCGGGGACGGCGACGGGGCTGAGCGCGTCGGGGAAATCGGCTGGACGCTGGCCCCGGGGGCGCAGGGGCACGGCTACGCCACAGAGGCGGCGCGCGCCGTGCTTGACCTGGCCATCGACCACCTCGGCTTCCACCGGGTGGAGGCGCGGCTGGATGCGCGCAACGGCGCCTCCGCCGCCATCTGCGAACGGCTCGGGATGCGCCGCGAAGGCGTGCTGCGGGACAACATGTACCTCAAGGGCGAATGGACGTCGGAGGCCATTTACGCCGTGGTGCGCAGCTGATCCCTTCGCCTACCGCAGCGTGCGCGCCCCGAGCGCGTCGGCCAGGAACGCGTAGTCCCAGGCGCGCGTCTTCCAGCCTTCGTACCGGCCGGAGGCGCCGCCATGGCCGCCGTCCATCTCGATCTTGAGCACAATTGGCGCCGTCCCCGTGGACCTGGCCCGCAGCTCCTGCACCCACTTGGCAGGCTCCACGTACAGGACCCGGGTGTCGTTGAAACTCGTCACGGCCGCGATGGCCGGGTAGGCCGCGGCCCGCACGTTCTCATACGGCGTGTAGTGCTTCATGTAGCCGTACACCTCGGGGTCGGTGATGGGATTGCCCCATTCCTCCCACTCGAGCGCGGACAGCGGCAGCTCCGGGTCCAGAATGGTGGTCAGGGCGTCGACGAACGGCACCTGCGCCACGATGGCCGCGTACTTTTCCGGCGCCATGTTCGCCACGGCGCCCATCAGCAGCCCGCCGGCCGAGCCGCCCATGGCGCCGATCCGCGCGGGGTCCACCCAGCCGGACTGCGCCAGCCAGTCCGTTGCCGCAATGAAGTCGCTGAAGGTGTTCTTCTTGCGCAGCTTCTTGCCGTCCTCGTACCAGTGCCGGCCCATCTCGCCGCCGCCGCGCACGTGCGCGATCACAAACACCACGCCGCGGTCCAAAAGCGAGAGCCGCGGCACGCCGAAGCCGGGGTCCATGCTGACCTCGTAGGACCCGTAGCCGTACACCACGCCGGCATTCGCCCCATCCCGGGGCAGGTCCGCGCGGCGCAGCACGGACAGCGGGACCTTGGTGCCGTCGTCGGCCGTCGCCCACTCACGCGTGGCCACGTAGTCCGCGGCACGGTAGCCGCCCAACACGGGGGTTTCCTTGCGCAGCAGGAGCTCGCCGTGGGGCAGCGCCGCCGTGGGCAGCACGTAGTCATAGACGCGCGGCGGCGTGAAGTCGGAGGTGTACACCAGCCGGATCACGGGCGAGTCAAACTCGCTCCCGCCCATCGAGGCCGTGTACAGCTCCTCGTCAAAGGAGGGTTCGACGCCGGACTCCTGCGCCGCGGTGCCCAGGCCTTCCAGCGGGGTTGCCTGGATGCGCTCGATCGTGTCCTTGCGCAGCGAAACCACCATGTGGGTGGCCGTGACGGTGGCCCCGTTGATGCGCACGGCCTCGTCGTGGGCGACCACGGTGGCCCACTCCTGTTCGGTCAGGGGCTTGGCGAACTCCGCGGCGTCGACCAGCGAGATCATGGAGTTGGCGGCGTCGCGGTCATGCGTCAAAAGGACCTTTTCAACGCCCTTCCACAGGAACGGTTCGGCGTCGTACAGGATATGCCCGCCGCGCGGGATGAGGGTTTGCAGGCCCTTTTCCGGTGAGTCAAAGGCCAGCAGCCGGGTCTCGCTGAATTCGGAGCAGCCGATGCTGACCAGCAGGTGGCGGCGGTCGGCGGAGAGGCCGAAGCCCGTCCACATGGCGACGTCGTCCTCCTGGTACAGGACCGGGTCTTCGGCGACGGGGGTGCCGAGGATGTGGGTTTTGACCTGGTAGGGGCGCCAGGAGTCGTCCGCCACCATGTAGTACAGGGTGCCGCCGTCGGGGGAGAAGGCAAGTCCGTAAAACGCCTTCTCGATGGTGTCCGGCAGCAGCGCGCCGGTGCGCAGGTCCTTGATCCGAATGGTGAACAGCTCGTCGCCGGCGAAGTCCGCGGCGTAGGCGTACAGGTTGCCGTCGCGGGTCACGGCGGCGCCGCCCAGGGAGAAGAACGGCTGGCCCTGCGCCTCGGCGTTGCCGTCGAGCAGGACCTGTTCCCCGGGGACGTCGACGCCGGGTTCCACCACCGGCGGCGTCCAGTGCTCCACGCTGCTGCCATCGCCTGCGGCGCGGACCCTGCACTGGATCGAGTAGGCACTTCCTTCGACCATGCGGGAGTAATACCACCAGCCGTCCTTGCGGCTCGGGACGGACAGGTCCGTTTCCTGCGTCCGGTTCTTGATCTCGTTGAAGATGTCCTGGCGCAGTTGCTCCTGCCCGGCCGTGACGGCGTCCGTGTAGGCCTGCTCGGCGTTGAGGTGGGCCACGACCTCCGGGTTGTCCTTCTCGCGCAGCCATTCGTAGCTGTCCGTGAAGGTGTCGCCGTGGTGGGTGCGCGTGACCGGGACCTTCTTGGCCACGGGCGGGGAGGCCGGCGCGGCGGGTGCGGACGCCGCTGCCGGCGCGGCGGCGCGTTCGGGTGCTGACGGGGTGGCTGCGTCGCGGGAGGTGGTCATGGGATCCACTGTATCGAGGGCCGCCCACCGCGGCGCCGGTGTATGCCCACAGCGGAGTTTCTGCGCGAACGTGGTTGACCGGTTGCCGGGCCGGCCGCGAGACCGGGGCAGCCAGGCGTCCTCACGGATCCGGTGCGGGTCGGCAC
>Ga0134128_10008171_pt1 | contig 12597 bp, 15 predicted proteins | sample KB31754_FD_96462 | JGI IMG/M metagenome (GOLD analysis project Ga0134128, IMG submission 96462) | Terrestrial soil microbial communities with excess Nitrogen fertilizer from Kellogg Biological Station, Michigan, USA - KB3-175-4 | ecosystem: Environmental > Terrestrial > Soil > Unclassified ...
AAACTTCCGAAGGCTGATCTGCCCGGCAAGCCTATTCCGGCTGGATGATTTCGCGCTCTCGCGACGAGCCTCTGCCGAAGCGCCGGTCGAATTCGCCGGCGATGCCGGGATCGGCGAGGTTTGGCCAGTGGTCCGAATGGAAACCGGGCGCATCCTTGAGGCGTTCGCGCGGGACTTCGAGAACCATGCGTTCTTTTTCCGGATCCACGCGGAATGCGTCCCACGGGATGGCGAACAACCTGGTGCCGATACCGAGGACGCCGCCGAAGGCCAGGATGCCATAAGCGATCTTGCCGCTGGCGCTGTCGATCATGACGTCCTTGAGGTCGCCGAGAGATTCGTCTTGCGGATTCCTGACCTCGGCGCCGACCAGCGTGGAGGCGGAAAGGAAACGGGAAGAAAGAAATTTGACGGGCTCGGCCATGTCGAGGCGCTCCTTGCAGGTTGCTGCGGCTTGCCACTCCGTGCAACCCAATCATCAGCCTGTCCCTTGCGTACTGAACCCTACCGGTATCAACTGCCCCTGGCAGCGCCGGAGCAGCGACGTCCAGCATGGTGATACGTGCCGGGCGCATCACACGCTCCGGACAGTTTTTTGAATCGCATCCTGGCGGTGGTTTATTCCTGACAATGGGGCCGCCGTTGCGGGCGCGGCATTCATCGTCGCGATACTGAATCGCAATTCGCTGTCCATTCATCGACATGGTTCAAGATAGACATGGCCGCGATCGCCGTCAGCGCAGCACAAGCCGATCGTGCAACCGTGGAACGCAAAGCGCTTCATCCCAGACAAGGAGTCCATCATGAAAACCCGCATCACAGTCGCCCTGGCATCCGTGGTCGTCGCATCTTTCGGAATTGCGGCGTACGCACAGGATGCGCCGCAGGTACCGCCGCAGCCCACCTCGACGACGGCCTCGCCCTATACCAGCAGCAATCCGTCTTCGGACCAGATGAGCAGCCCCAGCTCGTCGGGCGACATGACGTCGAGCAGCAACATCGAGCAGAAGGTCAAGCATGCATTGACCGCACACGGTGTCACAGCAACCGACGTCCAGGTCAGTTTCAGCAACGGCACGGCCACGCTCACCGGTACGGTCGCCACGCATCGCGACATTTCCAAGGCCAAGAAAGCCGCCATGCGCGTGCGTGGCGTGAAGCATGTGGACACGTCCGGACTTCAGGCCGGCTCGCTCCACAGCAGCGCGCCCATGAGCAGCTGAGGATTGCTCCTTTCGCGCGTCGTGGCGGCAGGGATGCCGCCCGGCGCGCCGGTATTCGGAAGCGATGCTGCAAGGGAATACTGATGCGTCTGCCCGGCTGAACGCCGAAAAACGTGACGGCGTCGAGGCCCGGATCGAATTGACGGAATCAGTATTTCTTCACGGGCGATCACGCAAGATCATGCGGCGCCAATGTTCCCGCGCGGTGGCAAAAGGAACGTGTCATGCCGCAGTCCAGCGAGACGCCCTGGTGGAAGAGACTCGGCGCGGGATTCATCACGGGCGCGGCCGATGACGATCCCAGCGGCATCGCCACCTACTCCCAGGTCGGCGCCGCTTTCGGTTACGGCATTCTGTGGACGGTCCTGCTGTCGCTGCCGCTGATGATCGGCATCCAGGCGGTATGCGCGCGCGTGGGCCGCGTGACCGGCGCGGGCCTGGCCAGGAACCTGCGCACCGAATTTGCGTTGCCGGTGGTGGCAGGCGCGGTGATCCTGCTCGCCATCGCCAACGTCATCAATCTTTCCGCGGATATCGGCGCGATCGGCGCAGCCACGAAGCTGCTGGTGGGCGGCCCTGCCCCGCTGTACGCCGCCGTGGCAGCCTTGCTCTCGGTGATGCTGCAGGTTTTCGTGCCGATGTCGCGTTACACGCCGATCCTGAAGCTGCTCGCGCTCAGCCTGATCGCGTACGTCGCGACGATCTTCATGATCCGCGTGCCATGGACACACGTACTGAAGGAAATGGTTTGGCCGACCTTGACGATGAAGATGGACTACGCCGTGGGAATCGTCGCGGTGCTCGGCACCACCATCAGTCCCTATCTCTTCTTCTGGCAAAGTTCCGAGGAAGCCAACGAAGTCCGCACGGATCACCACCGCCAACCGCTGCGGCAGAAGTCTGCCCATGCGGATGGCGCATTCCGCCGGATCTGGCTGGATACCACCACCGGCATGCTGTTTTCCGAAGTGGTCGCGTTCTGCATCATCCTGGCGGGTGCTGCAGTGCTGCATGTCCACGGCAAGACCGATATCCGGACGTCGGCCGATGCGGCGATGGCGTTGAAGCCGCTGGCGGGAAAGTTTGCGTTCGTGCTGTTCGCGGGCGGGATCATCGGCACCGGATTGCTGGCGATCCCGGTGCTGGCCGGCTCGGCGGCGTTTGCGCTGGGCGAAACGTTCCGGTGGCGGACCGGCCTCGATCGCAAACCGCAGCGCGCGAAACTGTTCTACGGCGCGATCGCGATCGCGACCGTGGGCGGCATGCTGATCAGTTTCACACCGGTGGATCCGGTCAAGATGCTGTATTGGAGCGCCGTGATCAACGGCGTGGTCGCGGTGCCGATAATGGTGCTGATCATGCTGCTGGCCAGCCGTCGCAAGATCATGGGCAAGTTTCCCATTCCCCGCGTACTCAAGGTGCTCGGCTGGGTGGCCACGGGGGTGATGGGTGCCGCGACACTCGTGATGTTCGCGACGTTTCTGCCGCACCACTAGCGCTCCGGCGCCGCCCTGCCCTTACGAACGTTTCTCCGGCGATGGTGATCCGCCGCCACCCAGCGGCTGCACCGCGTGCGACGGCGACCCACCCGGTTGCGAATCCGCACGTGGCTCGACCCGTATCCGTGGCAGATGGTTCGGATGGCCGCGCTGCAGGAAGTCGATCAGCGCTTCGCGAACGCGGCAGCGCAGGTCGAAGTTGAGGCCTGAATTCCTGCTGCTCACCAGGATGCGCAACTGCATCGCCTTCCACGTCAATGCCACCAGGAGCGCCACCGTGACCGCATGGCGCAGCGCATTGAGCAAAATCCCGTGGACCCAGTCCCAGGTTCGCGCCCAGCAATGCGGGTTGCAGCGCGAGCAACGGCAACACCACTTCGAATGGCCGCTCGCAGCGTGCCAACATGATTGCGGGCACATCCCGTGGTTTCAGCATGCGCCGCGCCGCGTACCGCAGCAGGTTGAACACCACGACCGCGACCACCAGCGGCCCCGACCAGCACGATCGCTATCCCCGCCCACGGCTGCGCGGAGATGTCCCGCAATGCATCCATCATCCCGCTTCCCGGGCAGCTATGTCATTCGCCCTCGCCTGCTGCCTTGATGAGCGGCCTGCGCCCGGGAACGCTGCAGGGTGGCCCGGGGACGCCCGCGATCAGACATCACGCACTAGGGAATCCGGCGACGGCGCCCGAAGATCAGCGAGAGGATGAACAGGATGATGAAAATGACGAACAGGATCTTCGCGATGCTTGCAGCCAGGCCGGCAACCCCGAAGAACCCGAAAAAACCGGCAATGATGGCGATGATCAGGAAAACGACTGCGTAGTACAACATGACGTGCTCCTTGTCGCGGCGGGATTATCGACCTTGTCGATGCAAGGAAGCTTCGGGCAGGAAAATCCTTTTGCTGCCCGAAGCGTTGCCAACGCGCGAAACGCGTCGACCGCCGAATCCGAACGCACAGGGGGAAGCGCTCGAACCGGCGCGGAGCCATCCTTGGCGCCGCAGGAAGTGCCGCAGGGGGACTGCACTTCGCAGACGCTTGGCGGCGCACGAAACCCGGCGCGCGCACCCAATCACATGTCCCTTTCGAACTCGCGGACCTGTTTGGCCGCCTCGTCCCTGGCGATGCCATACCTCTCCTGCAACTTGCCGGCAAGGTATTCCGCGTTTCCATCGGCAACCCGCAAATCGTCGTCGGTCAACTTGCCCCAGCGTGATTTCAGCTTGCCGTTCAATTGCCGCCACTGTCCCTTGATCCTGTCCTCGTTCATTTCACTGCTCCTGTCCATGTGGTGATTGCGGCGGAGTTTCCGTGGACATCACAACTCGCATTCGAACTCGTAAACCTGCAGGATGGCTTCGCGCCAATCCAGGCCGTAGCGCTCCTGCAGCCTTCGCGCGAGGTACTCGGCGTCGCCGCTGGGCGAGCGCACGTCGCCCTCGGTCAGCATCGGCCAGTGCCGGCGCATGCGACCGGAAATCTTCGGCCATTCGTCCCTGACCTTGTCGTCCATCGCGCACGTGTCCGCCTTCATGTCCGTCTCCTGATGGTCCCTTCAGTGCTGGTGAGCGGAATCGCCCTTGCCCGCTGCGGGCAGACGAACCCAGAACCGCGCGCCGCGATGGGCGCCTTCGCACCCGACCGCGCCGCCGTACGCCGCGGCGATCTTTGCCGCGAACGCGAGCCCCATCCCGCTGTGCTCGGCCGGCTCCGAAGTCGTGAACGACTCGAAGATCGCCGGCGACTGCACGCGGACGCCCGAACCGTCGTCGGTGAACTGGATCAGCACCGTGCCCATCTCGCGATCGGCGGTCACCGCGACGTTGACGTCCCTGCCGCCGAACTGGAACGCGTTGTCCAGGATTTCCACGAACAGGCGCTTCAGCGCATCCGCCTGGCCGTGCACCAGCGGCAGCCCGCGCTCGCATGAGAGCTGCACGTTGCCAAGGTCCGAGCAGGCTTCCGCGCAGACCGAAAGGAGCTCGGCGACATCCACGCCACCCATTTCGCCAGGCACCTCGAGCGTCGCGAGGTTGCGTCCATCGCGCAACAGCCGCGCCGCACGCAGGCACTCCTGTTCCGCGCGATCCAGCGAGATCCGTGCATCGTCCGCGCGATTCTGGGAAATCAGCATGTTCGCAAGCTGCGTGGCCGCCATGATCGAGTTGAGCGAGTTCGAAACCGCGTGCGCCAGCGAACCGATGATCTGGCTGAAGCTTTCGGGCGTCGCCTGTATTGCCTTCGCAGGCGGAGGACTTTCGGGGCGGTGGCCTGCCGCGGCGGGCGAATTTTCTGAGGATCCCATGGCCACTGTCGCCTCGCTTTCGGCTTGCACGATGGTTGCATTCACGGTCATCACTCCAGGTCAAGCCATTCGACGACGACGCCGGTGTTTGCCGCGAGCGTTTCGATGCGGCCGTGCACGTAGTCGTAAGCGACCGAGCTGGGCACGTGCACGCGCAGTTCCTGGTACTCCGAATCCGTATCGTCGGGCAGTCCGGCTGAACTGGAATCATCCGGCCGGCGCGGCGCGTCGAGCGACAGCTCGACGATGCCATCCACTTCCTCCAGACCGCGGATGGCGGCCGTCAGGGCGCTGACGCCCGTATCCGCGCCGGTGAGGCGGATCGACATCGTTTGCGGGACGGCCGTGCGTGCTGAGCTTTCCATGATGTGTGCACCCCGTGGTTGCGAGATCAATGCGGACATGCGACCGCTTCCAGGTAGACGGCGGTCGAGTCGGGCTCTTCCGAGAACGCCATGTTGCTGAGGGCAATGATTCCGACCAGCCGCTTGTCGCGGTTGACCACCGGCAGCCGGCGGATTTCCAGCTCCGCCATGTTGGCTGCCACCTCATCGACGTCCTGGTCTTCGAAGCAATATTTGATGTCGCCACTCATCACTTCCTGCACCGGCGTTGCGGGCGCAAGGTTTTCGGCGACCGCGCGCACGGCGATATCACGATCCGTCAGCATGCCGACAAGCCTGTCGTCGCGATGCACGGCCACGCTGCCCACGTCCCTGTCGCGCATCAGCAGCGCCGCTTCGGCGATCGTCTGTTCCGGGGTGACGAGGAACACGTCCTCCGTCATCACATCGCCCACGCATTTCATGATTCAACAGTTCCGTTCGAAAAACTTGCCTGTTCATGCGGCCCGCCCGCGGATCCAGGCGATCGGGTGTCCAGCAATGTCCGGCAATGCAACTCGACCAATGCCAGGCATTCCTGCGCCACCGCTTCCGCCGCGCTGGCGTCACCATTGGCCCGCGCCAACTCCATTGCGGTCAGCAGGCACTCACCCAACTGCAATGCGTCCGAATGTCCCTGGCCGTACTCGGTCGCGTCGGCCGCCGCGCGAATCGTGCGTTCCAGATGCAGCGCACGCGCCATGCTCGATGCCAATTCCGCCTCGCAGCGCGCACGAAACAATCCATCGGTTGCGCACGCCAGCGCCATCCTGATGTGCCTGATGCGGATCCGTTCGGCCAGCAGCGCGTGCTTTGTCCCGCCAACTCCCTGCCCCGCCGGCACCCCATGATTTCCCTGCACGGGAACGGCCTTACGCATGGACCCGCCGCATGTCGTGTTGAGGATGTTGCAAACGCTCCGGCATGCCGGTGACTCCTGCGATTTCGTGTTGAGGCCGCGACTGAGAAGCACAGGGCGTTCACTGCCCAAATCCCACTCGCGAGGACTGCAAGCGAATGGTGGCGAGGCCGGGCAGACATTTTTCGATGGTTACGGGACTCTTGGATCCCGTTGCATCGTGCCCGCATTTCCGTATCGGCCAGCCGTCACTCGATTGACGAATCCTTGTCGTTCGACTCTGCGCCGCCCAGTCGCGGCGCCCTGCCAAGAGCAAGATGCGTGCCGGACTCGGGCAGCGGTACCAACCGCGGCTGAACCGGTCCCGCAAAACCCAGACAGGACGCGGAATCGTGGGCTCCGATGCGGAGGGCTCGCCGGGCTTCCGGCTGGATCACCGGAGGTGCCCGCGGGCGTTTGAAGCGGAAATCATTTACCAGCTTCCCCGTGGGCGGAACTATTTTTCGCACCCGCCGGCTAACGCCCCGACACCGTGGGCTCCGGATCATGTCGGGTCGATCCCGGGTGCAGACGTGAAGCACCAGCGAAGGCAGGATGCATGCAGCGCGACCCTACGGCTTCGCCCGCGCCGAAGGGTACAGCGCGAGCGAATAGCCAACTATGGATCGTTCGCGGTCAATCCCGCGGCGAGGTTCTCGTCGAGCAGCCCCTGCGCCCGGTAACGGATCAACCGGTTGTAGATCGTCTTGGATGTGATTCCGAGGATGCGCGCGGCGCGGGACTTGTTGTTGCCGCATCGTGCCAGCGTCTTCAGCAGCATCTCGCGTTCGATGTCTTCGAACGACATGCCGACGGTGAAATTCACCCGACTGCCCGTCTCGGTGCCCGCTGTTTGCAGGTTGGTGTCGGGCCGGAAATCCATCTGGCTGTTTTCGTGCGCAAGCAGGTAGCTGCGCTGGACTGCATGGCGCAATTCGCGCACATTGCCCGGCCAAGGCGCATCGCTCATGCGCAGCAGCGCCTCGGGCGTGAATTGCTTGCTGGTTCCGTAGCGCCGGTTCAACTCGCCAAGAAAATGTTCCGCCAGCAACGGAATGTCCTCGCGGCGCTCGCTCAGCGGCGGCGTGTGGATCCGGTAACCGCTGAGCCGGTAGTACAGGTCGTGGCGCAGCATGCCCGCTTCCACGCACGCGCGCGGTTCGCGGTTGGTGGCGGCGATCAGGCGCACGTCGACGGGCAATTCGCGCGTGCCGCCGACACGGGTCAGCGACCGTGTTTCTATGACGCGCAGCAGGTACACCTGCAACGATTGCGGCATCTCGGTGATTTCGTCGAGGAACAGCGTGCCGCCTTCGGCCTGCTCGAAATACCCGGTGTGGGATTGCACGGCGCCCGTGAACGATCCGCGTTCGTGTCCAAACAACAGGCTGCCCATGAGATCCTGCGCCAACGCCCCGCAATTGACGGCGACGAACGCGCCGCTGCGGCCGCTCGCGTGGTGCAGCGCGCGAGCGACCAGTTCCTTGCCGGTGCCGCTGTCGCCATGGACGAGCACGGACACGTCGGCCGGCCCGACCCGATCGACCTCGCGCAGCAGCTCGCGCATGCGTTGCGACGTTCCGATCATCCCGCCGGCGGACCTGGCCAGCGCGGCGCGGCGACTCGCGTGCTCGTTGGCTTCCACGAGCAACTGCCGCAGGGTTTCCGCGAGCACGGGCTTGACCAGGTAATCGACGACCGGCGACTTCAGCACCCGCAACGCACTTTCCACGCTGGGTGCGCCCGTCACGATCGCGATGCGGCCTTGCGACTCGAGGTCGATGTCGTCCAGCAATTGGAGTCCGCTGCCATCCGGCAACCGGATGTCCACCAGCAACAGATCAAAGCCCTGCTCCGCGGAAATCTTCAGTGCCTGTTCCAATGTTCGCGCGCGCACGAGATTGCAGCCGCATTGGCGGGTCATTTCCGCCACCACCCGCGCGAAGCCGTCGTCGTCTTCGATCAGCAGCACATTGCCTACCGCAGCGCCTGCCCTCATCGATAACTCCTCGCGTAGAAGCCGCGACGCTAGCGAAAACCGGTTGAAGCGCGCCTTAAGACAACGCGCAAACCCGCTTGGGGCCAACGCATCCCGTCGCTGGTCTTTAGCCGTGATTCATCAAAGATCCACGCGTGGCATTCGTCCACACGCGGCTGCCACTGCCGCATTGCGCGTTATACACCTTTGCGGCGCAACCCCCCAACAGGAATTTTCAGCCCGTCGGGCCGCCCAGCACTTCCAGCACGCTGCCGCTGATGTAGGACGAACAGACGGGCGCGGCGAGGAACACATAGGCCGGTGCAAGCTCCTCCGGCTGCGCGGCGCGGCCCATCGAACTGTCGCTGCCGAACCTGGCCACGTCCCGGGCGGGTCGATCGGAAGGATTGAGGGGTGTCCAGACCGGGCCCGGTGCCACGGCGTTCACACGAATGCCGCGCGGCAGCAGGTTCTTCGCAAGCGAGCGCGTGAAAGCGTGTATCGCGCCCTTGGTGGCGGAGTAATCCAGCAACGCGCCCGCTCCGAACAGACCCGTTTCCGAGCCCGTGTTGACGATCGCGCTGCCCTTGCCGAGGTGCGGCAACGCCGCGCGCGCCATGTGGAAATAACCGGCGATGTTCGTCTGCAGGGTTTCCTGCAGATGTTCATCGGTCAGATCCTCGAGCTTGTCGCAGTGCATCTGGAACGACGCATTGTTCACCAGCACATCCAGCCTTCCGAGCGCTTCCACCGTCCTTTCCACGAGTTCGCGGCAGAACGCCGGATCCTTCACGTCGCCCTTGAGCGCGAAACAGCGGCCGCCTTCCTTCTCCACCGCCGCGGCCGTGGTGGCAGCGTCGTCGTCTTCTTCGAGATAGCCGATGGCGACACCGGCGCCTTCGCGCGCGAAGAGCACCGCCACCGCGCGCCCGATGCCCGAATCACCGCCGGTGATCAGTGCGACCTTGTCCTTGAGCTTGCCGCTGCCCTCGTAGGACGGTGCCTCGTATCGGGGTGCGGGATCAAGCTGATGCTCGCGCCCCGGCTTGCGAAGGTGTTGCGGTTTCTGCTGCTCGGGCTGCCGGGCAGGCCCCGCCTGCACCGGCTTCTTTTTCCTGGTGCCCTTGGCGCGTGGTTGTTTCTCGACCTCGTGCTGGATTTTCCGCTGATGCTCGGCGCCCGCAGTCTTCGACTGCCGGCCCGGCGTGCGGGCGGCTTTCGGACCCTTTGCTCCCGATTCCCTGGCCATCATTCGGCTCCATGTTGTTGCGTAAATTCCGTGCGCGCCTGCGCGACCGACGCAAGCGGGCAAGCCGGGCCTTGCCGACTCAGTGCACCGGCTTCATTGCGCCGAAGACGCGGGCGGCATGCCTTGCGGGGTTCCGGTACCCGCTTGTTGCGTGCACTGCGCGTATTCCTGCCGGGTCAGCTTGCCGTCGTGGTTGCTGTCGCAACCGGAGAAATGCCCGGACAGCCAGGCATCATGCCGGGCGTCCTGCTGCGTGATGTAACCCTTGCTTCCCGCCAGCTCGTCGAACGATGCGGAAGGACCCGCCGCGCTGCCTGGCGCGGCCATGCCGCCCGCCGTGCTGGCGGGACCTGCCATGCCCGACGTACCGGCGGCACCCGCGCTTGCAGCGTTGCCGGTGGAGGCGTTGTACGGCGGGGTTTGCGGCAACTGGGTCGAGGCGCCCGATGGCGGCCCCGCCTGCTGGTTGCCCCCATTGTTTGAACAGCCGGCACTCCCAAAGGCACATGCAAGCGCCAACGTCGCAGCGGCAATCTTGTAGTTCATGCCCGTCACTCCTTTTGCGAAAGAGGCTGCCGCGTCGTGCGGCTTGCGGTGCAAGCAAGCGATGTGCCACCCGGTTCACCGCCGAACGGCATGCGCGAAGCGGCGTTGCGCCGGCACGGCCGGGAAGGAATTTCCGGATACCGGAACGGTTTGCGCGAATGTCGATGCGTGCTGTGACCGGTGCGGTCTGCGGCGCCGAAACCGCGAAACGCGCGCACTGCAGCATCCGCGCGCAACGCATCGAATGCGGCCGATCAGGGGCCGAGCCGTGGCACGCCGCGTGCATTCAGCGGGCAGTCCGTTTCCAGGACAACGAACAACGACAGGAGCAGTTCCATGAATGATTGGATCGACACCACGAATTTGCTGCCGACGGAACGCGAGTACGTGCGTTTTCTCGTGGTGGGCCACACCCGATGCATGCTGGGCGTTTACGAGGACCACAACTTCCATTCGCGCTGGGGTGCCTACCGGGACAAGGAAGTCCGCATGTGGAACAAGGTCGGGGATGCGCCGATGGATCCGCCGCCCGAACGTACCCCGCCGGACCAGAGCTACTGGTCTGAACGGCCAATGCGCGAAGGCCGCAGCAGCGTTCCCGGCTAGCGCCCGTCGACGCGGCGGGGCGTTGAAATTCCCGCTCCCCTCAACCGTCCCGTTGGCAGGACGCAACGGTACTTAGCAACGCCAGCGCCGGGCGCCGTGAATCCAGCCGCGTGTGTTGCACCACGATGGCGACGTCGGAATGGAAGTAGCCCTCGGCAATGGCCCAATGGCGGCTTCCGATGTCCAGGGCCGACCTCTCAGTGCCAGCGCAAGCGCGGCGGCACGCGCTTGCGGTAGTGCCGCCAGGTCGCCAGGGCGGCCACGCCGACCGCGAGCGTGCCCAGCAGCAATGAATCGCGATGCATTTCGACCCACAACGCCGGCGAGCGCCGGTGTGCGCGCGCACCGAACGCGCCGTGCGTGGCATGCTCGTTTGCGATGGGGGCATCCAGGTTGTCGGCGCGGTTGCCCGCGTCCGGTTCGCGGGTCTGCTGCCCTTCGACGGCGCTGTGGCCCAGGTAGCGATCCATCAATGCCGGTGACAACCACTGCCCCAGCAGCGCCAGCCATGTCGAGCCACCGACGCTCAAGGCGCGCCGCCGATGGGTGGCCGCGAACCAGATCGCCTGCGCCGCGACTTCCGGCTGGTAGATCGGCGGGACCGGCTGCGGGCGATGCGGCATCTTGTTGCGTGCCCAACCAAACTGCGGCGTGTTGAGCGCGGGCATGTGCACCGCGGTCAGATGAATGGCGCTTTTTTCGTGGGTCAACTCGCAGCGCAGCGAATCGAGGAACCCCATCAACGCGTGCTTGGCGCCGCAGTACGCCGATTGCAGCGGGATGCTGCGATACGCCAGCGCCGAGGAAACCTGCACGATCACGCCGCGGTCGCGCGGGCGCATCCGTTTCAGCGCGGCCATCGTCCCATAGACGCCGCCGAGGTAGGTGGTCTCGGTGACGCGCCGGAATTCCTCTGCCGTCATGTCCGCCACCGGCGCGAACACCGTCACCATCGCATTGTTGATCCACACGTCGATCGGGCCGAGCTGCTGCTCGATGCGTTCGGCCGCAGCGTCCAGCGCGGCCGCGTCGGCGACGTCCGCGGCACACACGAGCGCCGTGCCGCCCGCCACCTCGATTTCGTGCTGGGCGACCTTGAGCCCGTCCTCGCCACGCGCGATCAATCCTATTTTCGCGCCGCGCCGCGCAAACAGCAGCGCCGTCGCGCGCCCGACGCCGGCCGACGCGCCCGTGATCACGACCACCTTGCCATCCAGCGGATTGCGTGGTGCGGCGCGCTTGCTGCGCATTTCAGCGATCATCATGTTCTCCTTCGAATGGCATGGCTCAAAGTTCTCCGCGCGCTGCGAGTCGCCGGATGCGATCGCCGGTGCGGCAGGCGATCGCCTGGATCGTCAAGGACGGATTGACGCCGCCGACCGTCGGAAACACCGAGCCGTCGCAGATCCACAGATTCGGAATATCCCAGCTGCGGCAATCGGCATTGACCACGCTGGTCTCGGGATCGAAGCCCATCCGCGCGGTGCCGTTGAGGTGGCAGGTGTCGTCATCCTCGGCCCAGATGTCGCGTGCGTTCACCGCTTCCATCGCCTGCGTCATGAACCGGATCGAATGCTTCACCAGGGCCTTGTCGTTTTCGCACAACGAAAACGTCACGCGCGCGACCGGCAAGCCGTATTGATCCTTCTCGTCGGCCAGCGTGACGAGATTGCGTTCCTGCGGCAGTGTTTCGCCGACGATCTTGAAGCCGGCCTGATGGTTGTAAAGCTCCATCTCGCGCAACAACGCGTCGCCCCACAGTCCATGATTGCCGGCCTGCGTGGAGGCCCACGCCTGCGGCAGCGGGCCTTGCGCCATGAAGGCGTAACCGCCGAAAAAATCCTTGCCTTCGTCGCAGTAATTCCAGTGTTCGGTGAGCGTCAGCGAAGGCGGCCCTTTGTAC
>Ga0134128_10008172_pt1 | contig 12597 bp, 13 predicted proteins | sample KB31754_FD_96462 | JGI IMG/M metagenome (GOLD analysis project Ga0134128, IMG submission 96462) | Terrestrial soil microbial communities with excess Nitrogen fertilizer from Kellogg Biological Station, Michigan, USA - KB3-175-4 | ecosystem: Environmental > Terrestrial > Soil > Unclassified ...
CCAGCCCCGTCGCGATCAGCGCCGGGTTGTGCTTCTCGACCGTCTCGGTGAAGCTGGCCATCCACGGCGCGTACGCGATGGCGAGGAACGCCGCGAGAACGCTGATGACTATCACGATCGTCGAGTACGAGGTCGTGGCGCCGAGGTTGGCGAAGATGACCGTCATGACGATGGCGCCGATACCGCCGACCACCATGAACGGTTTGCGGACCCGGAACCGGTCGGAAATGATCCCGGTGATGATCAGCACGCCCGCGTCGAACGCCCAGAACCAGTTACCGATGCTGTTGGCCTTCGACAGGGAGTACCCGAACAGGGTGGTGAAGTAGATGGTGAAGAACCCGACCGCCGCGTAGTAGATGAGCAGGAACACGGAGATCGCGAACGCGGACCCGACGACGTCCAGGTGCATCATCTGCCGCCAGTGGCTCTTGCCCATCGCCGCTTCCGGGTCGATGCCGCGGGCCCGTGCCTCGATGAGCGCCCGGTCGTGCAGCGACACCATCAGCTGGTCGCGCAGCCGCGGCGACAGCTCCCTGAGCCCGAACAGCGCGATCAGGCCGACGACGAGCCCGACGACGCCGCAGATGATGTACTGGTCCTGCCAGGCGCCCAGGTGGTTGACCGTGTTGGTGGAAACCACGGCGACCACGAGGCTGCCGATGACGGGGCCGAGGGTCCAGAAGCCCATCGCCGAGGCCCGGCCGAGCTGCGGGGAGAAGTCCCTGACCAGGGCCGGGGTGGCGACGAGGATGACGCCCTCGACGAGGCCGATGATGACCGACAGGATCGCGAACGACCACTTGTCGCCGGCGTTCGGTATTCCGAAGAGGGCAAGCAGCGCCGTTATCACCAGGCCGTAGGCGGTGAGGTTCGCCCTGCCCCAGCGGTCCCCAAGGCCGGCCAACAGCGAGCCGAACGCGCCGACCGCGTTGCCCACCACGCTGATGTAAACGTAGAACGGGAAGGTCATGCCGTAGCCGGTCAGGATCTTCGGCGATACCGCCCCGCCAATGTAAAGCTCGTAGTAGAGAACGACCGTCGCGGTAACCACAATGGCTAGGTACCACATGCGGTTTCGCGTGTCGGGATAGTGATCTAGTTGCCGGCGCCAGAGACCTTGGAGTAGTCCTCGTGGTGCGGCGGTACCTTCGACGGTAGCTGTCATCTTTTCCGACCCCTTTCCGCGCCAGGTCAGCGTTGATCAAGCGCAGGGCCTAAAGTACGGGGGGGTACTTTAGGAATTTTCCAGTTACTCTAGGCTCGTGCACGATGGCAAGCAAGAGGGCAGCCTTGCCGGAACCCATACGGGAAAACCCGGCCTGCCGCGGGGACGAAGCAGGCTCCCCGAGCCGGCCGTGCAGGCGTCGCAGCGAGACAGGCTGCTGCGCGCCACGGTGGCCGCCGTCGCGCAAAAGGGCTATGCGTCGGTGACGGTGGCCGACATCGTGCGGCGGGCACGCGTTTCCCGCGCGGCTTTCTACCTGCACTTCCGCGGCAGGGAGGAATGCTTCCTCGCCGCGACGAGCCTGGGCGGCCAGCTCCTGCGGACCCGCGTGGTCGAGGCGGCGGCGGCGGTGCCTGACGACGCGGGGGACGAGGAGGCGCTGCGCGCGGGATGCCGCGCGTTCCTGCGTTTCCTCGCCGACGAGCCGGCCTTCGCCCGGGTCTTCTACATCGACATGCCGGCGGCCGGGCAGCACGCGGTTGAGCGATTGCAGGCGGCAGGCGAGCGGTTCGCCGAAGTCAACGCGAAGTGGCACAGCCGGGCGCGGATGCGTCACCCCGACTGGCCCGCGGTTCCCGACGAGGCGTACCAGGCACTGTCGGGGGCGACCGCCGAGCTGGTCAGGTCGTGGGTGGGCGCCGGCCGCACGGAGGAGCTGCCGCAACTCGAGGACACCCTGGTCAACCTGCACTTGTCGGTCATGGCCGCCCGGCCGTGGCCGGCAGAAGCCCCGGCAGAGGCGGAGACGGCCCTCGCGGGCTCGGGGCGTTAGCGGCACGGCTGATAGTGGATCGTTAGGAGGGTCAGAATCCTCCTAACGATCCACTATGACCGCCATGGCTCATGCACTACCCAAGTCAGGGAAGCACCGAAGGGACGATCACCGATGACGGATGACCGGCAGTTGCCCGCCCGCAGCCAGATCGTGCAGCAGCACCTGACCGACGCAGGGGTGACGGCGCAGGTGCGGGTGCTTCCCGACTCCGCGCGCACTGCCGCCGAAGCCGCCGCGGCGCTCGGCTGCGAGGTCGGCGCCATCGCCAGCAGCCTGGTGTTCCTCGCGGACGGCGAGCCGCTGCTCGTGATGACGAGCGGCAGGCACCGGGTGGACACCGGCGTGCTCGTCAAGGAGGCCGGCGCCGGGGAGGTGGCGATGGCCAGCGCCAGGCAGGTGCGCGACATCACCGGGCAGGCGATCGGCGGGGTGGCGCCCGTCGGGCACCCGGCGCCCGTGCGCACCGTGATCGACGAGGCGCTGCGGGAGTACCCGACCATCTGGGCGGCGGCGGGAACACCGCACGCGGTGATGCCGCTGACCTTCGACGAGCTTGCCGCACTGACCGGCGGCACCGTCATCCGGGTTGCCGCCGACTAGCGAGCGCCGCCGCTGGCCGCGCGGTCCAGTTCCCCGAACCCGGCATCGCCGACGGCTGGCATGGCTGGTGGCGCCTGGGCTGAGGCCGGCCCGCCGGCTAGCCGCGAACTGCGCAGTCGCCGGGCCTGGCAGAGCAAGCCGCACCCGTTCGGGATGTTCCCGCTGCTTATCCCGAACGGGTGCGTGCTGTCTGGCGGATCCGCCACCTGCCTGCCTGTGCGCGGACCTCCCGGCTGGTGCGGGCCAGCCGGGAGGCGCGCCGGCTTAGCGCAGCGCGCGGGAAGCCGGCTCGGGCCCGGCCGCCGGCATCCTCACGGGCTTCCTGTCGGCGTGCCCTGGCCACCAGGCGCGCTGTCCGATCAGCGCGGTGAGGCTCGGCGAGAAGAACATCGCCATCACGAACGCGGCGAGCGCGATGCCGCAGGACACCGCGAACCCGAGCTGCGACAGGATCGTGTTGCCCGCGAGCATCAGCGATGCGAACGTGCCTGCCAGGATCAGCCCGGCCGCGCCGATCGCCGGGCCGGTGTGCCGCAGCGCCAGCGCCGCCGCCTGCCGGGGATCGTGCCCCTCTCTGGCCTCCTCGCGCAGTCGGGCGATCATCAGGATGTTGTAGTCGGTGCCGAGCGCCACGACGAACAGGTACATGTAGACCGGCAGCAGGAACACCAGGCCGGCCTGGTTCTCCGCCACCTGGAACACCAGCACGCTCGCGCCGAGCGTGGCGCCGAAGCCGAGGCCGACGGAGGCGAGCAGGTACCACGGCGCGACCACGCTGCGCAGCAGCAGCATCAAGATCAGCAAGATGATGACAGCCGCCACGGGGAACACGACCGCGTAGTCATGGTTGATCGCGCGCTGGATGTCGGCGAACACGGCGGTCGTGCCGCCGACGAGCGCGTACGTGCCGTGCGGTGCGGCCGCGTGCGCGCCGGGCATGATCGAGTTCTTCATCACGCCGACCGCCTGCGTGGACGCCGGGTCATAGCTCAGGGTCACCGGATAGTCTGCGGTCCGGTGATCCGCGCTCACGACGGGCGCCCCGACCGAGCCGACGCCGTGCAGTGCCTTCAGCGCGGAGCGGTAGTGCGAGAGCCCGGATGCCGTCAGCGGGCCCGCAGAAGAGTGCAGCAGCACGTCCGTCGGGTCGGTCGCGCCAGGCGGCAGGCCCTTTTCCAGGGTGACGAGCGCCCGCTGCGACTCGGCACTGGCCGGGATGCCTGCCGAGGACAGGTCGAACGTCGGCTTGAAACCGAACGCGCCGATCGCCAGCGCGACGAGCACCAGACCGGAGACGCCGGCGAACAGGGCCGGGCGGCGCCCGAGCGCGTTGCCGATCGCGCCGAACCGTGCCGCACGCGGCTCCCGCTGCCAGGACTTGGACGGCCAGAACACCTTCGTGCCGAGTAGCGACACCACGGCGGGAACGAGGGTCAGGCCGGCGATCAGCGTGACGCCGACGGCGATCGCCAGCGCCGGCCCCAGCGAGCGCAGCACGCTCACGGTGGACAGGAGGAGCGCGAGGAACGCCACGATGACCACGCCCGCGGCCGAAGAGATCACTTCGCCAACCCGGGTGACCGCGCTGACCATGGCCTGCTTGCGGTCCTCACCGCGGCGCAGCCGCTCCCGGTAGCGGAACATCAGGAACAGGATGTAGTCGGTCCCGATGCCGAACAGCACGACGATGAGGATCGTGGAGATCGAACTGTCCGTGTTGAGGTTGAGCGCCTTGTTGACGGTGGCGATCAGGCCGGTGGCGACCTGGGAAACCAGTGCGATGACGATCAGCGGCAGCAGCGCGATGATGGGACTGCGGAAGATGATCAGCAGCAGGACCAGGATCAGGACCAGCGTCGCGAGCAGCACGATCTGATCTGCGTTGTTTCCCGACTGCTCGCTGTCGAGGCTCTGGGCGGCCTGTCCTGTCACGCCCTCTTCCAGGTGCGTTCCTGCCACCAGCGGCTTGAGATCGGAGCGCAGCGTCTTCACCGCGTTGTCCGACGCGGTTCCCGAGCCGTTGACCACGGAGTTGGGCATCGCGACCGTCGCACTGCGCACCAGGTGGTTCGCCGACTCCGGCCCGGCCGTGATGCTGACGATGCCGGGGATGTGCCTGGCGTCGAGCGTCCTGCTGATCGACGTGACCCGCGCGGAATCGGCGGCGGTCAGCTTGCCGCCGTCGGCGCGGGAGAACACGATGATGGCCGCCGCGCTTGTCACCTGGCCGGACTGCGGGAACGCCTTGTCCTGCAGGTCCATCGCCCGGATTGACTCGTAGTTCTTCGGCAGGAAGCTACTCTCGGTCGAGGTCGTCGGCAGGCCAGGCGACGTCATGATCACCGCGACCGCGGCGACCACCCACAGCGCGATCACTCGCCACGGATGTCGCACGACCGCCCGCCCCAGCCAGGCGAACAGCCCGCGCTCGCTCGTGTAACTCTTGCCCTTGTTCAAGGTGTCCCCTAGTTTCTCTTCACGGACCGCGCCGGATCCGGCCGTCGCGGCGGTCGGAATCCACGCTATGAAGCGGGGTGCAGCTAGACCATGCGGGCAATCCCCGGAATTACCCTGATGAGTTCCTCATGGCGGGGGTGGGGTTTTCCCTGGGATCGCCCTCGGTGAACTCGCGCACCGCGGTGAGGAGTTCTTCAGGAGCCTCGAGTTGCGGCAGGTGACCAGCCTTGCTGATCATCCGCAGCCGCGCGCCTGGTATGCCGTCCGCGTACGCCCTGCCGTGCTCGACGGGGATCATCCTGTCGGCCGCGCCCCAGACGACGAGGACGGGCAGCGCGATGGCTGGCAGGCGGTCGCGCAGTCCGGTATCGGCCATCGCGGTTCCCGCGTACTCAAGCAGCGCGCCGCGGTTCGCCGTCATGGCGGCGGCCCGCTCCGGCGGCAGCGCGGCCGGGTCGATGCGGAACGCATCCGGGTTGCAGTAGCTCAGCTCCGCCACCTGGTCCAGGGTCAGCGAGAAGAAGTCGGGAACGGGCGCGCCGTCGACGCGCAGGCCTGCCGCGTCCACCAGGACAACCGTGCCGACCGGGCTGCCGGGTGCCGCGCTTTCTGCGAGTGCGAGTTCGGCGGCGATCCAGCCGCCTATCGAGTTGCCGATGACACAGACGCCGGTCAGGTCAAGCTCGCGAAGCAGCGACGCGTAGACGGCCGCGAGCCCGGCCATGGTCGATAGCCCGGCCGGCCTCGTCGTGCCGTCAAAGCCGGGATGCACCGGGACGATGACACGGTAATGCGCGGCGCTCAGCAGCGCGGCGAACCCGGCGACGGAGAACGGCCCGGCACCGCCGTGCAGCAGCAGGACGGGCTGTCCGGTGCCGCTGTCCGTGTAGGTGACCGGTACCGGCCCGATACCAGGGACAACCAGATCCGCTGTGCTCATGACAAGGCTCCTTCGAGGCTTATGAGAGCTGACTCTCATGAACGAACCTAGGCCAGCCGTGCACTTTATGCAAGTTTACTCTCATAAAGAGAGACGACTTGCATAAAGATCGGGAAGCGGGCACAGTGGAGGGATGGCAGCGGACGCCCCGGCCGGGCGGGTGAACCAGAAGCAGCGCACTAGGGCGGCCATCGTCGCCGCGGCGCGTGACCTCATCACCGGCAGCGCCGAGGTCACCATGCCCGCCGTCGCGAGGTTGGCACTTGTCTCCGAGGCGACGGCGTACCGCTATTTCCCTGACTTGGCCTCGCTGCTGCGGGAGGCCGTCGATGGCACCTGGCCGAGCCCGGCGGAGGCGCTGGCGGACGCCGAGCGCAGCGCCGACCCGGTGGAGCGGATAGGAGTCGGCACCGAGCGGCTGCTCCGCCATGTCCAGGCATATCAGGGCGCCGTCCGGGCGATGATCGCCGCGACGGTGGTGCGGCCGGCAACGGCGGCAGTCAGGCCGGGCCACCGCCTGGGCGTCATCGACCACGCGCTCGCTCCGCTTGAGTGCACCCTCGGCAGGCGGGCACCTGAGGCATTGCGTGACCTGAAGCGGGAACTCGGCATCGTGGTCAGCGCCGAGGCGCTGTTCACCCTGACCGACCTGTACGGGCTGTCGCCCGACGAGGCGATCGCCAGCGCCGTCCGTGCCGCGCGGACGATCACGGCGGCGGCCGTCCGCGAGAGCGCTTAGGTCGTTCGCGGGCGCGACGGGCAGCACGGCGGCGCCCAGCATTCCCGCTGCCAAAACGTCCGGGCCGCCAGGAAGCCTGGCGGCCAGGACGCGGTTCCGCTTGCGACGGATTACAACTTGCCGGCTTCGGCGTCAGCCAGCGTTACCCGCAGCACGCGGAAGGTGTCCACGGACCCCCGCACCTTCCCGTCGGCGGGCTGCACCGACTTGACCGGCATCCCGGTCCTGGCGTTGACCGTCAGCACCTGCTCCCCCTGGCCGCCGAACACCTCAGGTCCCGCTGTGAGGGTCAGCACGGCCTGCCCGCCGACGGCCGAATGGGCGATCCTGACGCCGGAAATGGTCGAGAGCAGTCGCAGCACGCCCGCCCGGACCCGCGGATTGCCCGCCCCCGCGCTCAGCGCGTCGACGCTGTTGTTCCAGACATAGTTGTCGGCCAGTGCCCGCAGTGCCTTGCCTGTCGGCAGCGGCGGCAGCTTCTTGATGCCCTTCTCCAGGTAGATCTTCCGTACTTTCGCCATGGCCTTCGCCCAGATCTTCTCCCGTTCCGCCTTGGGCAGGCCGAGACCGAGCGCGTTGGGCGAGGCATCGACTATCTGCACCCGTGCGGCCGACAGGGCACCGCGCGCCGCGTACAGCGCCGCCTTCACCTCGGCGCCGGTAATGCCGTCGGCCAGGTTCTGCCCCTTGGCGACCGCCTGCGCCAGGCTCTTCTTGTCGCCGCCCACGTAGAAGGCGCCGTCATCGGTGTACAGGTTGTAGCTGACGTCAGGCGCTATGCCGCTCGCGGTCTGCGTCCTGATGATCAGCGACGCGTTCCCCGGCAGGGAGCCGCCGCTCGCGGTGATGCGGGCCGCCAGGACCAGCAGCGGGGAACTGGCCGCGGCCTGCTGGGAGGCCGGCACCGTCGGCGCCGCCGGCCCCGGCGACGACGCGACCACCACCGCCACGGCCGCGGCCGCCGCGCCCGCGGCGACGATGCCGAAGGCCGCCGTGCGGCGCGTGCCCCAGTGCGCTCGCCTGCGGAGCGCGTTTCTCGTCCGCGGCGCGGTTTCCACGTCCATCGCCGCCCGCAGCACGGTCCTGGCGTCCTCGAAGGCGCCGCGCCGCAGCGGTTCCGCGGCCTTGATGCCGCTGAGCAGATCCATCTCGTCAATCATCAGTTGGCCTTCCTCATCATGTTCTGATCGGTCAGCAGCGCGGCGACTCCCGGCTCATGCCGCAGTGCCATGCGCGCCTCGTGCAGGCTGCGGCGAGCTGTCCCCGGCGGCATGCCAAGCACCCGCCCCGCGTCGGCGATGGTCAGGTCCTCCCACGCGACCAGGGTCAGCAGTTCCCGCTGCTCGGGCCTGAGCTGCGCCAGCGCGTGCCGCAGCACCGGCGCGGCGTCGATGCGGCTGTCCACCGCGGCCCACGGATCCCACCGGGACGCCATCGGCGTCACGTCCGCTACCGGCTGCTCGGCCGGCCTTGACCGCCAGTGCCGCCGGATCGCGTTGTGTGCCACGCCGAACAGCCACGGGCGAGCGCCGGGAAACGAGCGGTCGTAGTTCGCGCGGGACGTGAACGCCGCGACCCACACCTCGCCGAGCAGGTCTTCGGCCAGTTCCCTGCCGACCCGTCTCGCCAGGTACGCGCCCACCGCGGTCTCGTGCCGTCGCACCAGCTCAACGAACGCGTCCTCGTCGCCGCTTAGCGAGCTGACGATCAGCTCCGCATCTTCCGGATCGGATGCCATGGCCCTCCTCGTGTCTGGATTGCCTTACATCCACCTATTGCCAACCGCCGGGTCAAAGCGTTCGGTGCAGGATATGACCGTGCTGCCGCCAGCTGACCGCGCGCACCGGATGTCAGGCCGGCAGGGTGAGCGGGCCGCCGTGCCCGGGGATGCCACGGTCGGCCGGGATAACCTCGTCAGCCGCGCCGGCGGCAACGATGCCATGGCCGCGCGCGTACTCGGCTAGGCGGTGATAGTACGCCGACACCACGTCGAGCGTCTGACGTGCCGCACTCAGCAAGGTGTGCCCGGCCTGCTCGACGACGTCAGCCTCGTGCGTCTCGAAGGCGCGGATTCCGTCTAGCACGGCGTTCTTCATGCCACGGTTGGGTTCGCCGGGATCACGCTGGTCCTCGCTCCCGTGGTCTCCAAGCCGGCCGCGATCCAGCCACCGCCGACCGGGACGACGACCGTTTCTGGAAGGGTGGTTTCCTCTATGTCAACCGCGACGACCCGGCGTTGATGGTGGCCAGGCGGTTCGGCGTCGGCTGGACAGTCAACTACGGCAATCCGGCAGGCTGGCTGCTCATCGCCGCGATCGTGGGAACGCCGTTCGCCCTGTCCGCCGTCTTGGCGGCGCTGCACGCGTAACCGGTACCGATATCTACCAGCGGAACATCCTTCAGCTGCCCGTTTCGGCGTAGCCGAAATCTGACCGGAGGTATCGTCATGCGAACCAGAATCGTGGTCCGGCGCTTCGTCGCGGCGATCGTCATGGCGGCGGCTGCCATCGCGGCCACGGCGACAGTCATCGGAGCTATTACCTCGCATTATTCCCTTGCAGACAACGGCGTAATTAGCTCGCGTGATTGACGCGGGCTTGCCCGGCTCTGCCTGTGCGGGTCCGGCGGATATGAACGTGCGTGGTACTTTTTGTCCGTACTGATTGACATGGTCATCTGATTCTGCGCGGGCCGGCACAAGTCTGCGCGGTCTCCACCAGGTGCGCTGCCCAGCGACGAGAAAGGCACGCCCGTGATGAACGAGGACGCCCGCCACGCGGCTGGAACTGACGACGTTCGTGCCAGCACAGCCGATCGGCCCTCCTTTGACGTCAGCGTCGCGCACCAGGCCCGGATCTACAATTACTGGCTGGGCGGCAAGGACAATTACGCCGCCGACCGGAAGGCGGCCGAAGAGGCGATCGCCGCCTATCCGGGCGTGGTCACAGGCGCACGGGCTAACCGGCAGTTCCTTGCCCGGGCGGTGGGTCACCTGGCCGTCGGCGCGGGCATCCGTCAGTTCCTCGATCTCGGCACCGGCATCCCGGCCGCGGACAATACTCATGAGGTCGCCCAAGCGGTAGCGCCGGAGTCCCGCGTGGTCTACGTGGATTATGACCCGGTTGTGCTCGCGCACGCGCGGGCCCTTCTCGCAAGCAACAAGGCGGGCCTCGTCGATTACCTGGATGTGGACCTGCGCGAGACCAACACGATCCTGGATCAGGCGTCGCGGACGCTAGACTTCTCGCAGCCGGTGGCGATCATGCTGATCGCGATCCTGCACGCGATCAGGGACGAGGACAACCCGCATGGGATCGTCGCGAAGCTGATGGACGCCGTTCCATCCGGGAGCTACCTCGTCATATCCCACGTCGCCTCGGACATCGACCCGGAGCAGATCGCCTCGGCCACCGCGCGCCTCAACCAGCTCAGCCACCAGCATTTCACCCTCCGCGACCATGCCCAGGTGCTGCGCTTCTTCGACGGCCTGGAACTACTTGAGCCTGGAGTGGCCAGGGTCGAGGAATGGCGGGTCCCAGAACTGGAGATCCGGGATCGGTCGGCCATGTGGGGCGGGGTGGGGCGCAAGCCCTAACGCGCCACGAAGCGCTTTGCACCGTGACGAAGCCCACCTTAACTTGACGACGGAACGTCGCTATGATCGCGACATCACGTCGCTATGATTGCGACGTGATGTTGTCATCATGAGGCGAGTGAGAGGCTTTGTATGTTCGTAGCACTGCGCGACCTGCGTTATGCATGGGGGCGCTTTGTGTTGATGGGAGCGGTCATCGCCCTGGTGGCCGTGCTGACGGTGCTGTTGACCGGCCTGTCCTCCGGGTTGGTGAACTCGGGGATCTCCGGGCTGCGGGCCATGCCGCTCACGCACCTGGCATTCGCGCCGAAGACCAATTCGACCTTCTCGCAGTCGACGCTCGATTCCGCGGTGATCCGCTCTCTGGACCGCCAGCCGGGCATCAGGGCCGAGCCGCTCGGCCTCACGCTGTTCAACGCCAAGGACGGGGCCGGCACATCGTTCTCCATTGCGCTGGTGGGGATCGAACCGGGTGGCTTCATGGCCGACGGGGTGGCAGGCGGGTCCGAACTGGGCCGCACCCCGGTCGGCGTGATCATCTCGCAGAGAGTCGCGGCAGACGGCGTGCACGTCGGTGACCGCGTCACGCTCGATCGGTCAGGCATGACCTTGCGCGTGGCGGGGATCGCTCCGACAGCCACTTACGGCCATGTCGACCTCATCTATGCCCCGATCGACCTATGGCGGCAGGCGACGTACGGTCAGGTGACCGGCGGGGCGCTTCCCGCAGCCGCGCGGGGGCTGGCATCGGCAGCAGCCCTTCGCGTACAGCCAGGTACCGACGTGGCAGCGATCGGCACGCGCCTTGGGGTGGAGATCGATACCAAGCAGCAGGCCTACGCTGGCTCGCCGGGATACGCGGCCGAGACGTCGACGATGAGCCTCATCATCGATTTCCTCTATGTAATCGCAGCACTCATCGTGGGTGCGTTCTTCACGGTCTGGACCATCCAGCGCAAGACGGATATCGGGCTGCTGAAGGCCCTAGGCGCGTCGAACGGTGCTGTGCTCCGTGACTCGCTCGGCCAAGTGGTGCTGGTGATGGTGGTCGCGACAGGGGCCGGCGCCCTGGCGGGCAGCGGCATCGGCAGTCTGATCCAGGGAGGCAAGATCCCGTTCGCTTTGCAGTCCGGTGCTATCGTCACCGCCGCCGTCATCCTCGTTGTCGCCGGAATGGCTGGTTCGCTCGTAGCCGTGCGCCGGATTACTGCCGTCGACCCGATCATCGCCCTAGGAGCCGCAGCGTGAACGTCAGGAAAGACAGGATGGATGCCAAGACTCCGCGAGGCGGACTACGCATGGATCACCTCTGCCTTCGCTACGGTGATGGCGACGACGAGATCGTTGCCCTCGATGACGTGTCGCTCGCTGTTGACCCCGGCGAACTGGTGGCCGTGGTTGGCGCGTCCGGCTCAGGGAAGTCGAGCCTTCTCGCGGTGGCCGGAGCGATGCGACGGCCCGATAGCGGAAAAATCACCATCGGCGGGCTGGAGGTGACTGAAAGACAAGTCAAAGAGAGGGCCGCTGTGCGCCGTGACCTGATCGGCTTCGTGTTCCAGAGCTCCAACCTGCTTGCCTCGCTGACCGCACTGGAGCAACTCGAACTGGTAGGCCGGATCGGCGGCGCTCCCCGGGCCGCAACCAGAAGCAAGGCTCTTTCGCTGCTCGAAGAGGTCGGCCTCGCGGCCAAGGCGGGGCGCCGGCCAGGACAGCTTTCCGGTGGCGAGCGCCAGAGGGTTGGCATCGCCCGAGCGCTGATGGCGGAGCCGGCGGCACTTCTCGCGGATGAGCCCACCTCCGCCCTCGACCACCAGCGGGCAACCGACATCGTGACCCTGCTCCGCGACGAGACCCGCAGGCACCAGATCGCGACGTTGATGGTCACCCATGACCGGTCCGTTGCCGGACTCGCCGACCGGGTCATCGAGATGCGCGACGGCCGCCTCACCGGGGCGGGCGCATCATCGGTACCGTAGCCGCCATGCCCCGCATCAACGCCTCAACGGTCCGCGAGCACCATGACCTGCAACGCGAGGCCATCCTCGACGCGGTCGGCGCCATCCTCGCCGCGGATGGCTATGACGGGGTGGAGCTCGCCGCGGTGGGTCATCGGGTGGGGCTTGCCCGGACATCGCTGTATCGCTACGCCCGGGACAAGGACGAACTCGTTGCCCAGTGGCTGGAACGGGCCTTCCGGCCGGCCATGGCCGATGCGCAGGCGGTCCTCGGCGCCGCCGGCCCGCCCGCGGAACGGCTTGCGACA
>Ga0134128_10008173_pt1 | contig 12596 bp, 12 predicted proteins | sample KB31754_FD_96462 | JGI IMG/M metagenome (GOLD analysis project Ga0134128, IMG submission 96462) | Terrestrial soil microbial communities with excess Nitrogen fertilizer from Kellogg Biological Station, Michigan, USA - KB3-175-4 | ecosystem: Environmental > Terrestrial > Soil > Unclassified ...
CATTTTCAATGACCGAAAGCGAGTCGTCGAGTCCCTCCCACCTGTCATCCTCCACGCCGATGCGCTGGCGCAAATACCCCACTGGCACGGAGGCGTGGGTGCGGAGGGCGTCCAGCAGTGTCGTCTTGCCCACCCCGTTGGGCCCCGTCAGCGCCACCCTCTCCGGCCCCCGAAGCGTGAGGCGGGCCTGGGGCGCAAGGGGCGTGCCGCCGTCGTACATCTCGCCCAGGGCAACCGCGGCGGCGGGCGCGTCCAGCACCGTCCGGCCCGCAGGCACCGCGGTTCCCGGCAGCCCGATCCTGATGCGGGAATCGGAGGGGAGGGCGTCGCGGGCGTCGGCGAGCGCCGCTGCGGCGTCGGATTCGCGGCTGCCCATGGTGCCGCGCAGCTTGCCGGCCGACTCCTGGGCACGCTTGCGCAGCTCGTTGGCAAGGATTTTGGGCATGGACTCGGCCGCCTTTCGGCCCTGCCGGGCGCTGCGGGCAATCTTGGTCTCGGCCTCAATGCGCTGGCGCTTTTCCAGTGCGAATCGGGCGCCGGCGTCTCGGACCATGCGCTCGGCGGTTTCCTGCTCCGCCCCGCGCTGCGCCGCGTACGCGTCCCAGTTGCCGCCGTGCCTGATGAGCTGCACCCGCTCCCCCGACCACGCGCGGCTGCGGACGGGCCGGAGCTCGGTGATGGCGTCCACGCGCTGCAGCAGTTCCCTGTCGTGCGTGGCGACGAGCAGGGTGCCGCGCCACATGTCCAGCGCCTGGTAGAGCCGGTGGCGGGCGGCACGGTCCAGGTTGTTTGTTGGTTCGTCCAGGAGGGTGATGGGCCGGGCGGCAAGCTCTAGCCCAGCGAGCGCGGCGATCATGGCCTCGCCGCCGGACAGCGTTCCCACGGTGCGGTCCAGGAATTCCGGGCCCGACGCCGGGAGGCCGTAGCCGGCCAGCAGCGCCACGGCGCGTTCCTCAATGTCCCAGTCGTCCCCGACCACCTCCAGGTTCCCTGCCATGCCGTCCTCCCGTCCTGCCAGGACGGCGGCCAGGGCGCGGCGCTTGTCGGCCAGGCCCAGCAGCTCGGCCACGGGCTGGTCCGTGCGCAGGGTCAGCTTTTGGGGCAGGTAACTGACGTCCGACGACGTTTCCACCGTGCCGCCGTCGGCCGCCAGTTCCCCGGCGATCAGGCGCAGGAGGGCGGTTTTGCCCGTCCCGTTGGGGCCGACCAGGCCGGTGCGGCCTTCCGTGAAAGTGGTGGTGAGATCGGTGAAGACCGGGGTGCCGTCGGGCCAGGAAAAAGTGGCGTGGGACAGCGAAATGGGGTGGGTGTTCTGCATGGTTCTCCCTGAGCATGGATGCGCCGGGAGCCGCACGCTTTCCTGTGGCAGGGGCGTGCGTCGCTGCGGCGCGGATTAGGCGAAGGCGACCATGATCTTCAAGGGAGTTTCCTCACGGAGGGGATAAGAACTTTTCCAGTGTTGCACGGGGCGGGGCGGAGTTGTCAAGGGCCGTCAGTCGATTCATGCAACGTCTCCAAGTACAGTTTCCTTGACATCAAGGTAAAGCAGCCTGTACGTTGACGCCATGCTCACACGGATGCTTCGCAACATTGCAATCACGGCGGCGGTAGTCATGGCCTGGGCAGTCTATGCCGGATATTCGACGGATGCCGCGGCGGGAGCTGTGCGGGGCGCGCTTCAGGGGCTGGTCCTTTCCGTCGCGATGGCCATTGGCATCGTCATCCAAAATCTGGCCGGCAGGGGTAGGAGCATGCGAGGCTACCCTGCCGTCTCCCAACCGGATTCCGTGGAGCGGCAGGTGTTTGTGGTGGCCGCTTCCGGAGCATTTGTTGACACGATGGCGACGGCCCTCGTTTCGGCCTCTTTCGTCATCGCATGTCCGGACCTTGTCCCGTCCGATGCCTTGCTCATCGGGATTGTTGTGGTGTCGCTGCTGGACTTCGGCATCCGCTACGGCCTGCACAGGCGCAGCCTGGTGGGCGCCAGTTGAAGAACCGGGTGCGCGAGTGGCGCGAGGAACTGCGCCTGACCCAGCAGGAACTGGCATTTCAGCTCGGAGTGTCCCGGCAGACGGTCATTTCCATCGAGCGAGGAAAATACGATCCCAGCCTGGGCCTGGCCTTTAGGCTCTCCGACGTGCTGGGCCAATCCATCGAAGACCTTTTTGCCCCGTCGGGAGAGGCCCACTAGGCCGGTGCGGCGCCTCAGCTCGCGGGGGCAGGCTTGCGGCGCGCAATGAGCTCTGCTTCGCCCTCCCCGCTCAGCCCCGAGGAAAGCTGGCGCCCGGCCCACGGCTCCTCCGCTGAAATGATGTCCCGGAACGTCTCCACGAGGGGCCTGCGCACCAGCCCCATGTCCAGCGCCCGGGCGTCCGATCGCCGGGCGAATCCCGCGTAGTCGTCACCCGAGGGGAGCACCAGCGGAAGGGACCGCGGCCCGCTCCAGGGGGACACGCCGTCGTCCGCCATGGCGGAGAGCGGGTACGGGACTATCAACGGGTTGGTGTTGGCCGCCTCACGCGCCGCGATGAGCGCATCGGTCAACGGCACCGAAGCCCCCACTGCATTGACCGGGCCCGTCCGCCCGGCCAGCCCGGCATGAAGCAGGAAGGTCGCCAGGTCCCGGACGTCGACGAGCTGGACGTGCTGCCGGTACCCGCCGCCGTCCTGGTACGGCGCCAGGACCGGCTCAAGGCGGTCCGCCACACGCAGCGGCCAGTAGCTGCTGCGCGCGGTGGGGTCCCCCTGCCCGCCGACCAGCCCGGGCCGGACCAGCAGCGCGTTGCCGCCGCGATTTGCCGTGGTCAATTGCTCGCACCCCGACTTGGCCTCGCCGTACAGCTCGGGGGTGTACGCGTCCCGGTGCTGGAGCGGGGCGAGCAAGGGGGCGTCCTCCCGCTGCCCCGGGGCGGACTGGTCCGCATACACAGAGCAGGACGACACGAAAACCCAGTTGCGGGTGCGGGGTGAAAGCGCTTCCAGGGTGTCCCGGGCATGGGCGGGAAATCGGGTCAGTTCCACCGCGAGGTCCCAGTCCTGCGCGGCCACCTGCCGGTAGGCGTCAGGCTTGTCCCGGTCAACCACGACGGCGGCGGCCCCTTCCGGGAAAGCGCCGGCTTCCCCGCGGGCCAGGCAGGTGACGTGGTGGCCGGCGTCCAGGGCCAGCCGGGCGATGGTGCTGCCCAGCCATGCCGTGCCGCCGAGGATCAGGATGTTTGCCATGCTGTCCACCCAACCCTGCGCCTGTTCTGCGTGCAAGGGATTTCACGCTCAGCGCAGGTGCGGGAGGGTTTGGGAAAAGTGCCCGGATTGTGAGGGAGGGTCTGGTGGGGCCGCCGCCGAAGAGGGTGGCGAACAGGAGGTAGAAGCCTATGGAGGCCAGGCCGGCGAGGGCCAGGTATTTGGGGTCGCGCAGCGTGCGGAGGATTTCAAGGCGGAGAAACTGGGTTTTCATGGCTGCTCCCGGGTGAGTAGGCGGAATGAATCGTCAAGGATGGGTGCCGGGGCTACCCCAACGGGGGGGTAGTTGCGGGGCTGCCAGATTGATCGTTTAGTCTGCAATCATGACTTTTGCCTCCGGACAGCTGGGAACTGCAGGACCACAGGGAACCACAGGCCAGCTGGGAGACGCCGTTTCCGAATGGTGGCACGCCGTGCTGGCCGGATTCATCCGGACCGGCACCCCGGTGGTCCCCGCCGTCGTGCTGCTGGGCATCGTGGCAGTGGCCATTGTGCTGAGCATTCCGCGCGCCACGTGGCGGTGGTTCGGGCTGTATGTGACGTTTGTGCACGAGCTGGGCCACGCCTTTGCCGCGCTCATGACCGGCCGCTTCGTTCACGGGCTGAAGATCGGCCTGGACCATTCCGGCCAGCTGGTCAGCAGCGGGCGGCGTGGCTTCAGTGCCACCTGGTCCGGATTTTGGGGTTACCCGGCCCCCGCAGTGGTGGGGGCCGTGCTGGTCTGGTCCGTGTCGGCAGGATGGGCCGGGGCGGCCATGTCGGTGGGTGCGCTGGTGCTTTTGGTGGCCCTGGTTTTCCTGCGCAATTTCACGGGGATTTTGGTGGCGCTGGCCAGCGCCGCTGTTGCCCAGGCGTTGGTGATGCTGGTGGATCCCCTTGGTGTCAGCTACGTGGTGCTGGCCCTGGGCATCGCACTGGGCGTGGGCTCGGTGCGCGACTTCTTCAAGGTGGCCGCCGTCCACACCACCCGGCGCCGGCAGCTGGCGACCTCGGATGCCTGGATCCTGGCGCAGTCCACCGGCGTCCCGTCAGCCGTGTGGCTGGCGGGCTTCGCCGTGGTCATCGCCGGCTGCGCAGCGCTTTCCGCCTGGCTGTTGTGGGGGTTGCTGGGTTAAGCCCCGTTGTGAACCCTGTAGTGAACGTGGACCACGCCGTTGCCGAACGTGTGCTCGTCCAGCAGTTCCAGCCCGGTCCGGACGTCGTGGGGCAGTGCACGGGTGCCGCCGCCAACGATAACGGGCGACAGAAACAGGTGGACCTGGTCCACCAGTCCGGCTGCCAGCGCCTGGCCGGCAAGCTCGGCGCCGCCCACGGCGAGGTCTGCCGTCGCCTCTGTCTTCATGCGGCGGACGGCGGCGGGGTCAAAGTTGGCCTCGATCCGCGTCCTGGCCGTTTCCGACTTGTGCAATGACCGGGAGTAGACAATCTTGTCCGCTTGGTGCCACAGTTCCGCATAGTCGCGGACCACGCGGGGCAGGTCCGTGTGCCCGTACATGGTTTCCCAGACTTTCATGGTCTGGTACAGGCGGCGCCCGTACAGGTAGGTGCCCATGGGGCGTTGCAGGTCGTTGACGAAGGCGTGGACCTGCTCGTCCGGCTCGCTCCAATCAAAGTTGCCACTTGAATCGTTGACGTAGCCGTCCAGCGACGTGATGGCGGCGTAAATGAGTTGTGCCACGGCGATCATCCCCTCACATTGGCGTTGCAGAGCGCCTGCCCGCCCCTCCAGTATTCGCTTTCCCGGCGTGGGGCGGGAGCCTATTTGCCCATCTTTTTCAGCAGCCACTTCACAATGGCGTCCGACTGGCTGCCAAAGGGGTCCTCGTTCACCACGTAGGTCCAGGTTGAGGACGCCCGGCGGATGCCCGCCGCCTCCAGATCCACCGTGCCGCCGGCCAGTTCCAGGCCGCCAAAGGATTCCCGTGCACTGCCGGCAGCCCGGTCCAGGAACCCCTCAAAGGCCAGGATGGTTTCGCGCCTGAATTCATCCAGCGGGTTTTGCCGGCCCAGGGCCCGCAAGTGGATGGCGGCACGCTGTTCGGAGAGCAACGCCAGGTGGTCGCTCCAGTGCGCATCCAGGTGGAACAGCATGAGCTGGCGGCAAACACGAACCAGCTCCCCGTCTCCGAGGGCCGCGCGGAATTCGTCCCAGCGCTCCGCCCCGTCAAAAGGGGCCAGCGCCGCCGCGTCCTCCGCCAGCACCCTGTCCCGCTCGGCCAGCACCACCCGGCGCTGGTAGGCGATGAGTTCGTTGTACTTCCACGAATTTTCCTGTGTGGTGAACCGTTCCTGCTCGGCCAGCCGCTGGGCCCGGTCCAGGAGTCCGGCCGTGCCCGCCCGGGTGAGCAGGCCGTCGTCGTCAGCGTCCCCGGCAACCGAGGCCGACAGCTGAAGGCCGTACGCCTCCTGCCCGTTGGCGGCCGGATCCTCCACGCTGGAGTAGATCACACTGGCGCCCGGATCACCCTGCCGCCCGGCCCGGCCCTTGAGCTGTCCGTCCAGCCGGGCCGAATAGAAGCGGCCCGCAATAACCACCAGCAGCCCGCCCAGCTCGGCCACCTTCTGGTGTTCGCCTGCGCCAGCGCCCCTGCCGCCCAGCAGGATGTCGGTGCCGCGGCCGGCCATTTGCGTTGAAACCGTGACGGCGTTCTTCCGGCCCGCCTGCGCAATGACCTCCGCCTCCAGCGCGTCATTCCGGGCATTGAGGACCTGGCATTCCACGTCTCTGGCCGTGAGCGCGGCGGCAAAGCGTTCAGAGGCGGAGACACTGTGGGTGCCCAGCAGCACGGGCTGGCCCGTGGCGCGGGCGGCCGCCACGGCCTCGACGACGGCGGCGTCGCGTTGTTCCGCCGTCGCGTAGATGTGCTCGGGCAGGTCGCGCCGAATGGAGGGCACATGCGGCGGGATGCGGCCGGCGTCGAGCAGGTAATGGGTGCGCAGGTACTCGGCCACGGCCACGGCAGTCCCGCTCATGCCCGTGACGGTGGCGAATTGCTTGATGAGGTCGCGCACCAGCAGCTGGTCCAGCACCTCCCCCTGCTCAGTTTTGTGCAGGCCCTCCTTCGTTTCCACGGCGGCCTGGAGCCCGTCGGGCCAGCGCTGGGTGTGCGCCACGCGGCCGCGGGAATCGGAAACAATCTGCGCCTGGCCGTCACGCACAATGTAGTCGACGTCGCGCTCCAGGAGCACCTGGGCATGCAGGGCCACGTTGATGGAGGAGAAAAGTGGCGTGCCTGCCGCCGAATAAAGCTCGACGCCGGGCCACCTCGCCTCCGCCTTGTTGATGCCGGCGTCGCTGAGCGAGACGTTGCGCCGGTCCGGTTCCACCGTGTAGTCGGTGTCCGGGTCCAGGCTGAGGACAAAATCCGCCACGTCCACGCCCTGCAGCTCGTTGCGGGCCCGGCCGGCAAGGACCAGCGGCACCACGGCCTCATCCACCAGCACCGAGTCGATCTCGTCCACCAGGCACACGTCAAAAGGTTGCAGCACGGCCTGTTCCGGCGAGGTGCGGCTGCGGTCCCGCAACACATCGAAGCCGAGCTCGTTGACCGACACGTACACCACGTCGGCACCGTAGGCGAGCTTTTTCTCCTCCCGGGTGCTGTTTGCCGTCACGGAAGCCGCGGTGACACCCAGCTTGTCGAAATAGGGGCCCATCCAGGCGGCGTCGCGCTGTGCCAGGTAATCGTTGACGGTCAGCACGTGCACGCGCCGGCCAGTGAGGGCATGGGCGCCTGCCACCAGCGCGCCCACCAGTGTTTTTCCTTCACCGGTGTCCATCTCCACCACCGTGCCCTGGAGCATGGTGGCCGCCGCAAGCAGCTGGGTGTTGAAGAGTGTCATTCCCAGCGACTCCGCGGCCAGGATGCGGGCGGCGAAGAGGTAGTCCTCCAGGGGCTGCCCGGACCAGTTCGGGGATTCTTCACCACGCATTTGCCGGAGGATGTTCCCTGCCTCCGCCAGGCCGGCTTCGGGGGCCGCCGCGTCGGCACGGGCGGCGGCTTTTTCAGCCAGCGTGCCGAACCTCGCAGTGTCGGCTATGCCCGGGGTGTTGAAAAGCCAGTTCTTGAATTGCTGGGGGAAACGCAAGGTGCCTCGAGTCGTTGGGGCCTGGCTGGCCGGTGGTCCTTCCAACGTACCCGCGGCGCCAAGCGGGCGGCAACACAGTGCCCCGGTATCCAGTTAACGAAGAAGAAGGAGGCCTATCTTCTTATTTGGTCCCGCAATTCGTAGTTAGGGCTCAAATCGCAACCAAAGCCGACCCGGCAATTCCTACCCACCGACCCGGAACACGCCCACCGTGGTCTCGCCGTCGCTGCGGTACACAGGAATTTCCACGGACGTCCCGGCGTGCGCGGACTGCCACGCCAACGCCTCTTCCGGGGACTTGAAGTCCGGCTGCACGGACAGCTCCCTGCCGTATACATACCCTTCCGCCCCGTTGGTGGCCACCACGGCGATCAGCACAGGGGACCCGTTGGCGTTCCGCACACCGTACGTTTCTCCCTTGGCGTTGACGCCCCATGAACTGCTCGCCGCCTTCACGTACGTGGCTTCCAGCCGCCACTGATCGCCGGGCCCGGCCGTGATGGTCACGGTGTGCTGCCCGCGCGCCAGCTCCTGCCTGTACCCGGTCGTCGCGGACGGGGTGCCAATGTCGGCGGCGGAACAGCGCGCGGAGGCGCCGTCGTCGAACATGAAATTGCCGGGCGTCAGGCAGGTCAGCGAAAGCGAGACTCCCGTTGCCCCCGCAGGCACCGCACCCAATTCCACCGTGGCCGGGCCCGTCCGCGTCACCGTGACGGGATTTGCGAGCGGGGAGACCACGTCCGCGCCGGGCGCAACCCAGAGTCCCGACGCCGCGGCGGCCACCCCGCCCAGCACGCCCACGCCGCTGAGCAGGCCCGCCCCCGTCCACACGCGGCGGCGCCTGGCCCTGGCCGGCGAGGCCTCGACGCGCGCCACCAGCGCGGCCCGCAACGCGCCCTGGAATGTGCGGTCCATTTCGATCTGGTTCATGGCAGTTCTCCCTCGAGTTCGCGCGGTCCCGGCAGTGCATTGTCGGATGGGTCCGGCGCCAGCGCCTCCCGCAGCTTGAGCCGCGCCCTGTGCAGCCGGGTTTTGGCGGCCGACGGCGTGACGTCCAGAAGGGCGGCAGCGTCGCCGATGGTGTACCCCGCCACGACGATGAGTGCCACGAGCTGACGATCAGCCGGTTTCAGCCCCAGCACGGCCGCGGCCAGCTCGGGTTCCATGGCCTCAAGTGGGTTGCGGTCCAGGGCCTCATCGGCGGCGTCGGGCGATTCGGCCTCCCGGGGCAGGGCGGCGAGGAAGGCGCGGTACCTCCGTGCGGCCCGCTGGTGGTTCCGCACCAAATTTGTGGTGGTCACCAGCAGCCACGGCAGTACCGAGCCGTTGACCAGCCGGACTTTGGTGCGCTTGCGCCACAGCTCCAGGAAGGCAGCCGCAGTGGCGTCCTCGGCGTCGTGCCGGTTGCGCAGGAAGCCGTAGGCGTGGCGAAAGACGCGCGCGTTGTGGCGGTCAAAGACCAGGCCAAATGCCTCGCCGTCGCCCCTCAGGCTGCGCTCCCAGTCTCCAGCTTCCCCGGCGCTCTCCATGTTCCCCATGCACTGTATTGTCCGCGACGGGGCGAAAGGTTTCACGCACCGCGGCACCCGCCGGCTCCGCTCAGCGGCACCTCGCAACGATGGCGTCGATTTCCGCGGTCGTGACGCCGTTGGCCAGGAGGAACGCGCGGACGTCCAGCCCGTCCACAAACCGGGCCAGTGCCTGCTCGCGGTCCGCCACCACGCCGGCCAGCTCAGTCTCCGCCAGGTAGTGCTCGTAGGGGTGCTTCACGGGTGCCACCAGGTGCCAGCTGTTGATCCCCCGTGACGCGAGCTCGTCCTGTCCGGCGGCCCGGTCCGCCTGTCCGGCGAGCGCCAGCAATAGCGAAGCAACCAGCCCCGTTCTGTCCCTCCCGGCCGAACAGTGGATCACCACCTTGCCCCGCGCGGCGGCCAGCACCTTGAACACGCCCGCCACCTGTGCCGGAAACAGCCGAAGGATGTCGGCATACAGCCGCGGGTGGTTCATGTACGGCTGGACCAGCGCACGGTATTCGTCGTCGTCGGGGTCCTCCGTGGGGGCATTGACCACGTCAAATCCGGCCATCGCGCCTTCGCCGACCACCGGGTCCGTTGGCCTGCGCTTCCGCTCGCCCGGGTTCCGCAGGTCGATGACTGTGCGGACGCCGTCGTCGAACACCTGCCGCCAGCCGCGCTCGGTGAGCCACTCGCTGCGCCCCATCCGGTAAATGTCCCCGGTGAGCAGGCGGGCGTTGACGGCGCCTTCCCAGTGAGGAACCTCCGCTGCAGGCATTTAGCGCTTCTTGGCCACGCGCAGGTCCAGGCCGCTGCGCACCTGCGGCCATTCATTGGCCAGGATGGAGAAGACAACCGTGTCGCGCAGGGAGCCATCGGCCATGCGGCGGTGGGAGCGCAGCACGCCGTCCTGCTTGGCGCCGAGCCGGGCAATGGCCGTGCGCGACTGCATGTTCATCCAGTGGGTGTTGAATTCAACTGCCACGCATCCGAGGGTTTCAAAGGCATGCCCCAGCAGCAGCCGCTTGCTGTCGGGGTTGGTGCCCGTGCCCTGGACACTTGCCGCGTTCCACGTGTAACCGATTTCCAGCCGGGGCAGCTCGGGGACAATGTTGCAGTACGTGGTCATGCCGATGATCTTGCCGGGTTCCCCCGTGGCCGGATCGTTCAGGCGTGTGGTGAACGGCAGCATCATGCCGGATTCCTGCAGGGCCAGTCTGCGCTCGATCTCCTCCCGCATGCCCTCGGGACGCGGAACGGAGGTGTACCAGAGGTTCCAGAGTTCGCCGTCGGACGCTGCTTCAACCAGGCCGTCATGGTGGTCCTGGCTCAACGGCTCGAGGGTGACGTATTTTCCGCGCAGTGTTACCGGTGCAATTGCTGTCATGAAAAAACAGTAGCGGATGCTGTGGGGCAAAACTCAGCCCGAGTTCTGCCCCGGGTGCACCCGGGGCGAAACTCGGTGCGGGTTTTGCCCCACAGTGAAGTGCTGGACGGGCGGGCCGGGCCGCGGCAGACTTTTCCCATGGCCTATTCACTGCAGATCGTTGTCGACGCCCTCCAGCCCCACGAACTCGCCGACTGGTGGGCGGAAACCATGGGCTGGGAGGTGGAACCGTCGGATGAGGCGTTCATCCGCTCCATGGTGGAGCAGGGGTTCGCCACCGAGGACCAAACCATTCGTCACTTGGGCGTGCTGGTCTGGAAGGACGGCCAGGCGATCACGGCCGGCCCGAATGAAGGCAGCGGGCAGCCGCGAATCCTTTTCCAGTCCGGGGCCCGCGAAAAAGCCGGCAAGAACCGCATCCACTGGGACGTGCGGCTGGGCGGTGACGACAAGGCTGCGGTCCGGGAAAAGTTGGAAGCTCGCGGCGCCACCTTCCTGTGGGAGGCCAGGCAGGGCCCGCACGCCTGGTTCACCATGGCGGACCCCGAAGGAAACGAGTTCTGCATCAGCTGACGGCCCGCCCGCTAAGATCGTGAGGGTGAGCGCAGACAATCTTCCCGAGCAGGTTTCCGACATTTTCGACCCCACCCGTTGGCGCGCGGTGGAAGGCTTCGACTTCCAGGACATGACCTACCACCGCCAGGTGGAGCGGGACGCGGCAGGCAACATCACGCGGGACCTCCCCACCGTCCGGATCGCCTTCAACCGCCCGGAAGTCCGCAACGCTTTCCGTCCCGGCACCGTCGATGAGCTTTACCGCGCCATGGACCACGCCCGCATGACGCCGGACGTGGCCACCGTGCTGCTCACCGGCAACGGCCCCTCCCCCAAGGACGGCGGCCACTCCTTCTGCTCCGGCGGCGACCAGCGCATCCGCGGCCGCGACGGCTACCGGTACGCGGAAGGCGAAACGAAGGAAACCATCGACCCCGCCCGGGCCGGGCGGCTCCACATCCTGGAAGTCCAGCGCCTGATGCGCACCATGCCTAAGGTGGTCATCGCCGTGGTCAACGGCTGGGCCGCCGGCGGCGGGCACTCCCTGCACGTGGTCTCAGACCTCACCATCGCCTCCCGCGAGCACGGCAAGTTCAAGCAGACGGACGCCACCGTGGGCAGCTTCGACGCCGGCTACGGCTCGGCACTGCTGGCCCGCCAGATCGGCCAAAAGAAGGCTCGGGAAATCTTCTTCCTGGCCCGCGAATATTCCGCCGAGGACATGGTCGCCATGGGGGCCGTCAACGAGGCCGTGGACCACGAGGACCTGGAGAACGTGGCGCTGGAGTATGCGGCGGACATCGCCCGCCAGTCGCCGCAGGCCATCCGCATGCTCAAGTTCGCCTTCAACCTGGCCGACGACGGCCTGGCCGGCCAGCAGGTCTTTGCCGGCGAGGCCACCCGCCTGGCCTACATGACCGACGAAGCCGTGGAGGGCAAGGAAGCGTTCCTGGAAAAGCGCGACCCCGACTGGTCCAATTTCCCCTATTACTTCTGAACCGGACTGGAACATGAACATCGAACCCCTGCTCAAGGCCCTCTCCGATGCGCTGCACGGCGAAGGTCCTGCCGTCGAAATCGCCCCCTCCGCACCCGGCGAACCACCTGCGTTCACTCTCATCCCCCAGGCCGAGCTGGGACTGCCGGCCGGCAGCGAGACTGACATTGCCGCCGTCGTGCGGACCTCGGGGAGCACCGGGACGCCGAAACGGACCATGCTCAGCGTGGACGCATTGGCGGCGTCGAGCGTGGGCACGGCCATGGCGCTGCGTGGCGAGGGGCAGTGGCTGCTGGCCCTGCCGCTGCACTACGTGGCCGGGCTCCAGGTGCTGGTGCGCAGCCTGTTTGCCGGCACCCGGCCCTGGGCCATGGACCTCTCCGGCGGTTTCACGGCGGAGGCGTTCACGGCGGCCGCGGAGGAACTCACCGACAAGCTCCGCTACACCTCGCTGGTCCCCACACAGCTCACGCGCCTGCTGACCAACCCCACCGCGGAGACGCTCACCGTGCTGCGGCGCTTCAACGCGGTCCTGCTGGGCGGCGCGCCGGCGAGCCCCGTGCTCCTCGAGGCCGCGCGCGGGGCCGGCATCAACGTGGTCACCACCTACGGCATGAGCGAGACCTGCGGCGGCTGCGTGTACGACGGCGTCCCGCTCGACGGCGTGGAGCTCGCCATCCGCGACGGCCGGGTGTGGCTGGGCGGGGACGTGCTCGCCACCGGCTACCTGGGCGACCCCGCCCTGACCGCCACTGCCTTTACCGAGGACGACGACGGCGGCTCGCGTTGGTATGAAACCGGCGACCTGGGCGAG
>Ga0134128_10008174_pt1 | contig 12596 bp, 8 predicted proteins | sample KB31754_FD_96462 | JGI IMG/M metagenome (GOLD analysis project Ga0134128, IMG submission 96462) | Terrestrial soil microbial communities with excess Nitrogen fertilizer from Kellogg Biological Station, Michigan, USA - KB3-175-4 | ecosystem: Environmental > Terrestrial > Soil > Unclassified ...
GTGGCGGCTTCGGTTCCCAGTTGTTCGGCTCGCCCGATGTTGCTTTCAAGATGAGAGCTGTGGGTCCAGGTATCTGCTGCCGTGCCTCCTGCGCGATACAGCCACGTGGCGGCATCCATTGCTAATCCCAGGTTGAACGCCGTGCCTACGCGCGCCAGCGTCGGAGCGATCACGGCCGAGAGAGCCGGCGAGGCTAATTTGCCGAACGCTCCCAAGCCGTAGGCTGCTACGCCGGTGCCAAAAGCCAGCGCCAGTGAATACTCCCAACTATCCCAAGCCTTGCCCGGTGCCTTGGCCACGCCTCGTCCAAAGCCCTTTGCGAGCTGCCATTCGCGATTCAGTGCGTCGGAGGAGGAGTCTGCCAAAAGCTCTGCCAGTGTGTACCAGGCCCTAACCAGATACTAGGGCCTTTTATATGTAAGGTCAGCCGTGGAATTACGAATCGTGGACCACACGGGGGACGGCAAATCCGGATGTCTTAACTGTAACGGCGGGCGCAAGCCCGCATTGGCGTCTGGGTTAAAATTAAAAGCGACATGAAATCTTGCACTCCCACCGATGAGTTGCAGCACCAGCTGTCCTTGCTGCCCGACCAGCCTGGCGTCTACATGTTTTTTGACGCTAAGGGCGACCGCATATACATTGGCAAGGCGCTGAGCTTGCGCAGCCGCGTGCGTTCATATTGGAACGAGAATTCCTGGAACGAGCGTCCTAAGCTGGCCGTGATGATGCCCAAGGTGGCGAGCCTGGAAACGATCGTCACCAACTCCGAGAAGGAAGCTCTGCTGCTTGAGGCTAACTTAGTTCGGCAGCACATGCCGCGGTACAACGTTCACCTCAAGGACGACAAACGGTATCCGTGGCTTGCGATCACTTATCAGGAGCCGTTTCCGCGGCTGCAGATGGTGCGCGATCCGGTGCGCTACAAAAAGGAGCATCCCAAGGCGAAGGTCTTCGGCCCTTACGTTGAGACCGGACAGATGTGGGAAACAGTCCGCGTGCTCAGGCGTGTGTTTCCCATGCGGCAGCGGCGCAAGCCGTTGTTCAAAGATAGACCATGCATGAATTACTACATCGGACTGTGTCTTGGACCGTGCATGAGCCTGGTCGAAGAAGCGTTCTACAACGAGATGGTTAGCCAGGTAGAACTCTTCTTGTCCGGACGGCAAAGCGAAGCCGTCCGCAATATGGAAAAGGAAATGGACAAGGCGGCTGAGGCATTGCGATTTGAAGAGGCGGCCAAGATACGCGATCGCATCGCCGCCCTGCAAACAGTGCTCGAGCGGCAACAGGTATTCTTCCAAGACAATTCCGTGAGCAACGACATCATCGCAGAAGCGCACACTGAAAAACAGATTTTGATCTGCATGATGCGGGTACGCGAAGGCAAACTGATCGGTTCGGAAAACTTCGATCTGCCGTTGAACGACAAAACGAAATATGACGAGGCGTTCCAAAGTTTTATCGAGCAATATTACGCAGAGAGCGAAGATATTTCGATTCCGCGCGAGGTAATTCTGCACCATGAGATTGAAGACAACGCGCTGCTCACGGAGATGCTGTCGCAACGCGCGCATCGCCAAATCAAAATCTACGTTCCTCGCCGTGGCGACAAGGTAAGGCTAATGGAAATGGCGCAGAAAAACGCCAGCCAAGCACTCGAGAAGCATTTGAAGGAAGAAACCGATCTCAATGCGAAAGTGTTGGAAGCACTGACGAAGTTGAAGGAGGATCTCCATCTCAGCAAGCTGCCTAAACGCATTGAATGCTTCGATATTTCCAACATTCAGGGAACCGACAACGTTGCCAGCATGGTCGTATTCGAAAACGCGCAGGCGAAGAAATCGGACTATCGTTTGTTCAAGATTCGCTCTGTGGAAGGACTTGGTCAAGCCAACGACTTTGCTTCAATGAAAGAAGTGGTGACTCGACGATACGGTCGGCTGGTCGCAGACCAGAGACCCTTGCCCGATCTCATCATTATCGACGGCGGCAAGGGACAATTGCGCGCGGCGCGTGAGGCCATCGATGAGCTCGGCATCGGTGAGCAGGTGGATATGATGGGACTGGCTAAGAAGCAAGAGGAAGTTTATCTTCCGGGCAAGTCCGATCCCATTCTGCTGCCACGGCGCAGCGATGCTTTATTTCTGCTGCAACGCGCGCGCGACGAGGCGCACCGCTTTGCCATTACTTATCACCGCAAACTGCGGGCCAAGCGCTCGCTGCGCTCAGGATTCGATGATCTGCCAAAAGTCGGCGAAGCGCGCCGCAAGAAGTTGTTGGATCACTTCAGATCGTTCGATGGGCTGCGCGCTGCTTCCCTTGACGAGCTAATGGCCGTCCCCGGCATACCGAAAAACGTGGCTGAGGCGGTGTTCAGCCATTTGCATCCTGAACTGGCAGCCAGCTCCCAGCAGCCTGATGAGACGACGGGTGAAGAGCTTGCTCCGGAAGAGCCGGCGGCGAACAATGAAACGTAGCGGCGGGCGGAAGCCCGCCTCCTGCTACAATCATGCATGGTTGAGGACCGAGCCGTGAACGAATTTTTCCGCAGACATACAAAGCTAATTATCTGGATCATGATAGGTTGCTTCTTGCTCTATCTGGTGCCGGTTTTCGTGCTGTCTTTCAGATAATTGAATGCGTCCCAAAGAGCCGCACATCATAACGAAGCGCACCGTGGTCAGGATGGCGACTCGCAACGACCGCGACAATATTATTTCTTATTACATGAACAATCGCGATCGCATCGCGCCGGTGTCTCCGACGTGGCCGGAGGATTTCTTCACGAAGAAGTTTTGGAACCGGCAAATCGATCGCAATCTTGAAGAGTTCTACAACGATATTTCCGTGCGCTTCTTTATCTTCGATCGTTCCAAACGAAAAGATCCTGCCATTATGGGAAATATTAGCTTGAGCGGCATTCTTCGCGGCGCTGCGCAGTTCTGCTATCTCGGCTATGGGGTCGATCGTGATTGGGAAGGACAGGGGCTAATGACCGAGACCGTGAGCGCGGTCGTGCAGTATGCGTTTGATGAACTGAATATGCATCGCGTAATGGCCAATTATCGTCCCACCAATGAACGCAGCGGAAGACTTTTGCACCGACTCGGTTTTGTTGTTGAAGGATACGCTAGAGATTACCTGTACCTCGACGGCATGTGGCAGGATCACATCATGGCGACGATGATCAATCCGAAATGGAAGCTCAGCGCTTGGCGCCGATAACAGATCTATCCGACTTCGATCTTGCGGTTCACTTCAATAGTTGTGGGCGTGTGCGTCTCGGTCAGTGCTGATTCGACCTCGGATGCACTTTTGAATCGTTTGCCGGCATCCAGGGCCGTGCATGTGGCGATAATTGAATTCATCGATTCAGACACCGTTTCGTTTATCAACCGCGGACGGGAGACGGTGATCGGTTCGGGCTCTTCGCCGGTTAGCAGAAAGTGCAACGTGCAACCGAGCGCGTAGATGTCGCTTTGCTCGGTTGGCTTGCCGCGAAACTGCTCGGGCGGAATATAGGCGTGCTTGCCGACCACGGTGGCCGTTCCTTGAGACTCGAGCTGGTGCGCGACATTGAAGTCCACCAGCTTGATATTGCCATCCTCTTGCAAAATGAGATTGTCGGGCGTGAGATCTCGGTGAACGACCGGCGGATCCATGGCATGCAAGTATTGAAGAATGTCGCACATTTGCAAGGCCCAGTCGCGAACGTTTGCCTCCGGCTGTGGACCTTCTCTCGAAACCAACGTCTTCAGCGGCACACCACGCACATACTCCATCACCAGGTAGCCGCGGTGGTCTTCGGTGAACTCATCCAGCAGCTTGACGATGTTCGCGTGATCGATTTTGCGCAAAATCTCCGCTTCTTGTTTCAGCTTTTCGGCGCTTTGCTCCATCACCTTCTGTCCGCGATGAACGGGCAGAATGTATTCTTTTAAAACAACCTCGGTAACATCGCAGGCTGGTAGCTTGCGCTCCTCTGTAGCGGCGGGCGTAAGCCCGCTTTCGTCGACTGCAAGATACGCCGTTCCTTGTCCGCCACCGCCGATACGATCGACGATTCTATACCGGCCGTCGCCCAACCTGTCGCAGGCCGTTAGCTGGCGCGCCCGCCGTCTGCCTGCTCCGATCGAATAGTATTTGAACCACAGCTTTGTGAACGTGTGATCGTCCACTGCACCAGATGCCTTATCTGTTGGAAAACGACAATCGTGCACCGCTTGCGGAGCCCAGGTTTTGAGCGCGCTGATGAACTCCCCGGATTCAATATGATTGAGTATATCTGTCCATTTCAGTCGCTGCACCCGCCCGTGATCGAACTCCAGTTGCAGTAGCGGAGAACCAAATTGGTTGTCGATGACCGTGATGTGTTTCAGACATTGCCATGGAACCAAGGTGGCGTTTCGAGTTGGATTATCGGCATGATGGTCGATTGCCAACCCCAGGTCGTTTTGCCAAACGTGTTTGCGCCTGGTGTATTGTGCATATCCCAAAAGACTGAGCCCAGAAAGAAACGCCAAGAACAGGTATTTTTGCAATGCCTCACTCTTTTGCCTCCATCTCTCATAGCCGAGTTTTTCACGAGGGGTCCTGGCATAAATGTCTATTTGCGCCGGAGCAGGGGCATTGGAAGAGTCGTAGTGGCGATTGTCACCACGAATTTGAGTGCTTTGCATGGCCAACGTGAGCTGCCGATCTTGCTCGAATTTATTGCTCTTGGCCGAAAGGTAGTTGATGTGGTGCCATGGAAGCACCAAGGGCTTGTGCGGACTTGTGATTGATCCCAGTGTCGTCGAGAAAAGAAAAATATCCGGTTTGCCGGGCTGAACGATGCATAATACATCTGCAGTGGCGAGCTCGGACACTGCGGTGATCACTGCATGCCAGAATATATTTGCGGCAAAAATAGCGACATAAAGGATTCCCAGATTCTTGAATAAACTCACCCACTTAGAGTCGGGCGTTTTCCCAATCAGCTTATTATGTTGTTCTTTTACAACGGCACGGTTGTCCTCGAACGCGGACCACAGCGCAGCAGTACGTTCATGGCACCCAGGTATGCTTTTAGGATCTGATGCCATGGTTACACCTCAATTTTGTGGTTTAGCTTGATTACGGCACGCGGTGTCACCTTGGACAGCAAAGCATCTTTCATTTTCTGAACGGATTCAAAACGTTTTGTGGCGTCGAGGCTGGTGCATGTTGCGATGATTTCGTTCAATTGTTCAGAAACAGCTTCGTTGAGCAAACGCGGACTCGAGACGGTTAACGGCTCGGGCTCTTGTCCGGTCAGAAGAAAGTGCAGCGTGCATCCTAACGCGTAAATATCGCTCTGGCGCGTGGGCTTTCCGCGGAATTGTTCTGGTGGAATATAAGCATGTTTGCCTACGACGGTAGCGGTAGCAACCGATTCAAGCTGATGCGCGACGTTGAAGTCGACAAGCTTGATGATTCCATCGCTTTGCAGAATCAAGTTGTCGGGCGTCAAGTCGCGATGAATAATCGGTGGATCCATCTCATGGAGATATTCGAGAATGTCGCAGATCTGCAACGCGAGCTCGCGAACGGTTGCTTCCGGCTGTGGGCCTTCTTGCGTCACCAGGGTCTTAAGTTGCGTGCCGCGAACGTACTCCATAACGAGATAACCGCGATGATCTTCAATGAACTCATCGAGAAGCTTCACAATGTTCGGATGGTCAATCTTTTGCAGCAAATCCGCTTCCAGTCGCAGCCGCTTTGCGCTCTGCTCCATCACCTGTTCGCCCCTATGAACCGGCAGGATGTATTCCTTTAGAACGACCTCTGCAATGGCTCCTGTAGCAGCGGGCGGAAGCCCGCTTTGATCGAGCGCCAAATACGCTGTTCCCTGTCCTCCACTGCCAAGCCGTTCCACAATCTTGAAACGGCCATCTTGCAGTTCATCTCTTCCGGCTAATTGACCGCCTCGTTGGCGCTCGGTTCCTGTCGAGTAGTACTTGAACCACAGCTTCGTATACGTGTGCTCGTCGACACTCTTCAGCGACCTGTTTTCTGTGGGAAACTTGCAATTCTGCACGGCATTCGGTGCGAATGTTCGCAAGGCCGCAATGAACTCCCCCGGTTCGATCGATCTGGTTATGTCATGCCAGCTGATGTGCGCCACGCCGGGTGAGTGATCTGTGTCGAATCGTACTCGACCAAGCCAATCGGAGGTAACCGTAACCCGTTTAAGGCAGTCCCATGGAATTGCCGTTGTGCCGAGCGGACGAAAATCGGGTGAATCGCTGACGAGCAAGCCAAGCTCGCTCTTGCGTATGTACCGGCGCGTCATTACGGCGCTGGCGAACAGACAAATGAAGGCGAGGAAGCCGGCAATCTTTAAGAAAGGTTCTAGCGCCTGAGCGAATTTGTGCCAATCATCGCTGGAGATTTTGCCATGCTTGTGCTTCACGAGCGATTGAGGCGAAACCGACATCGGAGGCACCGCAACATGATGTATGGCCTTAATGTCGGCTATTCGAACTACTTGTGGATAAAGGTCTTCGAAGCCAGTTAGCGGGACGACATATGGCTGATAAGGAGAGCCATGGTAATGGCCTAAAGCATCGGTGTAGGAGTAGTATCTATACGAGGGATCTAAATTCTGGTGGTAGACCTGAATTCTTGTGACGGCTATCCTGCCGGCAACTTGTTGAACCAGGAAATTGGCGAAGCTGAATGGGTTGAAGACGAAAAGGAGCAGCGCGGTTAATCCCCAAGCCGTTGTGATCGCTTTGAGCAAAGATGGTTTTCTGATTTTCGACGAATTGTTAGGCTGTGAAGATTGTTGCTCTGCCAGTATCGATTTCAGCGCATCAATTCGTGCAGTGCATTCCGGGCTTCTACTCCATGGATCCCACATCATGCCTCGATTCTTTGCTCTTGTTTGAGGCTCAACTTGGCGCCGGGATCTTTGGTGGCACCATTGTTATTGATGTCGTCGAGGATGCGTTTGACCTCGGTTGCCGTCGAGATACGCTTGTTCGCGTCCATGCTGGTGCATGCTGCCACGAGATAGTTGAGCTCCTCGGAAACGGCCTCATTTTTCTCGCGCGGACGTGAGACGGTGAGCGGCTCCGGCTCTTCTCCTGTAAGCAAGTAAAACATCGTGCAGCCGAAAGCATAAATGTCGCTGCCGGGTGTTGGTCTGCCGCGGAATTGCTCGGGCGGAATGTAGCAATGTTTGCCGACCACCGTTGCTGTCGCTTGCGATTCGAGCTGGTGGGCGACGTTGAAGTCGACCAGCTTGACGATGCCGTCGTCCTGCAGAATCAAGTTGTCGGGCGTCAAGTCGCGATGGATAATTGGTGGGTTCTTGCCGTGCAGGTACTGGAGAATATCGCAAATCTGCAAAGCCAGCTTTTTCACCGTTTCTTCCGGCAATTTCCCCTCTTGGGCAACCAGCGCTTTCAAGGATCGACCGGCTACGTATTCCATTACCAGATAGCCACGATGATCTTCGACGAATTCGCCCAACATTCGGACTATGTTCGGGTGGTCGATTTTGCGCAGGATGTCCGCTTCACGCCGCAGTTTCTCCACCGTTTGTTCCAGCACCTGCTGTCCACGGTGTACCGGCAGAATATATTCTTTGAGCACCACATCCGGTGCAGATGATGCCGATGTCGGCTGGTTGTCTACCGTAAGATAAGCGGTGCCCTGCCCGCCGCTACCCAAGCGGCCTGCGATAGTGTACCGGCCATCCTGCAGCGTTTCGCCCTGCATTAACTGCGCCGTGCGTTTACGGTCACTTGATTGCGAGTAGTATTTGAACCACAGTTGCGTGTAGTTGTTTTTGTCGAGATTGTGCAGACCTTCTTCACCCGGCAATTTGCAGCCGCCAAGGGCATCGGGCGCCCATGTCTTGAGAGCGTTGATGAACGAACCAGCCTCTGTGCAGGCAATGAGGTCGCGCCAGTTGAGTTTCACTGTTGAGCCGTCGTCGACGTAAAACACCAGTTGTGGATCTGCCGTAGCAAAATGCTCGCGCGCGATGGTGGCGAAGCCCTCGTCCTGAATATCGGGCGCCTGCTGCTTGTCGGGATAAACGACATCGATACTGTAAAGGCAGCCCCACGGGATAAAGCGAGCATCGCCTTCTCCGGGTTTGGGGCTATCACTTATAAGGATTCCGATCTTGTCGAATTGCACGTACTTACGGCGCGTGAAACGAGTATAGGCGAACAGTCCGCCACCAATTACGGCGGCCAGTCCGGTGAGCAGTCCCGCCAGTTGCAAAACGTTGTCCGGCATCTTCGAAAGATGGGATGGGTTGAACGTGTCCTGCCGATTGTAGTTGCTCACCGGGTCGACCACTTCTGGTGGCGGTGTTGATACCGGACTGGTCGAATGCGGCATGTTTGCCACCGCGAAAATGCCGATTCCGCCTATCATAGCGGCTATACAAATGCCAACCAGCATTTGGGTGCTGCTTTTCTGCCTTTCTTGCTCTTTGCGCTTGCGAAGCTTCTCAACCTGTTGAAGGTGTTTCGCCTCGTTGGCTTGCTGCTTCTCGTTATTTTCGATGGGAGGTTGTTCAGCCATGATGTGGAACTGTTTCTGCAGGGACGAAGCTTGCGCACAGTTTTTCTATGCGTTCGAGAACCGCCGCCGAAGGCCTGGCTCTGTCGATTACCTCTTGCTCGGTCAACGCGGCAACCAGTGCGTCCATGTCGGATGCGATCTGGGGCTTTTCATCTCGCGGATGCACGACGGATAGCGGCTCGGGATCATTCCCGGTTAGGAGGAAGTAAAGCGTGCAACCAAGAGAATAGAGATCGCTTTCCGGCGAGGCCTTGCCGCGGAATTGCTCAGGTGATATATAGGATTGCTTGCCGACCAATGTGCCGGTGGCAGTACCCATGAAATTGTTGGCGGCGCCGAAGTCGATGAGGCAGATGCTGCCATCACGAGCCAGCACCAGGTTGTCCGGCGTCAGGTCGCGGTGAATGATCGGCGGGTTGAGATTATGGAGATAAACCAGAATCTCGGCGATCTCCTTGGCCCAACGTGCCACCACCTGCTCGGGCACTGGACCATTTTCCTTCACGTACGTGCGCAGATCCTTGCCTTCGATATACTGCAATACCATGTAGTGATGGCCGTTCTCCAAAAAGTGATCGAACACTCGAGCGATGCGGTCATGGTTTAGCGAAACGAGAAACTTCGCTTCGCGATTGAACATTTCCAGCGCTTTCGCTTTGGAGGCTTCGTCGGCGTTCAGTGGAACGACGGCTTCCTTGAGAACCACGAGCTGCTCGTCACTGGTTTTGGCTAAATACACGGCAGACAAACCGCCGAAAGCAATCTGTCCCACAATCTTGATCCGTCCGGACTGTAGCTCCTGCCCCGGCTCGAGCGGCACGAAGATAGTCGATCCGAATCTGCTATTGAGCTCCTCTTCCCAGATTTTGGTGAAACTCAAAGGCGCGGTGATGCGGTTGGTGGCAATGCCCTTCACCGAATCAGAGGACGGCAGGATCGTAGCTTGCGGTGCGTAAGCCTGCACCGCCAGCAGAATTTTTGGAATGTCTTCCCGCTGGAAGCCGTCGAGGCGCATTGGCACCGACCGTTTGCCGGTAAATCCGCCCTTAAAGTGGAAGCTAATCTCGTCGGCCTCCGGCGAGGGCTTGCCGTCTTTCTCGAAAACGATTTTGTCCAGGCACGTCCATTTGAATCGGGTTTGACCGAACGACTGCAGAATGAAGCGCACCGGGATATTGATGCCGGCGGCACCAATCACGAGACGATTGTCTTTGCAGACAAAAATTGTGCTGACCGCACTCAGGCAGACCATCAGGAAAAACATCAGCAAACCCAGGACATCCCAGGTGTTTTGAAGTTGGTCCTGAATGACCGTGATCGCCAGCCAGAACATAACCCAGGGCATCCAGATCGCCCAAACAGGCGAGGAGCCGATGACAACCATAAGACCGTTGCGTGACGCGTTGGCCTTATACGATAAAACCATATCAGGACTAGTTAAATCCATTCGTCAGGATGACCTCTCCGCTTAAGGTGTATATGCCACGTGACCCATCCTCGCAGTTACTAATGTGATGCAGTTAATGTTGTGCCGCCACGGGAAAAAGGCTGGATTGCAGACTAAATTAGTTTGTCTAAATTACGAGATATGTCATAAAATTGGGCAGTAGTCCTACTACAACTGGTAAGCCGATTCGATATCGAAGAGCGGGGGGATACCGAACCGATGGCAAGCAGTAACTCTATTTTTGACGCTGGACGGGGCATACCCGACAACGAAAGCTGGCTGGATCGCAAGATGATGCGCCGGGAGATGAGCGACACTCTCAATCGGCAGGCAATCGATATCTGCACCCAGCGAGCCACTTCAGCTGCGCAGAAGTTTTTGGATGACCTGCGGGAGAAAGCGGAGCTGCGCAGCGACATCGAGCGCAAGTCCGAGGAAATCCGTCTGCGGCATCAGGAAGAGCTGAGGCGGCAGGCGGAGCAATATCGCTCCAAGCTGCGCGGCTACCTGCGCCCGGAATTGCGCGACTAGTAGTGCGTTTCCGAACCTAACGAGGCTAGCTAGGAAGAAGAATCCACCGATGCACGTTTGTTGGGCGTGCCTTATGGAGCTTCTGACCAATTGGCGAGAGCTTGTCCCTTCCAACCGGACAAGGGGATTAGAGGCACGGAGTGGACACCTTCGAGTTCCCCTATGTACATGACCGGATGCTTCTGCATCTGGGACAACGAAAGCTTGAACACGGTTGCTGACTTCTTCTCAAATCCAGGATGGACTTCAAGTTCAAACATTCCACCTCTGTCTTCCGCCGGCAATAAGCCACGCGCTTTGCTGTCAGGCTTAACGAAAGTACCGTCAGTAGTGGTGACCGTGAAATCATCCACGGGCAGTTTTACGGTCTCGCTTCCATCGTTGCGCACTGAGTAGTACACGAGTACGTATGTAGTCCCAGCCTCGGCTTGCTTCTTCTGATAGCCCTTGCCCACTGAGTTTGCGATCTCCACCTTCGTGATCACATACGTGAGGTCGCCAATTTGAATCGGCACGCTGCCGGGGGTAGGCAGGGAAGTGCCGCCCTTCTCTCGATTTGAAGAACTTTGGCTATTGGCGGACGCCGTCGAGCCCGCTGCGCTGCCGATGTTCGCAGGCAGAGCGCTAGTTTTGCCTGGTTGCGGAAGATCAGAATTGCCGAACAGTGGAATGCGTTTGCCGCCGAAGAGCGGCGTCAATAAGCCGCCTAGAATGGCTGCACGACGATTGCTGGGGTCGAGCGGTGTTGATGGCACCGTGCTTCCGAATTGGGCAGTCTGAGGGATTTGCGTTTGCTCCGGATGGGTGAGGTGCTGGTGGTGTGGGTCTGTGCTACCTGCGTGATTTGAAGGTGCATGGTGCGTGTGGTGCGGTTGTACACCGTGCTTGTGATCGGGATGCTTGCCCTGTTCGTGAACTGACGATGTGTGGTGCGGCCGCGAGTCGTGCTTGTGGTCTGACTTTGTGCCCTCTGAATGCGTGTTGTCTGCATGGTGGGGCTTGTTGATGTGCGACTCGGGCGCGTGTGGGTCATGCGCGAGATGCGGAGCTGTGCCGTGCTCATGGTGATGGTGTGGAATATGGATATCGCTGTCCGGACGGCGATCTATGTTTGGCACTTGGGCAACCTCAGGGCTTATCCCGGGCATGTGAGGGTATTGGCTATGTGGAAATTGACTGTGACCGAGAGTTGGTGGCAGTGCGCCTCCGAGCGGTGAAAGGTGAAGAAGGTCGCTGATTTCGCGCGCTGCTCCGGCGAACATGTTTCCGAGCGGGGAGCCGTGTGCCATGCCATTGCTGGGGAACATTGCTTGCCAGAGACCATTGCCTATCCCGGAATTTTGAGAAGTGTCGCTGCTCGCCAGTGGTGGGGAGGGCAGTACGCTGGCGGCAGCTTCGGCCTTAGCTTGAGCTTCGGCTTGAGCTAAGGCTTCCGCTTCGGCGCGAGCTTGTGCTTCGGCTTGCGCGTAGCCTTCTTCTTCAGCCTTTGCGGATGCTTCCGCTTCTGCGCGTGCTTGGGCGTAGGCTTGCGCCTCTGCTTGAGCGTAAGCTTCCGCCTCGGCGCGAGCTTGTGCTTCCGCTTGAGCGATTGCTTCCGCTTCCGCACGAGCTTGAGCTTCAGCTAGAGCGTTGGCTTCCGCTTGTGCGATTGCTTCCGCTTCTGCTTCAGCTCGCAGTTGATATCGATACCAATCACGACCGTATCCGTCATCAATGTCGTGTGAGTGTCGAACTCGCCGATGATGGTGGTGCGAATGATGCCAATCATCACCATCGCCATCATCGGTCGGCGGCACGTGGGGTGGAACGATGATCGGGGGCTCGATGATCGGAGGTCCGCCGATGACAGGCGGAGTGATGATCGGAGGCTCGATGATCGGAGGTCCGCCGATGACGGGCGGAGTGACGATCGGTGGCACGATGATCGGAGGTCCGCCGATGACGGGCGGAGTGATGATCGGCGGCTCGATGATCGGAGGTCCGCCGATGACTGGCGGAGTGACGATCGGTGGCTCGATGATCGGAGGTCCGCCGATGACAGGCGGAGTGA